>Ga0190275_10002465_pt1 | contig 13300 bp, 10 predicted proteins | sample Popmic550T_FD_133745 | JGI IMG/M metagenome (GOLD analysis project Ga0190275, IMG submission 133745) | Populus adjacent soil microbial communities from riparian zone of Yellowstone River, Montana, USA - 550 T | ecosystem: Environmental > Terrestrial > Soil > Riparian zone > Trees stand | place... | reverse complement strand
GCCGGTCGCCCCCGCGGTGCAGGAGGCGGCGATGAAGCGCGCCAACGCGTCGGCGGTGACCTCGTCAGAGACGGCCGACCTGCTCGAGGCGCTGCGACGGCGCCGCGGTCAGCGAGAGCCGCTGCCCGGTCCCGAAGATTCAGCCTCCGCGCGCACTCACGCCCCGGTGGCGCTCTTCGACGCCCTGGAGCCGGGATACGACGAGGCGCCGCGCGACGACTACGACGACACCCCCGGCGAGAACCGCCAGGCTGCCGTCGCCGACGGCGCCGGGCGCCGCAAGGGCCGCACGTCGATGCCGTCGTGGGACGAGATCGTGTTCGGAGCCCGTACCGAAGACTGAGCAGTCAGCCGAAGGCGCCGAGCCTGATCAAGGGCACGGCGCGCTCCTCGTTCGTCAGGGAGCCGTGCTGCCCGACCATTCGCTGCGCGCCCTTGTCGTCGAGGCGATCGTCGTAATAGGCGATGCCCGAGCGGGCGGCGATGATGACGTCGCCGATTCGCGGGACGACGTCGGCATCCACGGCGCCGAACAGTCCGGTGCCGATCGCCTCCTCCCGGGAGAGCACCCAGGAGCGTCCCGCCTCGGCCGTTCGCCAGCGATTCAGCACCGCCGCCGCCGTGCCGGGTTCGGCGTAGAGGTGCAGCATCCGGGGCTCGCCCCCGATGTGGCGGACATCCGCAACCAGGTCGTCCGCGTCGGTGAGCAGCACGTGCCGGTGCCGCGGGATGTCGACCATTCCGTGGTCGGCAGTGATCACGACGCCGGTGCCCGGCGCGAGGGCATCCGAGAGTGTGCGCGCTGCGGCATCCACCCGCTCGAGGGCCGCCACCCACTCATCGGATTGCCATCCCCGCTTGTGGCCGATCGCGTCGAGGTCGGGCACGTACACGTAGACGAAGGAGCCGGGATGCCGTCCCGCCAAGTCCGCCGCGATGCGCACGCGCTGGGCCACATCGGCTGACGCGACGAATTCCGCGCCGCCCATCGTCGCATGGGTGAACCCGGTGCCGGCGTACTCGGCCTTGGACACGACGAAGGATGGGCGGCCCTCGGCGGCGAAGCGCTGCGTGAACGGCTCAGCGCGCTGCCACGACGGAGGCAGTCCGTCGGTGTCCCAGCCCCTGAGCTGATTGATGACCTCGTCGGCATCCGGCATGAGTACGCGATACCCGACGATGCCGTGCTCTCCGGGCGATACGCCGGTCAGCAGGCTGGTGAGGGCCGAGGCGGTCGTCGACGGGAAGACCGTGCGCGCGACGTCCTTCCTCGAGCCTGCCGCTGAGAGGAATCGGGCGTGTCCCGCCCGTGCGCTCAGGTTGTGCGCACCGAGGCCGTCGATCACGAACACGATCGCGCTCCGGGCGGGCGCGAACCACTCGGACCCGCCGTCCATGGCGGCCACCATCTGCGAGACGACACCGGTGAGGCTCCGGGCGCGCGGCGGGTCCGCGGGTAGGCTGAGGGACATCGGGGCCAGTCTCGCACACCGCGGAAAGCCCCTCTCCGACCGCCGTCACCCGAGACCAGATCCCCATGCCCGCAGCGCCCACAGACTCCTCCGCCGCCGCAGAGGAGCGCATCGAAGACGTCGACGTCTCGACGGAGATGCAGGGGTCGTTCCTCGAGTACGCGTACTCGGTGATCTACTCACGCGCCCTGCCCGACGCGCGCGACGGACTCAAGCCGGTCCAGCGCCGCATCCTCTATCAGATGGCCGACATGGGTCTGCGTCCCGACCGCGGTCACGTCAAGAGCGCTCGCGTGGTCGGCGAGGTGATGGGCAAGCTGCATCCCCACGGCGACGCACCGATCTACGATGCGCTCGTCCGCCTCGCGCAGGCATTCTCGCTGCGCGTGCCGCTCGTCGACGGTCACGGCAACTTCGGGTCCCTCGACGACGGACCCGCAGCCCCGCGTTACACGGAGGCGCGCCTCGCGCCGGCCGCGCTCGCCCTCACCGAGAACCTCGACGAGGACGTCGTCGACTTCATTCCGAACTACGACGGTCAGTTCCAGCAGCCGGCCGTGCTGCCGGCGGCGTATCCCAACCTGCTCGTCAACGGCGCCACGGGCATCGCGGTCGGCATGGCGACCAACATGGCTCCGCACAACCTGATCGAGGTCGTCTCGGCCGCCATCCACCTGCTCGACCATCCGGAGGCGACGGTCGAAGAGCTCATGGACTTCGTGCCCGGGCCCGACTTCCCCTCCGGGGGGATCGTGATGGGTCTGGAGGGCGTCAAAGACGCCTACACGAAGGGCCGCGGAGCCTTCAAGGTGCGGGGGAAGGTATCGGTCGAATCGCTCGGTCCCCGCCGCACCGGGCTCGTCGTGACGGAGCTGCCGTACCAGGTCGGTCCCGAACGTGTGATCGAGAAGATCAAGGATGCCGTGCAGGCCAAGCGCCTGACCGGAATCGCGGACGTCACCGATCTGACCGACCGCAATCACGGCCTGCGACTCGTGATCGGCATCAAGACGGGCTTCGACCCTCAGGCGGTGCTCGACCAGCTGTACCGACTCACGCCCCTCGAGGACTCGTTCAGCATCAACAACGTCGCCCTCGTCGACGGTCAGCCGCAGACACTCGGGCTGAAGGAGCTGCTGCGCGTCTATCTCGAGCACCGCATCCAGGTCGTCACGCGACGCAGCCGCTTCCGGCTCGCGCGCCGGGAGGAGCGGCTCCACCTCGTGGAGGGACTCCTGGTCGCCATCCTCGACATCGACGAGGTGATCCAGGTCATCCGCACGTCGGATGACAGCGAGCAGGCGCGCGCACGACTGCGCGACGTCTTCGATCTGAGCGAAGCCCAGGCGGAGTACATCCTCGAGCTGAGGCTGCGGCGGCTGACGAAGTTCTCCCGCATCGAGCTCGAGTCGGAGCGCGATGCACTCAAGGCCGAGATCGCCCATCTGCGCGAACTCCTCGGCAGCGAGGTGCTGATCCGCGCTCAGGTGGCGCGCGAACTCGAGGCCGCTTCGGATGCATACGGTACCCCCCGCCGCACGCTCCTGATGAATGCGAAGCCCGCGGCGCCCCGACCGACGCGCGGTGCGCCGGCGCCCGACCTGCAGATCGCCGACGCTCCCACCGTCGTGGTCCTGTCGACCACCGGCCGCGCGGTCCGCGTCGACCTGGTGGGAGACCAGGAGCTGTCCGCTTCCGCCCGCCGCAGCAAGCACGATGCGATCCAGGCCACCGCCATCTCCACCACCCGCGGCGAGCTCGGTGCGGTCACCACCGCCGGCCGCGTCATCCGCTTCTCCCCGGTCGACCTCCCGTCCGTGCCGCCGGCATCGGTCCAGCTCGCCGCCGGGGTGATCCTCCGCGACTACCTCGGGATCACCGACAAGAGCGAGCGGGTGCTCGCACTCATCCGCTTCGACGACGACACGCCGCTCGCAGTGGGCACGCGGCAGGGCACCGTCAAGCGCGTCGTGCCCTCCACGCTCCCCCCGCGCCCCGAGCTCGAGATCGTGGGCCTCAAGCCCGGCGACGCCGTGGTCGGCGCAGCGCTCGCGCCGGACACCGCGGAGGTCGTCTTCGTCACCGGCGATGCGCAGCTGCTGCATTTCGCGGCCTCGTCCGTGCGTCCGCAGGGGGCGCCCGCAGCCGGGATGGCCGGGGTCAATCTGTCTGCCGGGGCGAGTGTCGTCTTCTTCGGCGTGGTCGAGGGCGACGACACCGTGGCCGTCACGATCTCGGGCGCCGAGGGCGTGTTGCCCGGCACCGACCCCGGACGCATCAAGGTGTCACGGTTCGAGGAGTTCCCCGGCAAGGGGCGCGCCACCGGCGGCGTCCGCGCCCACGCGTTCCTGAAGGGCGAGGACCGCCTCACGCTCGCGTGGGTCGGCTCGGCGAACGCGCGCGCGGTCGGCCCCGATGGCGCGGCCCGGCCGCTGCCGGAGGCGACGGCGAAACGGGATGCCTCGGGGCAGCCGCTCGATGCCGTGATCGGCTCGATCGGCGGCACACTCGTCTGACCAGGGCCGGCGGGTCGCGCTCTACGCGTCGATCGCCTCGCGAGACAGCCGGTCGGACGACTCGACGATGAACTCCCGGCGCGGCGCGACCTCATTGCCCATGAGCAGTTCGAACACGCCGCCCGCGGCCTCGGCGTCCTGCAGGCGCACCCGCCGCAGCAGCCTGCCCGACCTGTCCATCGTCGTCGTGGCGAGCTGATCGGCGTCCATCTCTCCGAGTCCCTTGTACCGCTGCACGGGCTCGTGCCAGCGGCGTCCCGACTTCGTGACCTTCGTGAGCAGCGTGTGAAGCTCGTTCTCGCTGTAGGTGTAGATCGTCTCGTTCGGCTTCGTGCCGGGGTTCATCACGATCACACGATGCAGGGGCGGCACCGCCGCGAACACGCGTCCGTCTTCGATCAGCGGTCGCATGTAGCGGAAGAACAGCGTGAGCAGGAGCGTGCGGATGTGCGCGCCGTCGACGTCGGCGTCGCTCATCAGGATCACCTTGCCGTACCGGGCCGCGCTCAGGTCGAACGTGCGGCCCGAGCCTGCGCCGACCACCTGGATGATCGAGGCGCACTCGGCATTGCTCAGCATGTCGCTGACCGACGCCTTCTGCACGTTGAGGATCTTGCCGCGAATGGGCAGCAGAGCCTGGTACTCGCTGTTGCGCGCGAGTTTCGCCGTCCCCAGTGCCGAATCACCCTCCACGATGAACAGCTCGGACTGAGCGACATCGGAGGATCGGCAGTCGACGAGCTTGGCCGGCAGCGAAGAGGACTCGAGGGCGTTCTTTCGGCGCTGGGTCTCCTTGTGCGCGCGCGCGGAGATGCGCGCCTTCATCTCGGCGACCACCTTGTCCATCAGCAGCGAAGTCTGGGCCTTGTCGTCGCGCTTGGGTGAGGCGAACCGCGCCGCGAGCTCCTTCCGGACCACCTGCGTCACGATCTGCCGCACCGCGGGAGTGCCGAGGATCTCCTTCGTCTGACCCTCGAACTGGGGCTCGGGCAGGCGCACGGTCAGGACCGTCGTGAGCCCTGCCATCACGTCGTCCTTCTCGAGCTTGTCGTTTCCGACCTTCAAACGGCGCGCGTTCTGCTCCACCTGCGTGCGCAGGACGCGAAGCAGCTCCTGGTCGAAGCCCTGCTGATGTGTCCCGCCCTTCGGCGTGGCGATGATATTGACGAACGAGCGCGTCACGGTGTCGTAGCCGGTCCCCCAGCGTACCGCGATGTCGACATGGCACTCACGCTCGAGGGCGGTCGGCACCATCGCGCCGGTCGGCTGCAGCACGGGCACCGTCTCGGTGAAGGTGCCGCTGCCGGTCAGCCGCCAGGTGTCGGTGATCGCGGCATCCGTCGCAAGGTACTCGGCGAACTCGGAGATGCCGCCGTCGAAGCGGAACGAAGTCTCGTTGTGCTGTTCGTGCCGCTGATCGCGCACGACGATCTCGAGGCCGGGAACCAGGAATGCGGTCTGGCGCGCACGCGTCGCGAGCTCCTCGAGCTGGAACGCGGCATCCTTCGTGAAGATCTGCCGGTCAGCCCAGTAGCGGACGCGCGTGCCGGTGACCCCGCGCGGAGCCTTGCCTTTCACGCGCAGCTCGCTGCGCTCCTCGAACGGCGTGAACGGCGAGTCCGGGGACGGCTGGCCACCCTTGTCGGCGAAGACGCCGGGTTCGCCGCGGTGGAACGACATCGCCCAGACCTTGCCTCCGCGGTCGACCTCCACGTCGAGGCGCTCCGAGAGGGCGTTCACCACGGATGCGCCCACACCGTGGAGCCCTCCGGAGGCCGCGTACGACCCCCCGCCGAATTTGCCGCCGGCGTGGAGCTTGGTGAAGACGACCTCGACGCCCGACAGCCCGGTGCGCGGTTCGATGTCGACCGGGATGCCGCGGCCCGTGTCGTGCACCTCGACGCTGCTGTCGGGGTGCAGCACGATATCGATGCGCTTGCCGTTGCCGGCCAGGGCCTCGTCGACCGCGTTGTCGATGATCTCCCACACGCAGTGCATGAGACCGCGCGAGTCCGTCGAGCCGATGTACATGCCGGGACGCTTGCGGACTGCCTCGAGGCCTTCGAGCACCTGAAGGTGGTGGGCCGAATACTCTGAGGTCACAATCCTCAAGATTATCCGCGCACAGCAACACCCCCCTGCACAGACACGGGGGAACGGGGTCCACGTACGCGCTGAGCGAAATGTCATGCCTTCGCGGCATACCCGTAACAAACGCGTGGTTGTATGTGATGCACGCGCAAAAGGGCGAACGAGACACGAGCGACGCTAACGAGGAGGACCCGAGATGAACACGCTAGCCACCCCCACCGAGCCCGCCGTTCTCGAATACCGCCTCACGGCGCTGGACCGCTGTGACTCCTGCGGCGCTCAGGCCTACATCGCCGCCGAGGTCAACGGCAGCGAACTGCTCTTCTGCGCCCACCACGGTCGCAAGTACGAAGAGAAGCTTCGCTCGCTCGCCACCAGCTGGCACGACGAGACGGCTCGGCTGCTCGAGTCGGTCTGACGCCGTCCGGTCAGTTGCCGCGGTAAGCCCGCGGAACGAGCGGGGAAACCCGAACGAGGATCTCCTCGCCCACGGAGTCGATCGTTTCGGCCAGGTCGGTCGCCGATGCGCCGTCCGGGCCGAAGACGATGACCTCATCGCCCTCCGCAGCATCCCGCCATCGGTCGATCACGACGTGAGCACGACCCACCTCCTGCACCCCGATTCGGCGGCCGTCGACGACGAGTGAGGCCCGCGTGGCGAGCGTGGAGGGAAGACCGTGCAGCGCGCCGATGCCCAGAGTGACCGCGCGGTCGCCCACGTGCGTCACCGGCGCGATGAGCGACGCAGCCGGACGCACGCCGAGATCGGTCTCCGCCGCTCCTCCCGCTGACCGGATGCCGTAGCAGAACGCCCCGACGCGGACGAGGTCGTAGCGGAACTCGGGGCGTGCGAAGGATGCCGCGCTGGCCGACAGATGGCGTACCTCGAGCGCGCAGCCCGCCGTTTCGGCGACCGCCACGGCCTGGTCGAAGGTGGCACGGGCCGCGTCGTCCTCCGTGTCGCTCGCCTCGGCGATGTGGCTCCACACGCCCACCACGCGCACGAGGCCTGCCTCTTCGAGTGCGCGCGCGCGATCGACGACCGCACCCCACTCCTCGGGGCGGATGCCGTTGCGGTGAAGCCCCGTGTCGACCTTGAGGTGGACGCGCGCCGGCTCTGCGCCCTCGCGCACGACGGAGACGACGTCTTCCAGGAACTCGGCGTCGCCCACCCCGAGATCGATGTCAGCCGCAAGCGCCGGCGCGATCTGGTCGATCCCGACGGTCAGCCACGAGAACACGCGCGCCCCCGCGCCGGCCGCCTCCCGCGTCAGCAGGGCCTCGCGCACGTCGAACGCTCCGAACCAGCGCACGCCTTCGGCCGTGGCACGACGGACGATGCGGGCGATGCCGTGACCATACGCGTCGTCCTTGACGACGAGCATGAGCTCGGCGGGCGCGACCCGTGCGCGGACGACGGCGATGTTGGCGGCGAAGTCATCAAGGTCGACCCGCAGCTGTGGAGGCCTCATCGCACGTACTCCCGCGCGTTGCGCAGACCGACCGCGGTCACCAGTTCCGCAGCCGTCATTCCGGTCGCCGCGCTCCACTCCGCAAGCGACGGCGAGGTCGGGCCTTCGCCGCCGAAGAAGACGACTTCGGCGCCGCGCTGGACGTGGTCGCCCGGTCCGACATCGACGACGCACACGTCCATCGCGACCCGGCCGACGATCGGATGCCGTTCCCCGGCGATCTGCACGGACGCGGCGTTGCCGAGCGCACGCACGACGCCCTGCGCGTAGCCGCCCGTGACCAGTGCGACGCGGGTGTCGTGTGCGGCGCGATGCGTGTACCCGTAGGACACGCCCTCACCCTCCTTCAGACTCTTGAGGCTCAGCACGCGACCGCGCAGGCTGAGGACCGGCTCGAAGCCGGCGGTGAGCCCGTACACGGCTTCGGGCGACGTGCTCGACCCCGCGAGCCCCAGACGCGCAGGATCGACGATGCCGGCGAGGGCGGCGGCATCCGCTTCGTCGATCAAGAGCCGGTCGGCTCCCGCGGAGACGGCGCTGCGCGCGACGACCTCGACCCCGTGCCCCCACGCGTCCGCTCGGAGATCGATCAGGCCGGTGCGGGTGGTGGCGAGCACGGCGCGCAGATTCACCTTCAGTGCGGAGAGCGAGATCCGCGCCGTGAGAGCGGTGCGCCCCGGCGCTGCCGAACCGGGCGCCGCGCGCCCAGGGATGCCGAGGGTCACGGCACCTAGACTATCCGGGGCACTCTTCCCGAACTCCTCGCCCAGCCCTGTCCGTCCTCTCCCACCCGGAGCACGCATGCCTCAGAAAGGCCTCGGCCTCGCGCCCCGCCTTCACTATCTCGTCGACCGCGCGCGCAACATCGACGTCGGATCGGTCGTGGAACGCGCGAAGGAGTCTGCCGCGCAGCACGACAAGTGGATGCCCGCGATCGTCATCGACATGCTGTGGCAGGCGGGCTTGCGCAACGTCGGGTTCCAGGACTACATCGACTACGACTTCGCCATCCTGAACCGCGCGGAGCGTGCCACATACATGACCCACCCGGTCTCGAACCAGCTGTCGCAGAAGTTCGACCACCCGGACTTCCGCTACATCTTCCAGGACAAGGTCGAGTTCGACCGGGTCTTCAGCGAGCACCTTCACCGCGGATGGATGGTCGTCGAAGAGGGCAACGCCGATGAGGTCCGCCTGTTCACCGAGCGGGTCGGGACGATCGTGACGAAGGAGCCGGTCGGACAGGCCGGCACCGGCGTCCACCGCTACCACGCGGCCGACGTCGATGACTGGGCCGAGTTCCACCGCGGTCTCCTGCGGCGCGGCGAACTCCTGATCGAAGAGGTCATCGTCCAGCACGCCGACCTGGCGGCGGTGTGCCCGGGCACCGTCAACACCACCCGCGTCACCGCGTTCTTCGACGGTGAGACCACGCATATCCTCGCGATGGCGCAGAAGTTCGGTCGCGGTGCGGTGAGCGACCAGATGACGTTCGGCGGCTTCTACACGATGCTCGACGATCAGGGCCGGGCGGTCGGCCCCGGCTACGACTCGCACGGGCACGTGCACGAGCGGCACCCGGACTCGGGGTTCGAGATCGGCGATTTCCGGCTGCCGATGGTCGACGAGGTCCGCGACTTCGTCGACCGTGTCGCCCGGGTCGTGCCGCAGGTGCAGTACGTCGGGTGGGACATCGTGGTCACCCCCGACGGACCCGTGCTCGTGGAGGGCAACTGGGGTGCCGGTGTCTACGAGAACAAGCCGAGTGCGACCGGCATCCGCACCGGTCACAAGGCACGGTACCGCGAGGCGATCGGGTTCTAGGCTGCCCGGACGACGCCCAGCGGCGTCGACTCATGGCCCTGCCCGAGGGGATTGTCCTTGAGGATCGCGACCAGTCGCCTGTCGCCGGCCCGGTCGAGGGTCGAGCCGAGGATGTTGCCACCGAGGTCGTTGATGTCCACGACCGCGACTTCGGCTGATCCGCCGAGCATCTCCTTGATGTGGCGGGCGACCTCGCGCGGGCGCTCCGGCCCAAGGACGACCGCCTTGTCGTACGGCGGAATCGTTCCGTCCGTCGGCCCGTCGATCGCGCGTGCCTTGTCGCCGGCGATCCGGTAGAAGTCGCCCTTGCGGCCGAAGGCCTTCGTGACTGCCGAGACGGCCGCCGCGAAGAGGATGCGGATCGTCCCGCACTCGCGCAGTGCCATCTCCATGGTCTCCGGCATCCCCAGGCCGATGCCGTGCGGAGTGCGCGTCACGTACTTGGAGAGGAACAGCGCCAGCTTGCGGGGCGTGATCGCGTCAAGGGCGTACGAGCGCCCCTGCGTGATCGCGACGATCTTCTCCGTCACGAAGAAGATGTCGCCCGGCTGCACGACATCCGTCGCGTACTCGCGGATGAACGCGTCGAGGTCGTCGCCCGGCATCACGACCCGCGTGCGGATCGGGATGCGAGAGTACTGCGAGCCGTCGATCTCGACCGTGAGCGCCTTGCCGGCGTTCGCTTCGGACATCACTCGAGGTAGTCCCGCAGCGACTGCGAACGGGACGGATGCCGCAGCTTCGCCATCGTCTTGGACTCGATCTGGCGGATCCGCTCGCGCGTGACGCCGAACGTGTCGCCGATCTGGTCGAGCGTCTTGGGCTGACCGTCGCCCAGGCCGAAGCGCATGCGGATGACGCCCGCCTCGCGCTCGGAGAGGGAGTCCAGCAGTGACTCGAGCTGACGCTGCAGCATGGTGAAGCCCACCGCGTCTGCGGGCACGACGGCCTCGGTGTCTTCGATCAGGTCGCCGAATTCGCTGTCGCCGTCCTCGCCGAGCGGGGTGTGCAGCGAGATCGGCTCGCGGCCGTACTTCTGCACCTCGATGACCTTCTCGGGAGTCATGTCCAGCTCGCGGCTGAGCTCCTCGGGCGTGGGCTCCCGGCCCAGGTCCTGCAGCATCTGGCGCTGCACACGGGCAAGCTTGTTGATGACCTCGACCATGTGAACCGGGATGCGGATCGTGCGGGCCTGGTCGGCCATCGCGCGCGTGATCGCCTGACGGATCCACCAGGTGGCGTAGGTCGAGAACTTGAAGCCCTTGGTGTAGTCGAACTTCTCGACCGCACGGATCAGGCCCAGGTTGCCCTCCTGGATGAGGTCGAGGAACTGCATGCCGCGGCCGGTGTAGCGCTTCGCGAGCGAGACGACCAGACGCAGGTTCGCACCCAGCAGGTGCGACTTCGCGCGCTGGCCGTCGCGGGCGACCCACTGCAGGTCCAAGCCCATCTGGTTGGACTTCTCCGCTGGCGTCATGTGCGACAGCTTCTCTTCGGCGAACAGGCCCGCCTCGATGCGCATCGCGAGCTCGACCTCTTCGGCCGCGTTCAGCAGCGGAACCTTGCCGATCTGCTTCAGGTAGTCCTTGACCGGGTCGGCCGTCGCGCCGGTGATCATGGTGGAGTACACCGGGACGTCGTCCTCGTCGGTCGATGAGATGACGATCGCGCCGGTGGGCAGCGGCTCGGAGAACGCGGGCTTCGTGTCCTCCTCGTCCTCCTCTTCCTCCTCCGCCTCGGTCGCTTCGGCTTCGGGCTCGGCGGCCACGGCCGCCTTCGCCTTGCCGCGGGTGGCCTTGGGCTTGACTTCTTCGTCGGTGTCGTCGAGCTCCACCACGACGTCGTCGAGTGGCACCACGTCGTCGAGCTCGACGTCGTCGGTCAGATCCACGGCGTCGGCATCGTCTTCGGTCGTCTTGGTCGCACGCGCCTTGGTCGGCTTCGCAGCCGTCTTCGCCGCGGGGGCTGCCTTTGCGGCGGGCGACTTGGTCGCGGTGGTCTTCGCCATGGCGCTCTTCGTCGGGGCGCTCTTCGCTGTGGCGGGCTTCGCCGGTGTTGACTTCGACGCAGCCGCCTTGGCGGCGGGCTTCGTCGCGTTCTTCTTCGCGACCGTCGTCGCTGAATCCTCCGCGGGAGAGATCGCCGCGGTGTCCTCCGCGCCGGCCGCGCGGGTCGTCGTCTTCGTGCCTGAGGTCACGGTTCGCCTTTCACCAGCGGACGGGTGTCGTACGCCCCCCGGTAGATTTCGGACACTAGTAAGACCCTTGTCAAGTCCTTGCGCCGCGAGAGTGCCTCGCAGAACCGGTTGACAACGGGTCAGGTCATCTATTGTCGCACATTCACCGCGCACATCCGACGTGCGCCGCCGACACCTTCATGACAACGCTCCGACGTGCCCGTGCATTCCGCGGCGGTCAGGCTCCGCGCTTCTCGTCGTCGCCGGACGGGCGGTTGGCGAGGAAGCGCTCGAGCTCGGCGGCGAGCTCGTCGGCGCTGGGGAGATCGCCCGTGTGGATCATCGGGCTGGCCAGCGTGGAGCCGGCCATATAGGCGTCGTAACGCTCCTCGAGACCCTGGACCATTCGCGACAGCTCGTCGCTGCCCGACACCTGCTCCTCGACCTTGGCGAGATACTCGCGGTTCTCCTCGCGCAGCTCGTCGCCGGCGAACACCAGGCCCGTCGCCACCGTGAGCGAGTCGAGCCCGGCGAGTGCCGCCGCCGGGTACTCCGTGTCTCCGAGGTAGTGCGGGATGAGGAGGACGAAGCCGGCCACGGACGCACCGACCTCCGCGAAGCGGTACTCCAGCAGATGCCCCGCCGTCGCAGGCACCTGGGTGTGCGGCTGCCAGACCGAGTGCGCTTCGGTCAGGTCACTGCGCGTCCCGCTGACGGTGGTGCCGATCGGCCGGGTGTGCGGGACGGGCATGGGGATCGCGTGCACCCACGTCACGGAGGTCACGTCGTACGCGGCGGCGAAGTCCAGCACCGCCTCGGTGAAGGCGTCCCACGCGAAATCCGGCTCGTAACCGGCCAGGAGCAGGAACGGCTGGCCGAGCGAGTCGTGTGTGAACGAGAGTTCCAGTCGCGGTGCGCGATAGTCGGTGAGGTGGTCCTGATCGAAGGAGATCAGCGGGCGGCGTGCCCGGTAGTCCAGCAGCACGTCATTGGAGAAGACCGCGATCGGCGTGGGCTCCAGGTCGGCGCGGAAATAGTCGACGATTCGGCTCACCGCACTGCCGGCGTCGGTGAAACCCGTCAGCGCGATCACGAGCGGGAGGTCCCGCGGGATCGGCGGCGCGGATGCCACACGCTCGTAGAGCGAAGCGGAATGAGCCATTCACCCATGGTACGAGGCGCGCCCAGTTCGGCGGGTCGCGCACATCCCGCTCAGAGCGAACAGAGCCGAGGCGGCATACCTAGGATGGAGACCATGTCGTTTCCCGGCCTCGTGTTCAGCTCCGCCCCCGTTCGAGATTCCGACGCCGACGCCATCCTGCTGGCTCTGCCTCCGCTCGATCGCGACGACTCTCCGGCGCTGGAGGACTGGCCCGGGCTGCGAGACGCCTTGACGGCGACCGGATTCACCGGCGCGGCCTCTTCTTACCAGCGCGTCTACGCGCCGGAGAGCACGACAGTCGCCCTCGCCGTGGTCGGGACCGGATCGGATCCGGATGCCGCTGCGGTGCGGGATGCCGTCGGCACCGGCATCCGCATACTCACCGGGTTCCCCGTCGTCAGCGTGGCGGTCGTCGCCGACGATGCGTCCCTGTGGCGAGCCGCGGCGGAGGGCGCGACCCTCGGCGGGTACCGCTTCGAGGGCTACAAGTCCGAGTCGCCGAAGCCGCGCGCGGAGAGGGTGATCGTGCACGGCGACGCCGAACCCGCGGACGACGAGATCGCCGGCGTGGTTGCGGCGGCGGATGC
>Ga0190275_10002464_pt1 | contig 13304 bp, 14 predicted proteins | sample Popmic550T_FD_133745 | JGI IMG/M metagenome (GOLD analysis project Ga0190275, IMG submission 133745) | Populus adjacent soil microbial communities from riparian zone of Yellowstone River, Montana, USA - 550 T | ecosystem: Environmental > Terrestrial > Soil > Riparian zone > Trees stand | place... | reverse complement strand
TCACCCCGGGAATCCAACCTGCCAGTACCCAAAAGTGTAACTGGCAGCTCTCACTTTCATCTTCTGCCGGGGCGTGTGCCTGGGTCCGTGGATGGGGACCCGGGCGGGGAGGGTACGCCATGGAGAGCTTGCTGAATCTTGACTCGCGCGAGCAGAAGCTCACGTTCGATTTGATGGAAGTGCTGACCAGCTCGTTGGATCTCTCGGACGTGCTCTCGCGCGCCTACGAGGTGCTGTCCAAGCTGCTGGCGGCAGACTATGCGGCGATCTGCATCTCCAAGCCGGGCCGGCTGGCAGACTATGACTGGATGGTGGCCGCCATGCCCTCGGAGTACTTCACGCGCTATCATGAGATGGCGCCAGAGGACTTTGTCCGGGAGGCGGTGATGCAGCACCCCAACCTGGTACTGCGCGACACGGAGATGCTGCCACGCGAGGAGCTGGAGCGGAGCCTGCTCTACCAGCGCTGCCGCGAGCTGGGCATGCCCCTGGAGCACGTGATGGCGGTGCTGCTGGATGTGGGGCGCGACTGGCATGGCGGCTTCATGCTGTACCGCGATCGGCGCCAGCCTTTCTCGGATCGGGAGCGGGCGTTGATGCAACAGATTACGCCCTGGCTGACGAAGACGGTGGCCAAGTGCCGGGAGGTGGGGGAGATCAAAGGGCAGAAGCGGGTGCTGGAGCACCTCTTCCAGCACCAGGGGGTGGAGAGCCTCGTGTTGACGTCCCAGGCCACGGAGTGGATGCGCACACCCGGAGCCACGGCGCTGCTGGAGGCCTGGTTCAAGCCGGAGGCGAGAGACGCCCACGGCTTGCCCAGCGCGCTGGTGGAGCGCCTCCTCGTGCTTACCTCAGGTAGGAGGGTGGGAGGCGCGGAGCGGGATACCTCGATGACGTTCGAGGGGGAGGAGAAGAAGCTCCGGGTGAGCTTCGTCCCGCTGCCAGAGCCTGGAAGCGGGCGGCTGTGGGGGCTGCTGCTTCAGGAGGTGTCGGACAGGACGCCCTTACCGCAAGCTTGGTGCAAGCTGCTCACCCAGCGCGAGGCGCAGGTGGCCGAGTGCGCGCTGCGGGGCTGGGACAACCAAACCATTGCGGAGCACCTCCACTGCTCGGTCGGCACGGTCAAGAAGCACCTGCAGCGCGTCTTCGACAAGATGGGAGTGGACACCCGGGCAGCGCTCATGAACAGGGCCACCCGGATGTGAAGGCCTCTCATCCCATTCACTCGGGCTCGGGGAAGAGGCCGGTGTAGAGCGCCCGGGTGTTGCGGGCCGAGAGAAGGATGGCGGCCTGCTCGGCTGGCTCGGTCAGCGTGCGCAGCACGGCCACCAGCTCCGCCACGTGTCCCCCGTCCGCACCTGCGTGGCCGCGCAGGAAGGTGACGGCCTTGCGGATGTTGGGAATGGCGTTGCGCTCCAGCAGCCGCTTCATCGCCTCTCCCGCCCGGTGCACGCTGAGGTACTCCAGCACGAAGGCCGTCCCGAGGAACGCCGTGGGGGAGCCGGCCTCCGACTGGAACCGGTTCCAGGCGATATAGGCCTCCACCGCGCGGCAGGGGTGGGTGCTCTCCACCTGCTTTCGCGTCCACCCGAGGTTCTTCAGGTCCGCCAGCAGCCACCGCTCGTGGCCGCGCTCCTCCGCGGCCTTCTGGAGCAGCAGCTCGGCGAGCATGACGTGCCGGCCCAGCCGCTTCATCCGCAGGCCCGCCTGCTCCAGCAGTGGCGTCGTCCACTGCACGTAGTGGTACGTCTGCACCAGCCAGGAGAGGTAGCCCTCCTTGCCGACGCTCCCGTTGAAGAGGCGCTGGGCCCCCGGGTGCATTCCCAGCTCCTCCACCAGCAGGCGCGCCTCGTCTTCCAGTGCGCTCGTCCAGTCCATCGGGTTCCAGCTCTGCGTCTGCGTCTGCATACACGTCTCCTGTGCGGGGCCGGCAACGGTCCCGTGCTTGGGTGGGGTGAGGGTGAGGGGGAGGGGGGCCCGGCTCAGGCGGCGCGGTGAGCGCCAGTGTCCAGGGCGTCAAACAGGGCCAGCGTGCTGGCCGGAATCTCATCCAGCGCGGCGATCAGCGGCATGGAGAAGCGGCGGAAGCCTGCGTCATAGAGGGGCGTGCCCATGAAGCGCGCGCCCATCTTGCGCGCAAAGAGTGCCAGCGTCCGCGGCAGGCGCAGGCCCTCGAGCTGACCTTGCCGCGCGCGGGTCCGCTCCAGGGGAGTGTAGAGCGTCGCGCTCGGTGCCTCGGGCGGAGCGTAAGAGGACAAGGTGCGGACAGACCAGCGGGGGCTCACCAGCCCCTGAAAGGCAGCGACCTGGAAGAGGAGGGCCGCGTCCTCGGCGGAGTCCGTCTCCGTGTTGGCCGAGGCAATCCAATGGCTCACCCCGAGGCGTCGGCTCTCCTGGTAGAGGCCGGCCTGCAGGCGCACGAGCACCTCGGAGTGGCGCCACTCCTTGAGGATGCAGAAGCGCGTGCTCTCCGCCAGGGAGAGCTCGGGCCCGTCCACGCTCGACAGATCGAGCTTCTGCTCGAGGGCAATGCCGAGGGGCCTCTCCGTGAGGAGCGCGACCTCCGGGTTGGGCAGCAGCAACCGCGAGGTGGCCACGGGCTTGGAGCCCGCATACACGATGAGGTGCACGGTGGTGGACAGGGTGTCGAAGCAGTCCACTTCGCGTGGCACAGGGGGCAGTGGCCCTCCGAGCAGTCTCAGCTCCTCTCCGAAGACAGCCCAGCGGACGCGGAGCGCGTCATCGAGCTGTCGCTGTGTGGTGGCAACAAGACAAGACAAGGGTGTCATGAGTCCTCCCTTCCAGAAGGCACATGGGTGAGTGCAGTGATGGGACGGCGAGAGAAGGACAGGGGGCGCGCGCAGGCACGCTCCGTCCGGAGGGCCCGGCGACCCGCCGTGGCCCTCTCTCCATTCGTCGCTGGAGCCGAATTTCGTGGGAATTATTTCTGCGGATTCCGACCCGGGGGCTTGGGGCCGGTCAGGGAGGGGCCTCTTTGACGAGAGAGACATGCCCCACCGAAATACCGTCAGGGGCAGCCTCTTGGAGGCGGCGATTCTGCTGCAGCGCCTGCACGGCCCACGTCACGTCAAAGGCCTGGGTCGAGTGCAACACGTAGAGGTCCTCGCGGCCCAGGGTGTCGTCCAGCTCGATGGCGCCTGGGAGCAGTGGCTGGGTCGCATCGTAAGGAGCGCCGGCCTCACCCCCGAACGGATGGTAGACGGTGACGGTGCCTCGCGCGTCGCGACCCAGCACTGCGGCAAACCCGCTCGTGGAGGCCTTCACCTCGAAGCGCAGGACATCGTGAGGAACGAGGGGCACGTCGGGTGAGACCGGGCGGCTGCTCTCGCCGACCTTGCGGTGCAGGACCAGCAGTACCGGGCCCTTGGCAGTATACGGACCCTCTGGATCCTCTATGGGAGGAAGGAGCACCAGCACGAGCGCCGCCGCCGCGAGTGCCGGGACGAGCAGCACGGGCCGCCACCACTGCGCCCGCCGCCGTTCTTCCCGATAACGCGCCACCAGGGGCCCCGGCGGGTGCCGTACGAAGAAGGCCCCCGAGTCCGCACGCAGCTCCGCCACCCGCGCTTGCAGCTCGGGAGAGCGGGCCAGCACTGCCTCAATGCGAGCCTTCGCCTCCGCGTCGAGGACATCCGCGAGATATCGCTCCAACATCGCGTCTGTGACGCGCCGGGGTTCAGGCGTCATGAGGAGCTCCGCCGGGTGAGCCGAGCGCTGCGCTTGCGGGCGCGCTCGGCGAACTGGTGGAGCAGGTCGGAGACCTCCTTGCGATCGAGGCCCAGCACCTCGCCGATCTCCTGCATGGAGTAGCCTTCGACGAAGGAGAGGACCGCGGCGGTGAGTGTCTGGGTCGGCTCTCCATCGGTGAGCAGGGAGAGATCCCTCAAGGCCTCGACGCGAGCCATGCCTCCCTCATGCGAGCCAGTCCCCTCTCCCGAGCGCGCGGGGGCCTCGTCCTCTGAAATATCGAATGAGCCCAGCACTCCGGACCAGCGGGAATTTCGCCGCAGCCGGTCCACGGCCTTGTGGGTGGCGATCTGATAGAGGACGGTGAAGGGTGAGGCCTCGCGTCGCAAGGAGTGCTCGCTGCGCATGTAGGCGAGGAAGGTGTCCTGGGTCACATCGAAGGCCTCCTCGTCGTCCCGGAGCATGGCACGCGCGCGGCGGTTGATCGCGGGCCCAAAACGCCGGTACAACGCATCAAGTAGACTCTCACCCGCGTGACCCATCATGTCCTGTTTGGACTGTAAATGAGAGTCTCCGTGGTGGCTAGAGTGCTGGACGGGCGCCCCGGCTTTCGTGGCAGAGTGCCCGGCTCGTGAGAGTCTCCGCCCTGTTTCTTCCGGTTCTGCTGCTCGCCCTGGGGTGCTCGCGCCCCCTCTCCTCGCAGGCCCTGGGGCTCGAGTATGAGCCTCCCTCGGGGGTGAAGTTCACCTCGGAGGAGGCGGGTCCTCCGACGGTGGCCCGCTTTGAAGGAGGGCTGGAGCTGCGCTCGGTGCCAGGGCCGCCGCCCCCGCTGGGCGCCGCCCCGGAAGCGGTGCTGGGCGCGGCGGGCCTGCAGGTGCCGGGCAAGGTGATGAACACTTCTCAGGGGTCGATCACCGCGGGGCCCGTGGCGCGCTACGAGTTCCAGCAGGGCGAGGCGCGCACGCTCGTGTACTTCCTGCCGAGACCCGATCGTTTCGTGCTCCTCACCTTTACCGCCCCGGAGCGCGACTTCGGGCCGCGCTCGGGACGGGTGGAGCGCTCGCTGTCCACGCTGAAGCTGCTGCGCTGAGGCTGCTGTACGCAGTCACGGCGCTAGCGGGATCTCGGCCCGCCGCCGGCCCATTGGTAGCCCGCGGTGGCTCCCGCCCCCACCAACCCCAGCGCAATGCTCTGGCGCCACGGCTTCAGCCGGGAGCCCGGCGACGCGAGCCGGTCCAGCACTGCATGAGCTGCCGCGCCCAGCAGCGTGCCCACCGCGGCTCCTCCCATCGCCCCGAGGAGTGCTCTTCCCCGGTGGTGGCTCCCCTGGAAGGCCCACTCGCCCATGGCCCAGGTGCCCAACCCCGCCAGAGCCGGTGTCGCCACCAGCCCCACGCCCAAGAGGGACACCTCCCACTCCGCCCAGCGCGGGCCTGCATCCTGGGCTCGGACGAAGAGGAGTCGCGAGGGCAACCACCCCGCCACCATGCCCGCGCCGGCTTGGGCCCCCACCTTCCAGGAGCGCTCCTCCCCCACGCGGCTGGTGGCGAACACGCCCCCGAGTGGCAGCAGCGTCAGCGCGCCGTGCGCCACCCAGGCCCCGGTGGAGAGCGGCGCGTCGGTGGGGCCTCGAGCAGGTGGAGCCCCGCCCCGTTCTGGCATCCAGTGGACAGGCGCGGAGTCCGGCTGCGCGAAGGAGGAGGTGGCCCAGAGCAGGAGCCAGAGAAAGACAGCGCTACGGGCCAGGGTGACCAGGGAGATCCGCATAGGGGCTTGCCTGCGCACGCCCCCACAAGTAGGGCGTCCACGGCGGCCAACGGGTGGACACGGTGCCCGCGGATCGCCACTGGTGCTCTGGAACGAGTCCGCGGTCTTGGCCGACCAGCCGACAGACTCTCTGGACGAGCCGTCTCCTGGCGCACGCCTCGAAGTGTCAGCTGTCCTCCATCGCCGGGCTCGGGAGCACCCATTTCAGGCGCCCGGCCCCGGCTCGGGACATAGCTTCCCGCGGTGAACCGCTGCTGGCCCGCACTCCTCCTGGCTTGGACATTCCTGGGCTGCGCCTATCCCAACCACCGGCATGATCTCCGCATTCGGAGCGTGCCGGACGGACCTGAAGGGCTGTCCCAGGCCTTCTTCCAGTCCACGGGCGTGGCGCTGGAGCCGGGCCACCGCGTAGAGCTGGTGCACAATGGGCGCATCTTCGACGCCATCGAAGAGGAGGTGCGTGCGGCGCGCTTCAGCATCCACATCCTCAGCTACATCTGGCGGCCGGGTGGGCCCTCGGATCGATTGCTCCGGGCCCTGCGCGAGCGCCGGCCGGGGGTGGCCTGCCGGGTGCTCGTGGATCCCATGGGGAGCGTGAACTTCGAGGCCGTGGCCTCGGAGCTGGTAGCCATCGGCTGTGAGCCGCGCGTCTTCCGCCCCATCCAAGGCGCCATTGCCTCGCTGGACCTGAGGCGCATGCTGGCGCGGATGCACCGCAAGCTGGTGGTGCGGGATGGAGAGGTGGGCATCACCGGGGGGTGGGGCATCTGGAAGAGCTGGGACGGGGCTGCGCGCAACGCGGACGAGTGGCGCGACACCAACGTCCGGGTGTGGGGGCCGGCGGTTCGGGGCCTGCAGCAGGCCTTCGCGGAGAACTGGCAGGAGGCCGGCGGAGACTTCCTGCCGGCCGCGTGCTTCCCGCCGCAGGCTCCGGCGGGCGAGGCCCGTGCGGGCTTCGTGGCCAGCACGGGGGAGGTGTTCCTCTCGGATGGGAAGAGGATGACGCTGGTGGCGATTGCCGCAGCCCGGCGCCGGCTGTGGATCGCCAACTCGTACTTCATCCCGTCGCAGGACATCAGCGACATGCTCATCCTCAAGGCGAAGGAGGGCGTGGACGTACGGGTGCTGGTGCCTGGGAGACACCATGACGTCGCCCCGGTGCATGCGGCGCAGCGGGGCTCGTACGCTCGGCTGCTCGAGGGCGGGGTGCGCATCTGGGAGTACGAGCTCTCGATGATGCACGCCAAGACGATCCTGGTGGATGATCGGCTGAGCGTCATCGGGTCGACGAACATGGACCCGCTGTCACTGGACGTGGTGGAGGAGGGCTCGCTGGTGGTGGAGGACCCGGCGCTGGCGGCGGAGCTGGAGCGGGACTTCGAGCACGACATGGTGCACTCGCGGGAGATTCACGCGAGTGGTTGGCGGCGGCGCGGGTTGCTCCAGCGGCTGGGGGCGCAGCTCCCGAACCTCATTGGCCGCTACCTGTGAGGCGGCGGTCTCCGTTCCGGTCCGTCGCCTCGGTTCGCGGCCCGGGGCACGCGCGGCGTATGCTGCACGGCACCTGGTTCCATTCGGAGGTCCCCTTTCGTGGCGGTTCCCGCCCCCGCGCTCAGGCAGATGCAGAACTCCTCGCTCTATGCAGGGGTGCTCGGGTCCCGGTGGGCCGGGCTGCCCCCCAGCGTGCGCCGCCTGCACGAGCCCGGAGGTGCCAGGGGCCTGTTCACGATCCGCCGGCGAGCGGGTCCGCTGTCCGCGCTGCTGGGGTGGCTCTCTCGCTTCCCGGCCGCGGGTGAGCAGGTGCCCACCCGGCTCGTGGTCCGGCAGGACGGAGCCGTGCAGCGCTGGGAGCGCAGCTTCGGTGGCCACTTGCTCACCACGGTGCAGCGGGCAAGGGAGGGGGGGCTGATCGGTGAACGGTTTGGCCCCGTGGAGTGCGTCTTCCAGCTGCGTCCCGTGGAGGGCGGCATTGCCTACGAGCAGGTGGGTGCCTGGCTCTGCGTGGGGCCGTGGCGCCTGTCGCTGCCCCGTGTGCTCGCGCCGCGCGTCGAGGCCACGGCCACAGCGGCCTCGGCGGGCATGCGCGTCCAGGTGAAGATCGGCTCCGCGCTGGCGGGCTGGCTGCTCACCTATGAGGGCCTCGTGAGTCCGGAGGAGGAGTCTCCATGAGCACCGCGCTGTGGCTGCTCGCCATCCAGGGAGTGCTGGGCGCGCTCGACACGCTCTACTACCACGAGTGGCGTGCGCGCCTGCCGGCGGGAGTTCCAGGCACCCGGCCCGAGCTGCTGCTCCATGCGGCGCGCGACTTCCTCTATGCGCTCCTTTTCGGGAGCCTGCCCTGGGTGGCGTGGAGAGGAGCGTGGGCGGGAGTGCTCGCGCTCGTCATCGCGACGGAGATCGTCATCACGCTCGCGGACTTCGTCGTGGAGGACCGGGTGCGCCAGCCGCTCGGTGGCGTGTTCCCGGGGGAGCGGTGCATGCACACGGTGATGGCCATCCTCTATGGCGCGGTGCTGGCCCACCTCGCTCCCGTGCTGCTCGCGGCGTGGGAGCTGCCCACGGGGCTCGTCATGGAGCCTGCGCCGGTGTCTCAGGCCTTGCGCGTGGGGCTCAGCCTCATGGCGGTGGGCGTGCTCTGCTCGGGAGTGAGGGATTTCTACGCGGCGCTCCAGCTTCCAGGAGGGCACTGGCCCTGGCACCTGGCCGTGCCTGCCGGGCCGGAGACCTCCGCTCCTTCTGGAGCGAGGCAGGGGTGAGGGCTGTCGGCGGTCCGAGGCTCAGCCCCTCATGATCACGGACAGCACGGCGCCCACGACGACGAAGATGCCACCTATCCCACCGAGGATGAGCGGCATGATCCACACGTTGGCGAAGCTGTGGATGCGCATGTCCTCGGGATTCGCCGGATCGTAGAGGACGACGACGCTCTCGCCCTCCTTGTAGCGCGGCGGGTTGGAGCCCACGGAGGAGACCACCTCCTTGGTGGCCCCCGCCTGCGTCCGGTAGCGCAGCACGGGGTGGTACGACCGGCTGTGGTTCCTGCCGTGGCGCTGCTGGAGGCTGATGACCTCGGCCCGAGCCTCTCGCGCCGTGGCCAGGAAGCGCCTCGTCCGGGTGACCGCGAAGAAGCAGCCCGCCAGGAGCCCCAAGCCTGCCAACACGAAGATAGGACCGATGATCGACACTCAGCGTCTCCTCACCGAAGCAAGCCGCTAGCAGAGCCCAGGTCCGGGCCGTGCGCAAATGAACTCCTTCCGGATGAGCGGAGGACTCGGGAGCCTTGACCGGCTGTTCCCTTGGGCTGACGCTGCTCCCCCGAGGGAACATGATTCGCAAGGACTACATCGAACGGCTCATCGAGCAGTTCGCCGCCGCGTTCGCCGCTTTGTCGAAGCTGCGCCGCGAGCGGCGGGCGGAGGAGGCGCAGCAGTTCATCCGCGACACGGCGCTCTCGGCGCTGGGCATGGAGTACGCCACGCTCACCATGGCGGATGCGGCCTCCACGGCCCGGCTCCTGGGAGACCCGCTGCGGGTGGTGGGGCTGGCCCGGCTGGTGGCCGAGGAGGGAGAGCTCTTCCACGAGCAGGGAGAGCTCGCCCGGGCTGGGGTGAGGTGGGGGCTGGCGCTGGAGCTCTTCCTCGAGGCACGGGAGCTGGGCGCCACGCTCGCAGGTGAGGATGCGCAGGTGTTCGCCGGACTCCAGCAGAAGGTCGAGCCCACGCTGCTCTCCGAGCGCTACCAGCGGCTGCTCGCGGGCTCCGTTACGCCCCCAGGCTCCCGCGACACCTGAGGGGTGTGGCAGGGCCTTGGGGCGAGAGGGATGCGAAGCCGCTGGAGGCCATCGCCCTCAGTGGCGCAGCGGCAGGGAGAACTCGAGATTGAAGCGGGTGCCCGCCTGCTCTGGCTTCACCGCGGCGGCCACCTTGATGAGCTGCTTGCCGCCCTCGCCGGGCACAAGCTGCGCCTCCAGCTTGCCGATCTCCTGCGAGCCACTGAAGAGGAACACGTCGGCGGCCTGCGAGAAGAGGGCTGACATGTCCTGGGCGCTGGAGCCGGCCGGCAGCTGGTCGCGCACCCACAGCGCGAAGCGCACGATGCGGCCGGTGAGGATCTGCGCCGGCAGCGGCATGACGTGGGCGTTGCTGCAGGCCATGGGCACCGCGGAGAGCAGCAGCATGTCCGTGTTGCGGCCGCTGCCCACCCCGAGGATGCCGAGCTCGGACAGGCGCGTCTGCGCGCGGATGGAGAGGAACGCCTCGGTGGGGTAGGCCGAGCCCGCGTCCTTCCCGCTCGAGGGCTCCCACGTGCCCGGCGCGCGCAAGGCGCCTGGCTGTCCGGTGATGCGTGCGAAGCCGCTCGTGGCCTGGAAGCTCGCCGAGAGCATCGCCGCCACCGAGAAGACGGGGCTGGTGAAGCTGGCGCGGTTGAGCGCCCCGCGCCTCTCGCTCGCGGCCACCGTGCGGTTGAGCACCGGGCACAGCCACCGGGTGGAGTCTTCCTTGCGCAGCTCGGCCCAGTCTCCCTGGGTGCCGAGCTTCGCGTCCTCCAGCGCGTTGGGCAGCTCCGCCAGCGTGGTGCCCAACAGCGCGGGCGTCACCGCCACCACCACGGCCACCTGCGCCTCCTCGCCCACCGAGGACAGCCTGCGCAGCCGCGCCACGTCGTCCGTGGCGTCGATGACGAAGCACACATCCGGGCGCTCGAAGGGCTCGGCGTTCACCGCCTCCTCCATCGCCTCCGGCACCTGCGCGGGCTCCACGTCCACCACCTGGAGCGCGATGCCGGACGAGCTGGAGCACTGCTCCAGCAGCAGCTTCAGGCCTCGCCACGCCGCCTCGATGCGCGCCACGGGCTCGGCGGCGAGCAGGTCCTTCGCGGTGTTGATCACCGCCAGCTCGATGGCGTCACGCACCGCCCGGCGCGAGTCGGGGCTCATCCGGGCGGGGCCCGCCGCCTTCGGGGCCGTGGCCTTGATGAAGGCATCCACGCCCGCCTTAGCGGTGGCCGTCGGCGAGGAGGCCTCCGCGCTCGCGAGCAGCTCGCCGACGAGATCTCCCCCTCCTCCGGAGGATGCGGCAGGAGCGCTCGGCGCGGCCGGAGCCTCGGGCTCGACTTTGCCTCCCAGCGCCGCGGAGACGGCGGCGGACAGACGACCGGCACCCACGACTTCGGCGACGCGCGCGGCGCCTTCCTCGGGAGTGAGGGGGCGGGAGGGGTCCGCCTTCATGAACCCCTCGGTGAGCGCCTGGAGCTTCTTGAGCTCGGGCACGGCGGCGATGAGGTCCATCACCTGGAAGGCGCGCAGCTTGTCGAAGGACAGCTCAAACGTCCGATGCTCGGCGCCGCCCAGCCGATCCGGCACGGTGACGCGCAGCCCGGAGGCGGCCTTGGCCAGCTCCGAGGCGAAGGAGTCCCCCGTCAGCAGGAACTTCCGGCCCGAGGGCGAGGCCGTCAATGCCCCCGCCACCCACCAACGCACCCGCGCACCCTCTGTACTCATACTCTGGCTCATGCCCTCTCCTTGGGCCTGGAAGGAATCGAGGGGGCGTACGTTAGCCTGGACCCTGAGCTCGCCAATGGGCCGAAGGGGGTAACGCGGTGCGTTAAATTCCTGCGACCCAGGAGGCTGGCGGGTTGAGTGGAGGACATGCCACCCAGAAGCCTGACTGGGAGTGCTGTTGCGGATCAGCCGCGGGCCCCTGTTAGGATCCGCGAACTCATTGTGACGCACCCTTGGAGGGTCCGCGTGTCCTACGTCCAGCTTCCAGACAGTCCGATCATTGGCCGCAACCTCGTGGGTGGCGAGTGGATTACCCCCACCGGCGCCCCGATGCTCGACGTGCGCAGCCCCTACACGGGCGGTGTCATCGGCCGCATTCCCATGACGCCCACCGCGGCGGTGGCTCCGGTGGTGGAGGCCGCGAAGAAGGCCGCCGAGGGCTGGCGCGCCATGGGCTTAAGGGAGCGCACCTCGCGCCTGCTCCGCTTCCGCATGCTGTTGGAGCAGAACCTGGACAAGCTGGCCAACTCGGCCGCGCGCGAGGCGGGCAAGACGGTGGGCGAGGCGCGCGCCGGGGTGCTCAAGGGCATCGAGGTGTGTGACTACGCCCTCTCCCTCCAGAACCTGGACTCGGGCGGGGCCATGGAGGTGAGCCGCGGCGTCACCTGCGAGTTCAAGCGCGAGCCGCTGGGCGTGGTGGCGGGCATCACCCCGTTCAACTTCCCGGCCATGGTGCCGCTGTGGATGATCCCCAACGCGCTCATGGTGGGCAACGCGTTCATCCTCAAGCCCTCGGAGAAGGTGCCGCTCACCTCGCTCATGCTGGGCGAGCTGCTGATGGAGGCGGGCGTTCCTCCTGGAGTCTTCTCCATCGTCCACGGTGGCAAGGAGGCAGTGGACGGCATCCTGGCGCACCCGGACATCCAGGCCGTGGCCTTCGTGGGCTCCACGGGCGTGGCGAAGCGCGTGTACACGGAGGGCACCGCGCGCGGTAAGCGGGTGCTGGCGCTGGGCGGGGCGAAGAACCCGCTCATCGTCGTGCCGGATGCGGATCCGGTGTTCACGCCGCAGGCAGTGGTGGACTCCTTCACCGGGTGCGCGGGCCAGCGCTGCATGGCGGCCAGCGTGATGGTCGCGGTGGGCGACGTGCAGAACATCATCGACGAGATGGTGCGCCGCGCCGCCGCGATGGAGATGGGCCCGGGCATGGGCGCGCTCATCGATCGCGCGTCGCAGGAGCGGCTGGAGGCGGCCATCGCCAAGGCCGAGGCCGAGGGCGCCAAGGTGCTCATTGACGGGCGCGGCAAGAAGCCCTCGGGTGCGGCGTGGGCCGGCGGCAACTGGATGGGCCCTACCATCCTGGACCATGTGCGTCCGGAGATGGAGGCCGCGCAGAAGGAGCTGTTCGGTCCGGTCATTTCCATCGTGCGCGTGCCGACGCTGACGGCGGCCATGGAGCTGCAGCACTCCTCGCCGTACGGCAACGCCGCCTCCGTCTTCACGACCAACGGCGCGGTGGCCCAGCATGTGGTGGACCACGCCAAGGCCGGCATGGTGGGTGTGAACGTGGGCGTCCCGGTGCCGCGGGAGCCGTTCTCCTTCGGGGGTATCAATGACTCGCGCTTCGGCCACGGGGACATCACCGGGCAGGGGGGCGTGGAGTTCTGGAGCTACCTGAAGAAGGTGACGCGCAAGTGGACGGCGCGCACCGATGGCTCGTGGATGAGCTGAGCCGTAAGGACTTGCTGATCCGGGAGAGGACACCCTCCCGGGAAAGCCGGAGAGTCGATTAAGCTGGGGGTGTGCTTGTACCCCTCTTGCTGCTGACCCCTCTGCTGTGCGCCACGACTCCAGCGGCTTCCTCCCGCGTGGAGCTCGTCTTCGGTGGGGACGTCATTCCGCACGGTGCGGTGAAGCAGGTGGCGCAGGAGCACGCCCGCACTGCGCCGGCTGAGCAGGAGAGTGAGGCACCGCGCTCGCTCAACAATGACGGGTGGGACCATGTCTTCGGGCCCATCGCGGACGTCCTGCGCTCGGCGGACGTGGCGGTGGTGAACCTGGAGACGCCCGTCACGGACAACAAGAAGGCAGTGGCGCGGGAGCTCCTGTTCAACGCTCCCTCGGCCATGGTGCGCGCGCTGGCGGCGGCGGGCGTGAAGGTCGTCTCCACGGGCAACAACCATGCGAGGGATCAGCACCTGAAGGGGATGGTGGAGACGCTCCGGCACCTGGACGATGCGGGGATCCAGCACGTGGGGACGGGAGCTTCGCGGGAGGCCGCCTGGGAGCCGGTGGTGATGGAGGTGAAGGGGGTGCGGCTGGGCTTCCT
>Ga0190275_10002463_pt1 | contig 13305 bp, 16 predicted proteins | sample Popmic550T_FD_133745 | JGI IMG/M metagenome (GOLD analysis project Ga0190275, IMG submission 133745) | Populus adjacent soil microbial communities from riparian zone of Yellowstone River, Montana, USA - 550 T | ecosystem: Environmental > Terrestrial > Soil > Riparian zone > Trees stand | place... | reverse complement strand
TTTATTTCAATTTTTTTGTTATATAAAAACTTATTCATGTCGAGTCCTCCAGAAAAACATTTTTTGGAATTTCTAGATTACTTAATTCATCTATAGAATTTTGCGAATAGACCACCAACCTTATCGGTCTGGCACCGGGAGCAAGATCTAAGACACTTATATCCTTAACATATTTTATGCTAATGCCAGGTATAGAATTATTTAATTTCAAGAGATCACAGTTGCGATCACCAACGATTATTAACGCACTTTTTCCAATACGGTTAGGGCGACCTCTCCTCTTTGCCTTTCCAGAACGCTTCTTAATCGATTGTTCGACTCTTTTAAGGTCTTCTTCTATTCCCAGTAGACCTAAAACGTCGACCAGGTTTTTGGTTTTACTCACATTTTCTATATCGTTAGTTACTACAATGGGAAAGGACTTTATACCTTCTACTAAATGTCCTCTACTGAGTATTAGTTCGCTTTGACGGGTTGATGAGATGGCAGACAGGAGAGCAATAATATTTTCCTTCTTGTTAAGTTTTTTATGAGTGACCTTCCATGACTCGGGTGGATGTGCAAGTCTACCTTTTCTTACACCTGCAACTCCGGCTGCTTGACCTGCACGGGAAAATCCCTCACCTTTTGCCCTTGCAAGTCGAGCGATGCCTAAACCAGTATTTCTAGATTCGGCGCTCACAATTTCGCCCGCAGCTGGGTATCTACCCTGTTTCTGGAAACGGTGTGAATATAAATTAACAAATGCTTTTTTGATAATCTCAGGACGATATGGAAAATTAAACAATGGAGGGAGATCTATCTCTCCGGTTTGAATACCTTTCAAGTCGAATAGTTTGGTCTTCATCTATACCATTACCTCTAATACCTTGGGTTCACTTATTTTTGATTGTTTGCTCCTTATAGGCTGCCTCAACTTTATCAATCTCTTTGGTACTCCAGGTATAGTTCCCCTAACTATCATATAATCTCCTTCTACTAATCCAAAATGTTTGAATCCTCCTTTTGGATTAATATTTACCAATTCTGTATTTTCGGAATTGGACATAACTAGTATCCTTTTGTTATATTCTGTACGCTGATGAAATCCTCTTTGTCCCTGCCTAGCCACGGTGTACATTACGACCGCAGGCGATATAGGACCTAATGTACCAACCGCTCTAACACTTTTTCGTGATTTGTGTTGTTTCCTCTTGACCCCAAATCTTGTAATCGGACCTTCAACACCCTTTCCCCGAGTAATACCATGAACATCAATATTCTGTCCTGTCTTGAAAACATCGGTCACTCTAACTTCTTGACCTAGCTTGGACCTTAAGAAGTCGAATTTGACCTGATTATCAGGTCCAGATACCGGGATTTCGTATATAAACGGGACTTTTTGAGAAATTCCAATTTTATTAGGAAATACGGCAACCACTGCGTTTAGGTGTTTAACAGATCCAATCATTCCTTCAGCTTTTTTTAATCCATCCTCGGAATACTTCGTTTTGTACTTTAGAGATAAATCTTTGATGCTTTCTTTAGAATATACATCAAAAAGCGCATGCTTACCGTACCCATCTTCGGAATAACCTCGAATTCCCACTATTTTTATAGGGGGTAAAGATATCACTGTAGAATGATTCATTAATGGTTTACCATAATTTGGAGTCTTCTCCTTATCATCAATCGTCATTACCTGAATTTGACCTACTTTAAATCCAGCAAACCCAACCAAGCCAACATTATCGCGACTAATATTTTCGGGCCATGTTCTGACTCTAGCTTCTAAGCTTTGTGCTCTAGCCCGTGGTCGAAATGCAATGCTGCCTCTTCGTGGTGCGCTATATTTTCGGTGACCCATAGATACAAAAATTTTTCGGATCCCTTTAATAAGTTTATTATCGCTATTTACAGACTAGAAAAAATATGAACATATATTCAGAATAGACAATACCCCGTATATTGATTCCTCTAACCTAACGGTTTGGGTACCCTGATTTGGAAAAAAGTTATAGGAATAGTATTTAGAAATGTTCAATTTCTCCTTTGACAAAATCGAATCTAATCCAAATTTTGGTGAGCCAAAAACAACTAGGATTGGTTTATTGCTTAAAGAATCAGGGATTTTCGAAAACTCGTTGTCAGAGGGGTTGAAGTATTTTGAATGTCTCGACGTAAGAATGATGTTTGATATGTGAAATTTTTCAACAATATTTTTTAAATCTTTTATATGATGTACATTGTATCCCCAATATAACTCAGTTATTTCATTCTTTTCGATATCAATCGCATTAATGTAATTTTTGTGTTTTAATATCTTTACATTAACTTTCCTACCACTTTGATTGTGTTTTCCGTTATACTCGACTGGGATACCAAATCCAACATCTACAAAATATTCGCCATGTCTACTCTCAATAACTCCCACTCTAATTTCACCACTTTTCAAGTTCCTTATCTCAATTCTATCTTTATGATGATGCGATCTTATTGGATGAAGCTTTCCAACATTTTTTAAAATTTCAAGTTTAGGATAAAGTCTCCTTCTTAGATATGGTGGGGTATCAAGATATTCTAGGATTGTTATCATAAGGTCAAGATCGTTTTTGCTTGGGTTCAGTATTTTGTCGTGATATATAAATAAATTATTAATCCTAAAAATCGATAACGCCCTGGATAATTGAAAAATCTTCAGAGCTTTATCACTTTCTGTCGAAACGTCATAAAGAAATGAATCTGGAATAGAAACATCAAATCTCAATGGATTTGAAATATAAATCACCGTTCATTTAGTAATTCGTTAACTGCTCCTTCCAAATAACCTTCTGATCCAAAAAAACTATATCTCAATATTCCCTCTTTATCAATAACTATAGAAGAAGGTGTTCCTCTCAGCCTAAAAGTCTCAAAAGTCAATGCGGAAAATTCCTTATTCTGCAAATAATTTCTTACCTTATCAATAAGTTCTGTCTTATCTTTGTCAGAAAACGTAGAAAAATCAGAAAAATATATTCCTATAAAATCAAAAATCATTTTGTCTGAAACCTCGAATGGCATTTTGATAACCTTATCAAAAGCCACAGGGAAGGGTATCTTGTAGAATAATTTATTCTCGTCAACTATTTTACCATGCTGTTTTAATGCCTTCAATGTCTCTCCAATTACTTGACCTTCTGAAAGCAGAAGTTCAAGGTTTTGTAAGGTATTCTTGTCATAGTCCTCAAATGCAGTGGCGACTCCTAACACCTTAACGTTTTTATTTTTATATTTTTCATACAGCGAAACTGCCTGAGGAATTCCGTAGAGGAAGCATCCTGGACAGTTAACTTGGAAAACTTCAACTACTATTACATTTCCCACCAAGTTATCTATATTTGTTGGAGTACCTTGTACCCATCTAGAAAGTTGCAAATTAGGTGCTTTGGAACCAATTTCTAATGCCAATGATAATCAATCTTCAATAAAATAAGAATTATTTAAAGGCTCTAGTTATACAAGAAACGAGTGGGATATTTTTATATTAATGCCATTTAAGATTGGCTTTCTTTATTTTGAACTTGCTTAGAATAATTCTCAATCTCTTCTAATGGCATCATGCGCAAAGTTTTTGATTTGGAATCAATCACTGCCAATCTAATATGTTTGGTACCTGTTTTCTCTTCACTAACCATGAAAATAGATTCTATTGCGAGTATGCAAGCTTTATCGAGACCGATATCATTTTTATAATTCTTTTCTAAATGTTCAGTTACTTGTTCGCTTCCAGCACCTATTGCTACAGCATCATATCCGATGTATGTACCGCTTGGGTCGGTGAGATACAAACCAATCCCATTCTTGTCAACACCTGCTAATATTAGAGCAACGCCGAAAGGTCTGGCACCCGCATACTGTGTATACTGTTGTGCCATGTCAGCTAAATTTTTTGCGACGCCTTCAACATCAACTACCTCATCATAAATAAGACGGTTGCTTTGAGCAAAAAAGCGTGCATGATCTACTTGAGTACGAGCGTCTGGAATATACCCTGCTGCGGCAAGACCAATATGATCATCTATTTGAAATATTTTTTGTGTTACATTAGATATTTGCAATTTTCTCGTTTTTTCTTCCACTGCAAGGATTACACCATCAGTGCTCTTGATGCCTAAGGCTAATGTGCCTCTCCTAACGGTTTCAATTGCATATTCTACCTGATATAATCGCCCATCAGGTGAGAAAACAGTAATTCCTCTATCATAACCTGCTGCTGCTGGTAACAAATCAACTAGATTACTTCTAAATCTTTATTTATAGTTACCTTATTTAAAAAATAAAGGATTATTTACTTAATGGCGTGAATAAAACAGGCTAGTTGTTAATAGAGGAGATCCAATTTTATGGCCATAAAAATATTCGGTCTCTTCATGCAAGGACCATAGAGATTACAAAAGATTCTCACTTGACACTTAGAGGGGATTGTATTATAGGAGTTAATGCAAACAAATCGTGTTCCGATCTAACCAGTGACATGAAAAATAAGATAAAGAGCGATCACTCATTCATAGAAATAGAATTGATTGTTGAACCGTTTAAGTTTAAGTTTCATGGGTTCGGGAATGATGACCTACTTCTTACTCATGATCATGATATTGTTTTTAGAAAAAGCAATTTTATTTGTAATCGTACTCTATGTGTGAATTGTAATTTGAGCGCCCTTCACATCCCCAGAAAGATGATAGATTTGTTGAGAGACCCTTTGAAACAGGGATTGCTACTCATAAAGCTTGAATAAATAACATCATTCCATTTGTTTGTTTAATTGATTATGAATTTTTACTAAAAGTTGATCTTGTGATGCGTTCGTAAGCATCAATGTATCTTTGGGATACTTTTTCGATTATAGCTGGAGGTAGCTTTGGAATATCAGGAAATGTATTGTTATTGTTGCATTTTTCCACTTCTTCTCTGAAACCAATGCTCTCCAGCCAATCTCTTAATATTTGTTTATCATAACTATCCTGAATATATCCAACTTTATAATCATCTTTATTCCATATTCTAAATTCATCCGGTCCAATTGAGTCCGCGAGTATGATTTCTCCGGTCGTAGGCTCTTTTCCGAATTCAAATTTTATATCTGACAGAATAAAACCGGATCTAGATACCATCGAGTCTACTTGACTAAACAAGTCCAAAGATAGTTTTTTTAATTCCGATAATTCAGTACGACTAACTATTTTATTATTAAGTATTTCAGGTTCGGACAGGGGCATATCATGTTGATAAGATTTGGTAGTTGGGTCGAAAATAAGTTCGGGTAATTTTGAAGCTAGTGGCAAATGCCCATTAAGAAAATACCTCTCAGTCCCGGATATTTTTACGTTATGTTTAAGGTATCTAGAATATAAGCTTCCGTATAAATATGATCGAACTACACATTCTATTGGAATCATGTGTAGTTTAGTTACTTCAATCTTGTTCGTATCTACCCTTCTCCTAAAATGGTTTTTTCCTTTTAAAGTTTTAAACCAAAAAATAGCAAAATCACACAAGACTTTTCCTTTATAAGGGATTTCATCGTGTAGTATAACGTCATAGGCAGACACCCTGTCTGAAAAAGAAAAAATTAATGTGTTGTCAGAGGTTTCAAAAATATCCTTTACTTTACCTTTCCTGATTAACTTCAACTTGATAATCTTTCCACATGCTAATTATAAGTTTTAAATTGATCAAATGATAATTCATCATGTAACCATTTGATCGTTAATCCGACAGATGAGTTCCTTGCGGAATCGTTATCGCTTCTGGATTCCGACGAGGGCCTCAAAATCGAGTCTAAATCAAGTAGTAAAAAGATTTTCATAAACAAGAATTTACTTGGAGACTATGTATTGCTTGTGACATATTATTATCCAACAAATAAGATATATCCATTTTTGAATTGTAATAGAAATTATACTGATAATAGAGGATACCTAAACCCTGGAATTACTTACCTAAAGACTATCCCCGAAGTACTGGAGTCAATCCACTCTGAATTTGAGGAAATCAGGGTAAAAGAATATTGAATTGCGAATTACATCAAAGCCATTTAACCCTTTTAGGAACTTTTCCATTTATAATACACGGTCCCAGATCTACATGATGCGTTTAGGTTTGAATTTGTATAAGTGGATTCAACTTCAAGTTCAGCTAGTAATTGGTCTATTCGTTGTTCTTCATTATAAGACCCTGCAAAGCGATTGATAATCTCTTCTTTAGAGAATTCCTTATTGTTATTTAATTTTAAGAAATTAAAAAATTGATCTTTGCTTAACATTTCATAAGTACGGTCTTCTACATTCATAAATTTTTGGATTAACTTTTATAAGGAAAGAAATTTATTTAAAAAAATTAGCATTATTACAATTATTGGATTTGAGAAAAATTCTTCTACTACAGATGTTAGTATTCTTGGCATATTCTGCTCAAAGTGCTATTGAAGCCGTTGTTGCCGAAACAAACAATATTATTGTTAAGGAAAGTAGTTTGAATTCAAAGAGCGAAAGACTTGACGTGAATAACACATTTGCTCTATCTGGATCCCTGGTCTCTACCTTATATCCTTCGCTAGTATCAAATAACGAGTCAAGTGAGAATGACCAGATAAATTCTTCTTCACAGCCTAGTTCTAATTTAAAAAATTCGGATCCAAACCTTTCACCTAATCAGCAGATTGATGACACAATTAACACATCAAATTCATCCTTAATGCCGAACTCGGGTCAAAGCATAAACGGGGATAACAACAGCTTTGGTCAATTTAACCAGACTGATAACTTATCAAATAGTTTGGTTTCCATGCTTTCAGGTATTATCATTCAATCGATTGAAAAAGGGAATCCAACCATCAATAAAATTGGTCTAAATAATGATTCTGGTGGCCTCATGAACAAGAATATTTCAACAATAGTTTCCGGCAATTGGAGGATAAATGTCAATTCTACGGAAGTAGTATTATTTGATTCAAAATTTGTAATGATAACATCAGACGCTAAAGGGTTTCATTGGCATACAGTTAACAATTTTAATAGTGACGATGATATATTTTTTGGTACTGATGACACCATATTCATGAATGGAACAGTCGACTTATTTACAGACAATAAACTTGTAACTGGGAATAGCAAGGTAGTAATTATGATCAATAATTTTGAGCTGATTCAAATTATTTTCCTCGACAATAAAATAGCGGAGCATTTTCATAATTTTCCACTTTATGGGATCATTGATTCTATTGACATAGAAAATTAAGTGAAGTTCTTTTTCATATATTTTGGTATTGGAGAGGTTATAGCCCCTTCTGATGCGGAATTAACCAATGTTGCATATTTTGCTAAGGCCCCCGACCGATACCTATTCTTTATTGGTTTAAATTTCTTGTTCCGACTTTTGAATTCTTTCTTCGAAATCTTGAGATCAACTGTTTCTTTGAGCAAATCAATCTTGATCTTGTCTCCATTTTTTATTATGGAAATTGGTCCACCTACCATCGCCTCGGGAGACATATGTCCTATCATGAATCCTCGGGTTGCGCCAGAGAATCGACCATCAGTTAACATTGCTACCTTTTCACCCAATCCTTGACCTACTATTGCAGCCGTCACCGCTAGCATTTCTCTCATTCCTGGTCCACCTTTTGGCCCTTCATATCTTATTACGACAACATCACCTTCATTAATTTCCCTTTTTGAAACAGCATCAAATGCAGCTTCTTCTGAATCATAAACCTTCGCAATTCCTTCAAAATTATCTTCCTTCAATCCTGCTACTTTGATTACAGCACCCTCCGTAGCCAAATTTCCAAATAGAATTTTTAACGTTCCTTCTTTGTGTATTGGATTATCAACAGGTCGAAGGATGTTTTGATATTCCGTTCTATGTGCTTTGTAAAAAGACTTAGAACTGCTAAAGTCATAGGATTCAAGATTCTCTTTCATTGTCCTACCAGTAACGGTCTCCACATTCCCATTTAATATACCTTTATCTAGTAATGATTTCAAAATTACTGGGATACCCCCGATATTGTCCAGGTTCAACATTACATAATTCCCACCAGGTCTCATATTTGCAATATGAGGCGTCTTTCTTCGTATATATTCAAAATCCTTTATATCCAACTCGATTCCAGTTTCACGTGACAGTGCTAATAGATGAAGTATTGCATTAGTCGAGCCTCCTATCGCATTTGCCATCATAATTGCATTTTCGAATGCCTCGTAGGTCATTATATCCCTAGGTCTCAAATCGTTCACTAAAAGATGATCGATAGATTTACCGGTTTCAAAGCAAATTTTGAATCTTTCTTGGCTTTCAGCAGGTGGTGTAGCACTTCCAGGTAACGACATCCCTAATGCCTCGCTTATGGAGGCCATCGTATTAGCGGTATACATGCCTGCACATGATCCCGCGGACGGGCATGCCACATTTTCTAGGCTGATTAATTCTTCCAAGCTCATTTTACCGGCGTCATATGTTCCCACAGCCTCATAAACATCTTGAATGGTAACCGCTTTACCATTCCAATTACCTGGAAGAATGGTACCCCCATAAACGAATATAGAGGGAATATTGAGTCGAGCCATAGCCATCAGGGTTCCCGGCAAGCTTTTATCACATCCCGAAATCCCAACGATTCCGTCATATTGATGTGCTCTAACCATCACCTCAATCGAATCTGCTATAATCTCACGGCTGATAAGAGAGGATTTCATACCTTCGTGTCCCATTGCAATGCCATCAGAAACAGCGATTGTAGTGAATTCCCGCGGCGTGTTTCCAGAGTCTTTTACACCTTCCTTTGATTTTTGAGCGAGTTTGCCCAAATGAATATTGCATGGTGTTGCCTCATTACATGTACTAGATACCGCTACTAAAGGCCTGCCCAGGTCATCATCTGAAAGCCCCATCGCCTTGTACATCGCCCTATGAGGCGCACGCGATGCTCCCTCAACTGTTTTTCTGCTCGGTAAAATCATTACAAATGTTTAGATTAGAATCATAAAATAAAAACTTAATTCTTTTAATAAGATTATGATATTACTCTAAGGTTGCTGTTATTTTTATAGAATCTAAACCCTCAAACTTGAAGATTGTCTCGCACATTCCACATTCAATACTATTATTATGCAATTCACTAGAAGAGATTTCATTAAGGTACTCGCATTTTGGGCACGGGAAAGAGAAATTCAGTGTGAAGCTTTCTAACTCAATTGATTCAGTCATACCTTTTAAAAAATTTTCGAGCTATTTAAAATGAACTAAAAATAAAATCTAAACCATGACAAGACATATTAACTGTATAAAAAACTAAATTAAATATTTCGGTATCTCACTATCTTGATAAGGATGCAGACATTAAATCACAGTTGTATTTTTTGTCAGATTGTACTGAAAAACTTACCTAACGCAATAATTTACGAAGATGAAAAATTTTTGGCTTTCATGGATAAATATCCAATAAACCATGGACATTCGCTATTAGTGCCTAAACAGCATTATGGAAACATTTTGGATATGCCCATTCATGAGGTGGGTGAGATGCATTGCTTAGTACCGCGGATAGCAAGGGCAATCACCAGTGTATTAGGAAGTGACGGATTCAATATCAATCAGAATAATGGAAAATCTGCAAATCAGATAGTTCCACATGTGCATGTACATATAGTTCCCAGATACTCCATCGAGAAAGTTAAAGGTCAATGGCCTATGCGTAAGATTGCACAGATAAAAGAGCTAGAAAATCTTGCTCAAAAAATTAGAGAAAATATCGAGCCAAAATGAATACCTGTCCTGTCACTATAGGAATAATTACTTATAACGAGGAGCACAATATTCTAAAATTTTTTGATTCGCTCAAAGCACAACAGTTAATAGACAAATTTACAATAGCGGAGGTGATTTTCGTAGACGACTCAAATGATGAAACTCCAAACCTAATCAACAAAATAAAGGCTGAAAATCCCGAATACAATATTCGTCTCATTCACAACGACCAAAGAAAAGGTGCAAGTCAAGGATGGAATACTATATTTAGAAACGCAAAAGGCAGTATCATAGTATTATTAGATGCAGACATCGAAATCGGAGAGGATTGTATTTCTAAATTATCGAATAAAATATTAGATAACGTAGGGTTGTGTGCTTCTAATACTGTTCCTAGAATAAACAATACAGGTTTGTATGCATGCGCATCTACTTTTATCGCATATTGGTTAAGGTCGATAAGGATACACGGCCTTTCTCAATACACGACAATGGGAAGAGCACTCGCTTTGAAATCTCATTTGGCCAAACAGATAGAAATCCCAGAGGAAATAATAGCAATAGATCTGTATCTCCAGTGTAAGGTGTTAGGAATGGGCGAGATGGTGACCTATGATGACGATGCAATAATTTATTTTAATCCTCCAACAACTCGGCATGATTTTTTTAGCCAATTAGTAAGAGCGTTAAGAGGCCATGATCAGATAAAAGAGCTAACGAGGAAATTTGATTTTGAAGCTCCCATCTCATTAACAATTAAGGAATTCATGATTAATTCAATAAAATATCCTAAAGGTTCATTGTTTCTTTTATTTTGTTATTTACAATTGCCTCTTAGTTACTTTAAGGATAGAGAAAAAGTTTCCCATCTTTGGGAACCTGCGAATAGTACAAAAAATTAGATATGAAAGATGTGTTTTTTTATGTAGTCGTCAGACAGACTAAGAAGGCCTAAAAATAAATTGAAAATAAAATTTATAGATCGAAAATTCATCTGCTAAAGAATGGCAACCGACCATGCTATGTTATTATTGATTAATTCTAGATTCATACTTGATTGATAATCGCAATCACTAATTCGAGAGAATAATAATAAAGACTGCAACGCATGCTAATGATCCAAATAATGCCAATGTGGTCTTCCACATTCCAAGGTTTTCCTTTTCCCCTATGTCCCACATACCTCCAGTCGATTTGCGTGGGACTTGCCAATTCTTTATCACATCGTAGCTATAAAATTTTGATAAATCAGCAGAGGGTGTCCAAGTTGTATTAAAACTTGAAGTCTGGTTTGATGAAGAATTGATCAAATCGTATTTCTTTCTAGAGTTTTCGTCAGAAAGTACCTCATATGCCTCTACTATTTGCAGGAACTTTTGATGAGCCTCATTACTTTTGTTTTTGTCAGGATGGTTTTTGAGGGCAAGAAGTCTAAATGACTTTTTGATATCATTAATGGTTGCATGTTGGTCTATCTCTAGTATGTCATAGTAGGACTGCGACAATAATACTAAAAGAACGGTTCTAAAAATTAAGTATTTTGCTTTTGATTAAACGAAATTCAACTCTAAAATCTAATAATTTCGATTAACCTTAACGGCAAGCTTTAATTAAAAGAAAATCATTTCGCGATAATAAAAATGAGAATCCCGATATAAACACGGAAGATCAACCGAACATTGAAAGGGCAGACTTAATTAATAGTAATATAGATAAAAAATCCGGTTATTCCAGTTCCTCACTTTCCAAAGATGAGGATAAAACTTCACATTCAATAAAACTAGAACAAACTCTAATTTCTGCTTTGCTTGCAATAATTTAATTTCTAAAGAAATTGAGAAACGTGAATGAAGGTGGAATCCGATTACAATCAACAGATGTGTTTTAAATGGTATGAAAGAAAATCTAAAGAATTTGAATAAATAATTAATTATTGCATTTGATGCACTAAGAATTACGGGCATATCAGATATAATTCCAATCTGATGTGTGGTATTAAAGGTCAATAGCACAAAATATTGTTGCAGTTCAAAATAATTCTAAATTTACTAAATAATTATGCCGATGGATAAAAACGAAGATATGATTTTCTACGTGGTCCATACTGAAAAACTGTTGATATTTAATCAAAATTCTATTTTTGTATAGATTTAAGAATCTGAAATTACAAGTGATGATTAGTCAAAAGATTAGGATCAGATTTTCATATCCACGAAAGTTAATTGATACAATAGCAGTGCTGCCCCTTAACAATAGATTTAAGGTATCAGACTGTTTGAGTAATTGAATCGCTCAAGATTAAGTTTTGTATTTCCAATTATATCTGTAAAACTAAAAGGTAAAAGGCGATGCTGAGCCTTACTTCCACAACATAGATGCTATTCCTAACCCAGTTATACACAAGCCTGCATACGCTACTTGCGGTACGCTTATACTAATAGCACCTATAGCTAAACCAACCCCTGCTATAGCCATCAGAATTTCACCTTTCCTTCTATTTGTTAAATGCAATACTATTATCATTATTTTACCATGGGTTTATAAAATATTTCCTTCTTGATGAAAGAAATCATTAGAATGGATATTTTTTTACCAAAGGACTGGGATGATTCATCTACTAATATGGATAATTTATCAAATACTCATACAATAGTTTAGAAGGTAATTAGATCTATAAAATTAAAGGTGACTGAGTCCCCCTGCACCCGATGCAGATGGCGATTGTCCTGGAAAGCTTCTTCTGAAATGTCCAGATGGTCTTTTTGATAACAATTCTATAAACCAAGCTTCGTGCTCAATTTCCTCCTGCATTATCCTCTGGGCAATGTCGAATGTTCTTGGATCTTTTCCCCATGTCATGTCACATACTTCTCCCCAAGATCGAATAGCACACTGTTCTGCTTCTAAAAGTACTTTTATAATGGAAGTCAAGTCTTTCCAGTTCTCGGGCAAATAAGCATCGGGGCATCCTGCTTGAGTTGCAAAATCTCTAATATCTCGTGGTAAGCTGCCACCCAATTCATAGAGGCGCGGAACCATAGCCTCAAAGTGGTTTCGGTCCTCAATTCTTGCATCTTCGACTATCTCCTTAATTCCTTCTCCATCGAGACCTGTACAGTGCATTCTCAAAATAGTATAATAATAATAGGTAGTAAATTCTGCACCCACGCCTTTAGTTAGCAATTCCTTTAATCTTTCAATATTAACGCCATTTTTTTCTAAGACTTCTAGTGCGACTACATTTGGAACATACTCATTATTCTCAGTCATTATCAAACGTTAGATTGATGAATATAAAAATTTTATTATAAATTTGTACCGAGTGTTATAATAATTGAAATCATGGTCTTCGTTTTTTTATTATTTTAAAATATCATCCATCGACTCAAAGCCTTCTCTCTCAATTAGTTGGAGCAAGCAAACGGTAAAACCAACATGTGAACAATCATCTGTTGTACACGTCTTACATAGTGGTACGCAATCAACTATATCCACAAAAATATCCTGTCCCAAAAATCTGTCAAATAACCTTAC
>Ga0190275_10002462_pt1 | contig 13307 bp, 10 predicted proteins | sample Popmic550T_FD_133745 | JGI IMG/M metagenome (GOLD analysis project Ga0190275, IMG submission 133745) | Populus adjacent soil microbial communities from riparian zone of Yellowstone River, Montana, USA - 550 T | ecosystem: Environmental > Terrestrial > Soil > Riparian zone > Trees stand | place... | reverse complement strand
CTTGTCGCGCAAGGCTCGTAGCTTCTCTTCGTTTATCTCTCCGCACTCCACTATATCCGCCTCGAAGGGATGGAGTTCCTCCCTCACGAACGCGGCGATGCGCGCCTTCAACTCCCTGACCTCTTCGGGGATCTCGGGCGAGATCCGTTGCTCTGGCGCCGTAGCCATGGTTGTATCTCCTCGTCTACTTCTTCGGGAAGGGAAGCGCGATCGCATCCTCTAACTTGCCTGGGTCTTTCTCGCGCGAGAACCGCGCCAACTCTACGTCCTCTTTCGGCAGGTCGTCCAGGGTCCCCTCGGAGATAAGGGCGGCCATCTTTTCCCCAAGGGCAGGACCCCACATCATCCCGTGCCCCCCTGCCGCCAACACGTAGAACCCCTCCACGGGCTCGTCGATGATCGGCAGGTGGTCCGGCGTGTAGTCTATGGACGCCGCCCAGGCCCTGGATACGGGTAGTCCAGCGAGCGCCGGGTGGGCAGACTCCCAGTCCCCTCTCAACCCCTCGAAGTAATCCCAATCGAAGCTGATCTGATACCGCCCCGAAGTGTCCGCCTTATCGACCGGGTTGCTCATACCAAGCAGGGCCCCCTGCTCTTCGGGCCGCCAGTAGTATCCCTTGCCGACGTTGAAGACCAACGGGAACGGGTGCGTTGCCCCCTCAGCCAGAACGGGGAAGGTGACGATCTGGTGCCGAACCGCCATCACGGGCACCTCCACATCGACCATACCGCCCACCTCGTGCGCCCCCCGCGGGCCGCCCGCATCGACCACCTTCTCCGCCTCGAAAACGCCCCGCAAGGTCTCGACAGCGTAACGACCGCCACGTCCCTCGATACCAAAGACCTCACACCCCTCGTAAAGGTCCACCACATCCTCAGCAAGCACCGCGCAGGTTGCGTTGCGGACGGCCACCGGCGGGTGAACGTAACCGTCGTCCGCGGTGTAAGTAGCCCCAACGAACCGGTCCCAGGCGAGGTCAGGGAACCGTCTCCTTCCTTCGTCAGGCTCGACCCACTCGTTCTCGACGCCAGCCTCCCGCCGCACCTCGACCAGCCGCAGGAAGCCTTCCTTTTCTTCCTCAGTCTCGGCGACGATGTAGTATCCGGTCTCGCGAAAGCCGGAGTCGAGACCTAGCTCCTCCCCCAGCCGCAGGTACAACTCCCTGGAGAGCTTGCCCAGTTTGACCGCCGTCTCGGAGCCCCCCTGCTGGCGAACCACCCCGGCCGAACGGCTGGTAGCCCCACCCCCGGCCCAACCGCGCTCGAGAACCGCCACACGGCCGAACCCACGCTTCGCGAGACGGTAGGCCGTCCACAGGCCCAGGTTGCCTCCACCCACCACCACCACGTCGTAGACCGGCATCTCTGGCTCCTCCTTGTCGGTTAGTGCTCGCGTTTCCGGTGCCGCTCTCCTCCGGGTAGTCCTCGCTACCCGATCACCACATCGTTAAGACATCTTGAATCACAGTTCAGTACAACGCTGGAAGAGATCCTCCCCCAACAAAGCCGGTTAGCCGACGCGGCAAAGACTCTCCTCCAGGAACGACCGTCGAGGGCGAGCCAATCTCCAAGATGTTCTTGAACCGTCATTCAAAACGAATTATACTGAATCTGGTAAGTTGCAGCAAATCGATGTGCTGGCTGGCTAGCGCGCCGGGTATAGAGGATTGGCTCGAAAGGAGAGCGCCCATGACGCCTTTGGATCGCGAACTGTTGGTCTCGTCGGCCGTCCCTGACGGGCAGATGAGCCTGCCGGCGGCGGCTTACACGGACGAGGCGGTACTCGGGTGGGAGATGGATCATTTCTTCGACGAGAGCTGGGTCTGCGTGGGCCGCTCGGAGGACCTACGCGACCCGGGTGACCGTCGGGCGGTCGCCCTCGGGCACGAGCGCGCCTTGCTCGTCCGGGGCGAGGATGGGGAGTTGCGCGCCTTCTACAACGTGTGCCGCCACCGCGGCCACGACCTTCTGGAGGTCGGCGAGTGCGCCAGCGGAAAGTTCATCCGCTGCCCCTACCACGCGTGGGCTTACGGGCTCGATGGAAGCCTTCAGGGGACGCCGGGTTTCGGCGGCGTCGCCGAGTTCGACAAGGCCGACTATTCGCTCCTGCCGGTCCGTCTCGCCGAGTGGCACGGGTGGGTTTTCCTGAATGCCAGCGGGGATGCCCCGCCGTTCGAGGAGCACGTGGGAGATTTCGGGGAGAAGCTAGCCAACCACAACCCCGGCGAGCTCGTGACCGCCGCCGGGCAGTCTTACGAGGTCGCGGCCAACTGGAAGGTCCTGGCCGAGAACTACCACGAGTGCTACCACTGCTCCTCCATCCACCCTGAGCTGTGCAAGGTCAGCCCACCCAAGAGCGGGGAGGACTACGAGGCGAGCGGCGCGTGGGTCGGGGGACCCATGGACCTCGAAGACTTTGCCGAGACGATGTCTCTCGACGGCAAGAGCCACGCCCCGAGGCTACGGGACCTGGCGGCGGGGCAGGAGAGGGAGATCTACTACTTCCAGCTCTTCCCGAACCTGCTCATAAGCCTCCACCCAGACTACGTAATGACCCACAGGCTGAGGCCGCTGTCCCCCGGCAGGACCGCTGTGGAATGCGAGTGGCTCTTCAGTCGCGAGGCCGTCGAGATTGAGGGCTTCGACCCCTCCTACGCGGTCGACTTCTGGCACATCACCAACGGCCAGGATTGGGCCGCGTGCGAGGGCGTCCAGCGGGGAGCCTTCTCGCGCGGATACCGCCAGGGTCCCCTCTCCCCCGACGAATGCACGGTGGGCACGTTCGTGGGCATGGTCGCCCGCGGATACCTGGAGGGTGGGGTCGTGCAGATACCCGACTGGACCGCGCCAGAGCGTACCCCCAAACAGTTCCGGTAGACGCCCGGGAAACGGCTCCTGACGATCAGGCGTAGGCGGTCAGCTCTTCGTTGGCTGAGGACTCGATTAGGGCATCGACCGCCTTGCACCCGTTCGAGCCGACGATGAGCGGGTTCACATCGAGGGCGTCGATGAGGTCGCCGAGATCCCGCGCGAGGACGGAGAGGCGTGAGAGGGCGTGGGAGAGCGAGGGCGCGTCCGCCGCCGTCGCGCCCCTGACGCCGTTCAGCAACGGGCGGGCCTCGAGCCGGTCGATGAGGTGCATCGCGTGCGCCTCGCTCAGGGGAGGCAGGGCGAGACGGCGGTCGCCAAGCGTCTCGATCAGGACGCCTCCTGCGGCGACCACCACCAGCGGACCGAACTGGGGATCCCGGACTATCCCGAGCGCCATCTCGAGGCCGGGCCCTACCATTTCCTGCACCACCACGGCGGGGCCGAGGCGCGACGACACATCGGCGTATGCGGTGACCAGCGCGTCTCGGTCCCCGATCCCAATCCTCACCCCGTCGACATCCGTCTTGTGGGACGCCGCAGCGGTTTTCAGGACGACGGGGTAATCTAGCGTCACCGCCGCAGCGAGGGCTCGATCCAGGCTAGCCGCCGCGACGGTTCGGGCCGCCGGAATCCCGTAATCGGAGAGCATCCTCAGGGCGTCGGCTTCCCCGAGACGCCTACCCGAGGCCAGGGCTTCGCGCCAGCGGTATCTGACGTGGTCCGGCACCGGATCAGGGAGCGTCGTGGAAGCAAGCGCGCGTGAATCGCGCCGGTCGAATAGGTGGCGGAAGGCGCGCAGGCCAGAGGCGACGTCCTCGAGCACCGGTATCCCGGCGGAGCGCAGGCGGGTCGCGGCGCTCTCATCGATCGCGCTCGTCACGCCGCACACTACGGCGACCGGCTTGTCCGTCGCAGTCCAGACCCGCTCCACCACCCAGCCGTGGCCGCGCTCGGCTCGCTCTCTGGTCAGGTCGACGACGTAGGCGAACGCCGCGGTGTCAGGGTCCTCGGCCAGGTACCTCGAACAATCCAGGAAGATGTTGTAGGGATCTTTGTCAGTGCCCCAGGCGTCGAGCGGGTTGACAGCGGGCAGGCCGGGCTCCAGCCGAGCGGCGACGCCCCGTAGAGTCTCTTCCGAAGGTCGGGCCAAGGGAAGGTTCAGGCCGGCTGCTGCGTCTACCAGGTGCGCCCGCTCGCCGCCGGAGTCGAGGATGGCAGCGAGGCCGCCGGGGGCCGCGCGCCGCCCCGCCGCCAGGAGCTCGACGAGGTCGGCCATCTCGTTGAGGGAATCGACACGGGCCACGCCGTAGGCGTCGAACAGCGCCTCGTAGGCAGCGTCATCCCCGGCCAGGGCGCCCGAGTGGGCGGCGACGAGCCGGCGCGCGGCGGTCGCGCGCCCCACCTTCAGCGCGACGACCGGCACGTCGCGCTCGGCGGCGACCTGGAGCGCCAGCTTGAAGTTGTCCGGGTCTCGAACCGTTTCGAGGAACAGCGAGATCACGCGCGTCGATTCGAGCTCGAGGGCGTAGAGCATGTAGTCGGCCATGGTGGTCGTCAGCTCCTGCCCGGTGGAGACGGCGAGGTTGAAGTGGATGCCCCTCTCGGCGTGCAAGAGCGCCGAGAAGGCCGACCCGGAATGGGAGATCCAGGTGACGTTCCCTGGTTCTAGATCCGGACGCTCCTCGAAGGCCAACGCCCTGAGGCCCCGCTCGACGTTCGCGAACCCCATGCAGTTGGCGCCGCAAATGGCCATGCCGGCCTCGCCCGCGATGCGCCTCAGCAGCTCGGTGAGCGGGGGGTCGCGCGGTGGGTCCTCGAGCGCGCTCGCGAACACCACGACGCCCCTGGCACCACACCCCGCGGCCGCCTCCATTTGCTCCTCCAGCCGATGGTTGCCCACCCCGAGCAAGACCAGGTCGGGAACAAAAGGGACTTCTTCGAGCGAAGGGAAGCAGGAGAGGCCCTCCACCTCGTCGTATCTGGGGTTGACCGCCGCCGCCTCGCCGCTGAAGCCGCCGACGATGAGCTGCTTCACCATGTAGTTGCCCGGCGAGTCGAACTTCGGGCTCGCCCCGACCACCGCGACGGAGCGCGCGCCCAGTACGGCCCGCAGCGCGTCGTCCAGCGCCACGCTCGAGTCCTTTCTAGCCTCGGTTGCGCAGGGTCAGGCGTTCCTTCAGGTCCTGCCTGCGGCGGTCGCGACGGATCTCACGCACGCAGTTGTGCGCCGGGATCGCACACACCCCGCCGCCGGCGTGGGTCGCCGAGGACGCCTGGTACAGGCCGTGGATAGGCGTACGATAATCAGCATAGCCGGGGGCCGGTCGCATGTGGAAGAGCTGCTCTGCCGTCAGCTCGCCGTGGAAGATGTTGCCGCCCATGAGGCCGATGTCCTGCTCCATGTCGTAAGGACCGAGCACCTGCCGATGCATGATGGCGTCCTTGAGGTTCGGCGCGAGCTCGGCGTAGCCGTCGATCACGCGATCGGCATAGGCTTCCAGCTCTTCCCGGTGGGGCTCCTTGGACCACTCGTGCGGCACCCACTGGGTGAACAGCGACATGATGTGGTGGCCCTCGGGGCACAGCGTGCGGTCGAACACCGTCGGTATGACCCCGTCGGAGAACGGCCGACGTGCCGGCACCCCACGCCGCGCGTCCTGGAAAGCCTCCTCGATGTACTCGATAGAGTGGGCCAGCTCTATGGCCCCCCCGAGGTGCTCACCATCACCCGGATCCGCGGTGAAGTCCGGCAGCTCAGAGAGCGCGAGGTTGACCTTGACGACCCCGCTGCGCGAGTTCCAACGCTCGATGCTGCGGACGAAATCCTCGGGCAGCTCTTCCCGCCCGAGCTGCTCCAGAAAGGAGATCCTGGGGTGCGTCGTGGTGACCACTACGTCGGCCCGAAGCTCCTCACCGCTCTCCAGAACGACGCCGCTGACACGCCCGTCCCGCTGCAGGATGCGGGAGACCGGCGAATTGGTGCGCACCTCCGCGCCGAACTCCTCAGCGGAGGCCCGCAGGGCGTCCGATACGGCGCCCATCCCCCCGCGCGGGTAGCCCCACGAGCTCAGCCCGAGGCCCGCATCCCCGATCTCGTGATGCATCAACACGTAGGCCGTCCCCGGGGACGCGGGCCCCGCCCACGTCCCGATGATCCCGTCAACCGCCATGGCGCCCTTGATCTGGGGCGACTCGAACCAGTCGTCCAAGAGATCCCAGGCGCTCATGGTCATGAGCCGCGTGAGCTCGCCGACCCGCGGCACGTCTAGGCCGCGCATCCGCCACGCCAGCTTTAGCTGCTCGAAGAGGTCCAGCGGATGCCGGGACCCCATCTTCGGGGGCGTCACGAGCAACAAGGGCTCCAGGATCGCCGCCATCTCGCCCAGCCACCGCCGCCACTCCGGGTAGGCCTCGGCGTCTTTGCGCGAGAACTTCGCCATCGCCTCGAAGTCGCGCCGGTTGTCCTCACCCGTCATGGTCAGCGAACGCCCATCCGGGAAAGCGTAGAAAGACGGCCCCATCGGGTAGACTTTGTAGCCGTGCCGCTCCAGCCTCAGCTCGTCGATGATGCGCCTGGGCATGAGGCTCACCACGTACGAGTACGTCGTGACCCTGAACTCGGGAGCCTCCGGCCACGGCGCGTCCGTCCGCGCCGCCCCCCCAACCCCATCCCTGGCCTCGAGCACCACAGTGCGCAATCCGTCGCGGGCAAGGTACGCCCCCGTGGCCAGCCCGTTGTGCCCCCCGCCGATGACTATGGCGTCAAAACCGCCGCTCATCACCCTCTCCCTTCAAGAGCTCAGTGTTTTTCTGAATCGCTGTTCAATGTAGCATCTCCTGTTTGCGGCGGCAAGACGTTTCTTGTGCTCCAAGTGTTTCCTGTTCTGATAGACCGCGAGAGTAGCTTATGCTATCGTTGTCTGTTAAATGGTCGTTCACAAACTTTGGCAAAGACTGTGGGAGAAGAATGAGCGCACGGCCCAAGCTGACGCAGAAGCGCCGCACGCAGATGCTGGAGGCTGCTGCGGAGGTTGTAGGAGAGCGGGGTCTTTGCGACACACGCATCGCCGACGTGGCGGAGAGGGCTAGCCTGAGCCCGGCGCTTATCGTGTACTACTTCGGGTCCAAGGAGAAGCTTCTGACGGAGGCGCTCGCGTACGCCGAGGACCTTTTCTACATAGAGGCTTTCAGGGAACTCACGGGTGTCGAGGGTGCGCCCGAACGGCTTGTACGGCTTATAGAGCTGGCCTGTCCGCCCGTGGTGCGACGCGAGACCGACGAGTACTGGACGTTGTGGGTCGAGTTGTGGTCGCGGGCTTTGCGCAACGATGAGGCTGCCCGCAAACGCGAGGCGCTGGACCGGCGGTGGCGCAATACCATTGCGGAGGTGGTAAGGGAGGGTCAGCGATCCGGCGAGTTCGGGACCTACGATCCCGACCGCTTCGCGACTTACCTCTCCGCGCTCATGGACGGCCTGGCGCTCCAGATGCTGCTTCACGACTCCGCGGTTGACGCCGAGCTGGTCAACGGGATGTGCCTGAACGCGGCGGCCCGGGAGTTGGGCTTCGACCCGGAGGCACTAGGGCTTAGGAGCATGGGGAAGAGCGCCGCGCGGCAGGAGGAGCTCGCGGCCGAGGGGTAGGGACGAGGGCTGTCCGAGCCGGACACCTTCAGGGTAACCCACGAGGAGGTTTGGTAGAGATGGTATTCCACCCGAGGGAGAGATCACCCTGGCGGCGACCGATGTCGCGCAGGGAGGTGCTCGGCTTGATGGCGGGGACGGCCGTTGCGGGAGGATTGCTCGCCGGTTGTGGAAGCGGTGCCTCGTCGGCCTCGAAACTTGCGATCGGGACCAGAGAGAACCCGGTCGAGCAGCCGCTGTTCGACGATAACCCGGCGGTAAAGTCTGGGCTCGAGCCGGAGGACGGGCCGCTACGCGTCTACAACTGGGCCGACTACATTAACCCCGCCGTCCTGAAGGGTTTCACCAAAGAGTTCGGGAACGAAGTAGAAGTTACCACCTTCTACAACTCGCAGGAAGCCCTGCAGAAGCTCAGGACGGGCAAGATCAGCTTCGACATTTTCTTCCCCACGCAGGACGACCTGCCGAAGTACGTGGCGGGCAAGCTGCTGCAGCCGCTCAACCACGACTACCTTCCCAACCTGAAGAAAAACATCTGGCCCACGCTCGTGAACCCCTTCTACGACAGGCACTCACGCTACACCACTCCCTACGTGACTTACAGTACTGGCATCGGATGGCGGACGGACATGGTCTCGACTGACGTGGCGAGCCTGGAGAACCCGTGGGAAGTGTTCTGGGATCCCGAGTACAAGGGTATTACGGGCCTCTACGACGAGTACAGGGATGCCTTGAGCGTCGGGATGTACAGGAGCGGCCTAAAGAGCGTCAACGACGCTACGCCTGATGACCTCGCTAAGGCCAGGGACAACCTCCTGGAGTTGCCCGATCTCATGGAGATACGGTACACCATCGACGGGGCCTACTCCAGGCTGCCCGAGGGCAACCTCGGTCTGGTTCAGGCCTGGTCGGGTGACACGCTCCTGGCGCTTCAGTACGTGCCCGAGGGCGGGGACCCGTCCGTGCTGCGCTACGCGTGGCCGCCGAAAGCGACGCGGGACAAGGCGGGGGGCGCGATCTCCAACGACTGTATGGCCGTGCTCGCGAACGCGGAGCGTCCCGTGCTCGCCCACGCGTTCATCAACTACTTCCTGGAGACCGAAATCGGGCTCGAGAACATGAGCTGGCTCGGCTACCAGCCGCCCCAGAAATCTCTCGACCCGATTAGCATGGTCGACAAGGGGCTGGTCCCCGAGACCCTTACCAGCGCGGTCGTCGCGCAAGAAGACTTCGAAATGGGCCAGATCACCACGCAGCTCACGACCGAGGAAGATAGTCGTTGGATCGAGACTTGGTCAAGGGTCCAGCAGGGAGGTTAGCGAGGTGAGCGGGCCCGCCGACGAACGGCGCGCGGTCGGTGAGAGACGCTGGCTGTGGCCTTCGCTGGCGCTGCCCGGCGTGCTCTGGTTGGTGCTCCTCTTCCTTACGCCGCTCTACGCCGTATTCGCGGTGGCCATGGGATCGCCAGACCCCATCTTCGGCGGCGCCCTTCCGGCGTGGAACCCACTGGCATGGAACCCGGGCGAGTTCCGGACGATCCTCGGCGAGCTATTCACCGGTCAACTGGGGATTGTCTTCCTGCGCACGCTGGTCTACGTCGCGGTTGCCACCTTTCTGAGCCTCCTGATCGGGTACCCCGTCGCCTACTACGTCGCCAGGCACGCTGGCCGCTGGCGCGTGCTTGTTCTGATGCTGATCATCGCCCCTTTCTGGATCAACTACCTCATGCGGATGCTGGCCTGGGTTAACCTGCTCTCCACCGACGGCTACGTCAACCAAGCTCTCATGTTCGTCGGCCTCCTGGACGAGCCGCGGGAGTGGCTTGTCGGCAAGCACTCGACCGTCATCCTTGGACTCGTCTACGGGTACGTGCCGTTCCTGATCCTGCCGCTCTTCGCGGCGCTAGATCGGATCGACCCTCGCGTGATAGAAGCCGCCCGCGACCTCGGTGCCAGCCCGGCCCGGGCTTTCTTTGCCGTTACACTTCCTTTGTCTTCCCAAGGCATCTTGGCTGGATGTGTGATCGTCATGCTGCCGATGTTCGGCGACTACTACACGGCCACGCTTCTCTCCGGCTCTCCCAGGACGAACATGGTCGGGAAGCTGATCGAGCAGGACATCCTCAGCGGTGCTGGCAGCGGAAGGGGCGCCGCCCTGACCGTCGTGCTGATGGTGTTCGTAGGCATCTTGATGACTTACTACCTTTACAGTGTCGCCCGGGCCTCGAGGGAAGCCAGGACATGACGGTCGAAAGCGGAGAGGCACGACGACCGTACTCGCCGCCCGCGGCGCGCTTCAAGTCGTGGTGGTCGAATCCCTGGGGCAAACCGCGTTTCTTGGTGCTGTTCACGTGGGCTTACATCCTCTGGTCGCTCGTTCCCGTGGCGATAGCAGTGCAGTTCGGCTTCAACGCGGGCCGCTCGCGCAGTACCTGGCAGGGCTTCTCTCTGAGATGGTACGTTGGGGACCCCAACCTCTCCGTCCTGCACGACCTGTCGCTACGGGCCGCGCTGGTGCAGAGCCTCCAGTTGGCGGCGCTGACGATGCTTATCGCCACGCCGCTCGGGGTCGCGCTGGCCATCGGCCTCGCGCGCTGGACCGGGTGGGGGTCGAGACCAGCCAACTTCCTGATGCTCTTCCCGCTCGTCACGCCCGAGATAGTGATGGGCGTCGCGCTTTTTCTGGTCTTCGTGCACCTCTTCGGCTTCGTGCGACTCGGGACGATGGCGCAGGTGCTCGGGCACGTGACCTTCACCGTCTCCTACGTCGTCATCGTCGTGCGCGGACGCCTGTTCTCCGTCGGGAAAGATTACGAGGAGGCGGCCATGGACCTCGGCGCGTCGCGGTGGCAGGCGCTCAGGACCGTGCTGCTGCCTATGCTCGCCCCCGCCATCTGGTCGAGCCTCATGGTCGCCTTCGCCATCTCCATAGACGACTTCGTGATCAGCGCTTTCCTGATGGGGGACGCGTCTTCGTCCACCATACCGGTCAAGCTCTACAGCGCGGCGCGCCTGGCGCCGAGCCCTGCTATAAACGCCCTCGCCAGCATCCTCCTGTTCGCCTCCATGATCGCCATCACCGCCGCCATCCTCGTGATGCGCCGCTCCCGCAAGAAAGAGGGTACGGAAGGCTCGGCGGTCGAGGACTTCGCGAGGCTGGATCTGTAAAAAGGCTCAGGGTTCGGGTCTTGCCGGACGAATGCGCATTCGTGAACGTCTTCCGGAGCCGACTACTTCATCGTTGCCCGGGTGGGAGCCGCGGAGGACTCCTCGTCACTTACTTCGCGCGTCCCGGTAGCGTCAGTGCGTAGCACACGCAGGGCCTCGCAAGGCAGGTGCACCGAGACCGGCCCCCCTCGGTCGAAGTCCGAGTCCGCCCCGTCGTTGGCCAGCATGCACTGGAGAGGTGCCCCGCGATCAAGGGTAACGACGAGTTGGGAGATGGCTCCGGCATAGACGACGCGTTCGATCTTCCCTGGCAGACGGTTCTCACCGGTCTTCCGGGGAGCCTCAACGCGCACCCGCTCGGGGCGCACAACCACCTTGACGGCACCCCTGGCCGAAGTGTGGCCGCTGGAGGCGAGCAGCTCGAAGTCCCCGACCCTGATCCGGCACCGTCCATCGGACGCTGTACCGACGGCCTCGGCGTCGAGCAGGTTCGAGACCCCGAGAAAGTCCGCGACGTAGGCCGAAGCCGGCTCCTCGTAGACCTCCCTTGGTGACCCGACCTGCTCGATTCGCCCCTCATTCATCACGGCGAGACGGTCGGCCATAGTGAGGGCCTCTTCCTGGTCGTGCGTGACGTACACGAAAGTTATGCCGACCTGCTCCTGCAAAGCCTTCAACTCGATCTGGAGGGTCTTCCTGAGCTTGGCGTCGAGCGCGCCGAGCGGCTCGTCCAGCAGAAGAACCGAAGGGTTGAGGATCAAAGCCCGCGCCAGGGCCACCCGCTGCTGCTGGCCACCCGAGAGCTGGTGCGGTTTGCGGTCGCTGAACTCCTGCATCTGCACGAGCGAGAGCGCCTTACCGACCCTTGTACGGGTCTCCTCCCTGGATGCCTTCGTAAAGCGCAGCCCGAAGGCGACGTTCTCGGCTACCGTCAGGTGGGAGAAGAGGGCGTAGCTCTGGAAAACCGTGTTGACGTTGCGCCGGTTGGGCGGGGTGTCCGAGACGTCTCTGCCGTCGAGCAAGATCCGGCCTCCACTAGGACGCTCGAAGCCGGCGATCATGCGCAGCGTCGTCGTCTTGCCGCAACCACTCGGACCCAGCAACGAGAAGAACTCCCCCGGAGGTATGTTCAGGTCTATGCCACGCACCGCCTCATGGTCACCGAAGCGCTTGGTGAGGTCGTCGAGCTGGACCCGTCCTCCCCCTTGCCCCTCATTCATCGTCGTAGCGCCCGCGCAAAGGCTTCGAAGTTGTCGACGAAGCGCCCGGCGTCGTCCTCGGAGTGCTGCACCGAGAGCGTCCACTGCTCGGCCTTGCCCCACGGTGGTAAGAAAACGCCTCCATTGTGCTGGAACAGCCAGTGTGCCTGGCTGAAACGGTCATCCAGCCCCAGGAAACCGCGGTAGTCGCGCACCCGGCTTCCCGAGAACGTGATAGAGCCTTTGGCCCCGAACGACAACGGATAGGCCGCGAGGTCGTACTCCTCGATTACGGCCTCTGATCCCTCGACCATGATCCCGGCCAGCTTGCCAAAGTGGTCGTACGCCTCGGGGGTGAGGATCTCCGTCAGAGTTGCACGGGCGGCCGCCATCGTCAGCGGGTTGCCGTTAAAGGTGCCGACCTGCTCGTAGGTGCCGTCGGCGATGCGGCCCATAACCTCCTCTGTCCCGCCGATTGCCCCGCACGGTATCCCACCCCCCATCGCTTTGGCGAGGCATACCATGTCGGGACTAACGCCCAGGTACCCGGTCGCGCCCCCGTATGCCGTGGTGACCCCGCACTTGACCTCGTCGAAGGCGAGCAGGGCTTCGTGCGCGTGGACGATGTCGCGCACGCCCTCCAGGTAGCCCTGCTCCGGGGGAATGACGCCGGCATTCATCATTATGGGCTCGAGGATCATGCCGGCTATCCGGCCGCGGTGCTCCGAGAAGAGCCGCTCCAGGGCGTCGAGGTCGTTGTAAGGCGCGATCAGGGTGAGGTCGGTTATTGCCTTGGGTATCCCCGTTCCCGAGGGCGCGCTGTGCGGCCTCCCGGAAGGCCCGATCTCATCCTCCTCGTTTGACACTGAGACCATGAGCGAGTCGTGGTGCCCATGATAGCAACCCTCTACTTTTACGATGAGGTCCCGGCCCGTGATCGCCCGCATGAGGTGCACGGCGTCCATCGTCGCCTCGGTGCCGGAGTTGGAGAAACGCCACAACGGAAGGCCGAAACGCCGCGCGAGCTCGCCGGCGACGACGATAGCGTCCTCCGTCGGCTGGGCGAAATGGGTGCCCCGCGACGCCCTTCCCGCGAGAGCTTCAACCATCTTCGGGTGCCCGTGTCCGACGGCACCCACTCCGTAGCCGCCGTGAAGGTCCACGTACTCCCCGCCGTCGACGTCGTAGATCTTGGACCCATCGCCGTGGCTGACCCAGATCATCTGCGGACGCGCGATCTGCCAGCTCGAGGTCGCCCCGCCCGCAAGAACCCCACGCGCCTCCCCGATCAGAGCCCCAGACTGCGGCTGGCGTTCCTTGAACCGGTGTTCACCGTCGGCGATGATCTCGTCGAGCTTCCGAAGGTCCCGATCGGTCCAACTCCGTACGGTCTCCATGCGCTCCTCCTTTGAACAGTGGTTTAATAAT
>Ga0190275_10002461_pt1 | contig 13309 bp, 8 predicted proteins | sample Popmic550T_FD_133745 | JGI IMG/M metagenome (GOLD analysis project Ga0190275, IMG submission 133745) | Populus adjacent soil microbial communities from riparian zone of Yellowstone River, Montana, USA - 550 T | ecosystem: Environmental > Terrestrial > Soil > Riparian zone > Trees stand | place... | reverse complement strand
TCGACTGGCTCGTCACTGGCCAAGTCGTGCCCGTCAACCCGGCGGCCTCGGTGCGCGGACCGAAGTACGTGGTCAAGCGCGGTAAGACTCCGGTGCTGAAGGCCGAGCAAGCGCGGCAACTCCTCGACTCCATTGACACGAGCAGCATCACCGGCCTGCGCGACCGGGCGCTGATCGGCGTGATGGTTTACAGCTTCGCCCGCGTCAGCGCCGTCGTCGGGATGCGGGTCGAGGACTACTACCAGAACGGGAAGCGATGGTGGATCAGGCTGCACGAGAAGGGCGGGAAGCGCCACGAGGTGCCGGCCCATCACAACGCCGAGGCTTATCTCGACGCTTACATCGTGGCCGCAGGCGTCGCCGGCCAGAAGAAGACCCCTCTTTTCAGGACCATCGACAAGCGCCGGCAACTGACCGACAGACGCATGTATCGCGAGGACGTATTGCGCATGATCAAGCGGCGGGCAGAAGGCGCGGGACTGCCAGCGACGACCTGCTGCCACACCTTCAGGGCGACAGGGATCACGGCCTACCTAGAGAACGGCGGAACGATTGAGAATGCGCAGGCCATCGCAGCCCACGAGTCGCCGCGCACGACTAAGCTTTACGACAGGACGAGCGACGAGATTACTCTCGACGAGGTGGAGCGTATTCTCATTTAATAGAGGCTGTAGATGAGCGATTCGGATAACATTAAGGTTTTCATTAGCTACACTCATGACTCGGATGAGCACAAAAATCGGGTCTTGCGGTTAGCTAATAGACTGGTGAGTAACGGTATTGACTGCACCATCGATCAGTACGAGGCCGCTCCCCAAGAAGGTTGGGGGCGCTGGACGAGCGATCAAATCCAGCAGGCCAATTTCGTGCTCATCGTCTGCACCGAGATATTTAAACAAAGATTTGAAGGCTCCGCGGAGCTCGGCAAGGGTGCCGGAGCAAAGTGGGAAAGCGCCATCATCACCCAACAACTGTATGAAGCTGAAGGTAGAAGCAGCAAATATATCCCCGTAATATTTTCTGAAGATGACTTAAAGCATATTCCCCTAGAGCTTCGTAGCAGGACGCGGCACGTCATCGACGGAGAGGACGGATACCTTGACCTTTATAGGCACATCACCAATCAGCCCCGTGCCAAGAAAGGTGATCTCGGCGAGAGGCTAATCCTGCCGCCTGTCGAGATGGTGACTAACGTCGATACGTCAGAAACACCGATAGCAGAGACTTCGAACCTGTCGCCTCCTCCCAATGAAACGAGCACACTGCCCCCGTACGAATCGCAAATCCTCAAGGTGCTAAGTTCGCTTAGAAGCGTATTGGAGGAATCAGAGACCGGTGACTTAACGCTTCGCACCGATAAGCTCGACTCTTTCGAGATAGTTAGGCATCACCTTTTTTCCATCGCGTTGATGTCCCAACACGTGCCGAGCAGTATGCTCGGCGTTCATGAAACGCACCTACTCTACCTCTCCCGCGAGCAGCTCCAGCCGCTCCGAGCTGAGTTGTCGTTGCTGTTCCGGATGTTGCTCAACGACCATAGCGGCCTCATCCCGGGATGGTACTGGTTCTCATGGTTAGAGCAGGAAGGCCTGCGGGACACGCTCTATGAGTTTGCGCTCAGGGACAGGAACGCTAGCGTGCGCGCGAACGCATGGGAGTTACTCGCCACGGCCCGTATCCTGCCAGTGGAAGACTCTGCTAGGTGGGGCGTGTATTCGAAGACTATGGTTACAGACGAGTCAGCGTTTGTGAGGAGAGCTGCCCTATCGTACCTCGGGGCCATTGGGTGTAAGAGTGACATCCCCACAATAAAAAGCAGGCTTGACGACGACGACGCATCGGTTCGCAAGGAAGCGAGCATCGCCCGGCTGCTCGTACTCGCTCGGACCAGCCCTGACCAAGTGCTCACCGAGGAGATACCTACATTCCTTATCGAAAAGATGCGAGTGCTTTCAGAATTGAAGGCGAACGCCGATAAAATCCACAAAGAAGCCCTGCTGAAAGCCATACATGAGCACAAAGATAACTACGTCCGGCTTTTGGTCCTCGATGCGCTGAGGCGGAAGGGCGAAATTACGAGCGAGCATGCCTCCTCCTTGCTGGAGAACGCCTCAGGTAAGGTGGCCGAAGTCTTATACAGGCGTCTCATCGAGCAGGGTGAGAAATTCTCCTCGGATGACATCTACCTGAAAGTCGGGGACGAAACCTACAACAGGGAACACAGCCGCAGCTTCTTTCTGAGAGAGTCGAACTACGCAGATTCTAATGCAGTCCTCGTCGAGATGTACGGCGGCTACACGGAGAAGGAGCTTTGGGAATTGGTGGATTGGGAGTCGGAGTACGGCGCGGTCGCATATAAAGCCTTAGCCCTCCATCATTTTACCGAGGCAGGCTCCCGGATACGCAACGATCTCAATGAAGATTTTAAGTCGTACAAGGGGCGGTATCTCGAAAAAGCCATACCTAGGTGGGTGGAGAGGAGTAAGAACTCAGTGTCGTCGTTCAGGTCGAGTCGTAGTTCGGGTCTATTCGGGCTAGCATTTCAACAAGATAAAAAGGAAGAGCAGACGCCCGAGGAATCTGCCAATCAAGAAGCCGAGCGCGTCAAAAGCAAGTACATCGCGGCCGCCTTGGCGGGCATAGCCCAGCACGGCGAAGCTCACGACGTGCAGTTCGGTAGGCATTACCTGTCGCGCGATGATTATAGTGTCCGTGTCGAAGCTGTCGAAGTGATCAAAAAGTTCGGCGACGAGGACGACATCCAAGCTCTAATCGACTTGGCGAAGACTAAAGAAGGGGTACTTCAGGAGTCAGCCGCGCGCGTCGCTCTGGATCTCTCTTCGGACTTTAAAGAGACAGCCCGTTCCTTACTCTCTGGGGCTAACGAAGACCTTGCCCGCGTCGTGGTCAGTTATTTGACGAATGAGCAAGATGAGGCCGCGACGGCAAAATTCTTGGAGCCGCTACTCCTAGAGAAGAATGATGTCGTCCGCAGGAAGGTGATGGCATTCTTCATAAAAAAGTTTAAAGAGGGGGAACTTGAAAGCCTGCTCGGACGATACACTGACCAACAGACTTACTACTACGATGTCGTCTGCTGGCTCGACAAGGTACTCTACGCTCCCGCAAAGCTTAAAGAAACTTTCGTTCGCCAACTTGAAGAGGAACTTACTACTGATGATTCAGATGTTTGAGTATTCAAATGAGCAGCCAAGACACAACATACGTTATCTTCGATGGTGATAAGGACAAGTGGGCGTATGCCCGCATGAAGGGCTGGGGTGCTCTACCAAACATCGACTTCAACTTCATAAATGTGCATGACCTGAAGAACATCAGGGATTGGTCTCAACCTGACACAGTCAGACGCACTTTGAGAGAACGGTTTCGGATCACGGATCAAGTGATTGTGTTAATAGGCGAGTTGACGAGGTATCACCATCGTTTCGTGAGATGGGAGATTGTCGAGGCGCTAGACCGCGACCTACCTATCATTGCAGTTAATCTGAACGGCATGCGCGGCATGGATTCTGATCTTTGCCCACCCGCCATCCGGACGAAGTATGTCTTGCACATACCGTTCAGGATGCGGATCATTAAATACGCGCTAGATAATTTTCCTAGCGAATATTACAGCCGCGGGAATGCGAGAAACGGTGCCCGAGACTACTCCGACGCTGTTTATGAAGAACTCGGGTTATTTGAGTAAATCGAGTGAGACATACATTGTGCTCTACATTCCGCAGCTACTGGACATTCGGGTCCTAGCCTCGCACGCCTTCGATTCTTTCTCTCAGTTCTTTACATTATGGAGATTAGGGGCATAGTAAAATGGGGCAGGAAGCCTATCTTAACTGTACTTCACCACTGTGACTCTTTACAAAAGGGCCAAAAGGTAAAGAGTTGTTGTTTTTTATGCCGGTAGTGGTTAGAAATGTTCAAAGAGTAGAAGACGGAATCATTTTCGCCCCATATAAAGTTCGCCCCATATAAAGATTGACAATTTAATAACCGCAGGAGTAAGTTCTCCTCATTCACAGGGTATTACCAGCCGACGATCCCGTCTGCGTCGGCTCGCGGTCAAAGAATCAAATCGAGCCGCCTCACACCAATCAGGCCGCTCTTAACCCAGTCGCTAAAAAACCTTTTGGAATGATAGTAGCCTCCTCGACGCTACTCATCTTATTGAGTAGTCAGGCCCAGTGTTAAGTCTAAAACCTAAGGCACAAGCTACCTCGCTGCGAAGGCATTGAACCGATCCGCCCTTACTCTCAAGGAGAAGCGTCATGTCACACCTGTTTACGCGGCTTAGGGCAAAGAACCTAATGGCCTCACACCTCGCATCTGATTCCACGCGATGGACAGTAGTCCTTTGTGTGGCACTTATCCTCCTCTTCAGTGGTTGTAATAGAAATAGCCTGACCAATAGTGTTGATGACAACGTGTTGGCTAAGGAGCGTGCGCGCATAGAGGCCGAGAAGCGTGTCGAGCGCGAAGCCGCCATCCGAGAGTTGCTAGCCCGCGACATGCCGGCCGATACGGTTTCGGAGAAAATGTGGGCCAGCTTCCGTCAGTCTTACCCATATCACAATCAAGTCCTAGCCCTCTCCGCCCCGAGCACCGACAAGAGTCGCACTCTAATCATCTCGGAACCGCCGCCGCATGTGACGGCAGGCGATATCCTTCTCCCGCTGGCCAATCTGCTCCGCAATCACTCCGAGCAGACACAGAAGATCGGCTACGACGGCTGGGTGAAGGACCTAGTGGTTGAGATAGCGGGCAGCGAGTCGGAAGTCGCTTCGGCGGTTAGTTCACTAAACCGGCTGCTCTTCTACACCTCCTACAAATCTTACGTGCTGCCGCTCCCGGCCAAGGCACCCGGCAGCGCCGCCTTCGACTTAGACCTCCATGTGACGAATGCGGAATTGAAGAGTTGGGTGGTTGACGCGCGGGACACTTTCACGCCGATAGAAGGAGGCGACAGTCTCTCTCTTCAGCAGCTCTTCGACCAGAAGGTGTCAGGCGTCTTTTATAAGGGCGAGGGGGGGATCGTCGGGTGGTGGCTTCCGAAGGGGCGCACCGTTGACGACAGCCGCGTGCAGGCCCGCCAGTTCTCACTCGACTCCGACCTCATCGTCGGGGCGCTCTCAAACCCCAAAGGCATTCTCGTCCTTGGGCGCGATCGCATCGTGCCCGTTGACATGCTGCCGCCTTTGCGCGTCGAGACGCTAAGCCTGCTGGCCGCAGTGCAACAGGGGCAGCAGGGCGAGCTGATGCAGAGCTACGAGCGGACGCACCTGTTCGCCGGGAACATTGACGGGCGTCAGGATTGGGCCCCGATTCTACTCAGCCCCGAGCTGAGGGATACGGAGTACGGCAGTCTTCTCAACATCACCGACCAACTGCTCAAGGGGTGGTCTAACAACGGCGATACCGGCTACGCCAACTTTGAAAAATATCCGCGCCCGAAGAACTGGCCTTTCAAAACAAAGCCTCTACTCACCCGGCTCGACACCAGCGTGCTTACCTATAACTGGAACACACGGGGAGCGGGCTACACCGTTGACGCTGGCGAATACCGCCTGTTCGCCCTCAACCGCACGGGCGCTTTGCCGGTGAGTTACATCCCCGAAGGGCGCGAGGCGCAGGCGTCTCCGGAGGTCTCGGCGACGGAAGAAGAGGCGTACAACTACTTCGCCGGGCTGAAAGACCCGAATCTGGCGCGCGTCGTCCAATACGCCGCGATGTACCAGATATTTAGTGCCTTCGACATGGCCAAGCCCGCGACGCCCCCGCCGGCGACTTCACTGCCCGACCAGAAGCTCGAAGAGATGACGGGCGGTCTGATGGCAGAACTCCGCAACGCATCCCCCCAAGAGCTCGACGAACTGGCGCGCCAGCTCACCCCGCTGGTATCCGCGCAGTTCGGGCGCAAGGAAATTGTTCAATCGCTCGTCGCGAAGGCGACGAAGATCCTCCGCGACGAGATAGAGCTACGCCTCCAAGAAGTAGGGTACATAAAGGGCACGCCGGAATACAACTACATGTCCGGCCGGATGAATAGCCTGGCCCGTGGGGAGGCTCAAAGATTGGTCAAAGCGAAGTTGGCGCAGAAGAGAAGGGAGATGGCCGGGCAAGTCAAAACTCAGCTCAAGCTGGTGGCGGCCGGCTCCGAGACCAATGACGAAGAGGGTCGCATGGTACGCGAGATGACCCTCAGCCTTCTTGCCGGCCTGAAAAACCTGCCGGGTGATTATGCCAAGGCCGCTGGCGCTCAATCCCGCGGGTGGATTCACACCCCGGCGGTCGTCATCTCCTGGAACAGCGGCTCGCTGGCCGGCATGACCGGCGGCCACAACCTCGACGCAAAGGTCACAAAGTTCCGTATCAGCGACGATGTGGTCGCGGGGACGACGAAGATAGACGGTGAAGGAAACATCCTCGTCAACTCAAGGGACATCAACAAGGTCAACGAGGTGGTTCGCCCAGCGGGCCGCGCCGAAGGCCAGCTGCCTTCGGCGCGGTCGGCGGAGCTGAACAACGCGCTGAGAGGTATCTCGGACGCTCCGCCTCGGTCGCTGGAGATAGCGCTCGAGTTGCCGTCCGGGCCACCGCTTCCTCCCAACGGCCCACCCCGTGCACCCGTCTCCGCTGACTTTCCCGGCCCAGGATTCGGCGGTGAATACTGGCGCGCCGGGTGGGCTCGCCCGCGTTCGCAACTGCCGGAATCAGACTCGCTGGCGTCTCTCCTCAGCCAGCGCCGCGCCGACATCCCCGACCTCATCATCGTTGACCGCGACTCGAGCGGACTCATCCGCATCGTTAACAGCGAAAAATCTCCGGCTGTGCAGGCCGCCACAACTGAGGACGCCGTTGACGTAGTCGTCGGACTCATGCGCAAAGCGCCGGGTGAATCGCAGCCGCTCAAGCTTGAGTTTCGCGGCTTCGCGCAGCACGAGGTTCACGGCTTCAACAAGTCGTGCGCAATAAGGGCTTCGGATGAGCACATCCCGCGTGAGATCAGCAGTGTTATAGACGATAGCGGCGGTGCTGGGGCTGGCGGCCCCCCCGTAAATAACGAAGTCCCTGGCACCGGCGGAGCTGGGAAAGGTGGAGGAGGCAATAAAGGAGGTGGGGGTAATCAGGGAGGCGACGGCTTCGAACCCGGCGGCTCCGGCGGTAAAAGGGGGGAGGATTTGCTCATTGGGGTGAGGCAACGAAGGTATGACTTCTCACGCGCGGAAGTGACCGTCCACCCGGAGGTCAGGGTACTGGAGAACGGCGTTCAGAGTAGCCGGATTACCGTCGAGGTGCCTGCGGCAGACGCCGGGGCGGCTGGCCGGTCCACAATCGAGTTAGGGTTCCGTGGGTCAACCTCCCGAGAGGTGGTGAATACCGCCACTCAAAGAGTCGCAAACTCCGTGCGAAGTTTGATCAGGGGAATTCGCAACGAGTATCAGGCAATAAGGTTCAATCTAAAATTGAACGGCGAGATCAAACGCGTCTCCAAGGAGATGGAAATTGACATCAACCTGATCCGCCACAGCTTTAACGATGGGAAGGGCGACCTTTATTTCGCGAGGAAGGAGGAGAAAGATGAGCCGCCCGCACCCGACACGGCAGCCTGTCAGACCGCCTGACTGCGCGTTGGCGGTTGCCGTGCCGCTCACGCGCGAGCAATTTCTTGACGACCTCTCGCGCCCTGACTTGAAGGACTACGCTTTCCACGTCAAGCGTGAGAATCTGCTCGACGGTGCCTCCGAGGAGTATTACTGCGACCTTTTCGAGCGGAGCGTGAGAGTCGCCCGCAGGGTCTGCGACGAGGTCGAAGCCTTGGGCGTCACAGTCAGGCGAGCCGCCCGCCTGGATGATTTTACGGATCTGCTCCGGAGCAAAAAGGTCGTCACGCTGGTAACGCACTGGCGTTTCACGAGGCTGCTGCCGGAAGACATCGTGGACGAGCGCGACCTCTGGCACGCGCTCGTCGCCCCCGAGGGCCGCGTGCAGAGGGCAGTGGCGCGCGCGGTTTCTAGAATTGACCCCGAATTACTCGTGGAGGAGGAGGCCCGCGCGCCGCGGGCCTCCTCCCTGCGTGAGAGGCTATCCGTAGCGCTAAATTCCGTCGCCGCCGCGTCGCACGCCTTATACAGAGCGTCGAATGAGCCCTTGTCGCCTGACTGGAATGGGGCACCTTCAGGCGTGATCGAACGGCTCACGCGAACCGAACTTGAACAAGCCTTCCCCAGCTTGATCGCCTTCGGCAGATCGGTAGAGTTTTCAGACAGGATGTTCGCCGTGCAAGAGGTCGTCGCCGCAGTGCCAAACGGCTTCGATGGCTTGCTAGATTTAACGACGTGTAACTCCGTGATTCTTGGGAAGGCAATAAAAGCTAAGCATCCGGATTGCCTAGTAGCGATGAACAGGTATGCAACTGCTTTACATGTCCGTATGCCACTCTACAAGCTGGTCATTGAAGAATTAGCTCGACGTGCAGCCCCCTTTGCCGATACGTTATCCAAGTTCCATACAAACTAAAAACACGGAGTATTCAGAGAATGCCTTCACTGCGAAATGTGCTGCTGGCAAGCGTTGGGCCGACTTCGGTCCCGAAAGACTCGCTGGGATCAGATGATGAGCATGGCGCGCAAGTCGCCCCCATCCATGAGCTTGATCGTGACAAGCTCAAACGTGACCTTGCGGCCGTCAACAAAGACAATAACCGTTATTTTCTCGTCTGTGTGATGATGGTGGTATTTCTCTTTCTGGTATCTATCGGCGTCGTCCTCACGAACCTGAACAAGCCTGATATTATCAAAGTTGTTATGGCCGCATTCGGTATCTCCTCTGCTGGATTAATCACGATGATGATTAAGCTGTGGCGGGAGAAATCGAATGGCGAGTTGTTAATACTTCTGGCAATAAATATGGACTCCGATACGCTCAAGACCATCGTGACCGTTCTGCTTAAAAGGCTCTGACGTTTTGCGATCATCACCCCACGTCCGATACCGACCATTATGTCCGAGTGAAATCCTACTGCCCCAGGCAGTAGCCATGCACAAGGGGTTGTGAGGTGCTATGAAACTGCTATGAAAAGCTATGACTTTTCGGCGCATAAACCGCGCATAGGTGGGTATTGAATTTCAAGAAGGGCTGAAGTTGAAAAAGCGTCGGATAATGAAAGTGAACTTTTGGCGGCTTTACAGCATTTAAACCATAGCTTGATGGTAACGTCGAGGAAGGGAAGTATAGACTTGAGATTTTAAGTTATAGATAAGATTTATTACTCAGTAATGCGACGGGATTTTGCGACGGGATTTTGTTGACGAGCGGGGGCTTTAGCGTTAGCCTTAACCTGCTTCATCAGTTTCGCGTCAGATTTTGTGTCGGCGTTTTGTTTTTAAGTCGGGGCGTTTTCTCATTCAGCGCCCGGCACTGACCAATACCTTTAGATGGCCGCACGGCCTCATTCATCGGCGCAGAGTTCCCAACTCTCATCCAACCCGAAACCCTTAGAGGGAACAAAATGAACTCTGAAGTTGTCATCGCTCACATCTCAGACCTTCACTTCCCACACTGGAGAGGTGATGCGCTGCAACACTTGAAAGATTATCTCAAGAAGAAGAAGCCGCTCCTGATCCTCGTGACTGGCGATCTGACGGACAATCCCAATCCTTTACAGCAATGGCGGCTCAAGCGTCATCTCAATGAACTCGTCGAGTCTTGTCAGGAGGACTCATCGCACAAGTCTCACCTCGTGGTCGTGCCCGGGAATCATGATTACGCCATGCTCGGCAACTGGAACCTAGGTTTGTCTCCACTCTCTCGGTCGTCGTTCCGTTACATCTTTCGCGACTATCGCCCGCGGCTCATCAGAATACATATAAAAGCCACAGACCTATATGTTTACATCTTCTGCTTCAACTCAAACCCTTATGTCGCCAGATGGGCAAAGGGCGCCATCAGCCGCCGTCAGCTCAGATGGTTCGAGAAGAAAGCTCATGCGCTTCGGAGCGCTCATAAGGAGAGATTTGAGTCGGCATACAAGATTGCCATTCTGCACCATCATCCGTTGCCTATCCCTTTCTCTGAAGAACTTGAAAAGTTCCTGATCCTGAATAACGCAGGCGAGCTACTGCGTCATCTGGCGCAGTGCAAGATTGACCTCGTGCTCCACGGACATAAGCACCTGTCAACCATCTCTTCACTGAACATGGGTACATCCTCTGGGACGACGAGAAAAATCTTCGTTGTTTCCAGCGGCACCACGCTGAAGAAGGTGGAAAGCGAAAATACGTGCAACATTATAACCATTCGACATCCCGGTCAGGCGGAAGTGACGCCTGCCGGTGCTCAGCCGGGTGAGAAGTTTCAAGATAAGGCGACCGTCTTTCTCCCGCCGTGGGATGAATACATCCGCGAACAATATGCAATCCAGCAGGAGCGGCTGGGATATGAGATTGATGAGCTGGTCAGGGAGCTTGAGATCGACGACGAGGGCGATAGCATCACCGAGATGAAAATCCACGGTATGCACATCACCGATTCAGATAACTTCAAAGAGAACAAGGTGAAGGCTGAATCTTTCGATATTTATACTGAGACGGGGGGTCTCGTGCCGGAGGTAAAATTCCATAAATCAACCCAGGCAATCCAACCAGCAATAGTCAGTGTCGGCGACCTGCATATCAGAGGCACTCTCGGAATTCCCGACAATTATGACCTGCAATCCGCTTTCTCTGTGGAAATCAGATACCTGACGCTTAATGCGTGGGCCAAAAACAATGAGGAATTTGAGCGAAAGTATTCGACAAATTCCGGCGCGAAGCAGGAAGAGGAGTGGTTTACATGTATGAGACCAATCAAGATGTTCAGACAGATTATCCATTTCCCCAAGGATTGGAAGCCGGAGGGGAAGCCGAGCCTTCGCATCTTATCATCAAAAGACGGCGAGAACTTTTCCCCTGAATCAGAGTCATATCTTGAAAGACATCATGCCGATGCGCTCAACTACAACGAGAAATCCAACTCGATCACGCTGACTATCAACAGACCGCTTTACGGCTTCCGGTATATCGTCGGTTGGTTCCTTCCGCAATCACAAGTCACGTCCTACCCGACTAACCCGCACGTCGAGACACTAATCGAAGAGATGCGCAGCGCTCCCGACAAACTCGATGATCTACTCAAGGCGCTTAACGAACTTGTGTGCTCCAGCATCGCGGAAGTGATTGTCGGTAAACGCGACGACGAAGTGTCACGTAAGAGGAAGGATGAGATAGCTGATGCGTTGAAGAATGAGCCGATTGACATCTCGATAGCTATTCCCTCAAAGGAGGCAACAGGCGATAACCGCCTCTATTTAGAAATCATCGCTTACAATCTGAATCTGGAAGGGATTAAAAATTTCAGATTCCCCGTTGGTGAAGGCGTCGCAGGACGTGCGTACAAGTTGAACAGCGTTCGGACATACATTCGCAGATCAGGATCGAGACGCTACTATGATCTCGTGAAAGAGGACTTTATCTACGTCCCTTTCATCAAAAGCAATGACCATTGGGTGCTGTATTCCATTCCCTTGCGACATCCGAGACGACCCGATCTGCTTGTCGGCGTCCTTACCGTTGGATCGAGAAAAAATATCTCCCGCCTGATACCAATAAGCAACACTCTGCTTGAACAGATGACCAACGCCCTCATTGACATCGCAGGGGGCTACGTAGTAAAACGCTTGAGCGACTTATATGGCAATATCCTTGAAATCTAACAATGAAGGTATGTCTGCGCGTTAGGAGAAAGTGAATCATGGACATAAAAATCTTCCCTTTGCCGACGGCGAGCAGCAATCCTGGCGACACTTACAAGAGATTCGACTTCATCACCACCATTCCCCAAGGCAATCTACAGGAGACGGACATTTTCAAACGCGCGCTAGAGGCTGAGAAGCGCGTACTCGGTCGCGTCCTCGTGAATAATCAACCTGTTTCCACGGAAAATAACTCCGAGGCATAAGACCCTAGGCAGTTTCGTCCTCCAGCAGCTCTACTCACTACGCATCGCATTCTCTTATTAACCTCTTCGGCAAACTATCTGAGTACTCCTGTATAAACACGCTTGACAACTCGCGTCAGTAGCGGGCCGGTCGTAGCAAGCAGGGAGCCCTATCTTTTGCAATTCTTCACCAACGCTTGACGTCCGATAATAGTAATTATGTCGTAGATGGGATAATGTCGCACAGATAATACTATCCACAACGAACCGTCAGTGGTAGAATTCTCCCTCACCATGAACTCTCACCCGTACAACGATAAACTCTTGCACTTCTCTGATCACCTCGAGGAATTATTCTCCCACATAGCGCGCGGGGGCTCAGAACCTCTGTCTCAGGAACTGGCCGATGAGATAGCTGCTACGGCTGGCGAGATCATGGTCGAACTGGCGAACCACCGCGGCGATGAGCTCGCACGCGATGCCATCGAGGACGCACGCCGACTGCGTGAGGTCGTACGTACTCTTTGCCCTGAATCTGTCCTGGTCACCGAGGCCGGGCGCGTGCTCGCTTGCGACTTGGCGCTTGTCATTCGCGAAGACAAGCGCGTCGCTTGAGGTGAGTTCTAGAAGGTAACTGCTATGAAAATGGGGTGTGAATAGGCTACTCAAGCTGCCTCCGGTAGCGCCTCGACTGTCACTTTCAAGCCCATCCGCTCCAGCCTCTTAATCAAGCGTTGCTGCTGTGTCTGCTGATGCTGGCGATCAAAGTAGTCACCGCCCAGTTCCTGGTAGTCGGCTCTTTGGGCAAGCACATGATAAACGATCACCAGCAGGCTATGCGCGACGGCGACCAAAGCTTTGTTCTTGCCCATCCGCTTGATTAACCGGTGATACTGTGCCGCCAGGTAGGTGTTCTTCGTATGCGCTGCTGCCCACGCCGCTTGTGTGATGGCAGCCCTGAGGTAAGGACTGCCTTTCGTCGTCTGCCCGGAGCGCCGCTTGCCGGCTGATTCGTTGTTGCCCGGGCAGACGCCGGCCCAACTCGCCAGATGTGCGTCGCTGGGGAAGCGCGCCATGTCCACGCCGATCTCGGAGACGATCACTTCGGCGACTCTCAGCCCGATGCCGGGAATAGTCTGAAGCAACTTCACCGCCTCAGGGACGAAAGGGTCGGCGCTCTCGGCCACCTCCTTGATGATCTGCTCGCTGACGCGCGCGCTCGCCGCTTCCAACTCGGAGAGGCGGGTCAACAGTTCGTTCAGGACGAAGCGTTGGGCGGGAGTCAGGCGGCTCGTCAGCGCGCGGCGCAGTTCCGGCT
>Ga0190275_10002460_pt1 | contig 13310 bp, 10 predicted proteins | sample Popmic550T_FD_133745 | JGI IMG/M metagenome (GOLD analysis project Ga0190275, IMG submission 133745) | Populus adjacent soil microbial communities from riparian zone of Yellowstone River, Montana, USA - 550 T | ecosystem: Environmental > Terrestrial > Soil > Riparian zone > Trees stand | place... | reverse complement strand
TTGGCGTTGATCTTGACCAGGAAATTGCGGCCGATCGCCATCGGCTCGCTCTCGGGATGGTTGATGTTGGAAGGGATGATGGCGCGGCCCCGGGCGACCTCGGAACGGACGAATTCGGGGGTGACGTAATCGGGGATCTCCGCCCCGAAATCCTGGCCGTCGCGGACCTGCGCGGCCATCTGCTCGCGGCCGAGATTCTCGCGGATCGCCACATATTCCATTTCGGGCGTGACGATGCCGCGCCGCGCATAATGCATTTGGCTGACGTTGGCGCCGGGGCGGGCGCGCAGAACCGTTCGGCGGACGTTGGGGAAGGGCGCAACGCCCCCCGAGCGGTCCGGGCCCAATTGGCCGTTGTCCTCGGGGCGGACCTCGCGCTGGATGATCTCCTCGACGTCGCCGCGACCACGGATCCAGGCGGCGCGGACCTCGGGCAGGCCGGCCATGATGTCGATCTTCGCCTGCGGGTCGGTATAGGGGCCCGAGCAATCGTAGACGCGCAAGGGGGGCTCGCCCGAGCTCGGCTCGAGGTCGATCTCGCGCATCGCCACCCGGTGGGGGCCGACATGGATCTTGCGGCTGCCGCGGATCGGCCCGGTGGTCACTTTCAGCTCGGTGCGGGCAGGAATGTCGGCCATGGTTCTGCTCTCCAATTCGGATGGAGAGCGGTCGCGCCGCGCTCCCTCCCTACGCCGGTGTCAGCCGGATCAGGTTCGACGGGTCGCGCGGATCGCCGCGCCTCTCAGCCGCCATGACGCGGCCCCCCGGGGAATGAGACTGTCTTAGGGCCGCCGCGCTTTGCTGGAAAGCGCCAATGCGCTAGCGGGCGGCGGATATGTGCAACGAGCATCGCCGCGCCGTCGAGCTGGGCCGGATTTCCGACGCCTTCGCGCAGCTGCGCATCCCCCTGCGCTTCCCCGAAGGCGCGCCCAATCTCGCCGCGCTCGAAAGCATCAGGATCACCGATCCGAGCGCGATCGTGCGGGCGCGCGGCGAGGATTTCGAGCTGGCCCAGCGGCGCTGGAGCTGGCCCGGCCCGACCGGCAAGCCGGTGTTCAACTATCGAAGCGAAGCGCGCGAATTCGGCAACGGCGCAAGCGGCGGCCGCTGCCTGATCGTCGCCGACGGCTTCTACGAATATACCGCGCCGGAGGTCGGAGCGAAGCGCAAGACGCGCTGGCTGTTCACCAAAAGCGGCGAGGATTTCTTCTGCATCGCCGGCATCTGGCGCACGAACCCGGCGGTCGGGGAGGCCTGCACGATGCTGACCGCCGAACCCGGGCCCGACGTCGCGCCTTATCACGGGCGCCAGATCGTCGTGCTCGAACGCGCCGACTGGGCGAGCTGGCTGGACGGCTCGGCCCCGGCCGCCGACCTGCTGCGGCCGAGCCCGGCCGGGACGTTCGAGGTGCGCGCCGCCTAGTCCCCGTGCCCCGGCGAAGGCCGGGGTACAGAGCGCTTCGAATCGCAGGGATTCTAGAGCGGCAATTCCAGCTCCAGCAGTTCCGTTTCGGCCGCGCCGCCCTCGCTCAAGTTCGACAGAGTCAGCCCGAGCAGGCGGATGCTCTTGGCCAGGGGCATCAGGGTGTGGAGCAGGGCGCAGCCGATCTCGAGGAACTCCTCGCGGCTCGCGACCGCGCGGTCGAGGCTCTTGGCCCGGGTCAGGATCTGGAAGTCGCGGAACTTGACCTTGAGCGTGACGGTGCGGCCGACGATCTCCTTTTCCGAGACGCGGCGCCAGACCGTTTCGCTGATCCGGCCGAGCTCGGCGCAAAGGTCGTCCTCCTCGATCAGATCGGTGAGGAACGTATCTTCGGCGCCGATCGACTTCCAGGGCCGGTCGGACCGGACCTCGCGGTGGCAGATCGCCCGGGCGAGGTTGTAATAATATTCGCCCGAGCTGCCGAAATTGTGGGTCAGGAAGGCCAGGCTCTGGGCCTGGAGATCGGCGCCGGTGACGATGCCCAGTCCCGCCATCTTCTCCGCCGTCTTGGGGCCGATGCCGTGGAAGCGCTTGACCGGCAGCGCGGCGACGAACGCCTCGCCCTTGGCGGGCGGGATCACGCACAGGCCGTCGGGCTTGTTCTGGTCGGACGCTAATTTGGCGAGGAACTTGTTGTAGGAGACGCCGGCCGAGGCGGTGAGGCGGGTCTCGGCCCTGATCCGCGCGCGAATCTCCTGCGCGATCCTGGTGGCGATGCCGATGCCCTTCAGATCCCGGGTGACGTCGAGATAGGCCTCATCGAGGCTCAGCGGCTCGACCAGAGGCGTGTAGTCGGCGAAGATCGCCCGGATCTGGGCCGAGACCGCGCGATAGGCATCGAACCGCGGCTTGACGAAGACGAGGTCCGGGCAGCGCCGCTTCGCGGTCACCGCCGGCATCGCCGAATAGACCCCGTATCTGCGTGCCTCGTAACTCGCCGCCGTCACCACGCCGCGCACGCCGCCGCCGACCGCCACCGGCTTGCCGGCGAGCGCCGGATCGTCGCGCTGCTCGACCGACGCGTAAAAGGCATCCATGTCGACATGGATGATCTTGCGCTGGGGCGGCGGCGGGGCGGGCTCGTTCACGCTTTGTGCTTATAGGTTCACGGGTGGGCACGCGACAGTCCCAAAATGAACCTGCCGCTTCGGGGCCGTGGCGCGGCGGCGCGGCTTTGCGGTAAAGGCGGCCCTTATGGCGCGGGGAAGGCGAGACGGAATCCTGATCGCGGGCGGAGGCCTCGCGGGGTCGCTCGCCGCTTTGGCGATGGCGCGCCACCGCCCCGAAGTGCCGCTGCTGATCGTCGAGGAGCGTGAGAGTTTCGGCGGCACGGCCCACCGCAGCTTCGCCGATGCCGAGCTCGGCCAGGACGGCGCCGAGCTGGTCGGCCCGCTGGCGATCGACCGCTGGCCGGGCTTCTACGTCGCCTTTCCGGGCTTCAGCCGCAAGCTGAAGGCCGAGTGGAGCGGATTCGGCCCCGACGATGTCCACCGCGCGATGATCCGGGCGCTCCAGCTCAGGCAATATCGGCTCGGCACCAAAGTGGTCGCGGTGCGCGAGGACGCGCTCGTCCTCGACGGCGGCGAGACGATCAAGGCCGAGGGCGCGATCGACGCGCGCGGCGCGGCCAATCTTTCGACCCTCGCGCTTCTCTACGAGGTCCGCGTCGAGCGCGACTATCGCTTCAAGGCGCCGCACCGCGTCGACCGGCCGGTGCTGATCGACGCGACGATCGATCAGGGCGCGGGCCTGCGCTTCTTCGAAGCCATTCCCCTGTCCGAGGCAAGGCTGCTGGTCACCGACATCTGCATCTCCGAGCGCGCTTTGCCCGACGACCAGGCGTCGGCCCGGCTCGCCGCGTATGTGAAGGCGCGCGGCTGGGAACGGCCGCGCGCAGGCGCCGAGCGCATCGCTGCGCGGCCGCTGCCGATGGGCGGCGACTTCTCGGCCTTCTGGCGGCAAAGCGGCGCGCGCGCTGCAAAGCTCGGCCGGCGCGGCGGCCTCGTCCACCCGGTGACCGGGCGTATCCTCGCGGACGCCGCGGCGATGGCGCTGCTGCTTGCCGGGCAGCGCGACTATTCGGGCAATGTGCTGCACGATCTGTTCGAGGGCGAAGCCAAGCAGCTGTGGAGGAAGCGCGAGTTTCTGCGCGGCGTCACGGCGGCGATCGCCGACGCCGCGCCCGACGAGCGCCGGGCGATGGTCGAGCGGCTCTACCGGCTAGATCCCGGGGTGATCCAGCGCCTTCAGACCGACCGGCTCGGCCTGTTCGACCGGCGCCGGATCCAGATCGCGTTGCGCGGCGGGTGATGCTCCCGGCTTAAGGGAAAGCCTCCCTTAACCGGTTTCCGCTAGAGCGGATTCATGGGGATGGGCGTGAGGCTCTTTTTGGGTCGCTTCTTCGATATCGGGGAAGCGCGGACCGGCTTCGGGCGGGCGTTGCTGCGCGAGCGCTATCGGGCGCTGCAGCGCCAGATCCCGTTCCTCTACGCCATCGCGCTCGCCAATTTCCTCGGCCTCCACGTCGCCAGCGGCGCGCCGGTGACCTCGCTCTTCCACCCGATGAGCCTGCTCATCCTGTTCGTAATGGCGCGCCTAATTCACTGGGTGCGGACGCGCGACCGCGAGCTGGCGCCCAAACGAATCCTGATCGAGCTCAGGCGGACCCTGATCCTCGCCGGGCTGCTCAGCGCCGCCTTCGGCTATTCGGCGATCACCGTCTACAACCAGGCGGCCGGACGCGAGCAGGATCTCGTCATCCTGTTCGCCTCGCTGGCCGCGATCGGCTGCGCCTACGGCCTGACCAGCTTTCCGTCCGCGGCACGGCTGCCGCTCCTGCTCTTCGCCCTGCCCTTCGCGCTCAGGCTCGCCGCTTCCGGCGTGCCCGCCCATACCGGCGTCGGCATCAGCCTGGCGCTGATCACCTTGATGATCCTGCGCCTGGTCGACCTCCACAATGAGGGCTTCGTCCAACTCGTCCGGTCGCGTTCGGAGGTCGAGACCGAGCGCGCGCGGGCCCAGCGCGCCGAGCAGGCGGCGCTCGCCGAAAAGGCGCGGGTCCGCCAGGTCGCCGACACCGATTCGCTGACCGGCCTCGCCAACCGCCGCGCATTCCTCGCCGAGCTCGAGACCCGGCTGGGGGCCCCCGACCCCTCCCCGCCGTTCGCACTCGCCTTGCTCGATCTCGACGGGTTCAAGCCGATCAACGACACGTTCGGCCACGCCGCCGGCGATCTGCTGCTGATCGAGGTCGCGGCGCGCCTCAGGCAGGAAGCGGGTCCGGACGCGATGGTGGCGCGGATCGGCGGCGACGAATTCGCCGTGATCCTGGCCTGCGGCGCCGAAGCGGCGGTGGTTCGCGCGGGCGAGCGAATCTGCAAGGCGCTCGGCCGGCCCTATCCGATCGACGGCCGCGAGTTCGCAATCTCGGCCTGCTGCGGGCTGACGATGATCGAGCCCGAGACGAGCGACGTCACCACCGCGTTGGGCCATGGCGACGCCGCGCTCTATTCCGGCAAGCAGAGGGGCCGCGGCTGCGTCGCCTTGTTCACGCCGGCGATCGCGCAGGCCAATCGGCGCCGGGCCGCGATCGAGCGGGCGCTGCGCGAGCCCAGGGTGACCGACGAGATCGGCCTCGCCTTCCAGCCCATCTTCGATCTTTCGACCGGCGCGCTGCGCGCGTTCGAAGCGCTCGCCCGCTGGACCCATCCGACTTTGGGCACGATCGCGCCGGGCGAGTTCATCCCGATCACCGAGCAGATCAACGCGATCGAACGGATCAGCGATGCCTTGTTCGAGCGCGCCTGCGCCGAGGCGGCGCATTGGCCGACGGCGGTGCGGCTGTCGTTCAACCTTTCATCGATCCAGCTCTGCTCGGCGAACAGCGCCGAGCGGCTGATCGCCATCGCCGCGGTCGCGGGCGTGAGCCCGGGCCGGCTCCAGTTCGAAGTGACCGAAACCGCCTTGTTGGTCGATTTCGGATCGGCGCGCGCGAATCTCGAGCGGCTGCGGACGGCGGGCGCGCGCGTCCTGCTCGACGATTTCGGCGCCGGCTACGCCTCGATTTCCTATCTGCGCGAGATGATCTTCGATGCGATCAAGCTGGACGGCTCGCTGATCAAGGCCGCGGTCGAATCCAATTCGGGCGAGCGGCTGCTCAAGGGCGTGCTCGACCTGTGCGACGCGCTCAAAATGCCTTGCGTCGCCGAGCATATCGAGCGGCCCGAGCAGCTCGCCTTGCTGCGCGCGCTCGAATGCCGCGACGGCCAGGGCTATGCGCTCGCCCCGCCGCTGTTCGCCCAGGAGGCGCGCGCGCTGGCGGCGGCGAAGCTGGTCCCCTTCCCCGCCGGCAAGCGCCCGGGCCGCACCCGCAAGGCCGCCTGACCGGGCATTCATTCGCCATTCAGGCGCGGCCATGTGATAGTGTTACATCGTCCCTGTTGCGAGGAGGATGGACATGCGCGCGTTAGGCTTCGTCCCATTGGCCGCCCTGATATTGACCGGCCTGCCCCCGGCCCCGATAGATCCCGCCCCGGCCGCGCTGCAGCGCGCGGCGCGCACGATCCCCGGCGAGGATCCCGACGCGCGCTGCGCGCCCTTCCTGCGCGATTACGGGCGCAACGAATATAGCTCGCGCTACGGCGCCAACCGGATGTTTCGCCGGCAAGGGGCGGTCAACGCGCTCCCCTCGGGGCCCCCGCCCCCCTCGCCACCGCCGCCGCCGCCCTCGCCGCCGGCCGCGCAGTACGAGGGCAGGACACAGGACGTGACCGTCAGCGGGCAACGCGTCCGCGTGCCCAATCTCCAGAGCAACGCGCCGATCGCTTCGGTGTCCCCCGGCTATTACCAGCCGCCGCGGGAGAATCGCGAGCGCTATACGGGCGAAGAGGTCGCCGCCGTGCAGGCGGTCGCCGACGCGCCCGTCTCGACCTTCTCGATCGACGTCGACACCGGCTCCTACGCCAATGTCCGGCGCATGCTGAACGCGGGCCAGGCGCCGCCGCAGGCCTCGGTCAGGACCGAGGAGATGCTCAACTATTTCCGCTACGATTATCCGCGCCCGAACGACCGTTCGCGGCCGTTCAGCATCACCACCGACATGACGACGACGCCGTGGAACGCGGACACCCGCCTGCTCCGCGTGGGCCTGCGCGGCTACGATCTGCCGCGCCAGGCGCGGCCTGCGGCGAATTTGGTCTTCCTGGTCGACGTCTCGGGATCGATGAACTCGGCCGACAAGCTGCCGCTCGTGCAATGCTCGCTCGCTTTGCTCGCCGACCGGCTATCCCCACGCGACCGGGTGGCGATCGTCGTCTATGCCGGCGCGGCCGGCGTGGTGCTCGAGCCGACCTCGAACCGCGACGCGATCGTCGAATCGCTGAAGCGGCTCCAGGCCGGCGGATCGACCGCGGGCGCGCAAGGGATCCAGCTCGCCTATAATGTCGCGCGGCGATCGATGATCGAGGGCGGCATCAACCGCGTCATCCTCGCCACCGACGGCGACTTCAACGTCGGCGTCACCAACAACGAGGCGCTGATCGAGATGGTCGAGCGCGAGCGCGAGGCCGGGATCACGCTGACCACATTGGGCTACGGCACCGGCAATTATAACGAAGCGATGATGGAGCAGATCGCCGACCACGGAAACGGCAATTATTCCTATATCGACAGCCCGCGCGAAGCCTCCAAGGTGCTCGAGGAGGAACTCGAATCGACCCTGTTCACGATCGCCCACGACGTGAAGATCCAGGTCGAGTTCAACCCGGCCTATGTCGCCGAATACCGGCTGATCGGCTATGAGAACCGCGCGCTGCGCGAGCAGGATTTCGACAATGACGCGGTCGACGCGGGCGAGATCGGCGCCGGCCACCAGGTCACCGCGCTCTACGAGATCGTGCCGGCGGGAGGCCGCGGCTGGCTGCCGGGCCGGCGCTACGAGGCCAACCGGCGCGTCGGGTCGGGCGGCGCCGACAATGGCGAGCTCGCACATCTGCGGCTGCGCTACAAATTGCCCGGCCAGCAGGATTCGCGGCTGATCGAGCAGCCGCTCAATGCCGGCTTGGTGGCGCGGGCGCGGGCGCCGGCGGGCGACGTCGCGTTCATCGCCGCGGTCGCGGGCTACGGCCAGCTGCTGCGCGGCGACACCAATATGGGCCGCTTCACCTTCGCCGATGCGCGGCGGCTGGCGGCGGCGAACGCCGGGCGCAATTACTGGCGCCAAGAGTTCGTGAGGCTGACGGAGCTGGCCGAGCGGCACAGGTTCGCGAGCGCGGGGGAATAGCGAGTTCCGCTTGCTTCGTCGCCCGGCTTTGCGTATCTACTATGTAGATACGAAAGGCTGAGCGATGAACATGTATGTGCGCCGATGGGGCAATAGCGCGGCGGTCCGCATCCCAGCCGCCACGCTGGACGCCGCCGGATTGAAGCCCGACGATCCGATCGACGTGCGCGAGGAGAATGGCCGGATCGTGATCGAGCCGGTGCGCGCAAAGCATTTTTCACTGGACGAACTCCTTGCCGGCATCACGCCCGAAAACCTACATGAGGAGATCGACTTTGGGCAGCCCCAAGGGAATGAGGTGTGGTAGCGAGCGGCTGGGTTCCGGACGCGGGCGACATCATCTGGCTGAACTTCGACCCGCAGGCGGGCCACGAGCAGGCCGGCCACCGACCAGCAGTCGTTCTTTCTCCCGCGCGGTATAACAGGCTCACCGGCATGCTGGTCTGCGTCCCCATGACTTCAAGGGTCAAGGGTTACACGTTCGAGGTGCGGATTGCGGGCAATCGGGGTGGGGTCGCGCTTGCCGATCAGGTGAAGTCCTTCGACTGGCGCGCCCGCCGCGCAACCGCGAAGGGGCGGGCCAGCGCGGCGGAACTAGACGAAATCAAGGCCAAGCTGCGGACGCTGGTGGGATGACGATCAGCGAAGCAGCAGCTTGGTAACCACAGCCGACACCTGGTTTTCGTATGACCTCCCCAGTTCGAACCCAGTAGCCCAGGCTCCAGAATATCTCCGCAGCCACCTGTTCGAACGCGTCCATCGGAAAATTACACGTCCAAATTAGCCACGTTCAGCGCATTCTCCTGGATGAATTCGCGCCTGGGCTCGACGACGTCGCCCATCAGGCGGGTGAAGATCTCGTCCGCCACGTCGGCCTGGGCGACTTCGACCTGGAGGAGGGCGCGGTTCGCGGGGTCGAGGGTGGTTTCCCAGAGCTGGTCGGCGTTCATCTCGCCAAGGCCCTTGTAGCGCTGGACGGAGAGGCCCTTGCGGCCGGCGGCGAGGATCGCTTCGAGAAGCTGGGTCGGACGGGTGATCAGGGCGCCGCGCGGATCGGGCGCCTGGCTCTTGCGGGCGCCGCCTTCATTCTCTTCCGCTTCCTCGGCGGGCTCGGTCGCGACCGACGAGCCGCGCAGCGAAACGAGGCGCGAGACGCCGGCATAGGTCGCCGCCTCGGGCGTCGCGAGCCCGTGCAGCTTGCGCGCCTCGGCCGAGACCATGAACTTGTGGTCGATGACATGATGGTCGGTGACCCCGCGCCACAGCCGGCGCAGCACATAATCGCCGTCCGCCCCCATTTCGGCCGACCATTTGCCTTCCTCGTCGATCACGTTCAGCCATTCCTGGGTGAGCGACAGTGCGTCGCGCCGGTCGGCCGGCCCAAGCCGCGGATCGAGCGCGCCGGTCAGCGCCAGCCCCTCGATGATCGCCGGATCGTAGCGCCGCGGCACATAGGCCATGAGCGAGCGCAGCCGGCGCCCATGTTCGGCGAGCGCGCGAAGATCGTCGCCCGAGCGCGGCCCCGCCGGCGTCTCGAGCGCGGTCAGGCCGACGCCCGCATCGATCAGATAATCGTCGAGCCTGGAATCGTCCTTGAGATAGACTTCGGAGCGGCCCTTGGCGACTTTATAGAGCGGCGGCTGGGCGATGTAGAGGTGCCCGCGCTCGATGATCTCGGGCATCTGGCGGTAGAAGAAGGTGAGCAGCAGCGTGCGGATATGGGCGCCGTCGACATCGGCGTCGGTCATGATGATGACCTTGTGGTAGCGCAATTTCTCGATGTTGAAATCGTCGCGGCCGATGCCGGTGCCGATCGCCTGGATGAGGGTGCCGACCTCCTTCGAGGAGAGCATCCGGTCGAAGCGGGCGCGCTCGACGTTCAATATCTTGCCCTTCAAGGGCAGGATCGCCTGGACCTCGCGGTTCCTCCCCTGCTTGGCCGAGCCGCCGGCGCTGTCGCCCTCGACCAGGAACAATTCCGATTTGGCCGGGTCCTTCTCCTGGCAGTCGGCGAGCTTGCCGGGCAGCGAAGCGATCCCCATCACGGACTTGCGGCTCGCCTCGCGCGCCTTGCGCGCCGCTTCCCGCGCGGCGGCGGCGTCGATGATCTTCTGGATGATGGTGCGGGCGTGGCCGGGATTTTCCTCGAGCCATTCGGCCATCTTGTCGGCCATCAGGCTTTCGAGCGGCTGGCGGACCTCGGATGAGACGAGCTTGTCCTTGGTTTGCGAGCCGAACTTAGGGTCGGGGAGCTTGACCGAGACGATCGCGGTCAGCCCCTCGCGCATATCGTCGCCGGTGAGGCTGACCTTCTCGCGCTTCATCATGCCCGACTTGTCGGCATAATTGTTGAGCGTGCGGGTCAGCGCGGCGCGGAACGCGGCCATATGGGTCCCGCCGTCGCGCTGGGGGATGTTGTTGGTGAAGGCCAGGACCTGCTCGTAATAGGAGTCGTTCCATTCGAGCGCGACCTCGATCCCGACCTCGTCGCGCTGGCCGGTCACCGAAATCGGATCGGGAATGAGCGCGGTCTTGGCGCGGTCGAGATAGCGGACGAAGGCCGAGATGCCGCCCTCATAATAGAGCTCGACGCTCTTTTGCTCCTCGTGGCGCGCGTCGGTGAGGAGCAGACGCACGCCCGAATTGAGGAAGGCGAGCTCGCGGAAGCGGTGCTCGAGCGTGTCGAAATCGAATTCGACGAGCTTGAACGTGTCGGTCGAGGGCAGGAAGGTGACCCGCGTCCCCTTCTTGCCGGCCGGGGCGGGGCCGACCATTTTTAGGGGCGCCTCGGCGTCGCCGTGGCGGAAGCGCATGAAATGCTCCTCGCCGTCGCGCCAGATGGTGAGATCGAGCGTCTCGGAAAGCGCGTTGACGACGGAAACGCCGACGCCGTGGAGCCCGCCCGAAACCTTGTAGGCATTGTCGTCCGAGGTGTTCTCGAACTTCCCGCCGGCGTGGAGCTGGGTCATGATGACCTCGGCCGCCGAGACGCCTTCTTCCTCGTGGATGCCGGTCGGGATGCCGCGGCCATTGTCCTCGACGCTGACCGAGCCGTCGGGGTTCAGCGTGACCAGGATCCGGTCGCAATGGCCGGCCAGCGCCTCGTCGATCGCATTGTCCGAGACCTCGAACACCATGTGGTGGAGGCCCGATCCGTCGTCGGTATCGCCGATATACATTCCCGGCCGCTTGCGGACCGCGTCGAGGCCCTTGAGGACCTTGATCGAATCCGCGTCGTAGCTTGAGTCATTGGGGGTGGTTGCCATAGACGATCATATAGGGAATCTGAGGCTGGAACCCAAGGAAAAACGCCGGAATCAGGCGCGTTTCACGGCGCCGTCGGCGACCGCCAGCCAGGTCGCTTCCGGCCCGATTCCGGCGAATGGCCCGACCTCGGTTCCGGTCATCCAGACCTGCCCGCCAGCGGCGCCCAGCCGCTCGAACAGGGCGGCGCGGCGGGCGGGGTCGAGATGTGCGGCGATTTCGTCGAGGAGGAGGATCGGACGGCGGCCGGTGCGGCTTGCGACGAGATCGGCATGGGCGAGGACGAGGCCGATCAGGAGCGCCTTCTGCTCTCCGGTCGAGGACAAAGAAGCGGGCTGGTCCTTGCCTTCATGGGTGACCGCGAGATCGGCGCGGTGCGGGCCAGCCAGCGTGCGCCCGGCGGCGGCATCGCGCGCGCGGGTGACGGCGAGATCGGCCGCCTCGCCGCCTTCAAGCGCCAGCGCGGCGCGGGCGAACGGGCCGTCGGGCGCGGCGGCGAGGCGCTCGCCCAGCGCCGCGACGGTGGCGGCGCGCGCTTCCGAGAGCGCGGCGCCATGCTCCTCCATCCGCGCCTCCAATGCCGCGAGCCAGGCCTCATCCCAGGGCCCCTCCTCGGCGAGCAATTTGTTGCGGGCGCGCATCGCCGCTTCGTAGCGCGCGGCGTGGCCGGCGTGATCGGGGCGAAGCGCGAGGACGAGCCGGTCGAGAAATCGGCGGCGGCCGGCGGCGGCGTCGGCGAACAGACGGTCCATGGCGGGCGTCAGCCAGAGGACCGAGAGCCATTCCGAGAGCGAATTGGCCGAAGCCGGCGCGCCATTGAGGCGGACCTGGCGGCGCTCGGGCGCGTCGCGGGTGGTCCCGGTGCCGATGTCCATCTCGCCCACGCGCGCGGCGACCGCGAAGCCGCCCGCGCCGTTGCGCCGGGCCATCTCGCCAAGGCCCGCGCCGCGCAGGCCGCGCCCGGGAGAAAGGAGCGAGACAGCCTCGAGCACATTGGTCTTCCCCGCGCCATTCTCGCCGGTGAGGATGACGAAGCCCGGCCTCGGCGCGACGAGCGCGTCGGCGTAGGAGCGGAAATCGCTGAGGCTCAGGCGGCTGACGGTCACGCCCCGACCCTATCGCCAAATCCGCGTGACGGCCAAGCGCGGGAGCGCTAGGCACTTGCCGATGCGCGCCGCATCGCTCCTCGCCGCCCTGTTCGCTTTGGTCCTTTCCGCCCCGGCGCACGCCGACATCACCGCCCGCTTCCGGCAGGCGGACGGTCAGCCGATGGTCGTCGAGGTCAATGAGAGCGGCGAGAGCCGGACGACGGTCAGCCATGCGGTCTACGTGACGACGGGGGGCGTGACCTATATCATTCTCACTGACGCCCAGGGGACCTTCGTCGTCCGCCAGCAGGATTTCATGGCCCTGATGGCCCAGTTGCTGCGCGCGGCCGGGCAGGCCGATCCCCGGGCCGACGGCGAGGGCGTCACGATGGCCGAAGCGGGCAACGAAACTTTGGCCGGACGCGTCGGAACGGTGTTTCGGCTGAGCCGCCCGCAGCACCCGGCCGACAGCCTCGATCTGGTGATCAGCGCCGATCCCGAGCTCGCTGCGCTCGGACGGGCTTTGGCGGGGCACATCGCGCCCTTCTTTACCACCATGGGAGGCGCAATGCCCGGCGTCGCCGCGGCGGCGTCGGAGCTGATGGCGCGCGGCACGCTGATCCGGCTGGGCGATTTGTGGCGGCTCGACAGCGTCGAAACCGCGATGGTGGCGCCCTCTTCCTTCGCGCTGCCGAGCGCGCCGATCAGCGCGCAAGCGCTCGCCGCCCGGCTGGGGATTCGCTGAAGGCCGCGCCGCGCCTTCCCAGCATCGCGTCATCCCGCTAGGCGGAGCGCTCGATGGAAGATGCCGAATCCCAAATCGTGCCGATGGAGGTCGCCGGCAATTGCCTGACCCTGCTCCCAGATGGGCCCGAGCGGCTCGAGGCGCTGATCGCCTTGATCGACGGGGCGCAGGAATCGCTCCGCGTCCTTTATTATATCTGGGAGGATGACGAAGCAGGCCGGCGGGTGCGCGACGCCCTGATCGCCGCGGCGGAGCGGGGCGTCTCCGTCTCATTGCTGGTCGACGGCTTCGGCGCGGTCGCCGGCGATTTCTTCCAGCCGCTGCTCGACGCGAAGGCGCGCTTCTGCCGCTTCGTGCCGCGCTGGGGCCGGCGCTATCTGCTGCGCAACCACCAGAAGCTGTCGCTCGCCGACGGCCGCAAGGCGATCGTCGGCGGCTTCAACATCTACA
>Ga0190275_10002459_pt1 | contig 13312 bp, 15 predicted proteins | sample Popmic550T_FD_133745 | JGI IMG/M metagenome (GOLD analysis project Ga0190275, IMG submission 133745) | Populus adjacent soil microbial communities from riparian zone of Yellowstone River, Montana, USA - 550 T | ecosystem: Environmental > Terrestrial > Soil > Riparian zone > Trees stand | place... | reverse complement strand
CGCCCTCGCCACGCGCGAGCGCCGTCCCGCCGAGGACTGCAAGCCATGAGCAGACGCCCGCTGCCACTGCTGGGCCTGCTGGGCCTGCTGCTCGCCACCGCGTGCAAGGATCCCCCGCCACCCCCTCGTCCTCCGCCGCCGGCAGCCCCTCGCCCCACCGCGGCGCAGCAGTACCTGGGCAACGCGCCGGACGGGAAGCTCCACGTCTACTTCCTGGACGTGGGCCAGGGAGACTCCGCGCTCATCGTCACCCCCGAGGGGCTCACCGTCCTCATCGACGCAGGCGGAGCCTCGGCTGTGAACCACCTCGTCAACCGGCTCCCGGAGCTGCTCACCACGCGGTTGGATCTCGTGGTGCTCACCCACCCGTCACCGGACCACTACGGAGGGATGGATGCGGTGCAGAAGATCGCCGATCCCCGCCGTCTCCTCGAGCCGCAGCTGCCCGAGGCTCCTTCTGCGTATGACACCCTGCTTACGGCCCTGGGCTCGCGGGGAGTGGAGATCTTCTCGCCCGCGCCCAACCCCTCGCAGCCGAAGGAGCTGACGCGTCTGACGCTGGGCAAAGGAGTGGAGCTGACGGTCCTGTGGCCGCGCGCGCCCACCGAGCCGCTGGTGCAGTCCCAGGGCTCCGAGGGGGGCAAGGGCGTGCAGCACGAAGCCAACTCCATCGTCCTGCGCCTGACCTACGGAAAGACGTCCGTGCTCTTCGCGGGGGACGCGCGGGCCGAGACGGAGTCCGCACTGCTGCAGCGCGGGGCGGAGCTGAGCTCTACGCTCCTCAAGGTGGGCGCTCATGGAGCGGACTTCGCCACCAGCACGGAGTTCCTCCAGGAGGTGAGACCGCAGGCGGCCATCCTCAGCGTCGGTGCGGGCAACAAGCTCGGCGTGCCGGCCCAGCCCGTGCTCGAGCGGCTGAAGGGCGCCAGCGCTCGCGTCTTCCGCACCGATCTGTATGGTGAGGTGCACGCGGTGAGCGATGGCACGCAGTTCATGCTCACCACGCAGAAGCTGGCTCCGGGCGAGGCGTCCAGCACCCAGCATGTCTTCGCACCGGTGGAAGAGAACACAGCGCTCCTGGTGCCGCCCCCACCTGCCCCCGTTGCCCCGAAGCCAGCGCCCGTGAAGGCCGCTTCCGCGAAGGCTGGGAGCCCCCAGGAGAAGGGCGACGAGGAGCTCCCGCGTTTCGGAAAGGTGGTGGATGTTGACTCCCTGGGCTCCACCAGCGAGCGCGGAACCCGCCCCGGGAAGAAGGGGCATGAGGCGGGAGGCATGCAGTACGTCGCCAGCCGCAAGCGGGACCTGTTCCACAAGGAGACCTGCCGCAGCGCCAAGCAGATCTCCCCCCAGAACCTGATCGTCTACTCCTCACGTGAAGCGGCGATGAAGGAGCGCAAGCCGGCCAACGACTGCAAGCCCTGAGGAACGCCCATGCCAAAGGCCACCGTGGATCGCTTCGAGGAAGAACTGGCCGTGCTCATCATCGACGGCCGTCAGGTGACCCGGCCCCGCGCCGAGCTGCCCGCGGAGGCGCACGAGGGAGACGTGATCGATCTCGACTCGGGGAAGGTCGACCCGGAGGCCACTGGGGCCCTGCGCGAGCAGGTGCGTCAGGCCCGGGGGCGGGCGAAGAAGAAGAAGCCGGCGCCTCCTGGCAACTTCGATCTGTAGGCGAGGTGGATGCGGAGGCCTACCGGCGCGGACCGAGGCCCGCCTTCTTGCGCGCCTCGAGCAGCTTCTGCACGTCCCCCGGTTCCAGCGGCTGCACGGTGCCCAGGGAGCGCGCGGCCATGAGGATCTTCGCGTAGTGCTCCACCAGCTCCATGCGCAGCAGCGCCTGCGTCAGATCCTCGCCCAGCGTGAGGGCGCCGTTGCCGGCGAGGAGGAAGGCGTCGTACTCGGCGGCCGCGGCCTCCACCCGCTTGAGGCCCTCGGGATCCTTGGGCATCGCGCGCGGCAGCGTGGGCACCCGCTCCCCCAGCGACACCACCATCTCCGGCAGCGCGATGGGCGACAGCTCCTGCCCCACCAGCCCGAACGCGGTGGCCACCGGCGGGTGGGCGTGGATCACCACCTGGGCCTCGGGACGGGCCCGATAGGTGGCCAGGTGAAGCTCCAGCTCGCCGAAGGGCTTGCGGCGCCCCTCCAGCACCTTGCCCTGGGCGTCCACCACCAGCAACGAGGCGTCGTCGATGTCCCGCTTGGACACCGCCGTGCAGGTGATCAGGAAGCGCCCGCCCTTGAGCCGCACGGAGACGTTGCCGTCGTGGTTGGCCACCCAGCCGTTCTCGTGCAGGCGGCGGGAGGTGCCCACCACGTCCGCCCGCAGCTTCGGAAGCGGCACGAAACCTTCGCTCACACATCCACCTCGTCCACCACGCCGACGATCAACGAGCGGATGGGCAGCATCTTGTCGCCCAGGATCTGCCGCACACCGTTGCCCTCGCGCATCACCAGCACCACGTCCCCCGGCCCCGCCGAGGAGGAGTGATCCACGGCGATGAAGCTCTTGCCCTGGGGCTGCTGGTGCTCATCCAGCGGCTGCACGACCATCAGCTTCCGGCCCGCGAAGGCCGGGTGCTTGATGGTGGCGGTGATGGTGCCCAGGACTCTGCAGAGGATCATACGTCCACCGAGTCCACGATGCCGACGATGGCGGCATCCACCGGCACGAACCACGGATCCAGCGCGAGCGCCGCCTCGCGGCTGCCCACCAGGTACACCAGCTCGCCCGGCCCCGCGGACACCGTGTCCACGGCCACCTCGGGGCTGCCCATGGGCTCCTGCTGATGGTCCAGGGGCTGGACGACGAGCAGACGCTTCCCCTCGAGCCCCTCGTACTTGCGCTCGCAGACCACCGTTCCGAGGACTCGCCCCAAGTACATACGCGCCTGTTACCTCGCTCCGAGGGTGAGGACCAGCGGGATTTCCAGATCCACTTCGTTGGAGCCGTCGTCCAGCTTGAAGGCGGGGAAGACCATGCGCTTGGCGCTCTTCTTGATGCAGTCGCCCACCGGCGCCGAGTCCAGCTCCTTGCGATCCAGCCGGGTGCTCTTCACCACCCCCGAGGTCCCCACCGTGGCCACCAGCATCACCCTGCCACCCTTGAAGGACGGGTTCTTGCGCAGCTCCACCTCCACGCACCCCTCGAAGGCGCTCTGGGACATCTCCACCACTTTCAGGATGTCCGCAGGCGGCGGGCCTGCCTGGCCCTCGGCGTCCTTGGCCGCCACCTCCGTGTCCTTGCGCACCTCGGGGCTCACCTCCGTCTTGGAGGAGTCCGCGTAGAGCTGCTTGAGCTCCTCGGCCGACTTGCCCGTCTCCGGAACCGCGGGCGGGTCCCCGGGCTTCGGCGCGGTGCCGCCCGGCTGCGGCTTCTTGTCCTGCGGAGCCGGCGCGGGCGTAGGAGCCGGGGGCGGCGTCTTCTTGCGCCCGAGCAGCAGATCCTGCAGCTCGTTCCGGCCCTCGCCCGAGAAGAACAGGGACTTCTCGACGGTCTGCCCCTGGGCGTTCACCACCTTCACCTTGGGCACCACGTTCAGGCTGTCCAGCGCGAACACCCCGCCCACCACCAGGAGGATGGGCAGCGTGATGAAGAGCGCCACCTTCCACGCCGGGTTGCGCCGGGTGACGCCCGACTTCTTCATGAAGTAGCGCGTGTCCTCGACCGGCTTCTTCTCGTCACGCGACGCCTTGTTCCCGCGCACCGAGGCCAGCGGATCCGCATTATCGGTGTTGAGGGTCGTCGGCGGCTCGGGCTCGTCCATCGGATCGTTCCGGTCGGGCAGATCCAGATCCGAGAACAGATCGTCACTCATGCCCGCCTGGCTGCTGGCGGTGCCCGGGCTGCTGCTCGTGCGCGCGGCGGGCCGCTGCTCCGGCTCGTCCCACGCCGGCTGATCGTCCTGCGCGGGCTCGTCCCACGCCGGCTGGTGATCCTGCTGCGCCGGCTGGTCCCACGAGGGCTGCTCCTGCTCCGCGGCCTGGGCCGCCGAGTCGTCCCACTGCGGCTGCTCCTGCTGCGCCGGCTCGTCCCACACCGGCTGTTGCTGCTGCTGGCGCTGAGGCTGGCGCTGAGACTGGCGCTGTTGCGGCTGCGCGGCCATGGGCGGCTCCAGATCCCACGCCTCCTGGGCGGCCGGGGCCTGGCCCACCGTCGTGGGCACGTCATCCCAGGAATGATCCTCCTGCTGCGGCGCCGGCTGGGCCCGGGCAGGAGCCGCCGTGCCCCGCTGGCCTCCTCGCACGGCCACGGTGGCCGGCTCCGGAGGCAGCGCGGGCGGAGGGGGCGCCGCGAAGAGGCCCGCCAGCTCCGGGATCTCCGAGCCGCGCTTCCAGTCCGCCATGCCCTGCTGCCAGAAGAAGCTGCGCGCGTTGATGGTGCCGCTCTCCATGAGGACGCTCAGTCCGTCCTCGTCCAGCGGGCCCTCCTGCTTGCTCTTCACCATCACGAACCACGGCGAGCTCGCGGGGCGCGCTGGGGCGGCGCGAGTAGGCTCGTCCTCCCAGGGGTTGTTGCTGACAGGGGCGGCCGGAGCGCTCGAGGCGGCCGCCATGGCGCGCTCCTGCTCGCGGATCCGCTCGACGTCCGCGAGAGCCACCACACGGGTGCTCTCCTCCATTTCCATGGGCGGACCCTGGACGGAGATGACGTTCTGGCAGTTCTTACAACGGACCTTGACGGTCTTCCCGCGGACCTTCTCGTCCGCGATGGAGTACCGCCTCTGGCAATTGTCACAGGAGAAGTTCAAGAGAGCGACCGGTGCGCGCTGGGGAAACGGGTGGGGGATGCTACTCCAGCTTCTTCGAGTGCAAAACGTCCCGTTGACTCCTTCCCAAGGGCCAATTATGCAGCCGCCCCTTGGGTTTCTGCTTTGCTTGTTTCAAGAAGGTGGCGAGATGCCGGCGAAGGACCTCGGGACGAAGTACGTCTGCTTCAAGTGCACAACGAAGTTCTATGACATGAAAAAGCCCGATCCGCTCTGTCCTAAGTGCGGGGCGGACCAACGGGAGAGCCCGGCCCTCAAGGCGCCCAGCGAGGGGCGGCGTGGCCGTCTGGCTGCAGCCCCGAAGGTCATCGAGCCGATCGAGCCCGAGGAGCCCGCCGAGGCCGAGGACGAGGAGGATCTCGACTCGTTCGACGAGGAGCCTGCCGAGGCGGTGGAAGAGGAAGAGGAGATCTAGCCGGGGGGGAGGGTCTCAACCACCCCAGCGTGTCCTCAGGCCTCTGACGGGCTCCACACGGAGTGGAGCCCGGTGCTGCAGTGCGCCAGGTGCCCGTTCAGTTATCGGACACCAGCTTCAGCTCGACGACGATCCGGCGGATCTGCTCGTAGAGCGTCGGTCCCATGGTCTGCATCCCCACCGGGCGCGGCGACTTCTGCTCCTCGGTGCGGACTTCTGGGTCGTTCTGGGTTCGTTTCTTAGGTTGCATGTGGGCCACCTCCCCCGTGGTCACTGAGTCCGGTACATAGCAATTTTTCCGCCAAGGTAAAATCCCCTTTCAAATTCCCGACATTCTCAGGAGTTGCCAGATCGGGGCTTTTTACCTACATCCTGGTTTGAGACATAGTCTGGGAATCCTGTGCCGGATCAGGACAGCGGCACGTCATTTCTGACCCTCCCCTTTAGTGGAGTTCCCCTGTGGCCCAGCTCTGCTCCAGGCGGACGGTCTCCCCGGCCTTCACGGTGACAGGGCGCGAGGCCTCCGGCAGCCGCTCGTGCCAGAGCAGGACGGTGTGGTTTCCCTCGGGGAGTTCCAGGCGGAAGCGGCCCTGAGCATCCGTGGTGGTGAAGTACGGATGATCAAAGGTGCGGACCACCGCGCGCATCCACGGGTGCACGTCGCACTTCACCTGGATGGTTCCGGGAGTGGGCGGCAGAGGCTTCTTCAGGCTCATGCCCTCCAGCGGCATGGCCACGTTGAAGAGGGGCTGGGAGCCCGCCACGGCGCGCACGTTGTGGATGAGGGAGTCCGAGTTGCGCACTTCGAGCGAGGTGCCCGCGCGAGCGGCCAGGGCGGGCGGCTCGTAGGAGCACTTCTTTTGATCCAGGACTGAGGGCGGGGAGGAGAGGCCCTCCGCCGGCAGCGAGGCCCCCTCGGCCAGGGACACCACCACATGCGCGAGCGCGCCCCCTTCCCCTACGAGCAGGGATCGATCGGGGACCTTGTCGCCGCAGGCGGCCACCACACTGGGGGTGGTGTCGAACAGCGCGGGGGTGGGCGGGGAGCCCGTCAGCCGCACCACCCCCTCGATGAACCCCCGCCTGGCAGGCGAGGCCGTGGCGCGTGCGGGGGGAGAGGTGGGAGTGGAGGCAGGCGGCGATGCGTTGGGCTCCGAGGATTTGGGCTCTGAAGAGGGCTCTGAAGAGCCACGGCAGGCGGGCGTCAGCAGCAGGAGCGCAAGCGCGCAGAGGGGCAAAATGGGGTGCACGGGCCTCGTCTAATGGTTCTGTGCGTCCGTTTCAAACCCGCCCCGTCTCAGCCGAGGGATGACAGGGAGTCATCTGGGCGTTGGACCCCAATGCATTTTGTTGGTAGAGGTCCCCTGACCACACGCCAGTGTGGTCCTCGTGGGAGGCAGCAACTTTGCGGGAGAAATTGAAGGCCCTGGCGGAGCTGCAGAAGGTGGACATGGAAGCCGCCACCCTGCGCAAGGCCGCCGAAGTCCACCCCCGGCAGATCGCGGAGTTGGAGAGAGAGCTTGGCGCAGCACGCAGCGCGATGGAGGCCGAGCGCGCGCGCGTCGCGGACATCGAGCGGCAGAAGCTCCAGCTCGAGCAGAACATCACCGACGAGAAGGACAAGGTGAAGAAGTGGGAGGCGCGGCTGGCCGAGCAGCGCTCCACTCGCGAGTACTCCGCCCTGGCCCGGGAGATCGACATCGCCAAGAAGGCGAACCTCACCATGGCCGACGAGCTGGTGGAGATCACCAAGACGCTGGCCGCCGCGCGCGAGGCCGTGAAGGGCAAGGAGTCCGAGTTCGCCGGCCGGCAGCAGCAGCTGGGCGGGCGGATGACGGAGCTGCGCGCGAAGCTGGCCGAGGCCGAGAGCCAGGTGAAGCAGCTCGAGGGCCAGCGCTCGGGGGTGTCCTCCAAGGTGGATGCCAACCTGCTGCGCCGCTACGAGGCGATTCGCAAGAAGAAGCTGCCCGCGCTGGTCGGCGTGATGGCGGGGGGCACTTGCCAGGGGTGCAACATGAACGTGCCCCCGCAGCTCTACAACCAGCTGCGAACGTCGCTGGGCACGGATGTGTGCCCCTCGTGTAACCGCATCATCTATGCGGTCGAGGCACTGGCCGAGCCCACCTCGCAGTGAAGTAGCCACTCGCTCCGGGGGCCCCTTATGCCGAAGCCTACCGAGGCCGACATCCTGCGCCACATCGCGCGCGAGGAGCCGCTCACGGCCACGGTGCGCTCTTTCCGGGGGCTCACGCGCGAGCGCCTGGGCCAGCTCCTGGAGGCTGCCGCCCAGCGCCTGGATGGCAGCGCGGGTGAGCCCCAGGCAGACTCCCCCACCGTCGAGTCCCCCACGGCCGAGGAGTCCCCTGCTCGCGTCGCCACCCCTCGCCTCCGGCTGTACTCGGACGGAGCGGCGCGCGGAAACCCGGGTCCCAGCGGCGCGGGCGCGGTGCTGGTGGAGCCGGGCGGCCAGGTGGTGGCCAAGGTGGGCAAGTACCTGGGGCACCAGACGAACAACTATGCCGAGTACATGGGGCTGCTGCTCGGGCTGAGGCACGCCAAGTCCCTGGGCGCCAAGGAGATCGAGATCTTCGCCGACAGCGAGCTCCTCATCCGCCAGCTCGGAGGCCGCTACCAGGTGAAGAGCGCCACCCTGCGGCCGCTCTATGAGGAGGCGGTGAAGCTCCTCAACGACTTCTCCCGGGTGAAGCTCGTCCACGTGCCGCGAGCGATGAACGCCGCCGCCGACGAGATGAGCAACCGCGCCATCGACGAGCGGCTCTGAGCCACGCTCGTCAGCCCCTGGCGGCGCGTGCTGGCTGAACCTGTCCACTTGTCTGACAGGTTGCTCGGGCGCTCCCCCGCCAGCTAGCGCTGCGACTTCTCGAGCTCCTCTGCTGCCTGCAGCTCGTCTCGGAGGCGCTCGCGCTCCGCTTCGGAGAGCGGGATCTGCTGGAGCTCGGCGCGCAAGGCCCGGGAGCGCTCCTGGTCTCCCAGGGCCACTGCCAGCTCGGCCCTGGCGGCGAGCGCTCGGGCGCGCTCGATGGGGGCAGCGGGCTCGTTCCTGCCAAGCGCCACATCGAGGACCTTGGCGGCCGCTGCGTCGTCTCCCTTGTAGTCGCGCAGGCGGGCTGCCGCGTCGATCGCCTTCGCCAACCGCGACCGTGCCCCCTGCTCGGGCCTGGCCTCGCCGTCCCCGCCCGGCTCATCCCGCCGGATGAAGATGAGGGAGTTGCCGGACGGGTCGACCACGGTGAACCGGCTCTGGCCCTTCTTCATCCGAGTGATCCGTGGGACGCCGGCGATGGGAATCTTGCCGTATACCCCCCTCAGCGCGGCTGCGAACGTCTGGTGCAGGCCCTCCACCTCCTCGACGATCACCAGGCACGTGCTGAACGCCTCCGCAGGCTTCAGCCCTTTGAGGCCAAAGAAGTGGAGCTCGCCGCCCCCCTTGCGACGCGTCGCCGCGTACGGGTTCGGAGAGGCCTGCTGGTACGTCACCTCGAAGTTGAGGAGCCGGTAGAAGTCCAGCGTCTCGCTGATGGAGACACAGGGGAGCGCGGGAATCATCGTCTCGTGCGTCATGGGCCCTCCGTGGGTGCGATCCGTCCGTCGTGGGACGAGGCGGCGTCTTCCTCGAGGCGCTCCCGGGCCTGGCGCAGCCCCTCCACCACTGCCTCGAGCCGTTGCAGGTCCAACCCCGCGCTGATCCGGTTCGCCCAGGAGGCATGACGCAGCTCTACTTGCCGAAGCGCCTTGCGCCCCTTGGCCGTCATCGAGATGAGCCTGGCGCGCTTGTGGTGCGGGTTCTCGAGGTATTCGATGAAGCCGTCCCGCTCCAGGGCATCGGCAGTCTGCTGCACGCTCTGGCGGGTCAGCCCCATCATGCGGGCCACGTTGGCCACCGGCGCAGGGGCATGGTCCACGACGCCGAGCACCTGCCAGCGCGCGCTGCTGAGCCCCACCGGCTCCGTCAAGCGATCCCCGGCCTCGATCGCAAGTCCGTTGAGGCGAAACACCTCGAGCACCAGCTCCGTGAACGCCTCGCCCGCTGCCGTCGGCTTCGCCATGAACAGCATCCTGTCGATTGGACAGGTCACTGTCAATCAAGGCTGCTCAGCCAGGCAGCACCGGGAGGTGGACGATGAAGGTCGCGCCCTGCCCCGGCGCGCTCTCGACGCGCACGGCCCCCCCGTGCATCTCCACGATCTCGCGCACGATGAACAGCCCGAGCCCCAGCCCGCTCACCTCATTGCCATCCACGGCCCGCTCAAACTTGCGGAAGATCCGCTCCTGATCCTCCGGCGCGATGCCGCGGCCTTGATCGCGCACCCGCAGCTCTGCCCGCTCCTCGAGCCGGCAAACCGAGATCTCGACGGGCTTGCCGGGGCCGTACCGCGCCGCGTTCGTCAGGAAGTTGGTGAGCACCTGCTCCAACCGGTAGCGGTCCCACGTCCCCACGACAGGCTCCTCGGCCCGCACCGAGACGTCGCACCGGGCCTCGCTCAGCTGCGGGCCCAGCTTCGCCACCACATCGTCCGCAAGCTCCGCGAGATCGAAGGTGTCCTGCTCCAGCGAGAGCTTGCCCACCGCGATGCGCGAGATGTCCAGCATGTCATTCACCAGCCGGGCCAGCCGCTGAGTCTGCCGGGTGGTCTGATCGAGCACCCGCCTGACGCTCTCCGGGGGAAGGAGCTCGCCCCGCTCCTGCCGGCGCTGGAGCAGCTGCGCCTGGAGCATCAGCGAGGTGAGCGGCGTCTTCAGCTCGTGCGAAGCGAGTGAGAGGAACTCGTCACGGGACCGCACGGCCGCCTCGAGCCCCGCCCGCGCGCGCCGCTCCTCCCCCTCATGCTGGCGCAAGAGCTCGGCGGAGCTCGACAGCGAGCGGCCCAGTCGCTCCATCTCCTCGATGCGAGAGGGATCCACCTGAGGCCGCTCCCCTCCCGCCAGGGCCTCCGCCGCCACGGCCGCGGAGCGGAGATCCCGAGCGAAGCGCCGTGCGAAGACGACCGCGGCCGCCACGCTCACGAGGACGGCCATCACCCCGAAGGCCGCGATGGCCACGAGCGATCGCCGGAAGGGACCGTCGATGACTTCGACGGGGACCACGACAGCGGACGTCCAGCCCGCGAGGGAAGAACGGCTGAAGGCCACATAGGAGTGCTGACCCTCCAGCGTGATGCTCCGGAACACGCCCTCTGTCGTCAGCCGGGTGTTCTCGATGAATGCCGGGGTGGCGGACGTGCCGATGAAGCGCTCCGGGTTGCGCGTGCGGTAGGCGACGAGGCCGCGGCGATCGACGATGGCACGGGTGAACTCCATGTCCTCCGCGGGCTGTTGGTGAGTCACGACGCCTGCCAGCTCCTGCGGGGTGATGACCGCCGAGAGGACGTACAGCACCCGGTCCTCCCGGATGACGGGCACTCGGATCGGAAAGGCCCACTGCGGGTGGATGCCTCCCAGCGCGAGATCCCCCACCACGGGCTGCCGCGTCTCGACGGCTCGGAGCAGGCTCTCCGGCTCATTCGCGCGGGGCAGCGGCGTCCCGAGCGGACGCCTCAGGCTCACGAGCTGCTGGCCTTCCGTCGTCAGCAGCACCACCGTGAGCCAGGACGGCTGGGTCCTTTGCACTCGCAAGGCCTCGGCGCGGAAGCCCTCGAGGTTGCCGCTGTCGAGCTGCTCCGACTCTGCCAACGCCTGGAGCGTCCGGATGGTCGCCGACACCTCGCGCTCGAAGGCCCAGGTCATCGCATGCGCCGAGCGCTGCAGGCGGCGCTCCATCGAGTCCTGCATCTGGCCCGTGAGCCGCAGCACCATGAGCCCGGAGAACGCCACCACCGGCAGCAGGGCCCCCGCGATCAGCAGGGTGAGGTGCCATCGCAGTGGCCAGGGGCGGAGAGAGCCAGGACGTGCGAGCCGTGTCATCCGGTGCCGGTCGTAGCACCCACCGTCCAGGAAAGCATGCCGCCGGTGGGCAACCAGGCAGGCACGATCCCTGGGAGAAATATCACCGCCCAGAAGGAATGAACCCGACGCCCTCTCGCGGAGTGACCCAGGCCCCCCACCTGTTGTAAGAGGTTGGGTGCCGGAGCGGCCCGGGTGAACGCCGGCCACTGCAGGAACGGGTGGCGGGAGGAAAGTCCGAGCTCCAGAGGGCAGGGTGCTGGCTAACGGCCAGTCGAGGTGACTCGCAGGACAGTGCCACAGAAAACAAACCGCCCGTCCCGCAAGGGGCGGGTAAGGGTGAAACGGTGCGGTAAGAGCGCACCGCGCTCGGGGTGACTCGAGCGGCACGGTAAACCCCACCTGGAGCAAGAGCCAATAGGAGCGCGTCTCAGCAGTCAGGGGACAAGGATTGCCCGTCCGATGCGCTCGGGTTGCTCGCTGATGAGGCCCCTGGGCAACCAGGGCCCTAGACGAATGTTCGCCGCCCACCTCGAAAGGGGTGGGGACAAAACTCGGCTTACAGGGCCGCTCCGGTTCTTTCTTTCGTGCTACAAACCCCGCGTGCTTCGGATCTGGCTCTGCGTCCTCGCGCTGCTCTTCGCCTCGGTCGGCGGCTCGGGCTTCAACCCCGCTGTCTCCACGGGCGAGGCGTGCGCGCAGAGCTGCCCGGACGATGACGAGCGCGGGCAGTGCAGCCCGGACTGCGTCGACTGCACCTGCTGCGGGCACATGCGTCCTGTGCTGATGGTTCGCTCCTCCCTCCTGCTGTTGAGCCCTCCCGGTGGGGTCTCCCTGGTGGATGAGGTGAAGGAGCCGCTGCCCGTCGATACGGGCGACATCCTGCACGTTCCCATAGCCGCTCTCGCGTAGGCCACGTCCGCCGTCCCCTCCTCCTTCTAAGGCCAGGGCAGGTGCTCCCTCGCAGCGCTCGGGGTCCGCCTTCTCCTGAGCTCGCACGCCTCCGCGAGGTCTCTCCCGTGTCCCACCGCCTTGCGACGGCAGCCTTCGGGCTGGCCGCCGCCCTTCTCTGGCCGCGCCCCGGTGCGGCCCAGCCGTCAGAGCTGACCCTCCAAGAGACCCTGGCCCTGGCCCGCCAGCGCGCCCCGGCCCTGCTGGAAGCCGCGGGCCGTGTGGCCGAGGCCCAGGGGCCCGTGGCCGGTGCTTCGCCCCTGTTGCGCGACAACCCCACCCTGGAAGCCCAGACGGGCCCCCGTACCCTCTCCACCGGAGAGCGAGGCCTGGATGTGGCCGTGGGGCTCGTCCAGCCCTTCGAGCTAGGCGGCAAGCGCGGCGCACGCCTGGAGGCCGCACGCGCCGGCCTGGCCCGTGAGACCGCTCACCAGCGGGACATGGAGCGCCTCGTCCTTGGCGAGGTGGCAGCCACCTTCTTGCGCGCCCTGCACACCCGGGAGCGGCTGCTCCTGGCTCGCGCCGCCGCGGAAGCGGCCTTGGAGACGGCACAATCCGCCCAGCGGCGCTTCGAAGCGGGTGACGTTCCCGTGGTGGATGTCCACGTGGCGCGGGTGGCCTCCGCGCGCGCCCGGGCAGTGGTGGCGAGCACGGAAGGTGAGGAGGCCGCGCTCCTGGGCGAGCTCCGCGTGCTGCTGGGGCTCCCCGTCCGGCAGGCACTGACCGTGCGCGGGGAGCTGCGCACCCTGGCTTCCCAGCCCGTGGTCCCCTCCACGAGCTCACAGGCGCGCCCGGACATTGCCGAGCTGGAGGCGGAGCTGGCGCAGGCGGAGGCCGCGCTGCGCCTGGGGAAGAGCGCTGCGTGGCCTGACGTCTCCCTCGGCGTCCGCTACCAGCGCGAGGCGGATGAGTCCGCCGTCCTCGGCACCTTGAGCGTGCCCTTGCCGATCTTCTCCCGAGGCCAGGAGGCCCGCGTGACGGGTGAGGCCCGGGTGCACCGCCTCCAGGGAATGCTGGAGGCCGCGCGCCTTGCTCGGGAGACTCAGGTGGAGAGCGCTCTCGCCCAGTACCGCAAGCAGCAGGAGACCGTGGAGCTCCTGGAGCGAGAGGCCCTCCCGCTGCTGGCCGACAACGAGTCGCTCGCCCGCAAGTCCTACGAGGCCGGGGAGATGAACCTCGCCGAGTTCCTCCTCGTGCGCCGCGACACGCTGGAAGCACGCGCCGCATACCTCGACAGCCTCCTTCACGCCGCTCTGGGCCGCACTCGGCTCGCCGT
>Ga0190275_10002458_pt1 | contig 13313 bp, 12 predicted proteins | sample Popmic550T_FD_133745 | JGI IMG/M metagenome (GOLD analysis project Ga0190275, IMG submission 133745) | Populus adjacent soil microbial communities from riparian zone of Yellowstone River, Montana, USA - 550 T | ecosystem: Environmental > Terrestrial > Soil > Riparian zone > Trees stand | place... | reverse complement strand
TCTTTTCGCCGCGAACGTCGCCGCGATGACGCTGGCGATACGGACGAACTTCGCGATCAACAGCGTGCTGTCGGGGATTACGCGGGTGCGGCGGGCGCTCGGGGTCCGCGGCGCGGCGCGCGTGGTCACGCAGGAGATGATGGAGCGATACGGCGATCTCGCCACGCGCCCGGCGGAGGCGCGCGAGGCCGGGCTCGACGCGTGGCTCGCCGCGTTCGGCCATCGCGGGCCGCTGGAGAGCGATCCGTCGCGCCCGCGTTTCGGCGAGATGCGCGAGGTGCTGCTGCGCGACCTCGCGGCGAGCGGCGAGGGCCTCGGCGGAGGGGCGGAGGCAGGCGCCCAAGCTCCCCGCGCGCACGCGACGGCCGCCAGGGGAGCGACGAACCGCGGACACGGCGTGCGTCGTATCTACCGGCCTTTTTACTGGATGGATGAGCGGCGCGAGTGGTTCCGGGACGAGCTCATGCGCCGCTGGCAGCGCCTCCGGGCGCGCCTCCTCGAGGAAGGACGCCGCTTGGTGGCAGCCGGCGCGATCGACGCGCCCGAAGACGTCTTCCTGCTCCGCGGACCGGATTTCGTGCCCGGCGCCGACCTCCGTGCCGCCGCCCTCGCCGGCCGCGGGCGCATCGAGAGGGCGCGCCGGATGGACGTCCCGCTGACCGCGTCGCGCGAGCAGATCGAGCGCGCGTGCGCCGACGTCGAGCAGGCCGAGGCGAAGGCCACGGGCCGCCGGGTCTTTCCAGGGATCGCGCTCGCCCCAACGGTCGTCGAAGGGCGCGCGGTGAAGGCGGACGACCTCGCGTCGCTCTTGGCGAGCGCGGGCGACTCGTCGGGAGAGCCACCGCTGCTCGGTCCCGACGCGATCCTGGTCGTCCCGGCGCTCGAGCCTTCGTGGGCGGTGGTCTTCCCGCGCGTCCTGGGCGTGGTGGCCGAGATCGGGGGCGAGCTGAGCCATGCGTCGATCCTGCTGCGCGAGGCGGGGCGCCCGGCGGTCGTCAACTGCGCCGGGATCTTCCGCGAGGTGCGCACGGGCGACCGGCTGCGCGTCGACGGCGACCGCGCGCTCGTCGAGATCCTCCGCGGCTGAGCAATGACATCTGTATCCTCTCCGCGCCTCCCCTCAACTCAGCGCGCCGCGGTTCGGCCGATGCAGCCAGGCAGCTCGTGACACGACATCGACATCCCCACCCATGCTGCTGATCCTCCGGCTCCTGGAAGCACCCGAGGGCAGCTTCGCGGACCTGGCGGGGTTCAACCCCGGTGCGGTGCGAAGCGTGGAGATCCACGGCGGGCGCGCGCACCTCTTTCACCCCGCGCCCAAGACGGCGGCGGTGATGCTGGAGCTGGACCCGCTGGCGGTCGGCGCGGAGCTCTCGTCGCCCAGGTACGGCGGGTATGCGGCGGGGGGGATACTGGCGACGGCGTTCGGTCTACTCCTCACCGCGCCCGGCGGCGACGATCAGCCGCGCGCGGTGGAGGCGCGCCTCCCGGTGCTCTGGTGCCCGGCGGGCGAGGCCGTGCTCACCCGCCTCTTCGGCCCGCTGGGGTACGCGGTGGACGCGGCGCGGCTCCCGCTCGATCCCGAGCGGCCGGAAGGCGGGAAGAGCGCCTTCTTCTCCGTGCGCCTCACCGGCCGCCAATCCCTGGCCGACGTGGTGTCGCACCTGCGCGTGCTGCTCCCGCTCTTCGACGACCGGCCTCGCGAGGTCGGCGGGCGCGAGGCGGCGGAGTTGTGGGACGGGGGGCGTGCCTGGCTGGAGACGCACCCCGAGCGCGAGCTGATCGCGTGGCGCCTGCTGGGGCGGACGCCGGGCCAGGGGCTCCACGACCGCCGCCACGACGCGGTGCTCGCGGCGCTCCGGGAAAGCGGCGCCCGGCGCGTGCTGGACCTGGGATGCGGGCGCGGCACGCTCCTCCACCGGCTGGCGGATGACGCGTCGTTCGACGAAGTGGTGGGGGTGGAGGTCGCGCGCGACGAGCTGGCGCAGGCGGCGGCGCGGCTGGCCCCCGGCGGGCGTGGACGGGTGCTCCACGGGTCGCTGGTGTACCGCGACCGGCGGCTGGCGGGGTTCGACGCCGCGGCGCTGGTGGAGGTGATCGAGCACCTGGACCCGCCGCGGCTGGCCGCACTGGAGGACGCGGTGTGGGCGGCGGCGCGCCCGGAGACCGTGGTGGTCACCACCCCCAACGTCGAGTACAACACCCTTTTTCCCGACGGCGCGCGGCTGCGCCACCCCGACCACCGCTTCGAATGGACGCGCGCCGAGTTCCGCGCCTGGGCGGAGGGCGTGGCCGCGCGGCACGGCTACGCGGTGCGCTTCGGCGCCGCCGGGCCGGAGGACGAGCGCGTGGGGCCGGTCACGCAGATGGCCGTCTTCGAGCGACGCTCGCCCGCCGCGCCGGCGGGTGCGCTTCCACCGACGGATGCGGGGATCCGGCTGGAAGACGTCGCGGGCGAGCGGACGATCGCCACCCGGCTGGGTGGCGCCGTCCACGTCGTTGCGGACGAGGCCGCGGCGGCGCTGGAGGAGATGAGCCGGTTCGCGGTGGACCCGCGCTGGCTCGTCCACCTCTCCCCCACCCTCCCCGCGGCGGTGAACGCGGCCGGCGAGGGCGCGCTGGAGCATCCGCGCGCGGCGCTGGCGTACTACCGTGAGCGAGGCGTGGAGGAGGTCGCGCTGCAGGAGTTGGACGCGGGCACGCGCGTGACCGTCGTGGTCTGCCGCGACGCGGAAGCCGCGAGGAACCGCTTCGGGGCGATGGAGGGCGAGACGGGTGCCGTGTACTCGGAAGGCGGGCGGCCCTTTTTCGCCACGCGCGCGGCGGAAGAGGCGTTCATGGCGCGGGTGCGGGCCGCCCTGGAGGCGGGGGGATTGTGGGATGAGCCCGCCACCGGCTGGGTGGCGCTGGAGGGGGTGATCGGCCCCGGCGTGCCGGTGATGCGCGAGGTGAACCCGCGCCTCGGTCCGCCGCCCGCAGTCTACTTTGCGGTGGCCGCCGCGGCGCGGGGCGCGCTGGAAGCGGCGGAGGCGGAGCTCGCGCGCGCCGTCGCGGCGGGGGTGGACGCCTCGGCGCTCCTGGCGCGCACCCAACGGCGCGCGGCGCTGGTGGCGCCCTTCGCGGCCGCGTGCAGGCGCGCGTTCGGCTCCACGCGCACGCCGGAGCAGTTGCGCCTGGCACCCGTCCGCCTGCTCGCGTCCGAGGGCGCCGTCCACGCGGACCGTGATCCGCGCTGGCACCGCGATCGCCTCGCCCCCGCCTGCCGCGCGGCACCCCACACGCTGCGGGACTTGGCGGAGGTGGTGATCGACCTGACTGACGCCGCGGCCGAGGCTGATGCGACGGCCTGGTGGGTAGCCGCGCTGGCGCGGGGAGACGCGGGAATAGTGGTCCACCCCCTCCAATCGGGCCGAGACGGCGACAGCGTTCCGCTCGCCCCCACCCTCCAGTGCCGCGGCGACGACGCGCTGCGGCTGGTGCACGGGCCGGAGCACGTCCTCCCCGAGCAGCGCGAGCGGCTGCGCGGCCGCGGGATCGGCGAGGACGCCGGGCGAGCGGCGCGGGAGTGGGCGCTGTCGGTGGAAGCGCTGGAGCGCTTCGTTCGCGGCGAGCCGGTCGCGCGGGTGCACGAGTGCGTTTTCGCGGCCCTCGCGCTCAAGCTCGGAGGCCGCGCCTGAGCGTCCGGGCGCTCCCGGGCTCACATCGAATGGAAGATTCCGGATAAATGAGCGAGATCGTATCGAAACGGCTGGTGTCCGGCGACCGCGAGCAGGCGAGGCGGCTGTTCGCGCTGATGGCGGAGGTCTTCGAGGAGGAGGGCGAGCCGCTCGGCGACGGCTATCTCGACCGGCTGCTGAGCCGCGAGGATTTCTGGGCGATCGCGGCCTTCAGGGGCGACGACCTGGTCGGCGGGATCACCGCGCACACGCTGCCGATGACCCGGGCGGAGGTGTCCGAGCTCTTCATCTACGACCTCGCCGTTCGCGCCGACCAGCAGCGCACGGGCGTGGGGCGGCACCTGGTGACCGCTCTCCGCGACGCCGCGGCCGCCGCCGGGATCGGCGAGGTGTTCGTTCCCGCGGACGATGACGACGTCCACGCCCTCGACTTCTATCGCGCGATCGGCGGCACGGCGTCGCCCGTGACCTTCTTCACCTTTTCCGAAGAGGGAAACGAGGACACGGAGGCGTCGTAAGTCAGGAACATCCCCTTGGTGTGCCGGGCGGCGCGCCAACGCGAAGAGGCGAGCGCCCCACACGCACGCGGCATCATTCCCATGACCCAGCGAGGCCCGGCGCCTATGTTGGGACGGCGGACGATCGCGATCACCGTTGAGCCCGCTGCCGATGGCATGGCGATGCCGCCCGCCGGGTCCCTGAGCCGCGGGCTGCGTCGAACGCATCAAAGGATGGAGGATGACACCATGGCGTTCTCGCTGATGGTCCTCGCTCCCCTGCCCCATCCGTCCGTGGCGACGGAGCAGCCGATCGCCGCACCCGCCGCGCCGGGGACGGAGCCCGCTCGCACCGTCGCGGCCTCGATCTCGCGGGAGCCGGTCGCCACCGCGCCCGAACCTCGATCCTCCCCCGAATCGCCGCGTCCTTCGTGAGCCACGCATGATTCACCCGCCGGCCGAGCCCGAGCTCGCGACCGACGCCCCGGACGCCGGCGAGCCGCGGACGGGTGGCCGGGCCGCGCGCATCCGCCGGATCGGGCTGGGGACGCTGGCGGCGGCGGCGCTCGTGCTCTCCGCGGCCGCGGTGGCGCTGGACTGGAGCCCGGCGGCGCGGGCGGCGATCATCGGCGGGGTGTGCATCGCGCTGTGGCTGAGCGAATGGGTGCCCGTGTGGGTGCCCACGCTGGTGCTGTGGAGCGCGACGCCGCTGCTGCTGGGCGCGTTCGGCGCGGACTACCACCCGCTGCGGGTGCTGGCGTGGTCGGCGGACCCGGTGCTGGTCCTCTTCTTCGGCGGGTTCGCGCTGGCGGCGGCGGCGAGCCGGCAGGGGGCCGACCGCTCGGTGGCGGCGCTGGCGCTGCGCCTGTCGCACGGCCATGCCATGCGCACCATCGCCCTGGCCGCCGTCGCCACCGCCGCGCTCTCGATGTGGATGTCGAACATCGCGGCCGCCGCGCTGATGCTGGCCGCCTTCGGCCCGGTGCTGGACGAGGAGCCACCCGGCGGCTCGCTACGCCGCGGCCTCCTGCTCGCGATCGCGCTGGCGGCGGACGTGGGCGGCATCGCCACGCCCATCGGCAGCGGGCCCAACGGGATCGCCATCGCCGCGGCGGAGCGCTACCGGCCGATCACCTTCGTGCACTGGATGGCGTTCGGCGTGCCGCTGACGCTGGGGCTGGTGGCGGGGGTGGTGGTGCTGGTGGCGGTGTGGATCCGCCCCACCGGCCGGGTGCGGCTCCCGGCGGGGTCGCTGCAGGGCGCGCCGGGCCGCATCCGCGCGCTGGGCGCGGTGTTCGGCGCCACCGTGGCGCTCTGGCTCACCGAGCCGCTGCACGGCGTGCGGGCCTGGGTGATCGCGCTCGCCGCGGCGGGCGCGCTGCTGGTGGTGCGCCTGCTGCGCCCGCGCGACCTCCTGCGCATCGACTGGGCGACGCTGGTGCTGATCGCCGGCGGGATCGCGCTCGGGGCGCTGATGGACCGCTCCGGGCTGATGCGCCTGCTCGCCGACGCGCTCCCCTTCGCCGCCGCGCCGCCGACGCTGCGCATCCTGGCGCTGTGCCTGCTGAGCGCCTCGCTCTCGGCGCTGATGAGCAACACCGGCGCGGCGACGCTGCTGGTGCCGCTGGCGATGACCGTCAACGCGACCCCGTCGGCCGCGGTGCTGGTGGCGGTCGCGGCGTCGCTGGGGGTGCCGTTCGTCATCAGCACGCCCCCCAACGCCATGGCGTTCGGCGCGGGGCTGCGCGCGCGCGACCTGCTGGTGCCGGGGCTGATCGTGATGCTGGCCGGATGCGCGGTGGTGGCGCTCACCGGCCCGTGGGTGCTGCGCGCGCTGGGGGTGCCGTGAAGGCGGTGGGGACGTCGGGAGGGGGATGGGGCTACGTATCTGATACCAGGTCGGGTGATCGACCGTGCACTCCTCACCGACCTCGCACGTGTCATCCTGAGGCCGACCTCGACCGACTCTCCGTTTGCGTGGATCTCCGCAGGCCGAAGGATCTATAATCGACGGAGCGCTACGGCCAGGATGTCGCGTCGACGTGCTATAGATCCTTCGGCCTGCAAGATTTAGCGAGAAATGGCGAGAGCGTGGCCGGCCTCAGGATGACACCGTCCCGTTTGCACAGTTGATCGTGAGAGCTGGTATAATAATATAATATAATACCAATTCTGCTGATTGATCGTGCACTCGATCCCTGGGATTCAAACAGAATTCTCTCACAGAGGCTATGGCAGTTCTGAGATCAACGAATGCACAGTCGAATGGAGAAAACGGTATAAGTGCGAGTGCGTGCCGGCTGGGTGACGAGTAGCGATCAACCCTGCCGCCACCAGTTCTCCCGCTCCGGGTTTCCGCAGAGGAGGTCGTTGGTATCCAGCCTGGGGAGGGTGAAGCGGTTGCCGGTGGACAGGTCCGCGACGGCCGCGTCGGTGGTGAACGCGAGCTGGCAGCCCTGCCGCGCGGCCAGCTTCACCAGCGAATCGTTGTAGCTTCCGTACGGATAGCTCATCGTCCAGCTGTCGACGCTTTCGCCGATCCGGTTGATGAACTCGCGGCCTTTCAGGATCTCCTGCTCCTGCTCCTGCTCCGGCAGCAGGCCCAGCCAGCGGTGCCGGTGGCCATGGCTGCCGATGTACATCCCCCGCGCCCGCATCTCCCTCAGCTGCGTCTCGCTCATGTACAGCTGCTTGCTGAAAGCCGCCTCCCCCTCGCCCACCCGGTTCGCCAGCAGCTCCGTGAGGATCGCCGTGCACACCAGCTCGGGGAGCTCGTGCTGCAGCAGGCGCTTCACGAACGCCACCTCCTTGCAGTCCAGCCGGTTGGCCACCGCCAGCTTGCGGAAGTAGAACTCGTCGGAGGGGAGCTCGAACTCTTCGCGGAACCGGCCGAGCAGGTCGAAGATCTCCCTGAGCAGGCAGTCGATGTCGGGCGAGCAGGCCAGCACGAAATGCGTCTTGTTCACGTCCAGCACCTTGTGCTGGGTGATCGCCTCCGCCGGCGGGAAGAAGCAGCCCTGGATCCCGCGGCGGACCAGCTGCGGGAACACGTACTCGTAGTGCTCCACGTAGCCGTCGTCGAAGGTGAGCAGCGCCGCCTTCGGGGGCAGCGCGGTGCCGTCGTCGAGCGCACCCAGCACCGCCTCCATCGACACCATCTCGTAGTTCTTCTGCAGGTAATCGAGCTGGTCGCTGAACTGCCGGGTGCCGAGCGCTTTCAGGCCGGGGTACGGGCTCCCCTCCACGTCGCGCACGTAGTGGTACATGACGACGGTGAGCTTGTTCGTCATCCCCACCATCAGGACGCCTCCTGGAGGGCGGGCCGGACCTGGCCCAGCGAGCCGACGCGGTCGCGGTCGGCGTCCATGCGCGTGAAGTACACGTCCGCTTCGAGCAGCGGCCGGGTCAGCGCGAACTCCGGCGGCGGCAGCAGGCCCATGAACTCCACGTTCTCGCGGTACTCGATCGGCGAGCAGACCTGCGGCAGGATCCCGAACGCGTCGTCGGGGAGGCGGGCGAACCCGCTGGCCGACAGCGCCGCGTCGTAGCACTCGCCGAAGACCGCGAAGTCGATGTACGCGTGGCCCATCGTCCTCGACCGTGCGACGAGGTGGCCGAGCAGGAGCGGGATGTCGTCCGCGCTCCCGGCCAGGTCCACGATGCGGTTCACGCGGTGGCCGAGCGGCTGCAGCGTCTCCTCCCGGCAGGCGACGTAGGCCGTGATCCGCTCGTCCCGCAGCACGCCGTGAAGCGTGTAGGCGATGTAGGGATGATCCAGGAAGCGCTTCTCCACCTGGGCCCGGTCGCGGAACGTGCTGATCTCCACGGGGGGCTGGATGCGCAGCTCGTACCGGTCCAGCGCGGCGCCGTCGAGGCGAATGACGTCGCGGCGGTCTTCCGTGGGCGCCGGGATCGTCGCGGAAGAGAAGATCGCTTCCGCGGCCGCTTCGTCCTGTCCGATGTAGCGCACGGCCTCCAGCGTTTCCTCCGCCGAGAGCACGTACGCGTAGCGCTTGAACTTCCTGAAATCGAAGAACTGGTAGCCGTTCTCGTGGTAGTACCGGGCGGCCCGCTCGACGAAGCCGACGATGGCGTGCCAGGTGCGCATGTCGATGTTCTTCTGGAGCACGGCGCCGGTCATCCCCAGCTTGCGCCACTCGGGGTGGTTGACCGCGTTGATGCCCCAGGTCACCGTCACCACCTCGCCCCGCACGCACAGGCGATTCACCAGGCCGCCGTAGAAGCCCACGATCTCGCCCGCGTCCGATTCGACCAGCCAGCTCCCGCTGGAGCCGTCGGGCCGGGTATCGGAGAAGAAGTAGTAGTCCACGAACCGGGCATCGCTGAAAACCGATCCCGGACCATAAACGAAGCCGAAGAATTCGGCGAGCTTCGGGACGTCGGCTTTACCGGGCTGGCGGATGGTGGTAGTGGGTTCCAGCGGCATGGCGGGTCTACGGGGTCCGGGCGGGGAGTTACGCGGTTCGCACTGCGGTTTGCGGAAAAACAGCAGGGTGTCGACGTCGATATCGAGGCGGATCTGCGCCTGGGTGCGTGCACCAGGCCGTCGGAGGTGTGACGGGGTCGGGTGGGACGGGGCGGAGGTCGGGGGTGGCCGGGCTGTTTCAGAAAAATACCAGATTGTCGGGCTTGCGCAAGGCGCGCCCCCCAACGGGTAGGCGTGAAGGGGCCGGGCCGAATCGCCGGGCGCCGGAGCGGTGAAATCATCCGGGAGCGTCGTTCCGATCGCGCCGCGAAAGGATCGGCCCCACACGGGAGCGACGGAGGAACCGGCGGACAGGCCCGAATTTCCTCCGTCGCCCCCGGCTCCATGCGAGACCCAGCTCCAAACGATTCTTTCGGAATTGCCGCCGGACGGCGGCCGGTCAGTCGGCGACCGTCGTTGCGGAGCGGCGGATGCGGGCGAGCACGGCGTCGGTGCCGCCGCCCAGCCCGTCCTGGCGGTGGACGATGCCGCCGGCGGGATCGAGGACGACGTAGGTGTTGGCGTGCGAGATCTGCCCGTCGGCCTCGGCGCGGTAGCGGATGCCGAGCACGGCGGCCAGCTCGCGCACCTCGTCCGCGCCGCCGGTGAGCAGCGTCCACGCGGCGGGATCCAGGCGCATCGCGGTGGCGAAGGACTTCATCCGCGCCGGCGTGTCACGCGCCGGGTCGAGCGAGACGAGAACGAACCCCACGCTCCCCTGCTCCGCCGGCGGAAGCGCGGCCTCCAGCCGCTTCATCTCCGCCACGATCATCGGGCAGGTGTGGGCGCAGCTGGTGTAGACCATCGCCACCACCCGCGTCTTCCCCCGCAACGAGCCGAGCACGCGCGCACGGCCGTCCTGGTCGCGCCAGCCGGCCTCCAGGTCGTAGACGGAGAACTCCGCGGCGGCGGCCGGCGCGCCGGCGACGGAGGGGTCGACGCGCGCGAGGGCGCGGCCGCAGGCGGCGGCGAGGACGAACGCCGCGGAGGCGGCGAGCAGCGGCAGGCGGAGCGGAGCGCGCATGGTCACGGGTCCTGTGCGCAGCGGAAGCCGAGGCCCCCGGTGGTGGTGCGCCCTTCCAGCGCGGCGCGGAAGCCGTAGCGCAGGAAGGCCGCGTAGTTGCCCGGGTCGGTGGCGCCCACCACGCCCGCGGCGCAGAAGAGCGGGTGGTCGCGCCCGGCGGTGGCGCGCGAGTCGTCCGACACCAGCAGCGAGTTGAAGTCGAGCACCCATTCCCACACCACGCCGTGCAGGTCGGCCACGCCATAGGCGTTGCGGAAGCCCGAGCCCACCACCGGCGGCAGCGGGCGCGGCGTGCGGTACATCTCCAGCAGCCGGCCGGTGAAGGCCGGGTCGCGCGAGGCGTCTCGCCTGCGCTCGCTCGCCAGCGCGGCGTACTCCCACTCGTCGGTGGTGGGGAGGCGCGCCCCGCGCGAGGCGCAGTAGGCGCGGGCGGCGAACCACGACACCTCCGTCACCGGCCGGCGCGCGTCGACCGCCGTGCCCACCGCCAGGGGAGACGGCCAGCCGGATAGATACGCCGGCCCGGCGAACGCCCGCGGCACCCCGCCCCGCCGCCAGCGCGGGTTGGCGCGCACGAACGCCAGGTACTGCGCGCGGGTGACGGGGTGCCGGTCGAGCGCGAAGGCGCGCACCTCCACCCGCGCCCGGCCGGGATGCGCGCCATCTCCGCCCCCGGCGCGCGCCGGGGCGCCGCGTCGAACGCGGATGCCGACGCCGCGCCGGGCGCCGCGGCGGCGAGGCCGAGCAGGAAGGTGGAGAGCAGGACGCGCATCGCGGTCACCGGGGAGCGAGGAAAGTCGGGCGGGCGGGCGCCGGTGCGGCGCCCGCCTCGCGGTGCGGCTACCGGCGGGCGGGCGCCGGGGTGTACGGGCCGGTGGAGACCCGGCCGCCGAACGCGCCGGCCAGCGGCTCGCCCTCGACCGTCATCAACCCCACCGTGCCCTTGTGGAAGGCGCGGAAGAGCGCGTGGTCCACCAGCACCAGCTTGCCCGGCGTCTCGGCGCGAAACTCCACGATCGCGGCGCCGCCCGGGGGCACCGAGGTGGTCTGCACGTTGTGCTGCGCCAGCGTGCCGCCCTCGGTGTAGACGTTGTCGAACACCTCGCCGATCACGTGGAACGAGGAGGTCAGGTTGGGCCCGCCGTTGCCCACGTACAGGCGCACCGTCTCGCCCGTGCGCGCCTTCAGCGCGTTGTCGCCGGTGAGGGCGCCCACCGAGCCGTTGAACACAACGTAGTCCGGCGTCTCCGCGATCGCCTTCCGCATGTCGAACGGCTGCAGGCCGGGCTCGCCGTGCGCGCCCTTGGTGTAGAAGTCGCCCTGCATCACGTAGTACTCGCGGTCCACCGGCGTCATCCCCGCGGCGGGCTCCACCAGGATCAGCCCGTACATCCCGTTGGCCACGTGCAGCGACGCGGGTGCGAAGGCGCAGTGGTACACGTAGAGGCCGGGGTTCAGCGCGGTGAAGCGGAAGGTGGACTGGTGCCCGGGCACCACCATGGTCGCCTCGGCGCCGCCGCCGGGGCCGGTCACCGCGTGCAGGTCGATGTTGTGCGGCACCGTGCTGGACGGGTGGTTCTTCAGGCGGAACTCCACCTGGTCGCCCTGGCGCACGCGGATGAAGCTGCCGGGCACCGTGCCGCCGAAGGTCCAGAAGGTGTAGTCGACGCCGTCGGCCATCCGCATCGTCTTCTCCACCACCTCCAGGTCCACCAGCACCTTCGTGGCGTAGTCGCGGCTGATCGGCCGCGGCACCATCGGCGGCGCGGTGAGCTGGGCGCGCTCCTCGCCGCGGACCGCCGGCGCGGTGGGGGTGGGGATGGCGGAGGCGAACGCGGACGTCGATCCCGCCGCGCCGGGCGTGGGGCGGAGGAAGGCGAACGCCAGCGCGGCGAGCGCCACGATGGCGGCGAACACGGCCAGCCACAGCGGCCACGGGCGGCCCGTCGGCCGTCCGGACGGCGGCGCGGGGGGAGCGGGCGGCGCCGGCGGGGTGTGGGGGCGCTGGGCGACGCGGGTGACGGGCTCCTGCTCCAGTAGCGTGCTCATGGTGTGTGCTCCTTTGCGAGCGACTCAGGCCGCGGCTGCGGCCCGGTGGATGACGGCGGAGACGGGCTCCGCGTCGAACTGCGCCGAAGGTTCGAGGAGATCGGCGAGCGTGGTGCGGCGCAGCGGCGACCACAGGTCGTCCTGCACCGTGCTCCACCGCGCGTGCGCCGCGCAGGGCCTGGCGGCTAGGCACGGCCGGTTGCCCAGCAGGCAGGTGGCGCGCGGCCGGGGGCCGTCCGACACCGCTTCCACGACGTCTGCCAGCGCGATCTCGCCGGGCCGGCGCAGCAGGCGGAACCCGCCGGCGGCGCCGCGCGTGCTCGCCAGCAGCCCGCGCCGGGCGAGCTGCCGCAGCGTCTTGCCCAGGTAGTTGGCCGGGGCGCCGAGCGCCTGGGCGATGCGGTCGGCGGGCACCGGCTCGCCGGGCGCCTGCTGCGCTAGGTAAAGCACCGCTCTGATCGCGTGTTCGGACGTCTGGTTGAGCATCGTCGTCTCCTTTTCGCATGTGAATATGCGATTCGGCGACGCGCGGAGATGTCGGGGGATGGTGGAAAGCGGAGGGGCCGGGGCCGCCGGCGCGGGGTGGGGATTTACCTACGTGGCGTCCGGGTTTTATGGATGGGGTTTACGGACGGGTTCCACACGGAGTCAGCGGAGTCAGCGGAGTGAACGGACATGCTTCTCCGCCGGTCCGCCGGCTTCGCGCGGTTTTTCGGTCGATGGAGGATCAGCCGGGGCGGGGGGCGATGACGGCGTGGAAGACAAGGGCGGACGAGCGCGCCTCGATCGAGTGCATCTCGCCGGGGCGGTAGACGGCGCACTCCCCGGCGCCCAGCGTCGCCTCTCCGTCTTCTCCCCCGAACGTCCCTTCGCCGGCGATCACCTGCACGAGCACGGTGGACGTGCTGCGGTGCGGCGGGACGGTCTGGCCGGGGAGGAGGTGGAACGCCACCACGCGCAGGTTCGCCTCGTCGTGCAGCACCCGCGTGGCGGGGCGGTCCGGGCGCGCGGGCGGTGCGGCGGATTCGAGCGCGATCATCCCGCCGCTCCGATCGCGGCGGCGCGCACGGCGTCGAGCAGCGCGGCCGCGTCGGCGCCGTCGCGCTCCGCGGCCTCCGCGAGCGAGGCCGCACCCCCGCAGCACGCATCGATCCCGAAGTCGTTGAACACCGCGACGGTCGCGGGGAACCGCCGGATCGCCTCGTTCACGCTGAGGCCGGGGTGGACCGTCTCCTGGCTGGTCATGTCGAATCGTCTCGATGGAAATGTGGTGGCCGGGCCGCTCACGGGTGGCCCAGGTCGCTTACTGGTGCCTCGCTCACCGGCGACTGAAGTCGCAGCAACAACTACGAAAAGCCTCGCAAACCGCGCGAGGCTTCACCGGCGCGGTGGCAGCATCGCGGCTCGACGCTGAGCCCGCCGTTGAAGTCCGCGAAGGCGGACTGTGTGCCGTTGTAGCCGCGAGTTTACTCGCATATTCCGCGCGCCACCCTCCGCCGGCCCGCCACCCTCCGCCGGCCCGCCACCCTCCGCCGGCCCGCCACCCTCCGCCCGCCCATCGTCCTCCGCCGGCCCCTGCG
>Ga0190275_10002457_pt1 | contig 13319 bp, 8 predicted proteins | sample Popmic550T_FD_133745 | JGI IMG/M metagenome (GOLD analysis project Ga0190275, IMG submission 133745) | Populus adjacent soil microbial communities from riparian zone of Yellowstone River, Montana, USA - 550 T | ecosystem: Environmental > Terrestrial > Soil > Riparian zone > Trees stand | place... | reverse complement strand
CCAGCTCCCGCGGCTGCGCGGCGTGCTGACCATCGCCGTGCTGCTGCGCTTCATGGACAGCTTCATGATCTACACGGAGCCGTTCGTCCTCACGGGCGGTGGGCCGGGCAACTCCACCACGTTCCTGAGCCAGTACCTCACGCGGCTGGCGGTGGGGCAGTTCGACCTGGGGCCGGCGGCGGCGTTCTCGCTGATCTACTTCCTGGTGGTGCTGCTGTTCAGCTACATCTTCTACACCGCGATGACGCACGCGGGGCAGGGCGAGGCCCGATGAGAGTGTCCCGCTTCGCCATGCCTGTCTACCTGCTGCTGAGCCTGGTGCCCGTGTACTGGCTGGTGGGCATGTCGCTGAAGACGAACGAGGAGATCCTCGGCGGCTTCACGCTGTTCCCCGAGGCGCCCACGCTGGCCAACTACGTCATCATCTTCACGGATCGGGACTGGAACCAGGGCTACATCAACTCGCTCACCTACGTGGGCATCAACACGGTGCTGTCCGTGCTGCTGGCGCTGCCGGCGGCGTATGCGTTCTCGCGCTATCGCTTCCTGGGGGACACGCACCTGTTCTTCTGGCTGTTGAGCAACCGCATGGCACCCCCGGCGGTGTTCCTGCTGCCCTTCTTCCAGCTCTACTCGAGCATCGGCCTGTTCGACACGCCGTGGGCCGTGGCGCTGGCGCACATGCTCTTCACCGTGCCGCTGGCGGTGTGGATCCTCGAGGGCTTCATGTCCGGAGTGCCGCGGGAAATAGACGAGACGGCCTTCATCGACGGGTACAGCTTCCCGCGCTTCTTCGTGCGCATCTTCCTGCCGCTGGTGCGCTCGGGCGTGGGGGTGACGGCGTTCTTCTGCTTCATGTTCTCGTGGGTGGAGCTGCTGCTGGCGCGCACGCTCACCTCGGTGAACACCAAGCCGATTGCCGCCACCATGACGCGCACGGTGAGCGCGGCCGGCATGGACTGGGGCGTGCTCGCGGCCGCGGGCGTCATCACGCTGGTGCCGGGGGCGATTGTCATCTACTTCGTCCGCAACTACATCGCCAAGGGCTTCGCCCTGGGGAGGGTCTGAGCGCCATGGACCTCAGGTGGATGGCGTGGACATTGGAGACGGCCCTGTTCTTCGTGGCCATCGCGGCGTTCATCGCCGCCTATACCGTGTGGGGCGTGGTGTCGCCGTCGGTGCCCCGGCGCGGATTTCTGCCCATGCCTACCGCCCGAGGGGATCGGCTGTTCCTCGGGCTGATGGGCAGCGCGTGGATCAACCTCGCGTGGCTCGGGCTGACGGAAGCTTCGCAGTGGGTTGCCGTAGGTCTGTCGTTGCTGTTCATGCTCGTCATCGGAAGATGGGGGTAGTCTTGAAGAACGTATTGAGAAGCGCCTTGGCTGTGGCCGTGGCTGTCTCCTTCGCGGGTTGTAAGAAGGAGGCGAAGGAAGAACCACCGAAGCAGGAGCAAAACCCCGCACAGCAGCCGCAGGCCGCCGCGGCGGAGGACACCGCCGCGCTGGAGAAGGCGGCGGAGAAGTGGGTGGACTCGGAGTTCACGCCCTCCACGCTCACGCGTGAGCAGCAGCTGACGGAGCTGAAGTGGTTCCGCGAGGCGGCGAAGCCGTACCGCGGGCAGACGATCAACGTCGTCTCCGAGACGATTGACACCCACGTCTACGAGTCCAAGACGCTGGCCAAGGCCTTCGAGGAGATCACTGGCATCAAGGTGAAGCACGACCTCATCCAGGAAGGCGACGTCATCGAGAAGCTGCAGACGCAGATGCAGTCGGGCCAGAACATCTATGACATGTACGTGAACGACAGCGACCTGATCGGGACGCACTTCCGGTACGGGTTCGTGGTGCCGCTGTCGGACTTCATGACGGGCGAGGGCAAGGACGTGACGCTGCCCACGCTCGACATCGATGACTTCATGGCGAAGAGCTTCGTGACGGCGCCGGACGGGAAGATGTACCAGCTGCCGGACCAGCAGTTCGCGAACCTGTACTGGTTCCGGGCGGACTGGTTCGCGCGGCAGGACCTGAAGGACAAGTTCAAGAAGAAGTACGGCTACGAGCTGGGCGTGCCGGTGAGCTGGAGCGCGTACGAGGACATCGCGAACTTCTTCTCCAATGACGTGAAGGAGATCGACGGTGTCCGGGTGTACGGGCACATGGACTACGGGAAGAAGGATCCGTCGCTGGGGTGGCGCTTCACGGACGCGTGGCTGTCCATGGCGGGTGTGGGTGACAAGGGCATCCCCAACGGCAACCCGGTGGATGAGTGGGGCATCCGGGTGGAGGGCTGCAACCCGGCGGGCGCCTCGGTGTCGCGCGGCGGTGAGGCGAACGGGCCGGCGGCGGTGTACGCGCTGACGAAGTACATCGACTGGCTGAAGAAGTACGCGCCGCCGGAGGCCTCGGGAATGACGTTCTCCGAGGCGGGGCCGGTGCCGGGGCAGGGGAACATTGCGCAGCAGATCTTCTGGTACACGGCGTTCACGGCGCCGCTGACGAAGGCGGGGCTGCCGGTGGTGAACGCGGACGGGACGCCGAAGTGGCGCATGGCGCCGTCGCCGCACGGTCCGTACTGGCAGGAGGGGATGAAGCTGGGCTACCAGGACACGGGCTCGTGGACGATGCTGACGAGCACGCCGCTGGAGCGGCGGAAGATGGCGTGGCTGTACGCGCAGTTCACGGTGGCGAAGACGACGTCGCTGAAGAAGTTCCTGGTGGGGCTGACGCCGATTCGTGACTCGGACATCAAGTCGGAGCACGTGACGAAGGTGGCGGACAAGCTGGGCGGGCTGGTGGAGTTCTACCGGAGCCCGGCGCGAGTAGCATGGACGCCGACGGGAACGAACGTGCCGGACTACCCGAAGCTGGCGCAGCTGTGGTGGCAGAACGTGAGCCTGGCGGTGACGGGGGAGCAGACGCCGCAGGGGTCGATGGACAAGCTGGCCAAGGAGATGGACGACGTGCTGGCGCGGCTGGAGCGGGCGGGGATGAAGAACTGCCCGCCGAAGCTCAACCCGGAGAAGGATCCGAAGGAGTGGCTGTCCGCGGACAAGGCGCCGCACAAGAAGCTGGCCAACGAGAAGCCGAAGGGTGAGACGGTGCCCTACGAGCAACTCCTGCAGGCCTGGAAGGAAGGCCGGGTGAAGTAACGCCCGGAGCCTGAGGGGCGGCGGGTTCGATCGCCGCCCCCTCCATTGCATTTCGGGACCAAATCGGTTCTTGGGGGACCAAATTTGGACCAAATCCGTGGTGCATAAGAGGGATGGGGGCCAGTTGAGGGGAAGGGGGAGGGTGCACGGGGACCGAGGAGGGCCCCTGACGGGGCCGTCCGAGTGATGCTCCCGGCCGGTGTGCAGGCCGCACAGCCCCCTTGGGTACACGCCTGCCCAGGCTGCGCTCCCATCAGGTGCATGGCAGGGGCTTGGGCCGCTTGGCTGTCTTGAGTCTCAACACCACGCGGCCTGGGGTGGCCCTCGCGCCGGGGCTAGGCTCGCACCTGTTGTGGACAAGCCCAGGTGCTCCAGAATCGCCCGCACCCCTCGTGCTCCCTTCACGTACGCCAAGACCCGCCGCCTGCCTCCACACCCGACGCAGGCGAACACGTCGAAGTCGAAAGTCCTCCTGAGCAACTCGGCCCAGTCCACTCGCGGCGTCCGCTGCTTCATCCGCTTCTTGCTGGCCGCTGCCTCTATCCCCGCGCTCGCCTCCTCCGCACCTGCTTGGGAGAGCTCTCCCAGAGCCTGGTCGGCAATGGGCCAGCTGGTCGGCGTGCGCCTTCACGAAAGCCGGCCGGGCCGTCGCCCTGGCGACATAGGCGCGGCAGGCGGGATAGGCCGCCAGCCCCTCGAACCGGTCCACCAGCAGCAACACGTCGGCCATGAGGATGTCGGCGACGGAGAAGCTCCCGGCCAGCCACTCGCGCCCCGCCAGCACCGGCTCCATGTGCGCAAGCCGCGCCTTGAGGAAGTCGTCGAAGAACTTGAAGCCTGACGCCTCCCCGGTCTGGCCGGTGAAGTGGAAGATCGACCAGGGCAGGCTCGCCATCTCCACCGAGTTGAGCGCCGCAAACAGCCACTGGATCGCCTCAGCTCGGCCGCGCCGATCGGGCGGCAGCATCGCCGGGCTCAGCTCCCCCAGGTGCAGCAGGATCGCCCCGCTCTCGAAGATCGTCAGGTCGCCGTCGGTCAGCCACGGCGCCTGGCCGAACGGCTTGTGCGCGAAGTGCTGGGCCTTGCGGTCGCGAAAAGGCGCGCTCTCCACACGATAGGGGAGCTGAGCCTCCTCCGCCTCCCTGCACCAGCCCGCCCCCCAGCAAGAGGGCTCCCATTCCGCCTATACTTTGAATGCGCGGTTCCTGGTTCGGGCTTCTCAAGCTCACCCCAGCGGGAGCTGCGCTCCAGCAGGCTCATGATTTGGGGGTCGGGATGCTGGACCAGCTCTTCGAGCAGCCCCTTCATGGCGCCTGCCTGCCACGACCTCGTCGTTGAGATCCGCCAACGCCGCGAGCAGTCCTCGCATCCAGGGGGAGGGCACGCTTGGCGGGTTCTCCACGCCCTGAGTAGCCGTACCGATCAACGCGAACAGATATGGAACGGCCAGCCAGACATCACCCGAGCGGGTGATATCGCTACCGCCAAGTCATGTGTACAACGCGGTGGCAGGTAAGACGGCGCACGGTGCCCGTCAGGCCTGCACTGATGCATATCGTGAACGCTTACCCACTGGAGTCCTCCTCTTTATGAAGCCATCGCGACACACCCTAGCGCTCTTCACGCTCGTGAGCCTCTCCTTCATCCCGGGTGTGGGCTGCATCGCGGCGGGGGAGGATGAACTCGATCCCATGGAGGCACCGCTCTCAAGTATGGAGAGCGCCATCAATTGCTATGGCGCCACGGCATCTTCAAGCACCACGAGCATCGCCGTCTCAAATAACGTGATGACCGCGACGGGCACGTGCTCCTTCATCGGTGGAGACGTGAACGGCGCGCACCTCGACTACTATCTCGACGGGACCTTTGTAGGCTCTGGAGACTACACCTGCTCCCAGGGCTGGCAGTTCATCTACGGGGTGACCTGTGGCTCCCACACGTTCAAGGTCATCGCCAGGCCGATCAAGCTCGGCTCTCCAGGAGTCGAGAGCTGCGCATCTACGACGCAGCAGTCGCGCAGCTTCGACAACCCGGTCGCGTCCAACAAGTGCTGTATCAACAGGACAACCTACTTCTCCGGAGCCAAGCAGGCCGGCAACATCTGCAACTACTGCGATCCCACACAGGATCAGTACTCGTGGTCGCGCAGCTGCGCTAATGGCTGCTACTGCTGAGCTACTGGGCGGCTCGCTCCGCTGGCCGACGTCCATCAGCAAGAGTTCTCTTCATATGCATTGGCCTGACGCCTGCCTCCAAGCGGCGTATGGGCCGTCGGACCCGGTTCTTCATCACGGAGCAACTTTCACCAGGGGTGCGGCCTTCCTCTCCGCGCCGCCAGTGCACCTCTTTGGGGCGGCCTCATGTACCCATCTCCCTCTCCTTGCAGAATCTTCGCGCTGCTAGCCATCGTCATGGCCGCATGCGCCCCTCCAACTCCAGGGCAGGACGCTGCCCAGCTGCGCCTCCAGGCGCAGGCGATGACAGACGGCGGGCCCTCGCTGCTGGCGGATCTCGCTCCCGGCACGGAGTCCGCGGCACCCGGGCACTTCATGCAGGCAGGGGATACCCTGTTCTTCGCTGTGAACAATGGCAGAGGCAGCCGGGAGCTGTGGAAGACGGACGGGACAGCCGCGGGTACGGTGCGGGTCAAGAGCGCCAGCATCCCGTTTGGACCGTATGGCCCCTCCGTCTCCCTCTCCGCGTCCCATACGTGGGGCGCCGTGGACGGCGCCCTCTACTTCACGGACCACGTGAACGGTGGACTGGCCACCCTGTGGCGCAGCGATGGCACGGAGGCAGGCACTCAGCAGGTGCGGGACTCGTCCGGAAATTACTTGAACTCGACGATCCGGTCAGGAGCCCTTGGGAATGCACTGATCATCTTCCGTGACGGCAGCTGGCCGGTGTTGGAGCTCTGGCGCGTGGAAGGCACTCTGGCCACGCGCTTCTGGACCACCACCGCGACGGGAACAGGCGAGGCGTCCAGCGCTGTGCGCGGGCGGCGCTTCTTCACCCTCGGCACCGCGGCGCAGGGCCTGGAGTTGTGGAGCACGGACGGCACCGCGACGGGGACCGCGCTGGTCAAGGACATCCAGCCTGGTGCGGGCGGGTCGGCCCCTGGGAATTTCACGGTGGTCGGAGACACCCTCTACTTCACCGCGGACGACGGAGTGCTCGGGCGTGAGCTGTGGAAGACGGACGGTACCGAGGCGGGCACGGTGCTGGTGTGGGACGGCCGCACAGGCACGGAGTCCTCTGGGATCCAGTGGCTGCAGTCGCTGGGCTCGTCGCTCCTCTTCGCCGCCTCCAATCCTTCGGGTGGGTCGCGGCTGTGGTTGAGCCAGGGCACGTCCGCCGGGACAACGGCGCTGCTGAGCGGGAGCACGGTGAGCCCCGTGGGCACGGCCAGAGGCGTGGCGGTGGGGAGCGTGCTGTACTTCACCGCCAGCACCACGGCCCAGGGCGAAGAGCTGTGGAAGACGGATGGCACCGCGGCGGGGACCGCCCAGGTGAAGGACTTGCGCCCTGGCAGCGCGGGCGCGGCGATCAAGCATCTCACACCGAGTGGCTCGCTGCTCTACTTCCTCGCCGAGGAAGGAGGAGGTACCCGTGACTTGTGGCGCACGGACGGCACCGCGAGTGGAACCCTCAAGGTGCGCACAGGGCCGTTGCCGTTGGAGTTGCCCGGCCAACCACCCGCCATGGTCGGCATGGACGGGGCACTGCTTTTCTCGGACGACGCGCCGGGGATGGGGGCGGAGCTGTGGAAGACAGAGGGGACGGAGTCAGGCACGGCGCTCCTCAAGGACATACGCTCCGAGCCCTCCAGCTCGAATCCGGGGACGCCCGTGAGTCTGGGAAGCAAGGTGCTGTTCACCGCGCTGGACGGCTTCGCCGGGCGGCGGCTGTGGGCGAGCGACGGGACGACCGCGGGCACGCTGAAGTTGACCGACCAACCCGTCAATGATCACCCGCTCATGCATCTGGGCGGGCACATCTACTTCACCGTAAACGATACTCAAGGTGCACAGCTGTGGCGCACCGATGGGACGCCAGCAGGCACGGGCCTCGTGGCAAGCAGCCCTCGTTTCTTCAATGCCTACTTCGACTTCCATGCTGTGGTGGATGGCAAGCTCGTGTTCACCGCCGCTGGCAGCGCCGTGAACCACGCCGGCATCGAACTCTGGAGCACGGACGGTACTGGGACGGGCACCCAGCTGATCAAGGACATCCGGCCCAACGGGGACGCGTCTCCGTCCAAGCTCCTCACGGTGGGTAAGTGGGTCTACTTCACCGCGGAGGATGGGTCGCATGGGCGCGAGCTGTGGAAGACGGATGGCACGCCGGACGGGACCACCCTGGTGAAAGACATCAACCCGGGGCCAGCGCACGGCCTCACTCGCTATGCTGCGCTCGAATCTCGGGACGATGGCACGCTCTTCTTCGCCGCGGACGACGGAGTGCATGGGAGTGATCTATGGAAGACGGACGGGACGGAGGAGGGAACCATGCTGGTGCGCGATCCCGCGGCGGGCGAGTTGACCGGAACGGGCGCGGGGAACTTCGTGATGAAGGGACAGACGCTCTTCTTCGCGCGCAACAACCCCATCGAGCTCTGGAAGACGGACGGGACGAAGGAGGGCACGACGCCGATCCAGACGTCCATTCCCGGTGTCCCGTTAGTCCCGCTGAGTGAGGTGCGCGGAGAGCTGCTCGTCGCCGGCAACTTCAACGAGCTGTGGCGCACGGACGGCACACCCGAGGGCACGGTCAAGGTCCGCAAATTCCCGGGCGGGCTGGGGGTGTTCGCGAAGGTTCACGACCTCACCTACTTCATCGCGCCAGCTCCGGTGGGCAGCCCGGAGGGGGACGAGCTGTGGCGCACGGACGGCACACCCGAAGGCACGGTGCATCTGGCCCAGGTGCAGCCCCCATCGGTGGATCGACTGCCGGGTACTGCCCTGAGGTTCCGCGGCCACCTGGTGTTCGCGGCGGATGATGGAGTGCACGGCCGGGAGCCGCAGATGATGCCGCTCGCATCCCTGGCCTGCCCGACCACCGTCACCACGGAGGCCACGAGCGCCGCGGGCGCCACGGTGACGTACCCGGAGGCCACACTGGCCGACGACGCACAGCAGGATCTCGCCGTGAGCTACAGCCTGGCTTCAGGGAGCACCTTCTCGCTGGGAACCACGACCGTGACGGCGGAGGCCAGGGATCCGGGCTACCCGCTGCCCTCCTGCTCCTTCAGCATCATCGTGCGCGATACCATACCTCCCCAGCTCACATGCCCCGCGGACATCAGCGTGCAGGAGCCTGCGCCAGGCCAGGGCGCCACCGCCACCTTCCAGGCTGACGCGGCTGACGCCGTCACCGCGTCACCCTCCGTGAGCTATGCGCCTGCCTCCGGGAGCTCCTTCCTGTGGGGTGCGACCCGGGTCACCGCCACCGCCACGGACGCGGCGGGCAACACCTCGCGCTGCACGTTCAATGTCGAAGTCCGGCCGGCCTCCGTTCAGCCGCCCCCAGGCCCTGGCGACGGCGGTACGAATCCCGGCGGCACCCCTCCCGGCGGCATGGACCCTGTGAAGCCGCCTCCGGCCGAGACGGATGGCGGGGGGTGTGCTTGTGGCGCGGGGCCCGGCGGAGCGGCGATCTGGATGTGGCTTGGGATCCTTGGGCTCTGGTCCTTGTGCCAGCTGGGCCGCAAGTGTCCCCAGTGTGATCCTCCAGCGCAATGACTTCATGGTCGCCACCGACATCCAGGGCAACCTCCGGGACTTCCAGCGCATGCTGGCTCTCTGCGAGCAGTCTCCGGAGGACAGCGTCCTGGTCTTCACCGGCGATCTGGTGCACGGACCGGACGAAGTCACCGAGCGCCAGTGGCCCGACTACCTCGGCCCCCCCCTACCGCGACGAGTCCCCCGAGGTGGTGGGGATCTTCCTCGAGGCTCCTCCAGGAGGGGGAGGAGGCGGCAAGAGTGGCGCCTGAGGCCAGGAACTGAAGAAGAAGCGCACCAGTGGCTGCGCCGCTTCGGCTTCAGCACAGCCAGCCCGGCGAAGTAGACAGAGCTCTACGGTGATGCGGCCTCGGAGCTCTGGGTCTCCTTCGGGAGCGGGCATCCAGGGATGGGTTCGACTGACTTGACCACGAGGTCCCAGTCCTCCCTGTCGATGGAGTTGCGATGCTGCGCTGAGATGACGTAGCGCATGCAAGGCTCGGCCTTCAGCTCGAAGTGTTGCGCGGTGTGCGCGCCCCGACGGTCACTCCGAGTGGTCGCGAGATAGAGAGCGTGGACTCCCGGCTCGACATTCATGAGGCCTCTGGGGCGCATGAGACGGCCATCGATGCCGACAACCATGACATCCGCTTCGCTGGCGTCCGTGCGGCTGCTTCGCGTTCCGTCGATCATGGCGTAGGGCGTCGACGCGCAAGCGCAGCCCAGCACCGTAATCATCAGTGGCACGGCGGACTGAATGATCAAGGGCCTCCACAAGAAGTGCCCAGGGTGGGCTGGCCCGTGGGGTCCGTCAATCACCCGAAAGGAGTATAGGCAACGGCTTTGATTCGCGCCCCCTTCATCGGGGGGCCTGCGCCGACGCGGCATCAGCAGCGGCGCCTGCAAGTACGTGATGAACGCCGGGACGTTGTCCACTTCGGCCTCCTCGTTCTAGGCTCGTGCCTGATACTGTTCCGGCGCCTTCAAACCTGACTTTTGTTAGGCGCTCTCAATGGCTGACGCCCCTGACAGTGGAAGCAGCACCCACTTGGGAGCCGCCTGGTGTGTGGCTTGCAGCCCGGTTGTCCGGAAAGCCTCACGAATCACGAGAAGGCTCTGACATGAGGAGTTTACCGCTGCGGAGCGTACCCGCATCGCCCATGGGCCCGATGAGACTGTTGCTGCTACTGCTGGTGGGCGGGGGTCTGGGCTGCAACCTGTTTTCAGGGGTAGAGGAACAAACGAGGAGCCTGAAAGACTGGCAGGTGGCAGCGCAGCGAGTGGAAGTGGAGGGGGGGATGGTGGCCCCCCTCATGGTAAGCCCGGGGTGGAGTTTCACAGGCGCGCTGACCACGACTCGCCTCTACCACACGGCGACGCTGTTGCCCTCAGGCAAGGTGCTGGTCACCGGAGGCACGGACTTGTTTGGGAACGACCTCGCCAGCGCGGAGGTGTACGACCCAGCCACGGGGACGTGGAGCCCCACGAGCTCTATGGCTGGGCCTCGCCAGCAGCACATTGCGACGCTGTTGCCTTCAGGCAAGGTGCTGGTCATCGGAGGCTATCGCTGGGGGAGCAGCCTTCCCTCCGCGGCGGTGTACGACCCGGCCACCGGAGTGTGGAGCCCCACGGGCTCTCTGGCTACGGCCCGCTATGGCCACACGGCGACGCTGTTGCCCTCAGGCAAGGTGCTGGTTACCGGAGGCATGAGCACACGGGGCAGCGCGGAGGTGTACGATCCGGCCATCGGGGCGTGGAGCCCCACGGACTCTATGGCGATGAGCCGCTATGGCCACACGGCGACGCTGTTGCCCTCAGGCAAGGTGCTGGTAGCTGGAGGACATGACACAATGTACAGCGCGGAGGTGTACGACCCGGCCACCGGGGCGTGGACCCTCACGGGCTCTATGGCTAAGGGCCGCTATAGCCACTCTGCGACGCTGTTGCCCTCAGGCAAGGTGCTGGTCACCGGCCGCAGCAGCTCGGAGCTGTATGACCCGGCTACCGGAGCGTGGAGCCCTACGGGCTCTATGGCCACGGCCCGAGATACCCACAGGGCGACGCTGTTGTCCTCAGGCAATGTGCTGGTAAGCGGCGGCCACCGAAGAGCGGAGGTGTACTCCGCTCTGATTGTGGTGGCTCCGGCCTATGACTCGACGACCTCCGACAGCACGCCGGCCTACAGCGGCATGGCGGAAGCGGACAGCACCATCACCCTCATCGTGGATGACTCGCCCGTGGGTACCACCATGGCGGATCCGGTGGGGAACTGGAGCTTCACGCCCCCCACAGCCTTGGCCGATGGGCCCCACACGGTGCGGGCGACAGCAACCGATGCAGGGGGCATCACCAGTGCACACTCCAGCATTAACACCTTCATGGTGGACGCCACGCCTCCAGCCGCCCCGGTAGTGGTGGCTCCAGCCAACAGCTCGACCGTCGACGACACGCCAACCTGCAGTGGCATGGCGGAAGCGGACAGCACCGTCACTCTCATCGTGGATGACTCGCCCGTGGGTACTGCCACGGCGGATGCGGCAGGTCACTGGACTTTCACGCCCACCACGGCCCTAGCCGATGGGCCCCACACGGTGCGGGCAACAGCAACAGATGCGGTGGGCAATACCAGTGCCGACTCCAGCACCCACACCTTCATGGTGGATGCCACGCCTCCGGCCGCTCCGGCAGTGGTGGCTCCAGCCAACGGTTCAACCATCCGCGACAACACGCCAACCTACAGTGGCACGGCGGAAGCGGGCAGCACCGTCGTCACCCTCATCGTGGATGGCTCGCCCGTGGGTACCACCATGGCGGATGCGGCGGGTAACTGGGACTTCGCGCACATCACGGCCCTGGCCGATGGGCCGCGCACGGTGCGGGCGACAGTGACGGACGCGGTGGGCAACACCAGTGCCCACTCCAGCACCCACACCTTCATGGTGGACGCCACGCCTCCAGCCTCTCCGGTAGTGGTGGCCCCAGCCAACGGCTCGACCATCCGCGACAATACGCGAACCTACAGCGGCACGGCGGAAGCGGGCAGCACCGTCACTCTCATCGTGGATGACTCGCCCGTGGGTACCGCCACGGCGGATGCGGCAGGTCACTGGACTTTCACGCCCACCACGGCTCTGGCCGATGGGCCGCGCACGGTGCGGGCAACAGCAACAGATGCGGTGGGCAACACCAGTGCCGACTCCCGCAACACCTTCATGGTGGACACCACGCCGCCAGCCGCTCCGGCAGTGGTGGCCCCAGCCAACGGCTCAACCATCGGCGACAACACGCCAACCTACAGTGGCACGGCGGAAGTGGGTAGCACCGTCACCCTCATCGTGGATGACTCGTCCGTGGGTACCGCCATAGCAGATGCAGCGGGTAGCTGGGACTTCACGCCCACCACGGCTCTGGCCGATGGGCCGCGCACGGTGCGGGCGACAGCGACGGATGCGGTGGGTAATGTCAACCCTACCTCCGTGACCCGCAGCTTCACGGTCGACACCATGCCACCAGGAGCTCCCGAGATGAGCTTGCCTGAAACCTTCAATACCCAGAAGCCAGTCATTGCCGGGATGGCGGAACCCAATGGCACGATAACGATATGGCTGGATGGGACAGAGGCAGGGACAGCCGCGGCGACCGGGACGGGGCTTTGGGTCTTCAGTCCGGATACGGAGCTGACTGAGGGGGACCACCAGGTCAAGGCCACTGCCAGAGATGCGGTGGGCAATGTCAGTTCTGACTCCGCAGAACTCAGCTTCACGATCGTCATCATCAAGAAGAGCCATTACGGCTGGAGCTGCGCCACAGCCCCCGCCTTCCCAGCTACCTGGGCCTTGCTGACATTGTCCGTGGCTCTCCGCAGGCGCTGGCTCAAGTCTCGCCCAGGGGCGCGTAGCGATTCGTGGTGGAAGCAATTGACCAGGTCTGGTGCTGTAGCAAGAAAGCCGAGGAACGACGCTCTATCCATGCCTGACAAGGGAGCTCTCCTCACGATCTCGCCCGAGCCGGTGCTGGGAACCGCAGCAGGGCTGGAGCGGAGGCTGGTTGTACGACCCCATCATCCCAGGCTCGAGTGCCGCCGGCGCTGGTTGTAGACGTAGCCCTCACCCGAGAGGGTGAACCCGGATGGGTGATAGCTCCTCCGCCCACTTCGGGTGTCTGTTGACGGACCCGACGAGCACGGGGTGTACCTCTGGAGGGATCCGTATGAAATTGAACCGGTATGCATTCCCGCTCTTCATGGCAGTCCTTGCCGGCTGCGGTGAGCAAGAAGACGCTCAGACCATGGCTCAGCTCGCTGAGGAGAACTCACAGCGGAACCCCAGCCTCATTGAGCCCACGAGTCACGGAGGTCCCTCGTGTGAGCTGACGGGGACCTTTCCTCTGGCTGGCAACAGCAAGTTCTCTGGCGCCGCCGGTTCCCAGGCGGGCTCCTCCTTGGCGAT
>Ga0190275_10002456_pt1 | contig 13319 bp, 9 predicted proteins | sample Popmic550T_FD_133745 | JGI IMG/M metagenome (GOLD analysis project Ga0190275, IMG submission 133745) | Populus adjacent soil microbial communities from riparian zone of Yellowstone River, Montana, USA - 550 T | ecosystem: Environmental > Terrestrial > Soil > Riparian zone > Trees stand | place... | reverse complement strand
GTTCGGCCAGACCGTGCCGACGGGGTGGCCTCGAATCGATTCAGCGCAGGTGGGCTCCGCTCAACGCGGGATAGCGTGGATTTCAAACGATTCGGTGCTCTAGGTGCTCATGGCCCGGCTATCCGTCCACCCTCCCTTTCAAACCTGACTTTTGTTAGGAGCTCTCTGTCGCCGATGATTGAACCACTGTCTGGAGCCATCAGGATCGGAGCGGTGGGAGGCACGGTGTCCACAGAGAAGGCGTTGGCGCTGGACTTAGCACTGGTGTTGCCTGCCTCATCCTTCGCTACCGCCCATACCGTGTAGGAGCCATCGGCTAGGACCGTGGTGGGCGAGAAGCTCCAGCGGTTTGCCGCATCCACCAGGGTCTCACCCAGGAGCAAGTCATCCACGATGAGGACGACGAAGCTGCCCTCTTCCCCAAAGCCGCGGTAGGTTGGCGTATTGTCGCCTAGGAGTGAGCCGTTGGCTGGCTCCACCATGCCTGGCGCAGCTGGAGGCGCGGTGTCCAACCTGAAGGCGTTGATGCTGGAGCTGGAACCGCCGTTGCCCGCCGCATCACTCACTTCCGCCCATACGATGTGGGAGCCTTCGGCCAAGGCCTTGATGGGCGTGAAGCTCCATTGCCCTGCCGCATCCGTCAGAATCTCACGCACGAACCGGCTATCCACGTAGAGGATGACGGTGCTGCCGGCTTCCGACGTACCACGATAGGTTGGCGTGCTATCTCTGATGGCTGAGCCGTTGGCTGGAAACACCATGACCGGAGGGGCAGGAGGCGTGGTGTCCACCTGGAAGGCGTTGGAGCTGGAGCTGGCACTGGCGTTGCCCGCCGCATCCTTGGCTGTGGCCTGCACCGTATGGGGCCCGTCGTCTAGGGCTCTGGTGAGCCAGAAGTTCCACTGCCCTGCTCCATCCGCAAGGGCGTTACCCACGGGCAAGTCATCCACGATGAGGGTGACCGTGCTGTTCGCTTCCGCCCTGCCGCTGTAGGTTGGCGTACTACGCAGGAGTGAGCCGTTGGCTGGCTCATCCACGACCGGAGCGGCTGGCGGCACGGTGTCCACCCGGAAGGCGTTGGGGCTGGAGTGAGCAGTGATATTGCCCGCCGCATCCTTCGCAGTCGCCCGCACTGTGTGGAGCCCTTCGGCCAGAGCCGTGGTGGGCGTGAAACTCCACTGCCCTGTTCCATCCGCAAGGGCGTCACCCACGGGTGAGTCATCCACGATGAGGGTGATGGCGCTGCCCGGCTCCGCCCCGCCCCTGTAGGTTGGAGTGATGTTGGAGGTCGCCGAGTCATAAGCCGGCTCCTCCACAATCAGAGCGGCATACACCTCAGCTCTTTGGTAGGCGCCGCTAACCAATACATTGCCCGAGCGTAACAGCGTCGCCGTATGGCGGTAGCGGGGAATGACCAGGGATCCCGTCAGGCTCCATGCCCCGGTGGCAGGATCGTACACCTCCGCGCTTTGGCGAGTGCTGCTTGGTCCATTGGGGCCACCACCTCCAGCGACCAACACCTTGCCATTAGGCAGCAGCGTAGCCGTATGGCCAAAGCGGGAGGTGTTCAGGGGCGCGGTCACTCCCCAGGAGCGCGAGACCGGGTCGTACACCTCCGCCTGCACCAGGGGGCTGCTCCCGTTGTACAAGCCCCCCGAGACGAGCACCCTACCGTTGGGCATCAGCGTCGCCGTGTGGAAAGAGCGGGAGAAGTTCAAGGGGGCGGTCGCCGTCCAGGAGCCCGAGGCCGGGTCGTACACCTCCGCCGTCGCCAGGGAACCGCTACCGTTGTAGTAGCCACCCGTGGCGAGCACCCTGCCGTCGGGCAGCAGCGTTGCGGTATAGACTCTGCGAGCCGAACTCATGGAGCCGGTCGCGGTCCAGGAGCCCGAGACCGGATCGTACACCTCCGCCGTCTTGAGGGTGCCGCTGCTCTCGTTGTAGCCCCCCGAGACGAGCACCTTGCCATTGGCCAGCAACGTCGCCGTGTGCCAATAACGGGCCGTGACCATGGAACCGGTGGGGCTCCACTCCCCGGTAGCCGGATCGTACACCTCCGCGCTTCGGAGCCCGGTGCAATCGGTTTCGCACGAGCCCTCGCCTCCAGCGACCAACACCTTGCCTGAGGGCAACAGCGTCGCCGTATGGTAGGTGCGGCCCGTCTGCATGAAGCCCGTGGTGCTCCACGCCCCCGTTGCTGGGTCGTATACCTCCACGCACCGCAAGTCGGAGATACCCGAGCCTGAGTAAGAGCCGCCTGTAATCAATACCTTGCCTGAGGGCAACAGGGTTGCCTCGGGGTCATAGTAGTTGTGACAGGTGGCGTAAGCGCCTGTGAAGCTCCAACCCGGGCTTACCGCGAGGGCGGCCACCGTCCCTGCCTTCAGGTCGACCCGCTGCGCCTCCCCCTGCCCGACTTCCAGGCGCTGCGTTGTTTCCTCTGCGTCTGAGAACAGGCTGCAGCCCAGCCCCCCACCCACCAGAAGTAGCAGCAGCAGTCTCATCGGGCCCGCGGACGCGGGGGGCACGCTCTGCAGTGGTGACTTCTTCATGGCAATGGTACCGGTGTGTCAAGAAGGAATGGTAAACTCTACATGTGAAAACAGCCTACCGCGATGCCTCGAAAGGCGCCCAACCGACGCCCACTGAGGCCAACCATGCGTTGGGCTCGTGTGTCTTTGCAAGTTCGATAAATCGTTCGTAGGCGAGATCCCCTGAGAGGTGGAGCCTGCCAAATCGCAAGCCTATACCTACCCCCAGGTGCCCTCCGATAGGGATAGCAGGGAAGAACGTCGTTGTCCCCAGAGAAACTTTCAGATGGGCTCGACCACCATTTGAGAGGTGCCATGAGTATGGATAGAGACATCCTTCTAAACGAAGCCCGGGATTCGGCTGCACAATCGCCGTGACAGCTCCGCCGAACTCCATCGTGGGTGAGGAGGAATCCACCAGTCTGGTGGTGCTCAGGCTCAGGGCGGGAGTCACCCCCCCCTTGAGCAGCTCCGCTTCAACGCGAAGCCCCAGCACCCACCTCCATGAAGGAGGCGGCACCTGCCAGCCTTTCTGAAGGATGTGGGCATCTTCTGGGGGCATCACCTGGAAGCCCAGTGTAGCCGCGCTGATACGTTCTCCGCGTGCCGTCGAAAAGCGGGCCAACAGCAAGCGTTTCGGGGAGGTCAAACACTTGAGGACGTAGTGTCCTGGGGCAAGCGCCACGCGCAGTTCGCGAGTCGGATCCGCCAGGGCCTCGGCGATGAGGCGGCGCTCGAGCGTGTCTGTCACGAAGCAGCGCCAGTCTCCCACGGGAAGATGTAGCGCGGAGGAAGCCCCGTCCAGCCAACTCAGAATGATAGAGCTTCGCCCGCTCACATCGACCTTCAACCGTGGCTTCTGCTCACCCGTTTCCGTGCCCAGGGTGTCGACCAGGGTACGTTCATAGGCATAGCGGTAGACTTCGTCCAGGCTGACCCTGGAATCAGCGTTCTCATCTGCTGCTCCGCGCAATCCGCTGATGAGGTGGTGCGAGAAAATAGATCCGGCCAGCGTCCGGTCCTCTTGTGAAAGCTCATCCGCCCCGGACGAGGAGAGCAGCACCATGCCTTGCATGTGCAGTGCGTCCGTCACCTCAACGTCAAAGGGCGTCGTGAGTTGCCCACCCTTGTCGACGATACCCCCGCTCCTACAGGCGTCGAGGATGCCGACTTTCAATGCAGCCGGGAAGGCTTTCAAATGCTTCTGAAGTTCATCATACGAGAGCCGCGCCCCTGGAATGTGCAGGTACGTCTGGTCAGCATGCCCTGAGTAATAGAAGAGAAAGAACGTATTGCGTGAGTTCTCACGATAGCTGCGGGCGAGGGTCTCCAGTTGCTGAAGTAGTTGCTCCGAGGTGGGCCGATTGAGAACACGGATATCCGCTGGAGCAAAGCTCCCTACCAACCTCAGCGTCTCTTCCAATCGCTGCACATCGTCCGAGGCATGCTTCAGGGGCAAATCCCCTGGCCACCCCTTGCTATCAAATACCAACAACGCAACTCGCTGTTCGGCTTCGGACGTGCTTGATGCGAGCAAGCTCACCAATAACCCTAAACTCACGAGCGGCTTCACCAGTCGTTGCCTATCATCAAGAAGCATGGAGCCACATCCGGAGACCCTTCAAGTAGAACATGCCACGCTTTCACGAACCGCTACGCGCCCCTGAACGAGACCTGAGCCAGCGCCCACGCAGAACCAGGGACAATGCCAATAAAGCCCAGGTGGCTGGGAAGGCAGGGGCTGTGGCGCAGTTCCAGCCGTAACGGCTCTTCCTGGTAATGACGATTGTAAAGCTGAGCTCCTGTGAGTCAGAACTCACATTACCCACCACATCTGTGGCAGTGGCCTTGACCTGGTGGGGCCCCTCGGCCAGCTCCGTATCCGGACTGAAGATCCAGAGCCCCGTTGGGGACACCGCGGTCTCTCCTCCCTCTTTCCCATCCAGCCAGATCCTTATCGAGGCATAAGGTTCCGCCGTCCCGGCAATGACTGGCTTCTGGGTATTGAAAGTCTCGAGTAAGCTGAGCACGGGTGCTCTTGGCGGCATGGTGTCGATCTCGAAACTGCTGGCCACGGAGTTAGGGCTGACATTGCCCGCCACATCCGTCGCGGTCGCCCGCACCGTGCGTCGCCCATCAGCCAGGGCGATGGTGGGCTTGAAGCTCCAGTTCCCCGCCGCATCCACCGTTGTTTTACCCACGGACGAGAGATCCACGACGACGTTGACGGTGCTGCCCGCCTCGGCAATGCCGTTGTAGGTTGGCCTGTTGTTGCCCATGGTCAAGCCATTGGCTGGGGCCACTACCACAGGAGCGACTGGCCATGTGGTGTCCACCCAGAAGGAGTTAGCGCTGGAAGGGACACTGATGTTACCTAGCGAATCTGTTGCGGTCGCCCGCACCGTGCGTTGCCCATCAGCCAGGGCCGTGGTGGTCGTGAAGTTCCAGTTCCCCGCCGCATCAGCCTCGACGTCACCCAGGGGCGAGTCATCCACAAGGAGAGTGACGGTGCTGCCCACTTCCGCCGTGCCACTGTAGATTGGCGTGTTGTCGCCGGTGATCGAGCCATTCGCTGGAGCCACCACTGCCGGAGCAGTTGGCGGCGTCGCGTCCACCATGAAGGTGACAGGGCTGGACTCGGCAAGGGCGTTGCCCAGCGCATTCTTTGCGGTCGCACGTACTGTGTGGGGCCCATCTGCCAGAGCCGTGGCGGGCGTGAGACTCCAGCTCCCCGCCGCATCTGCCACGGCGTTACCCACGGACGAGTCATCCACGAGCAGGGTGACGGTGGTGTTCGCCACCGTTACGCCACTGTAGGTCGGCGTCCTGGAGGAGATTGTCGAGTCAAGGGCCGGTGCCCTCACAATCAGAGCGGAGTACACCTCCGCTCTGGCGGGGAAGAAGCCGCCAGAAATGGTAGAGCCTCCGGCCACCAGCACATTGCCTGAGGGCAATAGCGTCGCGGTATGACCGAAGAAGGCCGTTGATAGAGCGCCTGCGGGGCTCCATGCCCTGGTGGCCGGGTCGTACACCTCCGCGCTTTGGTCGCCTCCGGCAACCAACACCTTGCCTGAAGGCAACAGCGTCGCCGAGTGGCTGGGGCGGGACGTGGCCAAAGCGCCCGTGGGGCTCCAAGCCCCGGTGGCCGGGTCGTAGACCTCCGCGCGTTGGGTGACGAGCACCTTGCCTGAGAGCAACAGCGTCGCACTGTAGACAAAGCGGTTCCCGTTCCGAGAGCCCGTGGGGCTCCAAGCCCCGGTGGTCGGGTCGTAAACCTCCGCGCTATCGAAATAGCCTCCGGTGACCAACACCTTGCCTGAAAGCAACAGCGTCGCCGAGTGGCCGGCGCGGGCCGTGGCCAAAGCGTCCGTGGGGCTCCAAGCCCCAGTGGCCGGGTCGTATACCTCCGCGCTGGCGAAATATTCATTGGCTGAACCAACGCCTCCAGTGACCAATACCTTGCCCGAGGGCAACAGCGTTGCAGTATGGGAGATACGAGCCGTGGCCAGTTCTCCCGTGAAGGTCCAGCTCCCGCTGGCCGGGTCGTACACCTCCGCGCTGGCGAGAGGCTCGTAGCGGGGACCATAGCCTCCGGCGACCAACACCTTGCCTGAGGGCAACAACGTTGCTGTATGGGAAGAGCGGGGTACCGCCAGGCCGCCCGTAGGACTCCAAGCGCCCGTAGCCGGGTCGTAGACCTCCGCGCTGTTCAAGTGACCATCTGAGTGCCAGCCTCCGGCGACCAGCACCTTGCCTGAGGGCAACAACGTTGCCGTGTGGTTGTAGCGGGGTGTGACCATAGCCCCTGTAAAACTCCACCCTGGAACTACTGGAGGTGCGGCCTCCCCCGCCGTCTCGACTCGTTGCGTGGCTACTCGCCAATCTTTTATGCCCTCCGTTCGTTCCTCCCCCCCCGAAGACAGGCTGCAGCCCACTAGCAGAAGGAGCAGATGTCGCATTGGGCCCATGAACGAGGCGAGTATGCTCCGCAGCTGTAAACTCCTCATGTCAGAGCTTCCTCGTGATTTGTGAGCCTTTCCAGACAGCCAGGCTGCAAGCCAACCAGGGGGCCCCAAGCAGGTGCTGCTTCCACTGACTGGACTCCCCCGGTTTAGGGGACGCTGGGGGTATGCTGCCAACGTACCAGGTAGGGTCGCCCACGTATACTCCACCTAACCCGGGCCGTCTTCGTGCTCATGGCGCACCCGTCCAACGTGGACACGTTGATCAACGTCGCACGGCAAGAGCCAACCGCCCCAGTTTGCCCCGCAGAAGTGCGCTCGGAAGTGCGCGGGCCGGAGGACTTCCGCTTGCTGGGCTACATGGGCGCGAGCGGCGTTCCCACTGCCCCGATTAACGCACGCGACGACGACGCGCAGGGCCTGGAGTCCTGGCAAGGGGTGGCCTATCGCGGGAAAGGGTGGTTGATGTTCCAGGTATGGATCCGCAACAAGCGAGGCCCGCAGCCGTGGGTGCCAACGGAGGCAACACTAACGAGCAAGGCGGGCGAGGAGCTGCGGGGGCGCGTGGTGCTTGAGGAACAGGGGGAGATTCCACCCGGTGAAGCTGTGCGGGTGCTCGTGGTGACGGAGGAGCTGCCCGCAGGCGCGGGGCTCGTCTTCACACTGGAAATGAGCGGGGCGGATGGTCGGACGCTTGCGATCCCGGTGAAAATTCCGGCACCCGCGAAGGAGCCCAAGCCATGAGCGGGCCCGTGGTGGAGTTGCTGTGGACGGCAGCCGAGAACCGATGAAATTTGACAGTTGGGTCGAGGAGCTGCTCCGCGAGGCCGTCGTTTCCTGCATGCGCCTGCCGGAGCGCGCCCTCGCTGCTTCTTGAGCGAGGGCGCGCGGAGGCAACGTACGGGGCACTTGGCTCATATTCGGCTCAGCCGCCGTTGCTCCGGAAGCCGTCCGGTGGCGTTTGACGATCGGCCGGGGATTCGACGTGAGAGGTAGGTAGTCCTACACCCTACCCCAGGAAGCGGACGGCGAAAAAAAGTGAGGGCCCGGATCTGGTCACCCGAGCCCTCTGGGAAGTTGCGGACAGCGAGGAGCAGGAGTGCTCCACCGCCGACTGCGAGTCAAGTTCCCGCCCATCCGCGCCGAGGGAGCGGACGTGTGGAGGCTTTCATTCAGGAGCGCTGCGGCTGGTGCTTCTTGCTGTTCTTGCTGTGTCGGTCGTGCTTTCGGGGACAGGGTTACTGCGGCCAGGAGTGCCGTCGTGAGGGCCGGCAGCGCGTGGTGCGAGCGGCGCGTGCACGGCATCAGACGGATGTTCCCCCCTGAAGCGAACAGAGGAGTGCCTATATCCCCATGAAATAACTGAGGATCTTGTTGGCTCAAGCCGCAGTTCGTCGAGACAACATCGGAGCCGGTAGGGGCGGCAACACTTTCAACACCTCCTGCTGAGGCTTGTCCCAGCGCGTAGGCAGCCTCCACAGGCCGAGCTTGGGATCGGCAAGGCTCACCAGTCTCACTGCCTCAAGACGGTCCACCGCATCGCTCACCGTGAGGCCGAGCGGCTGGACACGGCGCCTGAGTTCGCGCACCAATTTGAGCGCCAGCATGAAAACCAGAGCATGGCCGCGGGTGCGAGAGGCTTTGCGCAAGAAGAGCGGGCGAATCTCCAACAGTCCCGTCTTCATGTCCCTGAAATCCCGCTCCACCTGCTGCAAGTCCCCGTAGCGCTCCCACACCTGCTGGGCGGAGGCTTTCTCGCTTGGTACGTCGCTGATGACGGCATAGCAGCCATCCAGCAACTCCACCTCGCGCTGGCGCTCGTCAGACACCTCCAGCACCACCCGGCGCTCCTCCAGGCGAGCAGTGACGTAGGAGTGCAGCTTGTAGGCACTCAGCCAGCGCTCCGCATTCTGGAGGGAAACCTGAGCGCTGGCGCGCGGGTGCTTTTCCAGCCAGGCGTTGCGTGCCGCCACCTTGCTTTGGACTTTGGCCAACTGGTCGGCTCGCCGAGCGCGGTGCCTCTCAAGCGTGGCTGGATTGCGCCGCAGAATGTAGCGCAGTCCTTCAGGGTTGGTGACTTCCGACACCTGCTCGCAGAACAGCTCCATTTGGAGCGTTCCTTCCGACAGCAGCTTGCGTACCTGCGGATCGCTCAGTGCGGTAACGAAGCGGAAGCCCTGCTCGCTGAGCAGCTGCCGGCCTGGCGTCTTCAGGATGCCTCTGTCCCCGACGAACACCACCTCGGTGGCCGCGAAGTCCTTGGCCAGCTTGTGCACCTGATCGGCCACGGTGGTCGGATCCGCCCGATTGCCCTCGTACACCTGCACGCTGACGGGCTCGCCGCTGCCATGGGTCAACAACCCCACCACGAGCTGCTTCTTGTATCGCTTGCCATCTCTGTTGTAGCCAGCTGCTGCCAACTCATTCTTCTGGCCCTCCAGATACGAGGAGGTGACGTCGTAGAGGAAGATGGCTCCGGGCTGGTGCTCACCTGCCAGTTCCTTCTCGATTCGAGGCTGCTCGGCGGCCAGCCAGTCCAATGCCTCATACAAATCATCTTCGTCAAACTCGTCCAGGCCGAGCGTCTCCGCCACTGCCTGCGTCTGGGCCCAGCGCACTGCTGACAGGCGCGAGCCCTGGTGCAGAACTCGAGCGAGCACCAGGAACAGGGCAAGGCTTGCCAGACGCGAGGTGCCCAGCGCTCGCTCCAATCCCAACTCCCGCGCTAACGCCAACAGCGCAGCCATGGGCCCATAGGCAACACCCACCACAGGCTCGACTCCCGGGGGCGACACTTCCAGGGACTCACCCCGCCGCTCTGCCTCACAGTAGCTCTCGATGAGACCCAACAACTTCTCTGGCAGCTTGGAGAGATTCGCCAGCGTGCGGTGAATGACTTTCGACTTGGGCTTCTCCCTCTTGCGAGGACGGCCGGAAGGCCGGGGCCGAGGCACCCGCTCACCCTGAACCAGCAGGATGCTGCTGTAGGTCTTGTCGCCCCGCTTGCTCGTGTTGCGCTTGATGAACACAACCGCCTGGGTAGCCTACGCCAGAGGGGATGTCAAAGGTAAGTTCCAAGATGTAGAGACAACACCCACGGCCGCTGTCATTTCCTCTGTAACTCCACCCCGAAAAACCCCTCCGGCGGGGGAACATCCGTCTGAGCGGGCCGGTTTACCCCCTCCACGGCTTCGATTCCCGCCACCTCTATGCAGACTGTGTGCATCATTTCCCTACTCGTCGGCTCATTCACTTCGAGGGGCTGCGCAGCCCCAGAAAGTGAAAATCATGCCCATCCTCCGACTTCTCCCCTGCCTCGCCGCAGTGCTGTTGCTCTCCCTCGCAGCCTGCACCTCTCAGCCCACCGGCTCCGTCCAAGTCGCCGCCTCCGTCCAGCAGGCCCTCTCCTCCAATGATGTCACCCGCGTCAAGCTGACCGTCTCCGCTGCGGATATGTCTTCCCTCGTCGTCGACCTGGCCAAGTCCAATGGCTCCTGGGGCGGTCTCATCGGCAACATCCCCGCGGGCTCCAACCGCTCCTTCCTCGCAGAGGCCTTCGACTCCTCCGGCACCCAGCGCTTCCAGGGCCAGACTTCCGGCGTCACGATCACCGCCAACCAGACCACCGCCGTGGCTCTCACCCTCCAGGAGCTTGCACCCCCTCCTCCCTACGGCAATGAGGCGCCCATCATTGACTCCGTCGTTGCCTCCACCACCTCCGTGCAGACAGGCGGCTCCCTCTCCCTGACCGCGACAGTTCATGATCCCAATACGGGAGACACCCTCACCCTGGCGTGGACGGCCTCCAGCGGCACCTTCTCCGCCCCCACCGCCGCTACCACCTCGTGGACGGCGCCTTCCTCCACCGCCATCCAAACCCTCACCCTCACCGTGACGGACTCCCAGGGGACTGCCGTCTCTGTCTCCCTCGCCGTCAACGTCGTCTCTGGCACCTCCACCGGCAACGCGGCCCTCAACATCTCCTTCAACCTCTGGCCCGTTGTCTCTAAGGTCTCGGCCTCTCGCAACCGCCTCGATGCCGGACAGTCCACCGCCGTCTCCTCCCTCGCCTCGGATGCGGATGGAGATGCTCTTTCCTACCAGTGGACCTCCTCCTGCCCCGGCACCTGGACGAATGCGACCTCCAGCGCCGCCTCCTTCGTCCCTTCCTCCGTGCCGGCCGGCGTGTGTAACAACTGCCGTCTCACCGTCACTGTTCAAGATGGCCGCGGGGGGCAGACCACGGGCTCGCTCAACCTCTGCGTTGCCGCCTCCTCCACCGAGCGCTTCGCCCCTCTCTTCACCCACTTCTACCAGTCCGCCACCTCCACCTCCGCAGGACAGACCGTGACCTTTGACGTCACAGCCATGGACTCGCAGGCCAGTTCCCTGACGTTTGCTTGGACCGCCAATACCGGCTCGCTGGCCGCGGCGCAGAACACCGCCAGCACCAGCCACGTCGTGTGGACGGCCCCCTCCTGCACTCAGACGGGTGTGACCCCCACTGTCACCGCTGTCGTCACCAATGTCTTCGGCCTCTCGGCCTCAAAGTCTTTCTCCCTCTCCGTCCTGTCGGCGTGCACGGTGGGGTGGTCGTCCGCAGGTTCCATGAACACGGCACGCGATCAATTCACCGCCACGCTGCTCCCCCCCGGCAAGGTGCTCGTCGCGGGGGGCGTTGGTTATTCTGGCTCCCTCGCCTCCGCAGAGTTGTACGACCTGGCCTCGGGCACCTGGAGCGCGACGGGCGCCATGGCCACGAAGCGCGCCCACTACCCGGCGGCGCTGCTTTCCAATGGCAAGGTCCTCGCCGCAGGGGGATTCCTCAATGGCACTTCCCTCGCGGCGGCGGAGGTGTACGACCCGGCCTCGGGCTCCTGGGGCGCTGTCGGTTCCATGGCCTCGCCTCGCCACGACCACGCGGCGACGCTGCTGCCCACCGGCAAAGTGCTCGTCTCGGGGGGACACAACAACACCCCTTCCGCGGCGGCGGAGGTGTACGACCCGGCCTCGGGCTCCTGGAGCACGACAGGCTCCATGCTCTCCCCTCGCACCGTCCACACGGCGACGCTGCTGCTCAATGGCAAGGTCCTTGTCTCAGGCGGAGCAAACGCCAGTGGCTACGTGGCGACGGCGGAGGTGTACGACCCGGCCTCGGGCTCCTGGAGCGCTACCGCCTCCATGGCCTCACCTCGTGGCTACCACACGGCGACGCTGCTGCCCAATGGCAAGGTCCTCGTCTCGGGCGGACAAGACGCGAGTGGCTACGTGGCGACGGCGGAAGTATACGACCCGGCCTCGGGCTCCTGGAGCGCTACCGCCTCCATGGCCTCACCTCGTGGCTTCCACACGGCAACGCTGCTGCCCAATGGCAAGGTCCTCGTCTCCGGGGGATACAACGCGAGCTTCCTCGCGGCGGCGGAGGTGTACGATCCAGCCTCAGGCACCTGGAGCCCTACCGTCTCCATGCCCTCGCCTCACGCGGGCCACACAGCGACGCTGCTGCCCAACGGCAAAGTGTTCGTCTCGGGGGGACGGACCACGGGCAGCAGCATCTTCGCCGAGGCGGAGTTGTACACGCCCTGAACCTTGTGGCTCATGGGGCTGCATGACAGGCACCTGAGCCGCATGTGCCCCCAGTGTGCGTGCGCCGTGAAGGTGCACTTGACCAGCGGGTGGAGGTCCCGCCCGAGGAGGAAGTCGACCCCCTCGGTAGCTATCTGGCGGGGACGTCGGGTGACTGACGGACTCGAAGCCCAGAGACAGAAGGCCTCGAAAGGAGGTCGAGCAAGCTTGCAGGCCGCAACGTGAGTGAAGCCCGAGCAGGCCCCGAAAGGGCAGTCGTGGGAGCCGACCTGGCGCACAGACAGGGAAGGCCAAGCGCCCGGCGAGAAGGTCGACTTCAGCATCGCCGAGCGGACCACCGGGGTAGTAGGGCGCGGAATGTGAGCACACGGTGAGGTGCGCAACACGGGAGACCTGGTCCGAGCGGGATAGCGACCCGAATACGCCCTTGGGGCGTGGCGAGGGCCAGGAGTCGGAGGGGCCTACAGTACCGATGAAGCGGGTAACGACCGTGGAGGGAAGGGGCCCTGGTTCAGGGTGCTTCGCAAGGAGTGAACGCAGCGGGAGATTGGCGTGAGCCTACAACCCCTACAAAGCTCGAAGAACTCCGAGCGAAGCTGGACGCGAAGGCCAAGGTGGAGCCAGGAGGTACACGCAGAAGGAGCCGCGTGCACCTCTGCGCCGACACGCGTCGCGAAAAGCCCTGTCCGAGAGCCGGATGCAGGAAATCTGCACGTCCGGTTTGAGGCAACTGACGCGCGAGGTGCGGCTGACAGGCACGCCGCGCGAGACGGCAGAGAAGACGTTTCAGATGGATCCGCAGAGCGGCAACTACCTCTACCTGCCGAGGGATAAGAAACTGGTGCCCATGGGGCTGGGCGAGCCGCTGGAAGGGACGCTGACGAAAGAGGATCTGGAGACGGCGGAACGCTACCGGCTCTGGTGCCAGCGTGTGCACAAGTGGATGGATGGGCCCGCTGATCGTCTCTGGGGAGATCAAGGACGCCTTGGATCGCATGGGCGCCACCGGCACGAGGTTTGAGGAGGTCTAGTCCGGGCCCAGAGGGGCGACTCGAGGACGAGGCGTGCCAGCACCTCGTCCCCTGCGCGTCTGATCGTGCCGAGCTGGTGCGGGTCCGGCGACTCTGGCGCTTGCAAGGGTGATAGCCTCCCGAGATGCCGACCAGCCCGGCCGACCCCTACGCGACGCTCGCCCAACGCCTCGGAGGGCGACTCACCCGGCGGTGGACGCTTCACGGCG
>Ga0190275_10002455_pt1 | contig 13320 bp, 15 predicted proteins | sample Popmic550T_FD_133745 | JGI IMG/M metagenome (GOLD analysis project Ga0190275, IMG submission 133745) | Populus adjacent soil microbial communities from riparian zone of Yellowstone River, Montana, USA - 550 T | ecosystem: Environmental > Terrestrial > Soil > Riparian zone > Trees stand | place... | reverse complement strand
CTCGAGCAGCTATGGCGCACCTATCTTGTGGGTCATCGCGAGTTGACCCGTGAGCTCGATACGGAGAGAATTCACGTCCAAACGACAGACGAAAAGGCCGCCTTCCTTGAAGGCTTCCCGACTCGCTATTTGAGAACACACACGGAAGACCAGATCCGTTCTCACATGAATCTGGCCCATGAAAGCCAAACAACGGGCGTTGCAACCAGTCTCGAACGCGACAACGGTGTGTACACACTGACGATCGTCACACCCGACCGGCCAAACCTCTTTGCCTCGATATCCGGTGTGCTTTCGTCCTTCGGAATGAACATTCTCAAGGCCGAGGCGTTCGCCAATCATCATGGCGATGTGCTGGATACCTTCTCTTTCGCCGATCGCATGCGCACGCTGGAGTTGAATCCGGCAGAAGCCGAACGTTTGAAGACAATGGTGCGGCGGGCCGTTCTGGGCAAGGAAGATGTCGAGCGGCTGCTTCGTGGCAGAGCCAAGACTCCAGCTCCTTCCAAGCGCGCTGAAGTGAAACCGACCGTCGCTTTCGATGGCGAGGCATCCGAATCGGCCACGCTTGTCGAGATCGTGGCTGAGGATAGGCCAGGGCTTTTGTACGATCTCGCCTCAACTTTTTCGTCCGCCGGGTGCAGCATCGATGTCGTCCTAATTGATACGGAAGCCCACAAGGCGTTGGATGTCTTCTACATAACAAAGGATGGGGCGAAGCTCAGACCAGATCAGCATGAGGATTTGCGGCGTCAAATACTAGTCGTTTGCAACAACTAGTTTCCATTCCATATAATCTCCAGTAATGGACAAGCATCAGGGCCCGGATCGCAGAAGCTTCCACGTCTCCGTGATTTATGCGATGTGGGCAGTCATTACTGGAGCCCTCACACTCCCGGCGGCGATTTATCTACTGGTTCCGCCGAAGTCGAAGAAAAACACCTCCGAGTGGATCGAGGCTGGCGATATCAGTCAACTTAAGGCGAATGTTCCGGAAGAATTCGTTTTTCGACGCAATCGTCTCGACGGCTGGAAAGTCACTAGCGAGAAAACGACCGCATGGGTTATTAAGCAAGGCGATTCCGACGTAGTAGCGTTCACTCCGCAGTGCACGCATCTTGGCTGCGCGTACAGCTATGACGACAAGAACAAAGAGTTCCTCTGTCCCTGTCATACATCGACCTTCGGCCTCGATGGCAAGGTTCTGACCGGCCCCGCTCCCAGAGCGCTTGATCGCTACGAAACCAAGATCGCCGGCTCCAAATTGATGTTGGGAGATGTTCGCAAGGGAGATGCATGAAATCCGGCAGAATCTCCAACGCAGTTGACTGGCTCGAAGAACGTACGGGACTGCCATCGAGCGTCACGCACTTCATGAACGAGGAGATTCCTGCCTCGGCAGGTTGGCACCAGGTCTTCGGCAGCATAGCGCTGTTCTGTTTTCTGGTGCAGATGTTTACCGGGATCCTGCTGGCGATGAATTACGCCCCTACTCCTGGTGAGGCGTACAACAGCGTCAAATACATAGCGACGGAACTCACGGGAGGACGGATGATGCGCGGCCTGCACCATTGGGGCGCAAGCGTAATGATCGTCGTGGTTGTTCTCCACATGATCCAGACGTTCCTCTGGGGAGCCTATAAGCGGCCGCGGGAAGCCACTTGGATCGTCGGCGTTTTTCTTCTTCTGCTCACACTGGCCTACGGACTGACGGGGTATCTTTTACCCTGGGATAACCGGGCATATTGGGGAACTGTCGTCGCAACGCAGATAGCAGCGTCGGCGCCGGGCGCGGGGCCATACATGACGCAATTGCTTGGTGGGGAAGGTCCGATTGGCGTTGTCACCTTCGCGCGCTTCTATGCCATTCACGTGCTGATCCTGCCGCCCGCCACGATGCTGTTGATTGGCCTTCATGTCTTCCTGGTTCGCAAGCACGGTGTCGCGCCCGCACCTGGCGACGAAACGAAGCCAAAGAAGAAGTTCTATCCTGCGCAAGTTTTCAAGGATACGGTCGCGATCTTTTTAACGTTCGCGGTCCTTTTCACGCTCGCAGTCATGGTACGTGTACCACTGGAGCGACTCGCCGATCCTACCGATACGTCCTACATCCCTCGACCCGACTGGTACTTCTTGTTCCTCTTCCAGATGCTCAAGCTTTTCCAAGGCCCACTTGAAATTGTGGGGAGTGTGGTCTTGCCGGGGTTGGCTGTCATGGGATTGATACTAGTTCCTTTCCTCGATCGCGACGTCATGAAGAGGGTTCGCCATCGAACGTTGGCATTGGGTGTTGTGGCGCTTGCGGCTTTCGGGTGGACGGGTCTGACCGTGGCGGCCATTCGTTCCACTCCGCCAACGCCGGTAATCGACGTTACCGAGATGCAAGGCCCTGAGAGCTGGCAATTACTTTCGGCCGAGGAAGTGGCAGGCATCGGTTATTACCGCAAAGAAGCCTGTGCCTCCTGCCACGTGGGGGAACAGAAGCTGGGGACCACTAAAAAGCGTACTCGTGAATGGTTGATGGAGCATTTGAAGCATCCTGAGGTCATGCGTCCCGGGTCCAGCATGCCGCCGGTGCAACTAACGACTGCGCAAACGGCTTCACTCGCAGCATTTTTAGTCAAGCTGACGCCTGACAACGCTAGTGCCCTCGAAGCCGCTCCTCAAGCGGCTGTCGAAGGAGCTATGCTGTATCGAGAGAACCAGTGCCATGTCTGTCACCAGGTAAATGGCGTCGGCATGAAGACCGGTCCAAGCCTCAACGGTGTAGCCCAGCGAAGAACACGCGATTGGCTTGAGCAACATTTTATCGACCCGCAGAAACTCTCGCCGGGTACGACCATGCCTGCATACAAATTTAGTTCCCGCGACATGGATCGTATGCTCACGTATATCATGTCGATTCCATAGCGAGTGTGCTTCGATGATACTGAGCTTGCTCGTGATAACGTTTTCGATCCCGATGTTCATCTTCTTCGCCACGCAGGTTTATCACCTCTGGCAAAGCGAACTGAAGAGCACTGGGCCAGGAAGTTCGCGACGCACTCGTTGCCATCAAGATCTGGGGCCGAACCTTCTCAGCTTGAGTGAGATCGTCCGTCTCGAAACCGCATTCTGATAATCGGATGAATTACCGCGGCTCAGGAATTCCGGACGGCTCGTTCGTTGTGATTTCTGTTACACGCACATTTAGGGTTCCTCGCGCTAACATCACGCTCAGCGATGTGCCCTCAACGGTGACCTGCGAAGAATCTTTGATAACGCGGCCCGACTGATCTCGGACGATCGCATAGCCCCGCTCCAGCACGTTGAGCGGATTCAGACCGGCGAGTTGCGCCCGAAAGAAATCGACAGCTCTTCTTCGGGTATCGAGGCGCTGAAGGACGTCCGCTGGACGCAAATGCGAGTCCACGTATGCCAGCTTGGTGTTCGCCACTCGAAGACGTTCTCCAACGTTTAAGGCAACCCTCTCGGTTGCGACATTGTAGCGGCGTCTGGCTTCTGCCATCCGGAGCCGTAAGTCCATGCGCCGCAGCCTACCGTCGAGTTCCTGCCACTTGTCGCGGCTCGCCTTCGAGACGCGACGCGCACTACCCGCAACGAGCCGTTCCATCTCGTCGACGCGTTGCAGGTTGCGCCCTATCGAACGATGAAGAACCGTCACCGCGCGATCTACGCCGCGTTCGTGCAGTCTGCGGCCGGCAATACTCAGACGATAGCGAAGGTGCTGGTCGAGCGCGCGACGACAGCCCGCTATCGAATCCAGCAGTTGCTCCCGTGTACAGATCACTAACTCGGCTGCCGCCGACGGTGTGGGAGCGCGCAAGTCGCTCACAAAATCGGCGATGGTGAAGTCGGTTTCGTGCCCTACAGCAGAGATCACGGGCACTGACGATTCGGCGATGGCTCTGGCCACGCTTTCCTCATTGAATGTCCAAAGATCCTCCAGCGATCCGCCGCCACGAGCCACAATCACTACCTCGGCCCAGTCGGATTGCGAAAACCAGCGCAGTCCACGGCACACTTGGTCGCTCGATCCTTCCCCTTGGACTTGCGCTGGATAGAGACGGATATGCAGACCAGGAAAACGCCTGGAGAGTATATTTAACAAATCCTGGATGACAGCACCGGCCGGCGAGGTGACTATCCCAATTCTCCGCGGAAACCTCGGTAGGGACCGCTTTCGCCCTGCATCGAACAGGCCTTCGGATCCTAACTTCTTCTTTAGCTGTTCAAACGCGAGTTGAAGAGCTCCATAGCCCCGTGGTTCGAGCTGCTCGACAAGCAGCTGGTATTCTCCACGCGCATCATAAACATCCAATCGTCCACGTGCGATAACAGCTACTCCGTCTGCTGGCTTGAACCTGAGATAGCGAGCGGCCATGCGAAAACACGCGCATTTCACCTGCGACTCGCCGTCTTTTAAAGTGAAGTAATAATGGCCGCTTGGAGCAGATCGGACGCCGGATATTTCACCCGACACCCATACTTCACCAAACTCCGCGTCGAGAAGGACGCGAATACGGACGTTCAGTTCCGATACGGTATATATCCTGCGAAGCGGCTCCAGGTCCAGCAGGGTCTGTTGCATGAATACTTGTTACAACGATACAACTCCGCGTCCCAGGAGCACTCTGGTCATCTAGGCGGCGCCCTTTAGCGCTTCAAACACGCCCTTTCGATTTTTGTGATTTCTCTCGTACGCGGCGATCTTGCGTTTTTGCGGAGCTTTTAAGTCAGATAGCTTCCGCTTAATGTCAGCGATTGTTAGATGATCGTATCGCTCTATCGGTAAGTTGCGGTCGGGAGATTTTCGTTCTTTTTCAGCTTTCTTATCGCCCTTCGTTTCGCCGAAGTCGTTCCGTTGTTTGTTAACGATCCGCGATGCCACTTCCTTCTCGCGGCCCGTATACCGATGCTCCTTCTTGAACTCCCCAACTAATTCCTTGTATTCTCGTTCCCGTTTCGGACTCGCTCCTATAGGCATATATTCCTCCCACAAGTGAGACACCTTACGAAGCGGGTGTGTTTCCTAACGAGTCACTACTCCACAGGCGATTCTCTCGCCCGACCCGCCACTCGGGTCCGTTTTCAAGTCGTCCGGCCCAGCGTGAACAAGAATGCTGGTTCCCCCGGGTTTAAGGAGCGAATTCGGAGAGTCGTTCAATGTTACTCGTTCGGCGAGCAACGACAACTGGGCCATCCCGTTCGTGTCAATTCGAACATTTCCGAGATCGCCTGCATGAGGGCCTTCCGGGTTCAATTCTCCGTGTTGCTTAACGGTGGGATTAAAGTGCGCCCCTGCTGATTCGAAGCTCGGACCGTCGCACTCACCCTTTTCGTGGATATGCAATCCATGGACTCCCGGTGGGAGATCAGTCAACGGACCGTTGATCTGAACACCCCCACTCGAATGGGCCGAAACGGTTAAGGTTCCAACCTTTTTACCTTCCTTATCTTTGAGTTCGACCTTGGCGCCATCGGCGACGCGAGCACGCTGTCCCTCGGTCGAAGCACTATTGGGAGCGCAAGCGACAAGCAACAGCGCGGTCGTGCTTACACCAATTATTTTCGTCTGCATGGGTTCTCCGATAAACATTGCATTAGCAAACAGCCCCGTCGTTTCGAGGAATTATTACCTAGGTTGTTCAGCCGGCCGGCCGGCAACCGTTCGTTGCCGCAAGATATCTAAAAGGCCCAGCGTGACTGCCAACGCGACAGGTCCCAGAACGATACCGGACATACCGAATACCGCGATCCCTCCGAGGATTGCGAGGAACACCAGCAAGGTATGCATCCTCAGTTCCTTTCCCACCAGTATCGGATACAAGAGGTTATCCGCAAGGCTGATGACGATCAAACCGAACAGCGCTAAAGCAATCGCCTTCCAGATCTCGCCTTCCGCAAGCAAGTACAAAGCAGCTGGCGCCCAGACTACGAACGCCCCCAGCACGGGAAGGATCGCCGCAATCGTCATCGCCACGCCCCAGAGCAGTGGAGCAGGAAGACCGAGAATCCAAAACATCAGCCCGCCTAGCACGCCTTGAACACAGGCAACAACAACAGTCCCGTAAATCGTGGCGTGGATCATTGTGCCAATGCGTTCGGTAATGTCATCGAATTCAGGAGCCGACAACGGTAGGTAAGACCTCGCCGCCGTGAGAATCCACTTCCGATCCCGAAAGAAATAGAACAGTGTGAAAAGGCAGATGGCCAGTTGAATCGCTATCTCCATTGCGCTGCGCGCGACGCTGCTCAACCGTTTTTGTACTGAATCAGCGGCAGACTTCAGCTCCTGTTCGATGTTGACGTGCTGTTCGATTCGATCAACAATCGGGGCGAGTTTAGGATCCTTCAAGATCTTTGATTTCCATTGCTCGAATCCTCCACTTTGTTGAGAAGTGAGCTGGCTCGCCACTTGCTGAGTTACCAGAGCAATGGGCGCAATGATAATCAGCGTGACCAAACACACCGCCAGCGCTGATGCCAATTCTGGTTTCGGGACCCGGGACGCAACTCTCTCGTAGATAGGGTACGCAACGATCGCGAGCGCCAGCGCCCATGTGAGCGCCGGCAAAAAGGAAACAACGACACGCCAACAAATATAGAGAGCAAGGGCCGTGATTATGAGCAAAGCGCCCAAGCTTAGTTGTTCTCTCGTTATCCCGCTTTGGTCTTGTTCGTTCATCCCAGCCTCGGATGGGAGGTAAATTGTAGCAAACGGTTACGATCGGCGATCAAGATGGTTCTGGGCAGCTTGGGTTATCCTTTGCGGCGTTTGTCGCGCGCCATATCATAGAGAGCCTTGCTATATCCGATACTGTATACCCATCCGGTACGGATCGTCTCCCAGCATGCGGGGTACGTGATCGGCATAAGTAGCCTCGAAAATCTATATCGCCGAGAGCAGGCATCAGCTTTTCATGTCCGTGTATCCATGTCGACATACGTCTGCACAATAGAGGTTCGGCGCTGTCACATTGGAAAATGGTCTTCCAAAGTTCGCCCATCTTGGCGAATGCCCACGCGGCTTCGAACACGTCTTTACCGATGTACTTGCCGCCCCCCATCCATGTGCCACAACACAAACACACACCAATGTTCGGCCTGTTGCCAAACTCCAGCGCTTTGACGTAGCCGTGGAGATTGCCGAAAATGCAGCGCGGAACGCCGCCAAGTTGTGGATGAATGCCGATATGAGTGCCGATTTGTTCGGCGACCGGCGCGACTTGCTTAATCAAATAGGTGTAGTTATCCGAACTTTCTTCTTTGGTGAACTTACGGCCGTGACTTAAAGGCTGTTCGAAGGTTCGTCCCCGCATCCACTTTTGGCAGTTTCCATCTTGAAGCGCCCGCCGGCGCCCCACCGCGAGTGGTTTCCTGCGCAGAACTCCAGATGCCCTTGCCCATGCGAGCGTAAGTCGGATAGAAAATGCCCGCTTTCGACAGGCGCTGGAATATGTTTCGTACGTGCCGGGAGCGCCGGGGATGCTGACATAGCCCACGCCAAGTTGTTTGGCAAAAGTCAGGTCCTCCCCGGAGAGAGCGGCTGCAGTGGCTGTTTGGCCGCAAACGCTGGAGTCGTTAGAAATGCCGCAGCGCCCTCAGCCGTTGAGCGAAATCGCGCCGGGTGATTGAAGAAGGTCGCACCGCCACGTTCTATCACGCTCACGTGCTTCAAAGCAAACTAAGCTTGCTTTAACTCGTTAACGGCTCGCCGCAACGCATCGCCTGTCTCTCGCAACTCCACCTCGTCGCGATATGGCCGGCGCGGCCAGAAAAAACCTTTCATGCCATCTTTGCGGCGGCGTGGAATGACGTGCACATGAAGATGAGGAACACTCTGACTGATTTTGTTGTTGACTGCGACGAAGGACCCTTCGGCGCCAAGCCCCGCTTCCACTGCGCGAGCGATTAACTGCACGTTCTGAAACAGAGGCTGTAGCAACTCGGGCGGTACATCCATCAATGTGTCGTAGTGCCGCTTCGGACAGACAAGGCAGTGTCCGGCAAACAGGGGACCACTATCCAAGAACACGATGCAGTTCTCGTCTTCGTGAATGGTTTCTGCGTTCAATGCGCCCTGCGCAATCTTACAAAAGACGCAACCTTCGATGGCCACTAGGAATATCCTAACGTGGCACGGGTACTCTATCGCGTCGTCTCTGACTCTACACTCGATGACACACCGGCCTCTGAAAAAGTAGCCATCTCTCGATAGAGTCGAACTGCGGCATCAATGAAGCCGATCATTAAAGCAGAGCCCGTGCCTTCTCCCAATCTCATTCCGAAATCAGCATACGGCTTCGCCTCTAGAAGATCGAACATCATTTTGTGGCCGGGTTCCTGGGACATATGAGAATAGAAGACCGTCGCCAGGGCGTCTGGCTGTATTGCCTTGGCAAGCAATGCGCCCGCACAACAAGGAAACCCGTCAAGAACCACAGGTAATCTCAACCGCGAAGCGCCTATCAAGAATCCTGCAATAGCGCCAATTTCGAAACCGCCCACGGCTTGGAGCACTCCTAGACCATCCATCGGATTCGGCGAATGTAGTCGTAGAGCGCGCTCAATGACCTCAGCCTTCTTGCGCACACCTTGCGAATCGAGCCCGGCGCCCGGTCCGGCAGTCTCATACGGGGAACGTCCTGAGAACACGGAAAGTATCGCGGTTGCGGCGCTTGTGTTGCCAATACCCATTTCTCCGAGGCCCACCATGTCGTATTCGTACGAGGCATCCTCCGCCAAGCCTTTTCCAACCTCGATTGCGCAGTTTGCCTGTTCCCGAGTCATGGCAGGGCCGCGAGCGAAGTTGGCTGTGGCAGGAGCAACCTTCTTGTCCAGAACGCCCGGCATAGGACCTCCACATACGCCCATATCGACAATCGTGGGTCGGATTTGCAGACGCCGGCAAAGTACATTGATTGCAGCGCCGCCTTCGACGAAATTACGCATCATCTGGCGCGTGACTGACTGTGGATAGCGGCTGACACCTTCTTCCACGACTCCATGGTCGCCGCAAAACACGAACATACCTTTTCGCGCCGGTGACGGCATTTCTTCGCCTCGTATCAGAGCGAAACGCAAAGCAATCTCTTCGAGCCGGCCGAGACTTCCAGGCGGCTTAGTAAGCGAGTCGAGGCGCGCGCGAACCCGTTCCTCCAAATGAGATGTTGAATTAGAATTCATACTGTTTTATTTCGCAGTAGCTCTGTGTATATACATCCACAGCAGATTGGGCAAAATAATTATCAACGACGGCATTTACTGCTTCATGCGCCACGATTGCCGCCGGCGTCGGATCTCGGATTATTTCCCGCAAGGCGCGCCCAACGCGCCCCGAAAATTGATCCCAGGGTTCTCCGCCAGGCGGGACTACACTCTGCCAATCCCTTAGTTTATCTTGCGCTAATTGCGGCCACCGATTTTCGATTTTGTCCCAGGTTAGACCATCCCATTCCCCGTACGAAATTTCCGCTAAATCCGTCAAAATAATCGGGTCGGGCTTGAGGATCACTGCGGTTTCTCTCGCGCGCCGTAAAGGACTGGAATATAGACGACAGTTAGGAATGCGAACGGCTGATGCTTGCGCGCGCCCCAGGCTGCTCAGAGGCGGATCCGCATGACCCAACAGAACGCCTCTCAATGTGGGTTGGCCGTGCCTGATCACATACAGGGTGGGCATGTGAAGAGGATTAAACCCCAGGTTTCTACCAGGAGACAAGTAGCTCCCAGGCAGTCACCGGTTACGCCGCCAATTCGGCGCAGGAAATATATTCGCGCGCCCACAATTATTACAGCCGAGCCCCATATTAGGAGAACACCAGCTCCGGAGAAAAGGGCTAATATAACGGCTTGAATTATTGTGGCGAGCGTTGCTGACGTGTTTAAAGTACGAGAAAATTCAAAACCGAGACCACCGCCGGCTGGGGGCGTTAGCCAAGTTATAACCACCAAAGATGTTCGAGATACGGCGAGTGTGGCGGCCAATGCCCAGACCGGCTCCGCCGCGATCGAAGCAAGGGCCTGCCAGCGGGCGATGGTGATCAGGATCAAAGCTAATGCGCCGTGAGCCCCGATTCTGCTGTCCTTAAGGATCGAGAGAATCTTCTCCCGAGAGCGTCCGGCCCGAAACGCGTCGCAAACATCGGCGAAGCCGTCTTCATGAAGACCGCCAGTGATTACAGCCCAAATTCCCAGCACCAGAACCCCCGCCATAGCTCGGGGGACAAATCCGTCAAGAGCGTGCAGAACGAACCCACCAACGCCGCCCAAAACGGCTCCAACTAGCGGAAAGAAGATTGCGCTCTGACCTGGGGAAGCGGTTTGCACCCGCACGGGAAGCAGCGTCAGGAACTGCGTTGCGCCCAACAGGCGACGGATCATTTGAGCCGTATGGGAATGCCGAAAGCCATCCAGTATGCTTCCTGTGATGCAATCGCCGCCTGCTGATTTACCGATCCGGCCAAGTCCCTGAATCGTCGCGCTAGGGCATTTTCGGGTACGATTCCGCAGCCGACTTCATTGGTCACCAACAGGACAGGTGATGGGCACTCGGAGCCAATTCGAAGAAGTTCCCCGGTCCGGCGAGCGATATCGGCAACATCGGCGAGTAGAAGGTTCGACAGCCACAATGTTAGACAGTCGACGACGATCGCCCCGAACCGCCCATTCGCCTCAGCGATCACCCGAGCGGGATCGTATGGCTCCTCAAACGTCGTAAAATCTGCGCCTCGATCCGCGCGATGTGCCGCAACACGCTCCTGCATCTCGTCATCTCGCGTTTCGGCGGTGGCGATGAAGGCCAGGGGCAACGCATAACGACGGGCATACTCCAAGGCAAAACGGCTCTTGCCGCTTCGGCTACCGCCGCCGATCAAAACACAACTCACTCCGGTAGCGGCTTTCCTTTGGTTTCCGGCGCAAATGGCAGCGTTGCCAGACCGAGAAGGAATACCAGACACATAGTCACACCTGCATACCGCATAGGCTCGGGATAACCGGAATACACGCGGCTCGTAAGCAATCCCAGCGCCAGAGGACCTATTGCGGCGACAAATCTTCCAACGTTGTAGCAGAAGGAGGTTCCAGTGCTCCGCAACCGCGTCGGGAATAATTCCGGCAGATAGATCGCGTAACCGCCAAACAGGGACAGCTGACAGAAACCCATCAGCGGAATCATCCAGAAGATATCGCTAAAAGTCTTAAGATTCCAAAACGTAAACGCCGTGGCAAGCATCGCTGCAACGAATCCCATCGCAAAGGCTTTCTTGCGCCCGATGCGCGCAGTAATGTGCGTGAACGCATAGATGCCGAGGAAACCGCCAATGTTTTGAAGAAGCGATGTGATACCGATCCAGAGCGTTTTCTTGCCAGCGATCTCGGCCGGTGAGAGGCCCTGGGCACGGAACGTCTTGTCCAATACCGAACCAAGCAAATCGAAGCTGAAGAACCCGATCCCCCACAAACCGACGACACCCGAAAACGCGAGCATCATACCGACAAGGGCATTCTTACGCCAGCGTTGGTCTGTGAATAGATCCGTCATGGAACCCATCGGAACCTTGTCTCGCCGTGCTTGCAGCCACGCCTCCGGCTCTTTCAGGCGTTTGAATACGAGAATGGCGAGAAAGGCGGGAAGCGCTCCGACCACGAACATCATGCGCCATGCGCTTCCGATTGCGCCGGATTGTTCGAGTTGGCCGAGGATGATCCCGGTGACGGCAGCCATCATGTTACCTACAGCAGATAGCGCCTGCACCCAACCCAATGCGTAGGGTCTCGCGCGCGGCGGCATCACCTCAGCCACAAGAGCAACGCCCACTGCAAACTGTCCGCCTACACCCAAACCTGTTAAAAAGCGGTATACGGAAAAATCCCAAACACTCGTGGAAAGGACGCTCAGACCGGTGAAAAGCGAGTAAAACAGGATCGTCATGATCATGGTCTTCGCTCTACCAAGACGATCTCCAAGAACGCCAAACAACACACCGCCCGACGCCCACCCGATCATGAAGATCATGGTGGCGTAGCCCGAGTACTCAGCAATCAGACCATTCGCGCTGGGATTGGCGGGATCGACGCCCAGCAAGTCCGTGATCGCGGGTCTGCGCGCTAAGTTGAAAAGCTGCTGGTCCATCGTGTCGAACAACCAGCCGAGCGCGCAGACCGCCAGCACGAACCAGTGATAGCTATTTAGTTCTTTGTACCAGGGAGAACCCGGAGGCGCATTTGTAGAGGCATTCTGGGCAGACGTATCGAAGTGCATGAAGCTGACATTATTTCAGACTCCGAGGAGAGACTGCGACAGACCAATTTCGGCCCGAATGTCATCCCACGCTTTTCGTAAGATATCGCGGCTGTACGCCAGATAATGCCGATCCGGTGTAAACACTTCCAGAGTGATCGTGCCGTCGAATTCGCATTTTTGTAAAGCCAGAAGAGCACGCCGGAGGTCCAGGTTGCCTGCTCCAAGAGGCAGATGAAGATCGGCATGTCCACCCTTGTTGTCGTGAAGATGCGTGTGCCGCAGACGAGCGCCGTGCGCTTCAAGTATCTGTTCCGTCGTATTGTACGGAACCATGAGATTTGCATGCCCAATATCGAGATGCAATCCCAGCTTTGGCATCGGGTCAAGTAATTCGCCGAGTTGCGCAGCGTCGTTAAAGTCACCAGGAAGATTTTCGATCATCAGACCGACGCCCACCCGATCACCATACTCCTGCAATTCTGTTAGGGATTCGAGATTGCGGCGGATGTAGAACCGCCTATCATGCATCGGCGCGTGTCGGTCAGGATGAAGATTCATGCATTTCGCTCCCACCTCTGCAAACAGCTCCAGGCAGCGCCGCAATTCCTCCACTGCTGCCTTCCGGACGCCATCGAAGGCGCTGGCGAATGGTAGATAGAACGCGGTGTGACCAACAACGTTCATATTTCGCCTTTCGAGTTCTCGTCGAACTTCAGACGCATTGATCCGCCACGACGCTGCTCCGGGCGGTTCGATCGTCAGGTCGATGAAATCCAAGTCCATTTCGGACATCCACAGGATTTCACTGAGCACGTCAGCGGCAGGATGGTTCATGGCCCCAATCTGCATCGTCTGATAATCTCTCCTAGCTAGGGGACGCGTTCACGCCGCCAGAGTTTCGCAGAACCAAGGACGCGAATCGAGCAGATCTGGGCGCGGCGGACGACCGGCAGGATCGTGAACGATCTGCGGCGACTTTAGTTCCAGTTTGTCCCATACCCAGCCCGGCAGTTGCGCCGCGCTTTCCGGAGCAACCCAGGAGAAGACGGAAAGCACTCCTTTGATGAGCG
>Ga0190275_10002454_pt1 | contig 13325 bp, 12 predicted proteins | sample Popmic550T_FD_133745 | JGI IMG/M metagenome (GOLD analysis project Ga0190275, IMG submission 133745) | Populus adjacent soil microbial communities from riparian zone of Yellowstone River, Montana, USA - 550 T | ecosystem: Environmental > Terrestrial > Soil > Riparian zone > Trees stand | place... | reverse complement strand
GATCACGTGCGATTCGGGATCCTCGAACAGCGGCGTGTCGACCGGCAGCTCCATCGAACGGCTGGCGGTCACGCACAGCGGCGTCTCGGGCAGCCCGGAGGCCGCCCGGCGCTGTCGTACCTCCGGCCGTCGCGCGAGCGGGCCGTAGCGCTCGATGGCGATCGTGCCCGTGCCGACCATCACCGCGTCGACCTGCCCGCGCAGCGAGTGAAACAGCTCACGGTCCCGGTCGCTCGAGATGGCCTCGGTCCGCCCGCCGAGGGTCGCGCGTCCGTCGGCCGAGGCGACCATGTTGGCGACCGCGTACGGGCGATCATCGCGGGCCCGCTCCAGCAGGCCGAGCGAGGCGTACGCCTCGGAGGCGGGGACCGGGCCGGGGTCCGGGTACAGGCGTTGGAGCGTCAGGTCTCCGGGCCCGTCAGGGAGAGGGCGAACAGCCCATCCGGATCGGTGTACCAGGCGAGCGGCCGGAGCCCAACGGCCCGGTACTCGCATTCCAGCGTCTCGCGCGTGAACTTGCACGAGATCTCGGTGCGGAACTGCTCGCCGGGTTCGAAGCCGACGTCCATCCCGAGCGCGTCGATGCGGGCGCACATCTCCTCACGCGCCCGTAGCCACATCTCGATCCGTCGCTCCCCTTCGTTGTAGAACGCCACGTGCTCGAACCGGTCCGGGTCGAGATCGGCACGGAGGTTGGCGTTGATCACGTGCAGCAGATTCCGGTTGAACTCGGCTGTCACTCCGGCGGCGTCGTTGTACGCCGCCTCCAACTGCGCGCGGTCCTTCACCAGGTCGGTGCCGACCAGCAGCCGGTCATCGGGGTGGAGCTGGCGCCGCAGCGCCTCCAGGAGACGCCGCCGCTCGGGCTCGTCGAGGTTCCCGATCGTGCCCCCCAGGAATGCGATCAGCCGGCGGCCCGCGGGGGGCGGGATCTCGTCGAGGTGGTGCTCGAAGTCACCCACGAGACCGTGGATCTCGAGGCCCTCGTACTGCTCGGCCAGCCGCCGGGCACACTGCTCGACGGAGCTTTCCGAGACGTCGACCGGCACGTAGCGCGTCCCGTAGCCGCTCTCCACCATTGGCCGCAGGAGCGCATCGGTCTTCCGTGCGGAGCCGGGGCCCAGCTCGACGATCTCGGACGGTCGCACCAGCTCGACGATCTCCGCTCCCGCTGCGTCCAGGATCGACTGCTCGGCCCGCGTCGGGTAGTACTCCGGCAGGGCCGTGATCTGCTCGAACAGCTCCGACCCGCGGGCGTCGTAGAAGTACTTGGGCGGGATCGCCTTCGGGTCGGACCCCAGACCCGAGCGCACGTCGTCAGCGAACGACGCGAGCGCGCCCTCGCGCAGATGCACGTCGATCCGGACGGGCTCGGGACCGTGCTCCGCGGTGGCCGGTGTCACGCCTGCTCCTCCGCGTCCGCGGCACATCGGAAGCCGGCGAATATCTGACGCCGCTCGGGGTGGTCCCAGTTGCGAAAGGTGTTCGAGACCGCATCCGGCTGCGTCGCCCAGGAGCCGCCCCGCAGCACCCGGTACGGCCCGCCGAAGAACTCCTCCGAGTACTCCCGGTAGGGGAATGCCCGAAACCCGCGGTAACCCTCGAAGGGGCTTGCGGTCCACTCCCACACGTCGCCGGCGGCCTGTCGCATCCCGCAGGCGCTCTCACCGCCGGCATAGGCCCCGCTGGGGGCGCAGCCGAAGGCGAGCTGGTCCAGGTTCGCCACCCGCTCGCTGGCGGGGCTGTGGCCCCAGGGCTGTGGCCGGCTGTCGCCGCGTCCGGGGTCCCAGGCGGCGGCCTTCTCCCATTCGGTCTCCGTCGGCAGGCGCTTGCCCGCCCAGCGCGCGTAGGCGTCCGCCTCGTGCCACGACACGTGGCACACCGGGAGCGTGGCCTCGAGCGGCTGCTCGTCCGCGAACGAACGCACCACGTAGCCGCCGCCGCGGCGCTCCCAGTAGCGGGGCATGTCCACGCCTTCGCGCTCGCGCCAGGCCCAGCCGTCGTCGCCCCACAGCTCCGGCCGCGAGTAGCCGCCGTCTTCGATGAACTCGAGCATGCACCCGTTCGTCACCGGCACCCGATCGATCAGGAACGCCCCCACGGCGCTCGCGTGACGCGGGCGCTCGTTGTCGTATGCGAAGCCGCGCGCCGGAGCGCCCATCTCGAACGGCCCGGCCGGCACGAAGGCCATCTCGCCCGTGATCCGGTCGGCCGGGGGCAGACCTCGCCGCGCGGGCGGCTCGTATGGCTCCGTGGTCATGATCTGGAGCGTCTGGAGGATCGTCTCGGAGTGTTGCTGCTCGTGGCGCAGAACCAGCTCGTAGACGAACGCGTCCGCGAGCAGGGCACCGCCGGACTCGCCCAGGTCCGCCGCATCCAGCAGGCCGAGCGTACGCTCGCGCACCGCCTCCATGTGGTGCAGGGCGTCATCGATACGCAGATACGGCAGCGCGCCACGCTTGTTGCGCGGCGCGGTGAACGGGTCGTACACGGCGCCAAGGTCGCCTCGTAGCGGTGGACGGTCGAAGGGGTTCTGCGCCAGCCACAGGTCCTCGAAGGTGGCAATGTGACCCAGGTCCCATGCAATCGGGCTCATGAGCGGGTCGTGCACCTCGTTCAGGGCCTGATCGGAGACTGCACCGATCAGCAGGAGCGTCCGGGCGCGGGTCTCCTCCAGCCGGGCGGCGATCGACGCACTCGTCGCGCCGCCTGCGGGGCGGTCGACGATCACGGCGAGGGAGCCGTCTCGTTCGACGCGGGCAGGGGTCTGGTCGCTCATCGCTCGGGGGGACGAAGAGGTGAGTCGCGGAACCTACCCGATCGTTGCGCGCCGAGCGAGGAACCGGATCAACGTCACGCTGGGAGTGCAATTGCCCTCCACCGGCCGAATGCGTGGTGCGGACCGCTGCCCGTATATGGTCTCGGCCGTGGACTTCAAGCGCCTGGGGCAGGGAGACATTGTCGCGGCTGCCGGCGGCCTGCTCCTTTTCCTGGCTCTGTTCCTGCCGTGGTTCAACGTCAGCGACGTGAAGGAGAACCTCTGCGGGCCCGGCGCCGACTGCACGGGTTTCGAGACTTTCTCGATCCTCGACATCCTGTTGGTGATGGCCGCGTTGGCGCCCGGGATCCTCGTGTGGATCGTGATCCGCGGTCATGAGCTGTCGTGGCCCCCGGGCGAGGTCACGATGATCGTGGGAGCGGTCGCGGGAACCTTCATCCTGTACAACGGGGTCGTCGATCAGGCCGGCACGAACCAGGAGTTCGTGAGCCTCGCGGTGGGCTGGTATTTGGGGCTGCTGGCCTCCCTGATGATCATCGCGGGTGGCGCGATCAGTCAGATCCGCCGAGGCGGGGTGACCCGGCGGCCGCCGGGCACCTTCTAGATCCGGATGGAAGAACGCGGTAGAAGTGTGATTGCGCACGACCTGCGCGACACGACCGCACCGGACCGCAACCTCGCGCTCGAGCTGGTCCGCGTGACGGAGGCCGCTGCGCTGGCGGCGGCACGCTGGGTGGGACGCGGCGACAAGGAGTCGGCCGATCAGGCAGCGGTCGACGCGATGCGGTTCACGCTGCACGCCGTCCCGATGGACGGCAACGTGGTGATCGGGGAGGGCGAGAAGGACGAGGCGCCGATGCTCTACAACGGCGAGCAGATCGGCGATGGCAGCCCGCCCAAGGTGGACGTCGCGGTCGACCCACTCGAAGGCACGCGCCTGACGGCCCTCGGCCAGCCGAGCGCGCTGTCGGTCGTCGCGCTCGCCGAGCGCGGCACGATGTTCGACCCGGGCCCATGCGTCTACATGGAGAAGATCGCCGGCGCGCTCGACATCGGCGACGTGCTCGACCTCGACCGCCCGTTGGGAGAGACGCTGAAGCTGGTCGCCAAACGCCGCGACTCCGACGTCAGCGATCTGACGGTGATCATGCTCGACCGCGAGCGCCACTCCGATGCGATCGCCCAGGTGCGCGAATGCGGGGCCCGGATCCGCTTCATCACCGACGGCGACGTGTCGGCTGCGCTGCTGGCGGTCACGTCCGGCACCGGCGTCGACCTGCTGTGGGGCATCGGAGGTACTCCCGAGGGCGTCCTGTCGGCGGCGGCGATCAAGTGCATGGGCGGCCGGTTGATCGGCCGGTTGTGGCCCCGCGACGACGACGAGCGTAGCCGCGCCGTGGACGCCGGATACGACCTCGACGAGGTGCTCGACGTGGAGCGGCTGGTTTCCGGCAACGACGTGTTCTTCGCCGCCACCGGCGTGACGGACGGCGACCTGCTCCAGGGCGTGCGCTACGGCGACGGCGCGGAGGCGACGACGGAGTCGCTGGTGATGCGCTCCCGTTCCGGGACCGTGCGGAAGGTCTGGGCGACGCACAACCGGTCGAAGCTGCGCGAGCTCACCGGCGCGCGGTACGGCTAGTCCCGGCCAACATCGGCAGACGCGGCACTAGAGGACCTCTATCTCCACTGCTTCTCCGGCGTGGACGTCTCCGCGCTCAACCTCCAGATGCGCGAGCGCCTCTGCATCGAGCATCGACGTGAGCACGTGGGATCCCTGCTCCTTCGTCGGTCGCACATGCCATCCATCGCTGCCCACCACGAGCGTGCACCGGACCACATGGGCTCTGCCGGGGCGCTTGGGGTAGTCGGCATCGATCGTGGCCGTCGCGCGCCGTTGGGCGGTCTGGTCGCCGAGCATGCGGGCAAGCGCGGGCCGCACGAACAGGTGGAAGGTCACCATCGCAGAGACGGGGTTGCCCGGGAGACCGAAGACGAGCACCGGGCCGCTCGTCCCGAACCAGGTCGGGTGCCCGGGTCGCAGGGCGACGCCCCAGAAGACCTGCTCCACGCCGAGCTCCGCGAGCGCCGGCTTGACGTGGTCGTGGGCCCCGACCGAGACGCCGCCGGTCGTCACCACAACGTCGGCTGACAGCGCCCGCCGCAGGGTGTCGACCGTCTTCCCGTAGTCGTCGCCCACAGTCTCGACCGAGAGGGTGCTCCCCCCGGCGCCGGCAACCTGGGCCGGGACCGCGTAGCCGTTGGTGTTGCGTATCGCTCCGGGGGACAGCGGCGCCCCCGGCTCGACCAGCTCGTCCCCGGTGACGACGATCGCGACGCGGGGCCGGCGGGCGCAGGACAGGTCGGCCGCGCCGGTGGAGGCGGCAACTCCGAGCTCGGCAGGGCCGACCCGGGTGCCGGCTCGTAACACGACTTCGCCGGCGGCGAAGTCCTCGGCGGCGCGGCGAATCTGGAGGCCGGCGGTCAGGGGACGGGCCGCGCTCACGGTTCCGGCGGCCTCATCGGCGTCCTCCACGCGCAGCACTGCATCGCTCCCCGCGGGCACCATCGCTCCGGTGGAGATCCTCACCGCCTGGCCGGCCTCGAGCCGGCCGCCATAGGGAGCGCCGGCCCGCGACTCGCCGATCACCGTCAGGGCCACGGGAGCAGCCTCCGTCGCCGCCGCGGTGTCGGCGGCGCGCAGCGCAAAGCCATCCATCGCGGAATTGTCGAAGCCGGGTACGTCGTCGTGGCTCACGACGTCCTGGGCCAGTACGCGGCCGAGGGCGTCCCGCAACGGCACTGGGTCCGCCGGCGCCGGAGCCGCCCGGCGCAGGATCAGCTCCAGCGCGTCCTGCGGGGAAAGCAGGCCGGCCGTCTCCTGCGAAAGCTTCAGCGACCGCGCAGGCTGCGCGCGGCCGCGTCGAGCGCCCTAAGCGTCAGCCGCCCCCCGACCCTGAGCGGTAGCTTCACGGCCTCGACCGCGCCGTCCACCGCGAGCCGCGGCAGTCCCGGAGCGTTGCTGGTCTCCGCTCCGCGCCGGGCAGGGTCGCGTGGCTTGGCCGCCTGGGTGACGGGCACCTCGGCGGTGGGGCGCCGGCGCGGCGGACGGCCGGTGGGGGGCGTGCCCGCGCGCGACTTCGGTCGCGCCGTCGTGCGGCGCTGAGGGGTGGTGCGCTTCGCGCCACGGGGAGTCGGGGAGGACTCCTGTGGCACGTCCGGCGCCTGTGGGCTTGACCGGGGCGCCTGGCGTGCCTGCTCACGATGCCGCCGCCCGGTGACGCGCTGGGGACGGGTGCGCGGCAGCTTGCTCATGATCACGTCCGTATGCAGGCTCGGATCCGGCTTGCCTCCCGCAGGCGTTGTCTCACGCATTTCGGGCTCCTCATGCGAGCGGCCGGCCCCCGGGTCAGGCGCTGCGCCGGTGCCCTGCTCGGGGCCTGAGTGCTGGTCTGGTTCCACGCTGCCTCCTGGGGGGTTCGGGGCGAAACGGGGTCAGCCTACGCCGCCCCCGGACATTCGCTTGCGGATCGTACTGCTACCCGATTAACCTAGGAACTGGACGCTTTGCCGTCGCCGGCCGGTGTGTCCAGATCGATCGTTTCGGCCCAAATCCTGGGAAAAACGATGCCGGAAAAGCAACTTTCGGGTTAGAGACCCGTATAAACGAGTGACAACGATTGATAGAGGTCCGCGAAAGCGGATAGCCTCAGGACTTACCGGGCCACCGGGCGCGCGCTTGACTTCAAAAAGGATAGCGCTAAGATCCGGACACCCGTACGAGCGGTCCCAGGACTGCTCGAGTATGTCGCGACACCCAACGATCTGTGAATCTGGCGGAGCGGACACTGTCCGGTCCGCTTGAGTGCGGAAGGAATCAACCGAATCAAAGCCAATCTGCTTCAGAGCGAACTGCACGAACTGGAAGAGATCAAGGGTCTCGTAACCAAGGGTCAGCAACAGGGCGTACTCTCGTACAACGAGGTCGCCGACGCACTCGCGGAGATTGACCTGGACGAGGCCGAGGTCGAGGAGCTCTACGGCTACCTCGAGAAGTCTGAAATAGAGCTGGTCGAGGACCTGGAAGGCGGACAGCCCAAGCCAGAGCCCGAGCCGGCGGACACGGGCAAGCGCCGGCGTGGCAAGGCCAAGAGTCAGATCGACCTGCGGCCGGACATGACCACGGACTCGCTGCAGCTGTTCCTGAAGGACATCGGGAAGGTGCGGCTGCTGACGGCACAGGAGGAGGTCGACCTCGCGAAGCGCATCGAGCGCGGCGACCTCGACGCCAAGCAGAAGATGGTCGAGTCGAACCTCCGGCTGGTCGTGTCGATCGCGAAGAACTACCGCAACCAGGGGCTGCCCTTCCTGGACCTGATCCAGGAGGGAACGCTGGGCCTGGTCCGTGCGGCCGAGAAGTTCGACTACCGCAAGGGGTTCAAGTTCTCCACCTACGCGACCTGGTGGATCCGGCAGGCGATCGCTCGGGCTCTTGCGGACAAGGCAAGGACGATCCGCATCCCGGTGCACGTGGTCGAGAAGCTGAACAAGATCGGGCGCGCGGAGCGCAAGCTCGTGACCGAGCTGGGGCGCGAGCCCACGGCGGAGGAGATCGCCGCGGTGACCGGCATCGACCCGGACGAGGTCGGTGCGATCAAGCGCTCGGCGCAGGCGCCGATATCGCTCGAGAAGCCGGTCGGCGACGAGGAGGAGTCCGAGTTCGGGCAGTTCATCGCCGACGAGCGGGCTGAGTCTCCCTACGACCGGGCGGTTGACAACCTCACGAAGGAGGCCCTGCGCGAGGCGCTCGAGAACCTCTCGTATCGCGAGCGCAGGGTGCTCGAGCTGCGTTACGGGCTGGGAGGTGAGCACCCGCGCACGCTCGACGAGGTCGGGCGGACGTTCAACGTCACGCGGGAGCGCATCCGCCAGATCGAGAACCAGTCGCTGAAAAAGCTCCAGAGCTTGGCCGAAGCTCAGAAGCTGCGCGAAGTAGCTTAGAAAACGTTCGCCGTCAGCCTGCGAAGCCGACGGCGAACGGCGCAGTTCCCCTCAAGCCTGGTCACGGTATGCCGATGAAGGCTTCGTATGGCCTTCGACCTACAGCGCGCGCTGCACGCTGTCGTCGAGCAGGGCGGGTCGGACCTTCATCTGAAGGTCCCATCGCGCCCGCTCATCAGGCTGCGCGGCGAGCTGACCCCAATAGAAGACACGGACCCCCTCAGCCCGGCTGACACGGAGCGCGTGCTGCGAGAGATGCTGACCGCGAGCGAGCGGCTGGCCGAGTTCGCGCGCGATGGCGAGATCGACTTCTCGTACACGGTGCGGGGGCTCGCTCGGTTCCGCGTGAATGCGTTCCGCCAACGTGGGTCGATCTCGATCGCCTGCCGCGTGGTGCCGTTCGACATCCGCAGCGCCGCTGAGCTGGGCCTGACCGACGCCGTGACCCGTCTCGCCGACGAGGTGCGGGGACTCATCCTCGTGACGGGCACCACCGGCTCGGGAAAGTCGACCACGCTCGCGGCCATGATCGATCACGTCAACCGGACCTATGCGCGGAACATCGTGACGATCGAGGACCCGATCGAGTACCTGCACCGCGACCAACGCTCCGTCGTCCATCAGCGAGAGATCGGTTTCGACACCAGCTCGTTCGCACAGGCGCTGCGGCGGGTGCTGCGCCAGGACCCGGACGTGATCCTGATCGGGGAGATGCGGGACGAGGAGACGGTCGGCACGGCACTGAGCGCCGCCGAGACAGGTCACCTCGTGCTCAGCACGCTGCACACGATCGACGCCGTCGAGACCGTGAACCGCATCATCGACTTCTTCCCGCCGCATCATCACCAGCAGGTGCGAGCTCAACTGGCGGGGTCATTGCGCGGCGTGATCTCGCAGCGACTGGTCCCGACGGTCGACGGCGTGAATCGGGCGCCCGCGTGCGAGGTGCTGACGATGACGGGCCGGGTGCGTGACCTGCTCTCGAACGCCAACGAGACCGCCAAGCTCGGCGAGGTGATCGCAGAGGGTACGTACTACGGCATGCAGACGTTCGACCAGGCGCTGCTGGCCCTATTTCAGGACGGTCGTATCTCGATGGACGAGGCGCTCAAGGCAGCAACCCACCCGCACGACTTCAAGCTGCTCGTCGCGGCCGAGGGCCAGCGCTCCACGTCGGTCGAGCAGATCTATTCGGCAGACCACTCCGAGGACGCGCCGCCTCCTCCTCGAGCGGACGAAGAGGCGCCGGCCGCGGCTACCGCCGGCAACTCGAGTCCTCACTTCAATTCGTAAAGTCACTGGTATCATCGCGAGTGGCGGTGCATGTGGCGCCGTCGCTTGAGGAGAGACGTACCAGGCTTGTCGGTAATGGGTAACAACGAGACCTGCCCTGTCTGCCATACGGCGGAGATCATCTCGGGGAAGTGGACGCTGCTGGTGATCCGCGACCTCGCGGACGGCTGCAGCCGTTTCTGCGAGCTGGAGCGCTCGCTTGGTGGCATCAGCCCGCGCACGCTCTCCCTGAGACTGCGCGCCCTCGAGGCCGAGGGCGTCGTGCAGCGACGCACGTACCCCGAGGTGCCGCCGCGAGTCGAGTATCGCCTGACCGCCAAGGGCATGGCGCTGGTGCCGCTGATCGACCAGATGCGCCATTACGGCCAGGAATGGCTCATGAACGGCAACGGCGCCACGCCCAAGGGCGCCGCTGTCCCCGGCGAGGGCCACGTAGAGCCGCTCTCGTCGCAGCCGGTGGCCTCCGGGGTAGGCACCGGCCCCAAAGCCGCCTGACCAGGCCGCCCGTGAGGCGGCTTTTTCTTTGCCCGGGAGCCGCGGCAACTGTCGGTCCCTGCCGTCCGCTCGGCTAACTTAGGCGGGCAGCCTTCCTCGGCCGCCGCCATCTGGCGGCCGAGACCTGCTCTCGGGAAAGCCTCGAAGAAAGGGAGAACGAATGAGCCGCATCCTCCGGCGGCGGCCCTCGCCGTCGATGATCGTCGCCCTCGTCGCGCTGTCCGTGGCCCTGGCCGGCACCGCCACCGCGCTGCCCGGGCGCGCCCGGGTGAAGAAGGACGACATCTCACGGGCCGCCGTGCGAGCGGTCCACATCAAGTCACGCGCGATCCAGTCCAAGCACATCAGGTCACGTGCGGTGACCCGCTCGAAGATCGCCAGGCGCGCGGTCGGCTCCAGCGAAGTCGGTCAGGATGCCCTCACCGGGACCAACATCGTCGAATCCTCGCTGAGCACGGTCCCGGGCGCGACCAACGCCACAAACGCGACCAACGCCACAAACGCGAGCAAGGTCAATGGGCGCAGCGTCGAGAAGATCGCATTTGTCGTCGGGGCGGGCACTCCGGCCACCACTGTGCTCTCGCTGAACGGCCTCACGTTGAACGCGGCCTGCAGTGCCGGGCCGGTACTGAGCGTCACCGCGAACACATCGGTTAGCGGCGCCTTCATCCACGCCGGTGGTACCCACACCGCCGCGACCGCGTTCTACAACGAGGACGATCCGTTCAACATCGGCGACTCGTTCGCCGTGCTCGGGTCGACCGGCTCGAACTTGGAAGGCACGCTCACCTACGCGCGTTCCGACGGAGAGGTCGTGACGGCGACGTTCCTTGCCGAGGAGACCGCGACCGGCTGCGTGTTCGCCGGCACGGCGACGGGTTAGAGCCGCATCGGAGCGGAGGGCGTGCAGGGCCGCCCTCCGCTCCATCCCTCAAGTTTCCGTGCAGGAGGGCTGAGACTCATCTACCTTCCTTTCGGGACCACCGGGCAGGGGGTTCCCCCGCAGAACACTCCCTTCTTCTGCCGTGGGCTTCGCCTGCCCGCGCGACAAGGAAATGTCCGTGGATGTCTGGAAGGAGCCAAATGCCCCGTCTGTGGAAGCACCGCCCCTCGCCCGCGATGATCGTGGCGATGCTCGCCCTGTTCGTCTCGATGGGTGGGACTGGATACGCAGTCAGCAAGCTTCCCAAGCGGAGCGTCGGCCCGGCGCAGCTACGCAAGAACGCGGTTCGGACCGAGCACATCAAGCCAGGATCGATCACGACCGCGAAGCTGGCCGGGACCACCCTCAGCTCACTGCGGTCCCCGGTGGCCGCACCCGCAATCGCGGGCAGCTCGAACGCCGCCGCGGCAGGCTCGAGCGCTGCCCCGGACCGGGTCTCCTACGCCGACAAGGCGGGGATCGCCGACCGGGCGACGCTGGCCGACCGCGCAACGCTGGCCGACCGCGCAACGGTGGCTGACGAGGCAGCCGCCGCCGACACGGCCGCGGTCGCCGACAACGCCAAGCTGGCCGACAACGCGAGCAAGCTGGGCGGTAAGTCGGTGGCCGAGTTCCTGACGAGCGACACGATCCGCTGGATCACACCGTTCACGATCGACGAGGGCACGAAGGAGATGTTGAAGGTGGGTCCGTTCACCCTGACTGCCCGCTGCACTTTGAACGAAACGATCGGCGCCGTCACCGGTCAGGACCTGGCCGACATCATCATCTCCACGACACAGGCGAAGTCGGCGTTCGACGGCGATGACCTGCTTGGGAGCCTGGACCCCGGCGACGACATCGAGACGCGCCAGTTCGTCAACACCGTGCCGGCCCCTCACGGGACCCCCCGATTCGAGGCCTCCTCGGACGGGCTCGCGATCGGCGGTGACGGTGTCGTCTACATCAAGGGCTCGTACCTGTTCGCCAGCATGAACGTTGCCGGTCAAGCGGGCAAGTGCAAGTTCGGGGGTTACATCTTCCTCTAGAGGAGGCTGTTCGGACTCCGCAAATCCCTGAGGGGCGGCGCAGGAACGACACCCCCCGCGGCGAACAACGCGGCCGTGAGGAACCGCGGCCTGCACGATCAGCTCCATGCCTTCGCGTGCGCGGCGTCCGAGCGCCTCGCGCTGCTGGTCGAGAGCGGCGCGGAGATTCCGTACGAGGTGGCCGAGAGCCCGGGCGCACGGTCTGTCCTTTACCGCTACAAGCCCCTGTCGGACGCCTTCGTCCGCGACCGCTTCCCGGAACTGCGTGCCCTGCCCGCGTTCCCGGAGGTGCTCGCCGCACTGTCGCGCATCGAAGGAGTCTCCGGGTACCTGCGTGTGATGGGCACGAGCTACGTGCCCGCCGCGGAACGTGACCGCGCGGAGGCGGCGCTGGAGCGCTTCCTTGAAAGGGTCTGGGAAGAGGCAACCTCCTTCGACCTCGAGGGCGATCGCTTCGAGCGGGCCTACCGCGAGCTCGAGTCCGTGATCTACGAGGACACGGCCGTGAACACCGTGCTGGCACCGCTGTTGGGTGTGACCCTGGCGTCGGAGCGCTGGGATCTCGGGTCTGGGATATCGCTGGTGCGTGGCGATCTGTGCCCGGCACCACCCCAGGCCGTGTGGGGCTCCGGCCGCCAGGACGACGATCCGAACATGCTTGCCGTGCTGACCGTCGAGTCGCGCCCCACGCAGCCGCCGCCGCTGACGGAGGCTCGCATGGCCTTCCGCAAGCTCGTCACGGCGCTGCGCCTGCTCAAGCCGGGCGGAGCCGCGCTGTCCTCGGTGGCCTGGTGGCGCACGGACGACGGCCCGTGGCAGGAGGTGCCACTCGGCACGTCCGGCCGCTCGCGCGGGGGCCCCTATCTGCTCGAGCCGTCCGAGCACGGGGAGCTGGTCGAGCTGTTCGAGCTTGCGCGCAGTCGCCCGGCGCTGGGCGGCGCCCTGCCGTGGGCCCTGACACGCTTCGAGCAAGGGTGCGAGCAGCCCGTGGCGCTCGACGGGCTGTCTGACCATCTGCTCGCGATGCGGGCGCTGCTGGACCGCGGTGACCCCTCACCCGAGGGCCTCGCTCGTCGCCTCGGGGCGCTCTGCGCCGAGCCGGCCCATCGCCGGGCCGTCGAGAGCTGTGTCGAGCAGGCATTCAGATTGGAGCGGCTGGTGATGCGCGGCAACGTCGACGCCGCCTACCTCGAGTCGATCGGCGTCGGGTCGGCCGACGCGGTGGTGCGCGAGCTGGAGGAGAGCCTGCGGGCGCTGCTCCGCGACCTGGTCTGCGGGCACCTTGCACCGGACCTGGTCGGAATCGCGGAGGAGCTGCTGGCTCTGCGGCCCTCGATCGCGCTGGAGCAGGACGCCCCCGCGCCGGCACCTCCGCCCGAAGCCGACTTCGTGGTGCGAAGGCAGGTGACCCCCACGGCACCGGAGGCGCCCACGCAGGAGCGCAGCCTGTTCGAGCCCACCGTCGAGGCAGAGACCGATGAGGCCGTCGCAGCCGTCGGCGCGCGCGAGGTCGGGCCGGAGCCCGGCGAGCGCGATTGGCTCCTGGACGATGACGCAGCCGATTACTCCGGCGCCGTCTAGATTCAAATGGATCGAGTCCCTGGGGACTTTGGGGGCCTATGGACCCAGACCCCCAAACCACGCAACGATCGCAAACGAGCCCGCTATAGGTTGAATCGTTACCTCAGACGCGAGACTTCTCGAGGATTTCGCGCCGCTCGGCCGCGGACCCGAATAGGTACGCATTGACCTGTGCAAGCCCCTCGATGTCGTGCACGTCCTCGTC
>Ga0190275_10002453_pt1 | contig 13326 bp, 9 predicted proteins | sample Popmic550T_FD_133745 | JGI IMG/M metagenome (GOLD analysis project Ga0190275, IMG submission 133745) | Populus adjacent soil microbial communities from riparian zone of Yellowstone River, Montana, USA - 550 T | ecosystem: Environmental > Terrestrial > Soil > Riparian zone > Trees stand | place... | reverse complement strand
TGGACACCCAGGTCCTCTCCCTCGTGCGAGAGTGGTTCCCCCGGGAGGACGCCACGCGGGTGGGCGAGCTGAGGCAGGGCCTGCGCCAGCGGCTCCTGCTCGCCGAGGGGAGCGCCTTGCCGAAGATCGCCACCTTCACCGGAAGGGGGGCGCTCGCCCAGTGGACGCGCGCGGTCGCCACGCGCCTGGCGATGGATCTCCGGCGCGAGGCCTCTGGCAACATCCCGCTCGAGGAGGCTCCCGAGGAGGCGGAGGCCGTCGTCGGGCATGATCCCGAGTTCAGCTTCATCCGCGCCCGCTACCTGGACGACTTCCGCCAGGCCTTTCGGGAGGCGCTTGCCGCCCTCACGCCCAAGGAGCGCAACCTGCTGCGCCTGCACTACGTGGACAACCTCTCCGTGGACTCCGTGGGGACGATGTACCAGACGTCGCGCTCCACGGCCGCGCGGTGGATCGCCCAGTCCCGAGAGCAGCTCCTCGAGCGCACTCGGGCCCTCCTGGCTCAGCGCCTCAAGCTGAGCCCCCACGAGCTGGACAGCATGCTGGGGTTGCTGCGCAGCCACCTGGATGTGAGCTTGAATCGGCTCCTCACCCCGTGACGAAGCGGCTCACGGCGCCCAGCAGGCCTCGGGGTCCGTGCTGCCCGTGCCGCCCGCGAGCGTGCGGAACTTCGTCCAGGTGGTCGTCTTCACCGGGTACCGCGTGCCATTCCACTGGCCGCGCAGGCCGAAGCGCTCCCCCACGTCATCCCGGTAGTCGTACCAGAGCCCGAAGGGCGTCACGGCGCTGGCCACCAGCGCGTCGCCCGCGGCCTGCATGCCGGCGGCCTGCTGGGCCTGGGTGAGCACGCAGTTGTTGGCCGAGCACGTGGTGCCCGTGGGCAGCTGGAAGCCGAGCTCGGAGGCGAAGAGCTTCGTGCCCGTCGTCCCCGTGGCGGTGTTCAACCGCGAGGCCACCGTCTTTAGCCCGGAGGTCACATTGGACTTCCAGGTGCTGAAGCACGAGGTGCTCCCGGTGGCGATGCAGGTCTTGTCCAGGTGGTAGGGGTTGTACGGGTGGATGCCGAAGTAGTTGAACGGCCGCGAGCCCCGGTAGTTCGTGAAGGCCCCCGAGCCGAAGAAGGCCGGCCAGAAGGACTCCGTGGTGTACGTGTTGAGCAGGCCACCGCTGATGATGAGCTCCGTCCGGGCGTTGGCCGCCTTCCACTCCCACACCCGGCGCAGCAGCCATGCGAAGGCGTTGGGGCCCACGCGGAAGCGATTCACCCCGTCCCCGCAGCCCTGCTCCCAGATGTTCAGCTCGTTGCCAATCTCGTAGGCGTCCGCCTTGGCCGTGCCGACGAAGACGTTCTTCGCCAGCCAGTCCACGCGGCTGACATACGAGGCGATGAACGGATCAATCTGCGCGGGTTGATCATCCGCCCCACAGTAGCGCGCCGGCACCAGCACGTTCACCTTGATGCCCTTGGCGTGCGCCTTCTGGACGATGAGCTGGTAGGTGGCCGCGGTCGTGTTGGGCCAGTCCGCCTCGATGCGGATCCACTTCGCGCCCAGCTGGGAGTACTCGCAGAAGATGCGATCGGCATGCGTGCGCAGCGGCTGAGGGTTGTCCGTGTAGATGCCGCCGGTGACGAGCCCCAGGGAGACACCTGTCAGGGCCTCCTGCTCGCTCGTGCCCACCGCCTCCGAGTCCATGAGACTCTGCGCCTCGTCCTCGTCGATGGGCCCGCAGGCTCCCAGCAGCCCAGCAGCCAGAATGAGGGCGCTCCAGAGGCCCTTCACAGGGTGTGTGGTCGTCTGTGTCGTCGTCTTCACGTCGCGCTCCAGCATTCGTTTGGGGGAAGGCAGCTCCGGGTGCCTCAGGCCGCCCGTGCCGCTCAAAAAAGAAGGGCTGGGGCGCACAAGCCGCCCCAGCCCGGACTCATTCATCCGCCGCGCCAGGAACCCGGCGCGGCGCGAGACTCAGCACTTGCTGTTGTAGCGGCGCGGCACGTAGCAGGAAGAGAAGTAGGACCAGTCACGGCCGAGGTGCACGGCGCGGTCGTACCCGTTCGACGTCGTCGCCTCCCACGTGTAGATGCCGTTGGTGATGTAGTAGTCGAACATCGTCACGTGCGAGCCAGCGCAGTTCATGATGTCACCCTTGGCCATGCTGCTGCGGTTGCCCAACTGCCAGGAGATGTTGGGCAGGGTGGAGGTGCCGTACTTGGAGGCGGTGCCCCAGGCGCGGGAGACGAAGCCCGAGCAGTCCACACCTCGCGAGCAGCTCTCCACGCCCGCCGTGTTGATGTCGCCCGCAGTGTAGCCCGCGTACAGGTTGCTGTCGTAGGTGGCCACGCTGTCGAACCCACCCCAATCATAGGCGACGCCGGCGTAGCCCACGTTGACCTGCGTCAGGAAGCGAGGCTTGGTGCGGCCCGCGCAGGCGCCGTTGACGTTGGTGTTGCTGTAGCCGCGCACGAAGTCCGTGAAGTGGTTGCCCGTCAGCGCCATGTCATTCGCGGCACGGCACGTCTTGCTCGGGGGTGCCACGTCCTCGCGGGTCTCCTTGACGAGGGGCAGGACGGCCGGCAGCTCCTGGGTGAAGACGAGCTTCTGGATCTCCGCCCCCTCGCGGGTGGTGTGGAGGATGAAGGCGTCGCCCGCGGGGGTGGTGGCCACGTTGGACTGTACGTAGGTGTAGCGGTTCGCCAGCGGCACGCGGGCAGCGCCCAGCAGCTTGCCCTCGTGGCTGTAGCGGCGCACCGTCTGGTCCACGCGGAAGTCGCTGACGAGTGCGACTTCCTCCAGCTTCACCAGCACATCGCCGGTCTTGCTCATGCCCAGCACGCGCAGGCCGCCCAGATCATTGGGCACGGAGACCTCCAGCGGCTGGCCACCCACCGTCAGCGTTCCCGCGTGCGCCTCCTTCTGGGAGAGATCCGCGGCGCGCGCGGTGTAGAGCACGCCCGCCTGGCTCAGCCCCGGCAGCGAGGCCTTCGCCAGCCGGCCGTTCCGATCCAGCAGCTGGTCGAAGCTGGCGCCGAACTGACGCTCCACCAGCAGCTCGCCCGTCTCGCCTGCCGTCAGGCCGGTGATGCTTTGATCCACCGGGTAGCGGCCGTACTCGGCGCCGCTCGGGCTCAGGTGCAGAACGGTGGGCTGGCCCGCCGCTACGTCCAGCGCATAGATGGCGTCGTTGGTGACGACCAGGTCCGTGACGCCGACGACATTCTTGAGCTCGATGATGCCCAGCTGCGTACAGTCCTTGCTGTAGTGGAGCAGCCGCCGGGCTGCCGTGTCCGCGATCCAGAAGGAGCCGTCCGGCGCCACCTCGAGCCCACCCGGGCCCCAGGCGCGCAGCTCCTGGGTGTTCTCGTCCGCGAAGGTGATGCCGGCGCCACCGGACGGGATGCGGCAGACCACCTCGTTGGCGCCCGCCAGCGCTGGAGCGGCGAGCAGACTTGCGGACAGAGCTGCACACTGCATGAACCTGCGAAGGAGACTCATTGTAGACCTCGGGCGCTCACCGTCAGACGGGCGCGATGGAGCACGGAGAGTGGGGAAGAGAGGAGCGCGCCCCGGTGGCTGGGAGCCCTCCGGAGCGGCCTCTCACCCAGGAGACGAGGAGGGCCCATTTTCGTCCCATTTATTTCCTGCTTCTCGTGTCCCCCTCAGCTGACCGGCAGACCGGCCTTCGCACCCAGAGCAGGCGCGGGTCGTCGGACCTGTCGTTCAGTTGCTGACCAACGGCGCCTTTCCGAAGCGCGCGAGCGTCCAGTCGAGCCCGCTTGCCGCCCGGCTTACCGAGCCCAAGCGCCTGGATCACCGCGTCCTGTCCCGCGAGCCCGTGGAGTCCAGGAGCAGAACGTTCATGGGGCCCATTCTTGCGCAGTGTGCCACCCCCTGCACAGGTCATCGATGACCTCATCTCGTGGGGCCCCGAGGAGAATCACTGGCTTGGCGAGCCACCGGCCAGAGGCACGCCGGTTGCTGTCCGGGCCGCCGAGGACGAGGATCCTCAGAGACCAGCCATGCCCCTTGCAACGCCCTCCCCCCTGTCTCGGGCGAGCCCTCCCGCCGGCAGCACCCGCATGGCCTGCGGCCTGCACCTGGAGCTGTTCTCCACCGCCCAGGCCCTGCCGGACGCGGACTGGGGCTCGGTGGTCCCTCCTCCGCACGTCTTCCTCCAGCCTTCCTATCTGCGCGCCCTCGAGCAGAGCCGCCCAGAGCGCATGACGTTCCTCTACGCGCTCGTGCGCGAGGAGGGCCGGCCCGTCGCGGTGGCGAGCTTCCAGTGCGTGGACTTCGGCATGGACGGCTTCGGGCCCAACCTCCTGCCCGAGGGAGCGGCAGCGGAAGAAGCCGGAGCCTCCTTCTTCATCCGCGCCCAGCTGCGGCGGGTGCTGAAGCGCATGCGAGTGAGGATCCTGATCTGCGGCAACCTCTTCGTCTGTGGGCCCCACGGGTTCGCTTGGCGGCCCGAGCTCAGCGAGGAGCGAGCCTGGTCCGCACTGGCGGAGGCTGTGGGAGTGATCCAGGCGCGCGAGCCCTCCCTGACGATGGTGCTGGTGAAGGATCTCGCGCCCGGCGAGCAGGGAGCCACCCGCGTCCTGCGGCGTGCGGGATTCGATCCGGTGCAGGTCGAGCCCACCATGGTGCTCACCGTGAGCCCCTCCTGGCGAAGCTTCGAGGACTACCTCGCGGACCTGACCACCAAGTACCGCCACCAGGCCCGGCGAGCTCGCCGCCAGGGAGAGGGGGTCGAGCGCCGCGCGCTGAGTGCGGGGCAGATCGCCGAGCTGGCCCCCCGCGTGGAGGCGCTCTACGGCGCGGTCTTCGAGCGCTCGCGCCTGCGCCCCTCGCGCGTGGGCGCTTCCTACTTCGTCCAGCTCAAGGAGGCGCTGGGGGACGACTTCGACTTCATCGGCTACTTCTCCGACGGAGGCCTCGTGGCCTTCAACACGCGCCTGCGCGCGGGCGACGAGCTGGAGAGCTACTATGTGGGCCTGGACTACGCGCACAACGAGCGGCTGGCGCTCTATTTCAACGCGCTGCTCGATGACGTGGAGCACGGCATCCTCACCGGAGCCCACCACATCCTGCTGGGGCGCACCTCGCTCGAGCGCAAGAGCGCCCTGGGCGCCGAGCCCGTGGACCTGCGCATCTTCACCCTCCACCGCGAGCCGGTGCTCTACCCGCTGGCCCGCCGCCTCTCCTCGCTCGTCCAGCGGCGATGGACGGCCCGCCACCCATTCCGGGAGCGCCCATGAGACGCCACGCACCGAAGCTCCTCGCGCTGCTGGCGCTGGGAGCCGCGCTGGTGCTGCTGCGCCCGCTCGCCGCGAAGGCGCTGCCAGCACTCGAGGCGCTCCGCTCCACCGGCCCCCAGGGCCTGGTGCTCTTCTGCCTCGGCTACGGCGTGGCCACCCTCCTCCTGCTGCCCACCACCCCCTTCACCCTCCTGGCCGGTGCGCTCTACGGGCCCTGGCGCGGGTTGGCTCTGCTGGTGCTCCTCAGCCTGGCCGTGGACGGCCTGGCCTTCTTCCTCGCCCGCGCCGCGCGCCAGCCCCTCTCTCGCGTGCTGGCCCGGTTTCCCCGTCTGGCCCGCCTCGACGAGGCACTCGGGGAGGGCGGCTTCGGGGCGGTGTGCCTCCTGCGCCTCTCACCGCTGGCCCCTTATGCCGCGCTCACCTATGCCCTGGGGCTCACGCGCGTGCGCCCGGCCGCCTTCCTCGCCGGCACTGCCGTGGGGAGCCTGCCGGCCACCCTCCTGTTCCTCTTCCTCGGGCATGGCGCCGCGGGGATGGCCGAAGGCTCCGGCAGCCCACTCTGGCCCTGGGTGGCCTTCACCCTCACTGCGGTGAGCGCCCTGGGCCTCACCGTGTGGGCCCGCCGGCAGCTCGCCGTGCCCGCTTCCCAGCCGGAGGTTGGATGAACCGCTGGACTCCCGTGGAACGGATGTCCCGACTGTCCTCTGGCGCGCTCGCCGCCCGTACGAGCCCCCTCGTCCTCACCGAGGCCATCGGCGACTGGCCCGCACTGCGCAATTGGACGCCGGCCTTCTTCCGCGGCCTGTGCGGCGAGCGGGAGGTGTGGCTGCACCGCTACACCCGGCGCAACGCCCTCAAGGCCACCCTGGGGGCGTACGTGGACGGGCTGGAGGGCCGGGGCCCGCTCGCGGACAGCGGGCCCGAGCTGTACTTCGCGTATGACGCCTCTGTCCTCGGCGGCACCACCCGGCTGCGCGACGACTTCGACTTCCGGCCGCTGTTCCCTGCTGGGATGGGGATGCCGAAGACGGGCCTGTGGATGGGTCGCCAGGGCGCCCACACCCCGCTGCACTACGACATGGACGCGCTCAACCTCCACGCCGTGCTGCGCGGCCGCAAGCGCTTCATCCTCTTCCCCCCCGAGGACTCGCCTCACCTCTACCCCTCGGACGTCTTCGAGTGGACCACCGTCTTCAGCGAGGTGAACCTCGCCCGGCCGGACCTCGCGCGTCACCCGCTCGCGGTGCGGGCCCGGGGCCTGGAAGCCGTCGTCGGCCCGGGGGAGGTGCTCCTCCTGCCCCGAGGCTGGTGGCATGACGTGGTGTCGCTGGAGGACTCGCTCTCGCTCAACGCGTGGTGGGTGACGCCGGACCTGTTTGTCGGCGCGCGGCTGTGGCACGAGAACATCCGTGCGCTCCTCCACCGTGCCGGCCTCCACGCGCGCAACCGCTGCACCTGCTGTGGGCACGGCGACCTGCGCCGCCACCTGGGCTGGGGGATAGAGGCCGGAACTTGAGCACACCCCGCTGGCGCACCGGAGCCCGGCGGCTCGTGTCCCACGCCCATGGAAGCCCATGGGCGGTGCTGGCCGCATGTGCCGCCCTGACCCTCCTGGGCGGCCTCGCGGCCTCGCGGTTGGAGTTCCGCGGCTCGCTCTTCGAGCTGCTGCCGCGTGAGACCCCGGAGGTGCGGGAACTGGAGCACGTGGCCGAGAAGGCCGGTGGTGACGGCTACCATGTGCTGCGCGTGCGGGGAGCCGCCCCCGCGGCGCTGCAGCGCTTCGCCGGGCAGCTTGCCCCAAGGCTCGAAGCGCTCCCCGAGGTGCGCTACGTCGAATACCGCTTCGATGTCGACTTCTTCCGCCAGCGTGCGCTCCTGCTGCTGCCGCTGGAGCAACTCCGTGCCTTGCGCGCGGGGATCGAGGCGCGCGTGGCCTACGAGCGGCGGCGCGCCTGGCCGCTGCACGTCCAGCGGGTGGACGAGGAGCCACCCTCCCTCGAAGCACTCGAGCGGGAGCTCTTGCCGGAGGCTCCCCTCCCGCCCTACCTCGCCTCGAAGGACGGCTCCGAGCTGTACCTCCTGGTGAAGGCCGCTGATGCCGCGGGTGATCTCGACTTCGCCTCACGGCTGGTGGAGGCGGTGGAGCGTACCGCCCAGGAGGTGGCGAGGGACCATCCCGGTGTGGTGCTGGATGCGACCGGGCCCTTCGTAGGCCGGCTGGAAGAGGATGCGGTGGTGCGCCGCGACCTCGCGGGGGCGGCGGTGCTGGCCGCGCTGCTAGCGGGAGGACTCATCCTCCTGGCGGCGCGGCGGCTGTCGGCGCTGGCCGTGGTGGGGCTGCCGGTGCTCGCCAGCGTCACCCTCACCTATGCGGTGGCCTGGCTGGCCATCGGCCACCTCAACGTCATCACCGGCTTCCTCGCTGCCATCCTCATCGGGCTGGGGCTGGAGTACGGGGTGCATCTCACCGCGCGCTATCACGAGGAGCGGACAAAGGCGCCCGCGCGCGAGGCGCTGGAGGTGGCGGTGGTCTCCACCTTCCCTGGGGCGTTCGCCTCGGCCATCACCAACGCCGCCGCTTTCTACGTGCTGCTCTTCGCGCGGTTCGAGGCCTTCCGCCACTTTGGCTTGCTGGCCGGCACCGGCGTGCTGCTCTCCATGCTGGCCACCTACGTCGCGGGCCCCGCGCTCCTCTCGCTCGCCGAGCGCTTCCGGCCAGGGCCTCCCGCCGCCGTGGCTCCGACGGGGGGAGCCGTGCGCTCCGGCCGGCCCTGGCCCGCCTCCCGGCCGATGGCGCTCGGCCTGTCCGTGCTGGTCTTCGCTGGCTACTCGTGGGGGGTGCTGCCTCGCCTGGAGTTCGACTCGGACATGCGTCGGCTCAAGGGCGACTCACCGGTGACGCGCCTGGACGACCACATCAGCGAGCAGCTCGGCTCGTCTCTCACTCCCGCCATCCTCCTCGTCGACACCTTCGAGGAGCTGGAGGCAGTGCACCAGGCGGTGGCCGAGGTACAGCAGCGGCACGGCACAGGCTCGGAGCTGCGGCGCGCGGCCTCGCTCCTCGACGTCCTGCCGCGCGAGGTGGACGCGCACCTGGCGGAGCTGGACCGGCTGCGCGAGCGAGTGGCGGGCCTGCCGCCCTCGGTGTTCGACGAGCCCCGGGTGCTTGAGCTCCTGCCCCTGCTGGAGGCCCGGCCCTTCACCCGCGAGGAGCTCCCTTCGGAAGTCCGCCGGCGCTTCGAAGCGCTGGATGGGAAGGGCTTCTTCGTCCTGCTCTTTCCGGTCCGCGCCAACTACGATACACGCGCGATGCAGGCCTGGGCTGGCCAGCTCGACGAGGTGGTGGCCGGGGCGCGTGCCCGAGGCACCTCGGTGGTGGTGCTGGACAGCGACCGGGTGGCCTCCCGCATCTTCACCCTGGTGCAGGAGGATGGCCCCCGCGTCCTGGGGCTGGCGGGCCTGGTGGTGCTGGGGGTGCTGCTGCTCAGCCTGCGCGACGCTCGCGCCGCGCTGCTCATCGCCGGGTGCCTGGCGCTCGGGATGCTGAGCCTCGCAGGGGCCCTGCACCTGTCTGGTGTGCGGCTCAACTTCATCAACGCGGTGGTGCTGCCCAACCTCCTGGCCATCGCCGTGGACAACGCCCTGCACCTGTACCACCGCTACCGCGAGGAGGGCCCGGGCTCACTCGGGCACGTGCTGCGCTCCACCGGACGGGCCGCCATCCTCGCCACGCTCGCCAACGCCGCTGGCTATGGCGCGCTGCTGGTGGCCCGGCACGAAGGGATGCGCTCCATCGGGCAGCTCGCCCTGCTGGGGGTCCTGTGCACCTTCCTGGCTACCATGGTGCTCTTCCCCTCGGTGCTCGCCCTGGCGGAGCGGCTTCCCGCTCGCCAGCCCAGCAGCCCCAAGACCTGACCCCGCGTCCAGGGACTCCTACTTCTTCGAGCTGCGCAGGTACTTGTAGAACTCGGAGTCGGTCCCCAGGAACAGCGTGGTGGAGCCGTCCACCGCCTGCGGGTACGCCTCGAGCGTCCGCAGGAACTGGTAGAACTCAGGATCCCTTCCAAACGCCTCGGCGTAGATCTTCGTCGCCTCGGCGTCGGCCGTGCCGGTGATCTCCTGGGCCTTGCGATAGGCCTCCGAGCGGATCTCCTTGAGATCGCGCTCCCGCTGGCCCCGAACCTCGGCAGCGCGGCCCATACCCTCGGAGCGGGAGCGCTCGGCGATGCGGTGCCGCTCGGAGATCATCCGCTCGAACACCTTCACCTGCACCTCGTCCACGTAGTTGATGCGGCGCACCTGCACATCCACCAGCTCCACGCCGAACTCCCTCACCACCTCGGCGGCGCGATCCCGGATCTGCCGGGTGAGCCTGTCTCGCCCGATCATGACCTTCTCCAGCGCCTCGCCGCGCTCGGCCTCGGTGTGGGATTCGTCATCCTCGAAGGCGCGGTTGGAGGAGCGCACCGCCTCGATCAGGGCAGAGGAGGCGATCGCATTGCGCGTCTCACCATCGATGATGTCGTCGAGCCGGGACTTCGCGTTGCGCTCGTCCCGCAGGCGCTGGAAGAAGCGCAGCGGATCGACGATGCGCCAGCGGCCAAAGGTGTCCACCCAGATGTACTTCTTGTCCTTGGTGGGGATCTGGTTCGGATCACCTCGCCAGTCCAGCCAGCGCTTGTCGAAGCGGTTCACCGTGTCGGCGATGGGCAGCTTGAAGTGGAGGCCCGGCTCGGTGATGGGCTGCCCCTTGGGCTCGCCGAAGCGGGTGATCACAGCCTGCTCGTGCTCGCTCAGCGTGAACATGCTGGAGTTGCCGAGCAGCACGGCGAGGGCGGCAACTGCGCCCAGAACGAGGGCCAGGCGGTTCATCGCTTCACCTCCTGCTTGCTGGCCGCACTGGCGGGCACGGGATCCCGCCCGTCCATCCGCAAGAGCGGGGTGAGCCCCTTGGTCGCTTCATCGATGACCACCTTGGGCCCTGCCCCCTGGAGCACCTGGCTCACCGTCTCGAGGTACAGGCGGCGGCGGGTGACGTCCGGGGCCTTGCGGTACTCGTCATGGATGCGGGTAAAGCGCTCGGCTTCTCCTCGGGCGCGGTTGACGCGCTCGATGGCATAGCCCTCAGCGGCGCGCAGCGCCTCCTCTGCCTCACCGCGGGCGCGCGGGATGGCCCGGTTGCGCTCAGCGTAGGCCTCGTTGATGGCGCGCTCCTTCTCCTGGATCGCCTGGTTCACCTCATTGAAGGACGGCTTCACCGGGTCCGGCGGGTTCACGTCCTGGAGCACCACCTGCTGGATGTCCACCCCCGTCTCGTAGCGATCCGCCAGATCCTGCAGCAGGAGCTTGGCCTCGGTCGCCACCGTCTGGCGGCCCGTGGTGAGCACCTCATTGACGGAGTGGTCGCCCACCACCGCCCGCATCGAGGCCTCGGAGATGTCCCGGAGCATGGCCTCCACGTTCTTCACCTTGAAGAGGTACTTGTACGGGTCCTTGATCTTGTACTGGACGATCCACTCCACCACGGCGACGTTGAGATCTCCGGTGAGCATCAGGGACTCGCGCTTGAGGTCCACGTCCGTCGTCGCGTAGGTGGTCCGTGTCTCCACGCGCTCGGTGCGGAAGCCGAACTCCGCCTTGAGCTGCCGCTGCACGGGGACCTTGATGATCCGGTCGATGAAGAAGGGCAGCCGGAAGTGGGGGCCCGGCTCCGAGGTGCCAATGAAGCGGCCGAGCCGGAGGATGACGCCGACCTCATCGGGCTCCACCTGCGCATAGCTGGTGAACACGCCGAGGAGCGCCACCAGGCCCAGGGCGAGGTAGAGCAACCGCCGCCCGAGGCCGCGCTTCCACCTCTCCTGGAGCTCACGGAGGAAGTCAGAGGGATCCGGCCCGTTCGGGTCGGAGTTCAGGATGCGAGGGTCCCATGCCATGTCCAAGTCCTTGGCCTGCAAAGCACCAGGACGCAAGCAAAACCGACCTGAAATCGACGGTGTGTGTTGCGGCGAAATCAGGCTGCGTCGGTTCTGGAGGAGCTTGCGTCCTTCTTTGACGTTGGGGCGGGGCCTGCTCCTCGACAGCCGCTCACCCAAGGGCCCCCTGCTCACTGGCGCGCATCTTGCTGTTCGGACGGGCAGCTCGACACGCCCCCTGATGGAGGAGCCCCCGACATGAAGATCAACGGCAGACGCCCCAACTTCCTCGTCATCACCACCGACGAACAGCGCTTCCCACCTCCCTATGAGAATGAGGCGGCCCGACGCTTCCGCCTCGAGAACGACGTCGTCGGCCTGGAGCTTCGAAGGCACGGCATCGAGTTCCTCAGCCACCACGCCGCCTCCACCGCCTGCGCTCCCAGCCGCACCACCCTGCACACCGGCCAGTACCCCTCGCTCCACGGCGTGAGCCAGACTCCCGGCATCGGCAAGTCGTCCTTCGACCCGGACATGTATTGGCTCACCCCCAACACCGTCCCCACGCTCGGCGAGTACTTCCGCAAGGGCGGCTATCAGACCCACTACCGCGGCAAGTGGCACCTCTCCGACGAGGATCTCCTCGTCCCCGGCACGCAGACCGCCCTCATGAGCAATGACGTGAGCGGCACCGCGTACCCCGAGCGCATCGCGCTCTACCACGAGGCCGCTCGCCTCGAGAAATACGGCTTCTCTGGCTGGATCGGCCCCGAGCCCCACGGCTCCGCCCAGTCCAACGACGGCACCGTGCGCGACCCCGGCTTCGCCGATCAGGTCTGCCGCCTGCTCGGCGACCTCGAGCAGCAAGCGGCCTCCGAGGCCACCGTGCCCTGGCTCATCGTCGCCTCCTTCGTCAACCCGCACGACATCGTCTTCTCCGGCATCCCCTGGTTCCAGGAGTTCGCCCAGCTCCAGCAGAGCGGCAAGCTGCCCGAGGTGGTGCCCGCGCCGACGGCCGCCGAGTCGCTCGAGAGCAAGCCGCGCTGCCAGAAGGACTACGTCTACGCCTACCCGCGCGTGTACCTGCCGCAGCGCGACACGCCCGCCTACCGGCAGTTCTATTACTTCCTCATGGCCGAGGTGAACAAACACATCCACAAGGTCTACGAGCAGCTCAAGCGCACGTCCTTCTTCGAGAACACGATCGTCGTCCTCACGTCCGATCATGGAGAGATGCTCGGCTCGCACGGCGGCATGATGCAGAAGTGGTACAACGCCTACGAAGAGACGCTGCACGTCCCCTTCGTCATCTCCAACCCTCAGCTCTTCCCCCAGCCCAGGGCCGCGGAGCTCGTGACGTCGCACGTGGATCTGCTCCCGACGCTCCTGGGGCTCGCGGAGATCGACTCGGAGGCGGCACGGCGAGAGCTGGCCATGAGCCACTCCGAAGCCCAGCCCCTGGTCGGGAGAGACCTCTCGGGCTTCGTGCTCGGCAAGGAGGAGCCGCCGCACGAGCCCATCTACTTCATGACTGACGACAACGTGGAGGCCGGCGTCCAGATGACCAACGGCCTGACGGGCCAGGCCTACAGCCCCGTCATCCAGCCCAAGCACATCGAGACCGTCATCACCCGCCTGCCAGCGCTCTCTGGAGACACGCTGTGGAAGTACAGCCGCTACTCGGACAACCCCCGGTTCTACGCTGGCAACCCGGGCAATACCGACGGCGTGGCCACCGCGCGGTTCATCCCTCCTGAGTACGAGTGCTACGACCTGAGCGAGGATCCGCTGGAGACCCACAATCGCTGCAGTGCCCTCTCCAGGGCTCCGCTGCCCCAGGACATCCGCGACGCGCTCGAGAAGGTGCTGGAGGAGCAGCGGAGGCAGAAGCGGCTGCTGCCTCGGACGCTCAACCGCGACGCGGGCACCGCCAAGGGGCCGCTGCGGGACTGACACCCGGTGTTGGGGCCCGTCGAGACCCGGGGTGCTCCCTGGGCTTCGACGGGCGGGCGCTCGAAATGGGACTGCAGTCCCCGCCGGACTGAACTACCTTCCGAACGCATGCAGGACGAACCCGCTCTCGAGCACATCACCCAGCCGCCCCCACCGAGCACCCGGCTGACGGGCTGGAATGTCGACTACGTCTGCGTTGGCCACACGCAC
>Ga0190275_10002452_pt1 | contig 13331 bp, 9 predicted proteins | sample Popmic550T_FD_133745 | JGI IMG/M metagenome (GOLD analysis project Ga0190275, IMG submission 133745) | Populus adjacent soil microbial communities from riparian zone of Yellowstone River, Montana, USA - 550 T | ecosystem: Environmental > Terrestrial > Soil > Riparian zone > Trees stand | place... | reverse complement strand
TCGCTGATGCCCGAGAGGATGAGCACCGGCGTTCCGACCTTGGCCAGCCGCAATTTCTTGAGCACGTCGTAGCCGTGCATGTCGGGCAGGTTGAGGTCGAGCAGGATGATGTCGTAATCGTACAGCTTGCCGAGGTCCAAGCCCTCCTCGCCGAGGTCGGTGGTATAGACGTTGAACCCTTCGCCCGAAAGCATGAGCTCGATGCTCTTGGCGGTGGTCGGCTCGTCTTCGATCAGCAGAACGCGCATGGTGGCTGGCCCCTCTCACTCAGCGGCGCCGGAGCCGTTTCGCCCCGATCGCCCCTGATGAAGTTCATTAACCATGGGAGAGATGAACGCAAAAGGTTAATTTCGAATTAAACGAGGATTCACAATCACTCCCGCGAAACGTTGCGCCGCCGCAACAGGCAGGGAAGAGCCCCCCCTTGGATGAACGAAATCGGCGGCGCGCAATTAAAATGCCTAATTCATCGACCTGGACGCGCTATTCATCGACTTGCGGACGACGCTCGACCGAGCGGAGACCCGCGGGAAACGGCGGGGCTTTTCTGGTGCTCACCCACAATGGACCAATCTCGCACAGCGTTTCGGACCGGATTGGATTTGCAATGTAGGATTCTGTATGTTCCACTGATGTTCCGGCAAGTCGGGTGGGGTTCCGAGTCGCCGGGTTCAGGGGGGCCGATGCGGCGACATGGTCATTATCTACTGGCGGGATCCGTCCTCGCCGTGGCGAGCGCCGCTCTGGCGAACGAGACGGTGACCTACAGCTATGACGAGCTCGGCCGGCTGACCAGGGTTTCGCGATCGGGAACGGTCAATAACGGCGTCCAGGCCAGCTACGGCTACGACGCTGCCGACAATCGCAGCAACGTCACTGTCAGCCTGTCCGCGGCGCCGCCGCCGCCTCCGTCACCGCCGCCGCCTCCTCCGCCGCCGCCGCCGCCGTCTCCTCCGCCGCCTCCGCCTCCGCCGCCGCCGCCCGGAAATCAGCCGCCGGTTGCGGTCAGCGACAGTGCGTGGACCATGAAATGCATGTCCTCCGGCGTGCTCGTCTCCGTCCTCGCCAACGATTACGATCCGGACGGGAACACGCCGCTGACTATGCTCGGCGCCTCTTATGGCGGAAGCCTGGGAACGGTCTCGGTCTCCAGCGGCCGGGTCCGGTTCCAGCCGAACGGAAGCGGCGCGGGAACGGCCGCCGTGGCCTACACGATCCGTGATTCGCTCGGCGCGACGGCGACCGGGACCCTCAACGTCACCGTCGACGTGGGACAATGTTTGTGAGCCGCCCCTTCCTCCGCCTCGCCGCCGCGCTCGTCGCCCTGGCGCCCGTCGCCCCCGCCGCGGCCGTCGACAAGCTGGTCAATACCCCGGCCGAGAAGTTCGTGACGGCGCCGGGCGGGGTCGACCTTCGCACCGGACGCTTCGTCTATGAGGAGCAGGACCTTTCGATCGGCGGCGAGGGCAATGCGGGGCTCAGCTTCTCGCGCACGCTCACCGCCACCGTCCCGGGCCACATCAACCCGTTCGGCAACCTTTCCCACAATTGGGACATCATGGTTTCCGAGCGCAAGTTCAGCATCGACAATCCGGACTCTCCCAGCGGCCAGGATTTCCAGATCAACGTCCATTTCGGCGGCCGCTCGATGACCTACCAGGCGCGTCCTACCACCATCGGCTACCAGCAGATGTCGCCCGGAACCCCGGCGCCTCTGACCTTCACCGGCGACCGCGCCGGAGCGGCCGTCTATACCTACACCGCCGCCGACGGGACGGTGGCGGTGTTCCGGCCGATCGGCACCGGCGAATGCTCGACCGCCCGGCGCTGCGCCTATGTCTCCGAGATCACCGAAGTGGACGGCACGAGATTCACCTTCGCCTACGTCTCGGCCGGGGTCGGAATGCGGCTAACACGGGTGACCAGCTCGCGCGGCTTCGCTTTGCTGCTCGAAGGCAGCGGTCCGCTGGTCACCAAGGCCTGCCTGCTCAACCTCGCCGTGACCTCGGCGCCGGCAAGCGGGCTCTGCCCGGCGGGCGTGCCGTCGGCGACCTATTCCTATACGGGCGACAACAGGATCGCCGCCGCGACCGGTCCGGACAATGCGACGTCGAGCTTTCAGTACGGCACGGCGGCCTACCTCAACCAGATGGCCGGCTCCAGCACGACCGGTTTCGTCAAGCCCGGCTACACGACGCCCTGGCTGACCAACCGCTCCCACGTCCGGATCGACGAGATCGGGGTACCGCAGGACATCGTCGACCACCAGGCCTATGCCGACGGCCAGACCTATACCTACCAATATCAGCTCTCGCCCTGGCTGAGCTACAAGGAGCAGGCGCTGGCCGGCGGCACCTATGTCGACGCGCTCGGCGAGGGCGGGACGGCCGAATACGCCTGGCCGATCGCGCCCGGCGCCAATTATCCGGGAAGCACCTGCTGGCACAAGCCGTGCGTGGAGCCGATGCCCGACGGCCCCATCGACGACCCGAGCTTCGTCTACCACCAGACTCCCGGGCCGGTCATGATCAGCGGCCAGGGCATAGCGACCCAGTTTCAGTTCTGCGACGCCGCCGCGATGGCCGGGCTTCCGGGGAACGAGCGGAACCGCTGCGTCGTCGATCCCGTCGCCCAATATATCATCGATCAGGACGGGGTCAGGATCGACCTCAAATATGACGATAATTACAACGTCATCGAGGCGAAGCGTAGTCCAAAGCCGGGGGTTCTGAACCAGGACGGCACGGCTCCGGCGCCGATCGTCACCTCGGCCACTTACGTGACGACTCTGTCGAAAGCCGTCAACAAGCCGCTGTCGATGACCGACGCGCGCGGAAACACCAGCCGCTGGACCTACGCCCCCGAGCATGGCGGAGTGAGGACCGAGACCGGCCCGGAGGTGAACGGGGTGGCTCCGCAGAAGCGCTACGATTATGTCCAGCGCACCGCCCGGCTCGCCGACGCAAGCGCGGCGGGGCCGGCGGTGTGGCTGCTCGACCGGATGTCGACCTGCCGCACCGGCAAGCCCGCTTTGTCCGGCCCCGGCTGCGCGCTCGGGGCGAGCGACGAGGTGGTCACCCGCTACGAATACGGCCCGGAGACCGGCCCCAACAATCTTCTCCTTCGCGGTCAGTCGGTCACCGCCGACGGGACGACGCTGAGGACCTGCTACGCCTATGACGGGCAGGGCCGGAAGATCAGCGAGACCTCGCCCGGCGGAACCGCCGCGCTCGCCGCCTGCCCGATGGCGGCGCCGGCCGGCCCCCTGCCCTTCACGTCGAGCACCCGCTACGATGTCGACGGCAAGGTGACCGGGACGATCGCGCCCGATCCCGATGGCTCGGGCCCGCTCCCTTCGCCGGCGGTGCGCAACAGCTATGATTCGGCCGGGCGGCTCATCATGGTCGAGGAGGGCATGCTCGCCGGCTGGCTGCCGCACGGCGTCCAGCCCTCGGCCTGGACCGGCTTCGCGGTCCTGAAGGAAATCGTCTCCCGATACGACGCGCTCGACCGCAAGACCCGCGAGTGGGTGAACGCCGGCGGCGCGACGTGGAGCTCGACCGAATATAGCTACGACCTCGCCGGCCGCCTCAAATGCACGGCGGTCAGGATGAACCCGGACGCCTGGGCGGTTCCGCTAGCCGACCCCTGCGTCCATGGGCCGGCCCACGCTATCCACGGCCGCGACCGGATCTCCAAGAACGTCTACGACACGGCGGGACGGCTCAGCGAGGTCTGGGACGGGGTCGGCACGCCGCTTCAGCGCCGCGAGGCGGCCTGGACCTACAATGGCCACCAGAAACTGAGCCTGACCGACGCCCGCGGCTATCGCGCCGAGATGAAATATGACGGCTTCGGCCGGCAGCAGCGCTGGGTCTTCCCGTCGAAGACGACGGCGGGGGTCGCGGACGCCAACGATTACGAACAATATCTCTATGACGTCACCGGCAACCGGACCAGCCTCAGAAAACGCGACGGCTCGGTCCTGACCTTCCAGTATGACGCGCTGAACCGGATGATCGCCAAGATCGTGCCCGAGCGGGCCGGGCTGACCGCGGCGCAGACCCGCGACGTCCATTATGAATACGACCTTCGCGGCCTCCAGACCAAGGCCCGGTTCGACAGCCTGGCGGGCGAGGGCGTCACCACGCAATATGACGGGTTCGGCCGGTCCACTTCGTCCACTTTGGCCATGGCGGGGACCAGCCGGGCGATTGGCCATCTCTACGACGCGAACGGCAACCGAACCCGGATCACCCATCCCGACGGCGGCTGGCTGGCCTATGAATATGACGGGCTGGAGCGGTTCAAGCTGCTGCGCGAGGATTCCGGCGATCCGCTGGTGAGCTTCACCTACGACGCCGCCGGCCGCCGCTCGGGCCTGGCCAGCGGCGGAACCGCGAGCGCCTACGGCTACGATCCGGCGGGGCGGCTGCAGAGCCTGTCGCACAACCTCGCCGGAACGAGCGGAGACCAGGTCATCGGCCTCGGCTACAACCCTGCCAGCCAGATCGTCACTCGCACCGGCAGCAACGACGGCTTCGCCTGGAACGGCGCCGTGGCCGTCGACCGGCCCTATTCGGTGAACGGCCAGAACCAGTATATCGCCGCCGGCCCGGCCGGCTTCACTTACGACGCCAACGGCAATCTCACCTCCGACGGATCGACAACGTTCGTCTACGATGTCGAGAACAGGCTGGTGTCGGCGAGCGGCGCGAAGAACGCGGCCCTGGTCTACGACCCGCTCGGGCGGCTGTTCCAGACCTCGGGCGGAGCCGCAGGGATCGCCCAGTTCCTCTACGACGACGATGCCCTGATCGCGGAATATAATTCCGCCGGTACGATGCTGCGCCGCTACGTCCACGGCGCCGGCAAGGGCGTCGACGACCCGCTCCTCTGGTACGAGAACCTCGCCAGCGGCTGGCGCCGCGCCCTCGTCGCCGACCAGCAGGGCTCGATCGTCGCCGTCGCCGACATGTACGGCAACCCGATCGCGTTCAACGCCTATGACGAATATGGAGTCGCCAAACCCGACCAGAACGGCACCCCCGGAGCGGGCAACACGGGGCGGTTCCAGTACACGGGCCAGGCGTGGATTCCCGAGCTCGGCATGTATTATTACAAAGCCCGCATCTACTCGCCGACGCTCGGGCGATTCCTGCAGGTCGACCCGATCGGGTATGACGATCAGATCAATCTCTATGTGTACGTTGGGAACGATCCGATTAATAAGTTCGATCCTGCTGGAACTGAGGGTAAGAGCTGGTGGACCTCTGTAACTGAGTGGGCCGGTGATGCATGGTCGGACCTTAAGACTGAGGCTCGCCGCATCCCGGACGATCTGCGATCCCTCCCAAGGCACATCGCTAATGGCACAACCGGCTTGCCACCGACTGTGAGCGGGGGAGCGAACATAGCTACAGCTCCGATACGGGCTGTGAACGCGGTCCGAATAGGTCTAGCAGCTCGGACTGCCGTCGCGATTGAAAGGAGAGCAGCTTCTATTGCGGTGCAGGCAGGCAAAAACTCCGTGACTTTCAAGACGGTAGGAGGATTCAAGATAGTCGATCTGGCAGGGAAAGCCCACTATTCCAAGGAGCTTGGGCGAATGGTCTCAACACCTCACGTCCAAGCCTTCAGAGAAAATATCGTGAATGGAGTCGTAAAAAGCATTAGCCGCGTTGGCGAGGCTGTTCCCGCCACAATGAGAGATTTAGAGCGAGTTGCAGAGGCCCTCAAATAATGAACAGAAACTTTTCCATAAGAGACGCTGTATTTTTTGAGCTTTCTGGCGAAACTATGGATCTCTGTGAGCTGCTTAGCGTTGGATTTCGTCCTGGCGGTTTCCCCTCTGTAGAGATGCTCTGGATGATACCTAGCTCCAATCAACAGCTGCAAATTCTATTCAGTCAGGTGCAAGACTTTATGATCAGGGGTCGAGACGAAGAATACCCTCTGCAATCTGGAGCAACGCTGAGTATTGCGGGATTTAGTAACGGAGACCCTGATCTAACAGAGCCTGAATTATACGAGGAGCCGACGCGTGAAATGAACTACATGACGTTTGTTATGGATGACAGGTCGGCTTTTGCCATTAAAGCGGCGACTGCGAATATGCGACGGTTATAACCCTTTAATCACGAGTTTCTTTCTTATCGCCTCGGGGACGCCCTCAATTCCGGGGACACAATACCTAATTAGCTGACTGAGGCAGGCCCGGTTCGACAGTCTGGCGGGCGAGGGCGTCACCACGCACTATGACGGCTTCGGCCGGTCCACTTCGTCCACTTTGGCGATGGCGGGGACCAGCCGAACGATCGGCCACCTCTACGACTCGAACGGCAACCGCACCCGCATCACTCATCCCGACGGCGGCTGGCTGGCCTATGAATATGACGGGCTGGAGCGGTTCAAGCTGCTGCGCGAGGACTCGGGCGATCCGCTGGTCACCTTCATCGCGCGAGGTGGCGTGCTGCTAGCTGGGCGAATTGCCTCAAGCTCGTTCGGTCACCTCTTTACCGTGGCCAATAGGCTAACGAAAGGCCTTGAGCGCACTGGGGGGAGTAGCGGCCAAAAGACATGGCAGGCCTCTTTAAGGGGAGGTCAAGCTGCGGCTCATAGGTTATTCGATGGCCTCACTCGCGGTCGGTCCGCGGCCCGAGACGGGGGCAGATTGGGCAGTTTGAGAGACGGAAGCTTAGTGCAGATGAGTACTCGTACATTGAAAGATGGAACTATTCGTACTGATGTACGGGTCACGCGCACTGTTAATGAGACTGGGTCTCGCATCAACAAGACCGAATCGATAAAACTTAGATTTGATGAGAGATGACGATGAGCTCGCCTTTTCCTTTAAATGATATACAGTTCTCTAGCTTTCTTCCTAGAGTCTGTTTACCATATAGACTAGACCTACTAGAGATAGCGAGATGGTTCGCTATTGGAAGTAACAATAAAAACGAAAGTGAGTTTGATATATTCGTTGGAGATAATAGATACAAATGGTCTGGAACAGATGTCATAGACTTATTTAACAATATACAAACTCTGTGTATAAATTATAAACTTGCAAGCTCGTATGTTATTTGTAATATAACAAGTAGTTTATTCTTTTTCGATTTGCATGACAGGTTTAGCTTTTTCTCAGGTGAGCAGCGGATTCTGCAATCCCTCTACCCTTTCTCTCGCGAAATAATGTGGGAGAACTTTGCCTTTTGGCAGGAGGAGGATGATACAATGCTGAAGGAAATTTTTGAAATCGTCCATTCAGCTTGATGTCAACCGGACGAGCCTGAAACGCGACGGCTCGGTCCTGACCTTCCAGTATGACGTGCTGAACCGGATGACCGCCAAGCTCGTGCCGGAGCGGGCCGGCCTCACCGCCGCCCAGACCCGCGACGTCCATTACGAATACGACCTTCGCGGCCTCCAGTCCAAAGCCCGGTTCGACAGCCTTGCAGGAGAGGGCATCACCAACGGCTATGACGGCTTCGGCCTGCTCGTCTCGAGCAGCAGCAACATGGGCGGGGTCGCCCGGGCGACGGGAAATCTCTACGACCTCGACGGCAACCGGATCCGGGTCATCCACCCCGACACGAGCTTCTTCACCTACGAGGTCGACGGGCTCGGCCGGCCGTTCCGAATCCGCGAGAATGGGGGCGATCCGATCGCGACCTTCGCCTACGATGCCGCCGGCCGTCGCGTCTCGAGCGGTTACGCCGCCACCACCTCCTACGCCTACGACCCGGTCGGCCGGCTGCAGACCCTGAGCCACAACCTGGCCGGAACGAGCCGAGACCACGACCTCGGCTTCACCTACAATTCCGCCTCGCAGCCGCCAGCCTGGCGAGGTCGCTCCGCACCTCGGCGGGCGTCCTTCCGACCTCGTGGAACCGCCCGGGACGGCGATTCAGGTTTTGCGCCGCGGCGGCGGGCGTGGCAGGGCGGCGGGGCCCTGGGGGGCCCCGATGAAAGAAAACGCCCGTGTGGGATAAATATGTCTTGTTCATCGACGGCGAGGCGATCGTCATCGACAAGCCGGCGGGCCTCGCCGTCCACCCGGGCTCGCGCACGCCCGAGAGCCTCGAAGACTATCTGAAGCATTTCCGCTTCGGCTTCAAACGCGCCCCCCTCCCCGTCCACCGCCTCGACCGGGATACTTCGGGCTGCCTGCTCCTCGCCCGCAACCCCAAGGCCCACAAGCGCTTCCAGCGCGCCTTCGAGGAGAAGAAGGTCACCAAGACCTATCTCGCAATGCTCGACGGAGTGCCCGACGCCGCGGAAGGCGCGATCGACATGCCGCTCGGCAAGGTCTCGAGCGAAGCCGAAGGCTGGCGGATGGTGAACGACCCGGAGGGCCGGCCATCGCTGACCCGCTGGCGCACGGTCGCCGTCCGAGACGGCCGCGCAATCATCCTCTTCTCCCCCGAGACCGGCCGCACCCACCAGATCCGGGTCCACGCCGCCGACGGGCTCGGGATCCCGATCTCGGGCGACCCGGTCTATGGCGGCTCGAACGGGCCGATGCTTCTCCACGCCCTCTCGATCCGGGTCGACCGCGACGGCAAGCCGCCCGTCGAGGCGACGGCCCCGCTGCCCCCGACCTTCCTCAATGCGGGGCTGAGCGAGGTATTGGGCGATGTCCTCGACGACTGAGCCCTTCGTCCTGCCCGAGGAGGCGCTGGAGGAGAAGTTCCTCGCCTCGACCGGCCCCGGCGGCCAGAACGTCAACAAGGTCGCCACCGCCTGTCAGCTGCGCTGCGACGTCTTCAAGCTCGGCCTCGCCCCCGCCGTTTACGCCCGCCTCAAGCACCTCGCCGGAAGCCGGATGACGACAGAGGGCGAGATCGTCATCACCGCTCGAACCCACCGAACCCAGGAAGCGAACCGCGAGGAGGCGCGCTCGAGGCTGGCCGACCTGATCGCCAAGGCCCACGTCGCTCCGCGCCGGCGGGTGAAGACCAAGCCGAGCCGGGCGGCCAAGGCGCGGCGGGTGGACGAGAAGAAGGGGCGCGGCGCGGTGAAGCAGGGCCGGGGCAAGGTACGGCTGGATTAGGTCTTCCTGCGCAGCTCCCCGGCGACGCATCCCGCAACGATCAGTCGGAATTTGCGCTCTGGCCCATGATGCGGGCTTTTCGCACGTAATCGAAGCAACCCTGCCCCGACCAGGCTCGCCCGTCGGGAAACCGCAATTCTATCCCGGCGAGATCTCTCTCGTCCGCCAGCCGCATATTGACGCCCATGACGACGTTCCCGTGCTTCGCCGCCGCATTCGCGGTCAGAACGAAATGGGTCGTCGAGCCGCATTTGGCGCAGAACTGGATCAAAGCGCCCGGATCGTCCTTGTCCTCCCGGCAAAACCCTTGCGCCGCTCCCTCGACCCTCACATCGGACGGATGGAAATAGGCCCAGCGGGCGCCCGTCTTGCTGCACAGCGTGCAGTTGCACTCGTGGACATAATCGGGCGGCTTCTTCGTCTCGACGCGGATCTGGCCGCACAGGCAGGAAAGAGTCAGCATTCTCATTTTCTAGCAGCAGGGCCGCTGGCCCGATAGCCGCGCTATCCCATCCGCCAGCCGCGCAGCCAAGGGCGCGGTCAGGCGGGGGCCGGGAGTCGCCGCCGCCTGCCGACGACACGGTCCAGCACCACGAGGAGGATCAGCGAGGCGCCGAACAGCGGCAGCAGCAGGCCGGCGACGACGAGCGCGACGATCGGCCATCGCAGCCGGGCGCCCGCGGCGGGCGCCGGCGCTCCGAGCGTGCCGGGCGGGCGGCGCCTCAGCCACATGATCACGCCGAGGATGCTGATCGCGACGAGGGCGATGGCGGTCAGCAGGCCGAGCAGCTGGTTCGCCCATCCGAAGAGCTGGCCTTCGTGCCAGGCGATTCCGGTGTTCGTGACTCGGTCGATGACGTGCTGGTCGGCGAAGCCCGATCGGCCCGTCTCGGCGCCGGTGGCGGAATCGTAGGTCACCTGCCGGCCGAGCGGGCGGTTCTGGGGTTCGGACTTGGCGGTCCAGTCGGCGCCGCTCGGCGGGCCGAAACGCTGCGGAGCGCGCGGCGGGAGGACCAGCACCGGAAAGGCCATATGCTCTGCCTGCGCCTTGGCGACGACGGCCGACAGCGGCAATCCGCCCGCCGGAACGGCGGGCGGGGGCGGCTCGCCGTGAACATGCGCGACGGCATGGCCGCGATGAGTGCCGCCTCCGGCGCCGATCTTCCACTCCTGCGGCCCCTTCACCAGGCCGAGCTCCGTCCTCGCCCATTTGAAGGCGCCGCCCCAGGACGCGGCCCAGGGAAGGCCGCTGACGAGCATGACCAGCACCAGCCCGGCGATCCAGAATCCGGTGACCCGGTGGAAATCCTTGAGCAGCGGCCTTCCCCTGAGCGAGAGCCGCGGCCAGAAGGTGCCGGCCGGCCGGAACGGCCGGGGCCACCACATGTAGAGGCCGCTCAGGATCATGACGATGGTCCAGCTCGCCGCCAGCTCGACCAGCCAATCCCCTCCCTTGCCGAGCAGCAGGGACCCGTGGAAACGCGAGACGACCGCCGAAGTCCGGGCTTCGGGGTCGAATGCGCCCAGCACACGGCCCTGCGGCGAGACGAAGACTTCGCGCTGGCGGCCGTCGGCCAGGGCGAGCTGGATCATGGCGGAATCGCCGGGCTGCTCGGGCAGACGGTAATGGTTGAAACGCGAACCGGGATAGGCGGCCGACGCCGCCTCCAGCTGCCGGTCGGCCGAGACGGCCGCGTCGGTTCCCAGATTCCGGTAGGCGCTTTCTTCCCAACGGTCGATCTGCGGCTTGAACAGGTAGATCGAGCCGGAGATCGAAAGAATGAGAACGAAGGGCAGCACGAACAGCCCGGAATAGAAATGCCACCGCCAGATCGTTCGGTAGGCGGCGCTGCCCGAAGCATTTCCGGGTGCGGTTTCGGATCGGGTCATGGGCGTATCCGGCTAGAGGGAGCTTGATCCACCACCGGAACCGAAGGCCGCCGTAGACGGCCCCGCCGATGCCGGGATTGAAGATTTCGGATGTCGCTTCGGCGACGGTCGAGATGCCCACCGAGGTGGAACATCGTGTCGGCCGCGGTCGAGCTTCGGTTGCCGCGCCGAGACGTCGGCTAGCGAGTCAAGGGCGGACCGCGGAGCGGAGGCCGGAGCCGAAGCGCGGCGACGTCCGGCCGCTCGGAGCGCAGGAACAGCTTCGTGAAGGCAGGGAAAACGATGGCCGTCGCCAGCGCTGCCGGAGCCGTGCTGCCAAGGGCTGGAAGCGACAGATCGGCGAAGGCGCACGAGCCCCGCGCCTGATCATTGCCTTGCTCATGGTGAGTCGTGCCGGCCAGGGGGCCGGTGGTTGCGGGCGGAATAATTGCGACGGACGACGCGAGGCCGGTACAGGGTGTCAGAGCGAGCCGCCCATGATCCAGCGCCGGCATGAATCCGGCCGGCACCGCCAGCCGCAGCGCCAATGCCCCCAGCCCGATGACCAGGATCAGGAGAGGGTGCATGAGGCGGGAGGCGCGGAGTAATCGCACGGTAAGTTTGTACTTGTCACCGACCGCCCTGTCATTCCTCTATAATGTTCTTTTTCTATTGTAGAATTTCGGCATCGGCGCGCCGGCGCCGGCATGGATTTTCCGCCGGCACGGGAATGACGGATCGGAGCGGCGGGAACGGGTTCGGGATTGCTTCGTCGCTCCGCTCCTCGCAATGACGGCGGGATGTATGACTTCAAGATCGACACGGCCGACAAGGCCGAGGCCTGGCGCCAGATCGTCGCCGCCGCCGACTCGCTCACCCAGGGCGAGCCCGACGCCGTCGCCAACATGGCCAACGTCGCCGCCCTGCTCTTCGAATCGCTGGCCGAGCTCAACTGGGCGGGCTTCTACCGCAATGTCTACGGGGAGCTGGTGCTTGGGCCGTTCCAGGGGCGGGCGGCCTGCATCCGGATCCCGTTCGGCAAAGGGGTCTGCGGGGCCGCCGCGGCCACGCTCGAGCCGCAACTGGTCGACGATGTCGACGCCTTTCCGGGACATATCGCCTGCGACAGCGCCTCGCGGTCGGAGCTTGTGGTGCCGCTTGTCCATGGAGGCGAGCTGGTCGCGGTGATCGATCTCGACAGTCCCAGGAAGGGGCGGTTCGACGCCGGCGATCTGGCGGGGTGTCTCGAATTGGCACGCCTCCTCGCGCCGCGCCTGGGGGCCGGTAGCAATGCTTCTTCCGAAGCGTTAAAAATGTCTTAACGAGCCCCGATTCCTGCCGGGGCTTTTCGGGAAGCACTCGCGCACAGGGGACGAACATGAGCAAGCTCTGGCTAATCGGCTTGGCGGCGTCGGCCGCCTGGACTCCGGCGGCGATCGCGCAAGGGGCTCCGCCGCCTCCACCCCCGCCTCCCATGGCTCACGGCGCCCACGCGCCCGGCCACGGCGGCATGTCGATGCAGAGCGGCGGGCACCATGTCATGCCGCCGGCCCCGCACGGCGGCGGTCATATGAAGGGGATGAAGGGCTGGCAGCGGTTCGGGCGCGGCCATATCCTCCCGCCGCACTTCCGCGGCCGGCAGTTCATCGTCCAGGATTGGCGGGGTTTCGGCTTTCCGGCGCCGATGCCGGGCGGCCATTGGATCCGCTATCATGACGACGCCCTTCTGATCGACGGCGAAGGCCGGGTGATGGACGGCCGCTACGGCTGGGACTGGGACCGGCGCGGCGACCCTATGGCCCATGACGACGGCGGCTATGGCGAGGGTTACGCCGAGGCGGATTACGGACGCGACGACGATTACGGCCGCGAGGACGAATATGCCGAGGACGGGCGCGACCGGGGCCATCATGGCGAACGGGTCGTCCGGGTGATGCGGCACGGCGACGGCTATAAAGGCGATAAGGGCGATTGCCGGCGCAGCTGCACCCGGGTCCGCCACCTGCCGCCGCCGCCGCGGCATCCCGGCTACGGCTATGGCTATGGGCAAGGTTATGGCTACGGTTATGGCTATGGAGCGGGCTGCGGCTGCGGCCCGGTCGTGATCACCGAGACGACCACGACGACGGCGCCGGTGGTGGAGATGCGCACTTATTACGAGACGGTGTACGAGCATCGCGCCGCGCCGCGCCGGCATTACAAGAAGCCGGTGGTGCGCCATTATTCCAAGCCGGTCGTCCGCCGCTCGGTCAAGTCGGCGCCCGCGCCGCGGCCGGGCGAGCGGGGCTAGAGCGCTGAGGGATTAGGTTGAATCACCCAAACCCGTTCGCCCTGAGCTTGTCGAAGGGCCTTTCTTCTTGTTTCATAAGGCGAAAGAGCAGGGCTTCGACAAGCTCAGCCCGAACGG
>Ga0190275_10002451_pt1 | contig 13334 bp, 6 predicted proteins | sample Popmic550T_FD_133745 | JGI IMG/M metagenome (GOLD analysis project Ga0190275, IMG submission 133745) | Populus adjacent soil microbial communities from riparian zone of Yellowstone River, Montana, USA - 550 T | ecosystem: Environmental > Terrestrial > Soil > Riparian zone > Trees stand | place... | reverse complement strand
GTTCTGCTGAGCCAGCTACTGTGCTGCATTTGTGATCTCTCCCATCCTGCGCGTGATGGGAAGATTCTATAACAGTTCGGTAATCAGTTTGCCGCCATTGACGGTAGCTCGCTCGGCGCGGCCGTTGTGGAGGAAAGTAACTCGCATGTGATCGAGGCCTAACAGATGCAAGATTGTCGCATGAAGATCGTGCACGTGATACGGCTTATCAACGGCTCGTAACCCGATCTCATCCGTAGTCCCGATGGCCTGACCAGCCTTGACTCCGGCTCCCGCCATCCACATCGTGAAGCCCCAGGGATTGTGGTCCCGTCCATCGCCACGTTCGTTGAAAGGTGTGCGCCCGAACTCGCCTCCCCATACGACGAGTGTGTCCTTAAGAAGGCCGCGGCCTTTCAGATCCTGAAGCAGTCCTGCGATCGGCTTGTCGGAAGCTTTACACCACTTGGAATGATTGCCTTCCATGTCGGCGTGCGCGTCCCATCCGCTGCCGCTGCCGCAGTACAACTCAACGAAACGCACTCCACGCTCCACCAGCCGCCGCGCCATCAGACAATTCTTCCCGAAGGCTTCGGTTGACGGATCGTCGAGTCCGTACATCTTGCGCGTGATCTCGGACTCTTCAGCGATATTCACCGCTTCCGGCGCCGACGACTGCATGCGATACGCCAGTTCATACGACTCGATCCTCGCATCCAGCTCGCTTTCCGTTGGTCTGCTCTGCGCATGATGCCGGTTCATGTCGAGCAGCAGATCCAGCAGCCCGCGCTGCTGCGTTGCCCCGATCTTCTCCGGACGGTTCAAGTGCAGAATCGGTGGCCCTTCACGCTGCAACAGTGTCCCTTGATAGGTCGCTGGCAGAAATCCCGAACTCCAGTTCTGGGCGCCACCCACCACACTCTTGTTGTCGGTAAGGATCACGAAGGTCGGCAGGTTGGCGTTGGCGGTACCCAATCCGTATGTCAGCCAGGAACCAAGCGATGGCCGGCCTGCGATGATCGCGCCGGTATTCATCTGACAAACCGAACCAACATGATTCAGGCCGTCCGCCCAGCACGATCGGATGACTGCAAGATCATCGGCATGTTGCGCCACATTGGGATACCAATCAGAGACCCATAAACCGCTCTGACCATGCTGCGCCCATTTGCGCTTGGTCGGCATGATTGTGTTGCCGACTGTGCCCATCGACGTCAGGGGTCGCCCAAACGACTCGGGCATCGGCTTCCCCGCAAGCTTGTCGAGCGCGGGCTTGGGATCGAACAGATCTAAGTGACTGGGACCGCCTTCCATGAAAAGGAAGATGATCGATTTTGCGCGGGGAGGATGGTGCGGAGATTTCGACGCCAGTGGGTTGGCCACTCCGGCAGCGCTCGCTGGTGAACGCGAGGCATTCATCATGTCGAGCAAAGCGATTGCGCCCAAGCCGCTTCCGGCTCGCGTCAGGAACCTTCTCCGCGACGATACGGGAGACTCAGAACCGGTAAACGAATTCATTGGAATTGATTAACGCTAAACAAAGATCAACCAACGCCGCGGCATCGACTGCATTCACGCCTTCGACAGTGCGGCTCGGTGCTGCGAGCTTCTCGCCCTTGGCCGCGCGCTCATTGAGCAGCCCGCGTTGTCGCGAAAGAAATGTAACGCTGCGATCCATCTCCCAGCTATCAGGCTTGCGGGAATAAGCCAGGCGGAAAGCTTCGGTCGCCTGTCGAGCAGGGTCGGCGCCTGCGCGATCCAGGACTCGTGACGCGAGCCCCTGCGCCCAATCGAGCGATTCATCAGAATTCAGCATCGTAAGCGCTTGCGGCGCAGTAGTAGTCTGCGTGCGTCGCGAGCAGCTCTCGAGTGACTCAGGCATATCGAACGCGCTCAACATCGGATACGTGGCTGTACGGCGTACAGAGATGTAAACGCTTCGCCGATTCTGATCGGCAGAATTCTTCGAAACTGTCCATCCGCCCGCTGGCGGAGGCATACCTAAAGGCAGGGAAGGGGAAACGCTCGGACCGCCAATCGCTGGATTGAGCAACCCGGATACCGATAATGCGCTATCGCGGATCGCTTCCGCCTCCAGGCGCTGCGGCCGGAACCGCCACAACAAGCGATTCAGCGAATCGGTCTTGCTTGCTTCCTCACGGTACGCCGAACTCTGCCGGTAAGCATTCGACGTAACCATCAGGCGGTGCATATGCTTCAGGCTCCACCCGTTCTGAACGAATTCACTGCTCAACCAGTCGAGTAGTTCGGAATGCGTCGGCTTCTGCCCCATCCGACCGAAATCGCCGGGTGTCGACACGATACCCACGCCGAAATGATGGTGCCAAAGTCGGTTCACCATTACTCTTGCGGTCAGCGGATTCGCCGGATCGGTGAGCCACTTTGCAAGCGCCGTACGGCGGCCGGTGGTGGCCGAGCTGTTCGGGGGTACGATCTTCGCCGCTGTGGGATCGAGAATCGTCAAAAATCCCGGCTCCACTTCCTCGAGTTCGCGGGCGTAGTTTCCGACTGCAAGCACATGTGTGGGTGGCGCCTTCGGTCCCAAATCACGCATGCCGACTCCCATCGGCTCCTCGGAGTGATACAGATGATCGAACTGCTTCAGTTGCGCGAGAAGTTGGTCATACCGCTTTTTGTCCTCACCCTTCAGCCGAGTCATCATCAGGAACGAACTTGGATGACTGATTACACGCGCGCGGTGCGCCATTTGCAGTTCAAACGGAGTGCGCTCATCGGCATCCTTAAAGACCGCGTCCTTGATCGGTTGGGGAAATTTGAAGTACTCGTCTTCGATCAGCTTGCTGCGTGCGCCGTTGACCAGAATCTCTAATTCTTCGCGAATCGCGCGCGTCGCTTCTTCCCATGCGGCGGACTTCTTCTGCTCTTCTTCCCGCTGCTCCTTAGACCACATCGGGATTGCATCATCGTTTGCGGTATGAGCGAAGAATGCTTGCAGCCGGTAGTAATCACGGTGCAGAATCGGATCGAATTTATGGTCGTGGCATTTCGCGCAGCCGAACGTCAGTCCCAGAAATGCCGAGCCGACGGCATCTGTGACGTCCTGCAAGATATCCTGGCGCCGCTGCATCAAGTCCCGCGCGTTCCATTCATCCGGATAGTGCCGGCTGAATGCCGTCGCCACCCGAGCCTTGGGATCGTCCGGCCACATTTCATCGCCGGCGATCTGCTCCTGCACGAAGCGGTTGTAGGGCTTGTCTTGATTCAGGGCTTCAATGACATAATCGCGATAGCGCCAGACATTGGGCCGATATTCGTCCGCCCGGAAGCCGTCGCTTTCCGCATACCGCGCAGCATCCAGCCAATGTCTCGCCCAGCGCTCACCGTAGTGCGGCGACGCGAGTAGCCGATCGACGAGCCTTTCGTAGGCTTCCGCCGACCGGTCCGTGAGGAACGCTTCGACATCTTCGGGAGTGGGTGGCAGTCCCGTCAGATCGAATGTGACACGCCGGATCAGTGTGATTTTATCGGCAGAAGGTCCCGGCTTGATGCCTTTGTCTTCAAGCTTCAGAAGGATAAACGCGTCGATCGGATTTCGAACCCACGCCGAGTCCTTCACTGCAGGCAAAGCTGGTCGGCGCACGGACTGCAGCGCCCAATACTGCCGGTCTTTGTCAGTGAATTTCTTAGTCGCGGACGACTCGAAGGCAGCGCAAAAAGACACGAGAAACAATGCGCCCGCAGAGATGCTGATCCGGTTCCACCTGCTCACCATTTTGTGTCGTCCAAGAAGTCTCGTCCAAAACGCAGGCACTCTGCCGAAAGTTCCTGGTCACTATGAATTATAAGCCAAATTCTGCTAGAGAGGCGGGCGCTCGCCGACCTCTCGAGACATCCTTTGCGTTAGAACGTGAACTTCGCCGCAAAGCGAATCTGCCGTTCTCCTGTCGCACCCGTAATTTCTCCGTACCCGTTCAGCGCGCGAACGCTTCCGTCGGTATTTAGCGTCATATTCGACACCGTGGTGCTGGCAGTAGTGGGGTTGTTGAACTGCGGAGTATTCGTGATACCGAACATCTCCATGCGAACCTCGAAGTTCATGGCTTCACGGACTTTGAAGTTTCGGAAAACGCTTCCGTCGAGGTTGAACACTCCAGGACCGCGAATGCTGTTGCGGCCGACGTTGCCGAACCGTACATCGGTAACGGCTCGGAACGCGAGCGGATCGAAGTACGGAGCACCGACGCCGTGGCCACCCAGGATCTCCACCTCGGGCTTCACCTGGTCTGCCGTTTGAGTGTTGCCAGGCGCATTCACCGAGGTTCCGGAGGTTAGGATGGTGAAAGGCGTCCCGCTCGTACGGCTCAGGATCCAGTTCACTCTCCAACCTCCGGCGATCGCTGCGAGCACTCCGCTATTAGCGCGATCTTTACCATGCCCGAAAGGCAAGTCGTAATTTCCATAGAACTGGAAGTTGTGTGTGCGGTCAAACCCGGCAAGAGCACGATTCCGATATAACATCGGGGTCCAATGCCAAGTCAGCCCGCCGTCCGTATCGTCAGCAAAACCGATGGTCTTCGAGAACGTGTAGGACACGCCGAGAAGCGTGGCTCCGACGCGACGCTTGAAAGACGTCTGTAAACCGTCATACGTCGTCGTGCTGAATGGATCGTGATAGATAATGTTCGAAACTCGTCCGAACTTCTGAAACAGAGGACGGCCATTGTTGCCCCCTCCTGGTCCTGCGGCGTTTATGTTCTTGTTTGCCGTCTGGCGGATGCCGCGGCTCCCCACATACGCCGCCTGCACAAGCATACCGGCGCCCAGATCCCGCTCGATCGTGAAATTCCAGCTTTCGATATATCCGCGGTTGAACTCGCGCGGGAACGTAGTGGTTCCGACGCTGAGCGGCAATGGAAACTGCTCCAGACTCAGATCCGGACCTACGACCTCCGGAATGCCGGTGCGGAGAGAGCCGGCAGCAATGAAACTGGTGGCTCCGGAGAATTGCGTCGAAATCGTAGCTGGATAAGCATCCCTTAAATAGCGAAATGAGTTCGGGTCGATGCTGATGCCGCCACCGGCGCGGATCACCGTCTTCTCACTCATGCGATACGCGATTCCGAGGCGCGGCGCAATCTGACCTTTGCCAGTGTCGTAGCCTCCGCGATACACCATGTCGGTATCCGGATCGTAGCGTTCACCGGCCCAATGGTCACGCCTTGGGGCCGGATAGATTTCATAGCGCAGGCCATAGTTCAGAGTCAGTTTGCGACTCACTTGCCACATGTCCCGAACATAAAAGCCATACGAAGGCATGCGCACAGTGGCAGGGTTGAGATACTGAACATCCTTACCCATCGTTTGCGGCAAGCCGAGGAGGAAATCCGCCCAAGTGTTGAAGCCCTGCGTCGCGGCCCCCCCGTTGAGCGATGTCAGACCCCCGCTGAACGTAAATCCACCGCGTGGCCCGTGCGAAGCCTGCGGCTGGAAGTGATTGATGCTGTATTTGCTGTACTCGAAACCGAAACGAATCGAATGCGCGCCTTTGACGACACCGAGATTTGCGCTGGCAACGTACTGCGGATCGCGGAAGGAGAAGGGGTTCGAGACGTTCGGATTACCGATATTCGAGAAGGTGGTGAACGTGAATCTCGGATAGCCAGCTTGTAGCCGATCCGTTCCGTTGGTGCCGGGAATTTTCAATACATCCAACCCATAGTTCTTGTCGAGATCGATATTCTCGGCTCCCAACCGTAGCCGCGTATAGCCGACATTAGCGTCGAGCAGCGTACTCGGCGAGAAAGCGTATGTGCCGCCGATACCTGCAGTCTGGATCAATCCGGGCGCTCGGCCCGGCTGTCCTCCGCCTGTGGCGTCGCCTCCCGCTTCGCCAAGCGATGGAGGATCGAAGAACTCTGTCGGCGAAAAGCTGTAGCGCGTGAACAACTGGAGTTTTTCGTTCGGGTTGTAATTGACCTTGAAATCGACGTTATCACGATCGGCGCTGTACCGACCTACCGCCAGGTAGTTATTGGGGAATACGGGTTGATTCGGCGCCGGGATCAGGTTCTGCATGTACGCCGAAGCGGGATCCACTCGATTCGCCGGAATGAAATTATTTGGAAATGGCGTACGTCCAGTGCCATTCGCATTGCCGGTAGCGGGATCGTATATCGTCGCGCCCGTTCCGCTGAAGTCACCGGTGCGCATGGCAGACGTGGGTACGGTCCGCAGAGCCGTTACAGCACGCCTGCGCGTCGTCCGCTCCCAGTCTGAGAAGAAAAACAGCTTGTTCTTGACGATGGGACCGCCAATCATTCCGCCGAACTGGTTCTGAAGATCCTTGGGCGCGCGATCCGGATCCCCCGTGCAGGAATACAGGCAATAGAAGTAATTCCGAGCCTTGAATGCGCTGTTGTTATGGAATATCCAGCCACCGCCGTGAAACTCATTGGTACCCGACTTGATGCTGACATTCATCGCAGCTCCGCCTGCCATCCCCTGTTCAGCGTCGAAGCTGTTGGTGACGATGTTGACCGTCTCGACGGCCTCTACCGGGGGCACGTAGGCAACGATTCTCGGCAGCCACGGGTAACTGATGGTCGCGCCATCCAGCTTCGTGTTGTTGTTCGACTGCGGCATACCATTCGCCTGCGTCGCCATTGACCGCTGCGGGTTCCCTGAGTCCGAGTGGACCTCGACCGGTGGAGTGAAGCCGGGAAGGACCTTATAGAGAGCCTGGAAATTTCGGCCTTGCGAGTTGATGATCGGCAAATCCGTGATCTGCGTCGACCGAATTACGTGGTTGATATCCGCGCGATCCGTCTGCATCGCGACAGCGCTCGCGCTGACAACAACGGTCTCTTGTACCTGCGAGACCTGAAGACTGGATTCGACGCGCAGCGTCGTGTTCTGATTTACCTGAACTCCTTCAACGATTCGCGTATTGAAGGAGGGCGCGGAGAACGTAACCTTGTATGTGCCGACTTGCAGATCGTTAAATAAATAGGACCCGCGTTCATCGGTTTGCGTCGTCTTGATGACACCTGTACCCGAATTGAGCGCCTCGACCTTCACGTTCGGTATCGCAGCACCGCTCGGATCAGTCAATACTCCTGTCAGGGAGCCGTAAAGTGTTTGCGCCGCGGCAGGACTTGCGAGCAAGGCCGCGAACAGGGATAGAACAAGACTACGTGTGCGACAAGGCATACAATGAACCCCTCTGGTACGTGCCAGCGATTTCGGCCGACCGATTGGCCGACTTTAGTTCAGATAACTTTACAACAGGTCGGGACATTCGCCAAGTACCAGTACCGTAATTCAGGAGTAGAGTAGATCAGGAGATAACCGCATGAGCACGACCGATCCCCTTTTCGATCCAATCTTGGACGCCGCCAGCCGTGATGTCGGCGGACTCCATCTCGACATTGTGAAGACAGGCAAAGGCAGGATGAAGCGCGTTATCTACCCGCCCGGATTCCGCTGGTCGACTCACATGAAGCCGTTCGTGGGAGGCGATCTCTGCATGCATGCCCATGTCGGGTTTCTCGCCCGCGGAAGACTAAAGATCGAGTATCCCGACGGATGCATGCTCGAGTTCAAGGCGCCGCAAGTGGTCGTCGTCGAGCCTGGACATGATGGATGGGTGGTAGGTGATGAAGAGGCCGTCCTCATCGAGGTCGACTTCGAGAATGAAACCGCAGAGCGGTTCGGGATGCCGTCCAAGCATTCACATTGATCATCCATAAATGATCATGCATAATTGACCATCCACAAATGGGATTCGGTCGCGAGCCCGAGTGGCGCCGTGCAGATCATACACGGCATGGCCGAGCACGCGCGCCGATATACGTGTTTTGCTACAGCGCTGAACAAACACGGCTACATCGTTTGGGCTCACGATCAGCGTGGGCATGGAGCAAATCCGACACCGCCAGTCGGGCTGGGCCACTTCGCAGACGAGAATGGATGGCGACTGCTGGTGGAAGATGCTGCCTCTGTTTCGGATCAGATGCGCAGTGCATACCCCGGTTTGCCGCTGTTTGTCTTCGCGCACTCGATGGGTTCCTTTGTCGCGCAGTCTCTCATGGGCGAACGTGGCGATCTTTACAAGGGAGTTATCCTCGCGGGCTCTGATGGACCGCGCGGCGTTTCGGAAGCTGTCGTCCGGCTGATTGCCCGCATTCAACGGCTTGTTCTCGGGCCGCGCGCGCCGGGCCTCTGGCTTGACTCACTCGTATTCGACACATACAACCGCCAATTTCGACCCAATCGCACACGCTTTGACTGGCTGTCGCGGGATTGCGATCAAGTCGATAAGTACATCAATGATTATCTCTGCGGGTTCCCACTAACAGCGCAGTCCTGGTTCGATTTCGTCACCGGGAAAGCGAACCTTGTAACCAGCGAACACGTAGAGCGCATCCCTAAGTCGCTGCCGATCTACATCATCGGTGGCACGAGCGATCCCGTAGGAGACAATTCGAAAGGTCTCAAAAAACTACGCCGCCTGTACGAGCAATGCGGACTTGAAAAAGTGCAGGCGCGATTCTACGAAGATGCCCGGCACGAACTCGTAAATGAGACCAATCGGGACGAAATCACAGAAGACATAATTCAATGGCTCGATGTAACGTCAAGGTACAATCTCGTTTCCGGAACGTAATATTCGCATGCCTCGAATTCTAGCCGCTCTTTCTTTCGCCATCGCCATCTCTTCCGCGCAGCAAGCCACTTCCGAAAAGAAGGAAGACCCGAAGCCGAAATGGGACGTCTCCAATCCTCCCGGCCCACGAACGAAGATCGAGCTCAACACCGATTCGGGAACCTGGATGAATCTCGACGTCAGCCCCAAAGGCGACGAGATTGTCTTTGATCTCTTAGGCGACATTTACACAATTCCAATCTCTGGCGGAACGGCGAAGAACCTGACGGGCGGTATCGCGTGGGACATGCAGCCGCGCTATAGTCCCGACGGCTCTCGCATCGCATTTACCAGTGATCGCGCAGGCGGCGACAACATCTGGATCATGAATCGTGATGGATCAAAGCCCGTCCAGGTAACCAAAGAAGACTATCGCCTGTTGAACAATCCAGCTTGGACGCCCGATGGGCAATACATCGCCGCGCGCAAACATCTTACCGCGCAGCGTTCCCTTGGGGCCGGCGAGATCTGGCTGTATCACATCTCGGGTGGCGCCGGTCTGCAACTGACCAAGAAGGCCAACGATCAAAAGGACGCCGGCGAGCCTGCCTTCTCCCGTGACGGACGATACATGCTCTTCAGCCTCGATGCGACACCCGGCGCGAACTTCGAGTACAACAAAGACCCCAACACACAGATCTACGCCATTAACCGGCTCGATCGAGAAACCGGCGATATCGATCGCGTTGTCGGCGGTCCCGGTGGGGCCGTCCGGCCTACACCCTCACCAGACGGAAAGTCACTCGCTTTTGTCCGGCGCGTCCGCGCACGCAGTGTGTTGTTCATACGCGATCTTGCATCCGGTATTGAGCGACCCATCTACGACCAACTCGACCGGGACATGCAGGAGACGTGGGCCATTCATGGCGTCTATCCAAACTTCAATTGGCTTCCCGATAGCAAGTCGATTGTCGTTTGGTCTGCCGGAAAGATCCGTCGAATTGCGATCGATACGCGCGAAGCTTCGGATATTCCGTTTCGAGTCCAGGACACGCGAGAAGTAACTGAGGCACTCCGCTTCCCTGTCGAAGTCGCCCCCGACAAATTCAACGTGAAGATGCTTCGCTGGGTAAACGTATCGCCCCAGGGTGACGCTGTTGTATACCAGGCGCTTGGCTACATCTATATTCGTCCATACCCGACCGGCGTCCCCCGCCGGCTAACCAAGCAGACTACACATTTCGAGCAGCATCCTTCCTTCTCGCCCGACGGACACAGCGTCATCTATACAACGTGGAATGACGAAACGTTGGGTTCGATTCGCGTAGTGAATATCGACAGAGGAGCGGAACGATCCGTCACCGCGCAGCCAGGTCACTATGCCGACCCGGCATTTAGTCCCGACGGGCAGCAGATCGTATTCACACGCGGAGTGGGATCATCCGTTCTCTCGCAGACATGGTCCCAGGATCCCGGCATGTATGTGATCCCAGCCGGGGGCGGGGAAGCCAAGCGCATCACGAAGTCGGGATCGAAACCGCACTTCGGCGCTCGCAGTGATCGTGTTTTCTTCACGACTCGTGAGGCCGACAAAACGCAACTCCGCAGTATAGGCCTCGATCGGAGCGATCCCACGACGCACCTCGTGATAGATGACGCCACGGAAATCGTTGTATCACCCAATAGTCAGTGGGTTGCATTTACTGAACTGTTCAAGGTGTACATCGCGCCACTCCCGCTCACCGGACAACCGATCTCTCTCGGCGGGAAATCTACTGCGCTTCCACTCCGCCGTCTGACTCGCGATGCAGGCAATTACCTTCACTGGTCCGGCGACAGTAAGCGTCTGCATTGGGCGTTGGGACCCGAGCTGTTCACACGAACCTTGCAAGAGTCATTCGCCTTCGTCGAGGGTGCGCCGGAGAAGCTTCCCGAACCCATGGAAAACGGCGTCAACATCGCGTTCGAACAACCTGCGGATATTCCGTCCGGATCCCTTGCGTTTGTCGGAGCACGCATCATCACGATGCGAGGCGATGAGGTTCTCCAAAAAGGCGCAGTTGTCATCGAGCGCAACCGAATCACTGCCGTTGGAGAACAAGGCAAGATCAAGATCCCGTCAGGCGCAAAGATCATCGACGTTGCTGGCAAAACGATCATTCCCGGCCTTGTCGACGTTCACGCCCACGGGCCACAAGGAGAAGGTGGCATCATTCCGCAGCGCAACTGGGCGCACTACGCAACGCTTGCGTTCGGAGTAACCACCACGCACGATCCATCGAATGAGACGAACACAGTTTTTGCCGCAGGTGAAATGATGCGTGCCGGCCAGATCGCCGCGCCGCGAATCTTCTCAACTGGCACGATCCTATACGGCGCAACGTCGCTTGTCCGCGCAAAAACGAATAGCCTCGATGACGCCAAGTCGCACGTTCGGCGGCTTAAAGCAGTCGGGGCCTTCAGCGTCAAAAGCTACAATCAGCCGCGTCGCGATCAGCGGCAACAGATCATCGCGGCCGCGCGGGAGTTGCAGATGATGGTCGTGCCCGAGGGAGGCTCGCTCTATCACCACAACATGAATATGATCGTGGACGGCCACACTGGCATCGAGCACTCCGTTCCTGTGAATAGGCTGTATGAGGACGTGCTGCAGTTCTGGCCGAAAACAAAGGTCGGGTACACTCCGACAATCGGTGTAGCGTACGGTGGAATCTTCGGTGAGAACTATTGGTATCAGCACACCAATGTCTGGGAAAACGAGCGCTTGCTGCGGTACGTCCCTAAGCGCGTGGTCGACCCGCGCTCGCGTCGCCGTGAGATGGCGCCGGAAGACGAATTCAATCACATCGACATCGCTCGCGGGGCCAAGCAACTTCTCGATCGCGGAGTGAAGGTGAATCTCGGAGCGCATGGTCAAATGCAAGGTCTCGCTCCCCACTGGGAATTGTGGATGTTCGTTCAAGGAGGAATGACATCTTTTGAGGCCTTGCGCGCCGGCACGCTACATGGAGCGCAATACCTCGGCCTCGACAAAGACATTGGTTCGATCGAGCCTGGCAAATTGGCCGATCTTGCCGTGCTTGATCGCGACCCGCTGACGAATATCCGCGATTCAGAGTATGTGCGGTACGTTGTCATCAATGGCAGACTGTTCGAAACCGACACAATGGATCAAGCCGGCAATCATCCTGAAAAGCGTAAGAAAATAGATGTTCAATAGGCCTTCTAACCTCACGCTAATCGCGGCTTTCATCATCGTTCCAGCGATTGCCCAGGACGCGCCTGAAATCCGCCAAACCTACGTAAAGCTTTGCGGCGGCTGCCACGGCGACGATGCTCGTGGCACACAGCAAGGACCAGGACTAGCCGGAAATCCCAGCCTGCGCCGACGCTCGATGCAGAGCATTCGCAATGTCATCCGTAACGGCATTCCAGCGGCAGCCATGCCGGGATTCAATTTGCCGGAAGCAACACTCGATGCCCTTACGAAGCTCGTTGCTTCGCTCAACGCATCGGCTGCCGATAGCGCCGTGCCTGGCGACCGTGCCGCCGGCAAACGGTTCTTCTTCGGAGCAGGGAATTGCGGGTCTTGCCATATGGTTTACGGCGAAGGCTCTCCAATCGGTCCCGATCTTTCGAACATTGGGCGCGAGATGACGGTAGATCAACTTCGCGACGCCTTGCTTCAACCCGACACGCGCATCGCTCCCGGCTACGGAGTCGTGAATGCCCGACTACTGGACGGCCGCACACTCCGTGGGTTTGCCCGCAGTAGGACGAGCTTTGACCTTGCTCTACAAGACTTCAATGGTGGCTTCCACCCGCTCTCTCTCGATCGCATTGCCACTCTGACAGAGGAAACACATTCCCTGATGCAGCGCGTCAAGACCGGCGAGATGGAAGTTCAGAATCTGCTCGCTTTCCTCAGCCGGTTAACCGGCGTCCAACCTGAAACTCCAAAGCCCCAACAGGTCGCCACACAAAACGGAATTGATTTTGCAAGAATCCTAAATCCCAAGCCGGGCGATTGGCTGACCTACAACGGCAACCTGAGCGGCAATCGATATGGCCATCTTAAGCAGATCAACGCAACCAATGTAAGCAAGCTCGGGGTCCAGTGGACGTTCTCGATTCCGCTGTGGACGCAGTTCCTGCCGGACACGCCCTATTACCGCGAGAACATGCGCTACTTCGGACTGGAGACGGTTCCGATCGTCGCCGACGGCATCATGTATGTCACCGGACCGAATCAGGCATTTGCGCTTGATGCCCGCACCGGACATCAAATCTGGCATTACGCCCGTCCCCGTACACCCGGCTTGGTATCGGACGCCTCCCTCGGTACAAATCGCGGTGTCGCGATCCTGGGCGACAACGTGTTCATGGTGACGGATAACGCGCACCTCATCGCTTTAAACCGAATCACGGGCCGTCTTGCTTGGGAAGTCGTGATGCCCGATGAACCGCAGAAGTACGGCGGTACTCTCGCCCCCCTCATCGTAAAAGACATGGTGATCGCTGGCGTCGCAGGCGGCGACTGGGGCATCCGCGGCTTCATCGATGCATACAAAGCGACCACCGGTGAGCGTGTGTGGCGGTACTCGACCGCGCCGGCCAAAGGCGTTCCCGGCTTTGAGACTGGGAAAGGAACGGCTGTGGCCTTAGTCGGCGCAGCCACATGTCTCACCGGTTCTTACGATCCTGGGACCGACACTCTCTACTGGGCGAC
>Ga0190275_10002450_pt1 | contig 13336 bp, 13 predicted proteins | sample Popmic550T_FD_133745 | JGI IMG/M metagenome (GOLD analysis project Ga0190275, IMG submission 133745) | Populus adjacent soil microbial communities from riparian zone of Yellowstone River, Montana, USA - 550 T | ecosystem: Environmental > Terrestrial > Soil > Riparian zone > Trees stand | place... | reverse complement strand
CCCAGCCGCGTCAGGGGGTCGGAGCGGGCGAGACGCGCCTGACCTCGAATACGCTCCATCAGTACCGAGAGAGAGCCGATCACGAACGCCCACACGGCCAACTCGACCAGCATCTCGGTCAAGCCCGCGGAACCAGGCGCGTAGAGCGCGGGCAGCAGGGCAAGGAGCGCGACGGCCACGCCGAACGGGATGAAGCGCCGCGCCGGGAGCCCGGCGGAGCCCAGGATGAGGGCGGGCAGGAAGAGCTCGTGATACGGCGCGGACCAGCCGCCGCCCAGCCACTGCATCGCCGCGATATCGAAGGGCAGTAGCCAGGTGACAACGAGCAGCGTCCCGAACGTGATGGCCTGCGGCCACAGACGGAACGAGGCCCAGCCGGCGAGGCTCAGCGCTTGGATTCCGATGCCAGCGGCCCAGCCAGCCGCCCCGAACTGCGCCGTCGGCGGGGCGAACACCATGAGGCCGCAGGCAATGACGATGCCGGCGGCCCAGCCATTGAGCACGAGGGCTCGCGTGGTCGAGAGGGAGATGCCTGCATACGCTGCCGGGCGCCGCCGGTGAGTGGAGCCGAGGGCCACACGCCCGTCATCGACAGGCGCAATGAACCACTTGAACGGGCGCAGGCGCCAACGGGCGCCCCTCATCCGGCGCAAGAACGCAGCGCCATCGTGACTTACCCCGCGACCAAGCTCACGGAGAACGACGACGGTCTGCCGCCCAGGTAACCGCATGGGCCACTGCCATCCGAAACTCTGTGGAGGTACGATAGTTGGATGGGCGTCTATCGTATGGTCGATGCCAGCGGCGCCGCTAACACGCACCACCGATTGCGAGGCGCCCGCCCGAGCGAGGGCTGCGAAGGCACACAAGCGGGCGATGTCCATCGCCCGCCTCGCGGGCAACGGGATGGTCGAGACCGACGCGCGGGAACTCCACCGTCGAGTGGACGAGGGCGCGAGCTGGCACGAGTCGGCGGAGCGCCTGGGTAACCGCAATCTCGCCTGCGCGCACGATGCGCTCCACCGGGGTGAGCGGCGAGGCGCACGTGAGTCATTCTTCCTCGCGTCTGCGTGCTTCCGCTTCGGACAGGTCCCGCTGGCGGACGCCGATCCGCAGAAGCGGTCGCTGTACCGCCGGATGCTCGACGCCTTCCGCAACGCCGGCCGGCTCGGCGAGCCACCGCACGAGCGAATCGACGTGCCCTGGCGCGGCAGACCGCTCTCCGGCTGGCTCATCCCACGCTCCTCGCCGGCCCCCGTGGTGCTCCAGTTGTGCGGCATCAGCGGGTCACGCGAGGAGTACGAGGCGGGCTCGCGCTATCTCAGTGCGCGCGGCCTCGGCGCCGCCCTGGTTGACGCGCCCGGACAAGGCGAGACGCGGCTGTTCGGCGGCTTGCACTTCGACGAGCACGCGGTCGACGCGGTCGGCGCGCTCGTCGACGCCGTCGTGGCCCACCCTGCATGCGACGGTCGCGTCGGCCTCTGGGGCAACAGCGCGGGCGGCTGGCTCGCCGTGCTGGCCGCGGCACGGGACCCACGGGTCGCTGCGTGCTGCGCCACCGGAGGCACCGATCGGCCGACCGAGGTCCTTGACCGCTTCCCTCGCTTCGTCGCGGAACTGCAGCGGATGACTGGGCGCGACGACCCGGACGATGCGCGCGCGGTCTTCGACCGACTTGCGCTCGACGGCACCGTCCTGCGCGACGTGCGCTGCCCACTGCACATCGTGCACGGCACGCCCGACCGGATCTTCCGTGTCGACGGCGCGCGCCGCATCCACGCAGGCGCGCGCAGCCCCGACAAGACGCTCACCGAGTTTCCCGACGGCGACCACTGCGTCACCAACCGGTCGCACGAGAAACACGAACTGATCGCGGACTGGTTCGCCGACCGGCTCGCGCGTCGCCGCTGAGAGTCCTTGCCGTGTCGAGCACGTCGCGGCGACGGACGATCACGCTCCGCGACGGGGCGCGCGTGCTGCTGCGCCCAATCGAGCCAGAGGACGCGCCGCGAATCGCAGCAAGTTTTCACCGGCTCAGCAAAGAATCTCGCTACCGCCGGCGGTTCAGCCACAAGGATTCACTTCCGCCCGATGAGCTCACATACCTCGTCGACGTCGATCATCGGGACCACGAGGCGGTCATCGCCATCGATCCCACGAGCGGGGAGGCCCTCGGGGTCGCCCGCTACATCCGCTCACCGGTGGATCCGGAGGTTGCCGAGGTCGCGGTCACCGTCGTCGATGAGTGGCAGCAGCGCGGTCTGGGCCGTGCGCTGCTCGCGCGTCTGACCTACCGGGCGCGGCGTGAAGGCATCCGCAAGTTCAGCGCATTCGTGATGAGCGAGAACCCCGGCGCCGTCAGACTGTTCGCGGACGTCGGCAAGGCTCAGTGGCGCGAAGACGCCGCGGCGGCCGAACTGATCGCCGAGTTGCCGCCGCAACGCGGTATGGGGGCGCAGCTCGCCAGAGTGCTCCGGGCGGCGGCTTCCGGAACGGTTGTCCCCGCCAAGCACCTGGCCAATCGCCTCGCCGTCGGCGTCGGCTCCTCTCCGCCCGCGCCCTTGCAGGCTCAGCCCCCGATCCGGACGATCGTGGTCGGCACGGACGGTTCCGAACCGGGTGAGGAAGCATCCTGATCGCGCGCACCGGCTACCTGAACGAGCCGGGACGGCCGTCCGATCAGGTGGTCGGGACGGTGCGGTAGCGATCGCGCAGCTCGCGCTTCAGCACCTTTCCGGACGCGGTGCGCGGGAGCGCCTCGACGAAGTCGATCGACCGCGGCAGCTTGTAGCCGGCGAGGCGCTCCCGGGCGAAGTCGATGAGGTCGCCGGCTGACGCCGCGGCGCCCGGGCGGCTGACCACCAAGGCCTTGACCGCTTCGCCCCACCGGTCGTCCGGAACGCCGATGACGGTGACCTCCGCGACGGCGGGGTGCTGCGACAGGGCCTCCTCCACCTCGACCGGATAGACGTTCTCTCCCCCACTGACGATCATGTCCTTGATCCGATCGGTGAGAAACAGGTAGCCATCCTCATCGAGGTAGCCGCCGTCACCGGTTCTCAGCCACCCGTCCGGCGTGAGCGCGTTGGCCGTCTCCTCGGGCCGGTTGGCGTAGCCGGCCATCACGTTCGGTCCGCGCATCCACACCTCCCCGACATCCCCCGTCGGTACCTCGCGGCCGCTGAGGGGGTCGACGACCCGCAGCTCCATCCACGGCCGCGGCCGCCCGGCGGAGCGCAAGAGGTGCTCGCGCGGGCCGTCGGGGTCATGGTCGTCGGGCTCGAGCTGGACGACGCCGCCCGTTGTCTCCGTGAGCCCATAGACGCCGAACAACGGGCAGCCGAAGGTGCGCAACGCCGACTTGAGGACTGGCGTGGTGATCGGCGAGGCGCCGTAGGCGATCGACCGCAGTGCGGAGTAGTCGCGCTGCGCCGCCCCTGGAACGGCGGTCAGCATCTGCAGGATCGTGGGCACGAAGACGGCGTTGGTCACGCGGGCGGACTCGAGCAGGTCGAGCACCGCCGCGGCGTCGAACTCGCTGACCAGGATCGTCGTAGCACCCTGGGAGAGCCCGAGGAACGTCCAGCCGATCCCCCCGATGTGGAACATCGGCAGCGGCGTCAGGCTGACGGAAGCCGAGTCAAAGCGCCACGCCGGGACGTTGAGCGTCGCCGCCGCCAGGTTGCGCTGCGTGGTCAGGACACCCTTGGGCACGCCGGTGGTCCCAGACGTGTACATCTGCACCACCGGGTCGGCGGCCAGGCCACTGCCGCCGGGATCCGCGGGCGCGGCGTTCCTCAGCCGAGCCTCGTAGTCGTCACCGACAGCAACGACCTCCAGCTGCTGCGGGACGCCGGCTGCGACGGCTGCGGCGACGTCGGCGAACACCTGTCCGGCGATCAACACCGGGGCGGCGGCGTCGGCGACGATGGCCGTCAGCTCGGGCGTCGCCAGACGCCAGTTCAGCGGCACGGCGACCGCTCCGATCTTGCTCACGGCGACCAGCAGCTCGACCACCTCCGGCGCGCTGCGATCCAGGTGCGCGATCCTCGAGCCCCGACCCGCGCCCGCGGCGAGCAGCGCCCCGGCCAGCCGGTTCGAGCGATCGTCGAGCTGCGCGTAAGTGACCACACGGTCGCGATGGCGGATCGCGACGGCGTCCGGACGCGACGCCGCATGCGCCCGGACGATGTCCGCGACCCTGAGCTCGTCGAGCCACTGCGGTGAGGTCACGTCAAGCATGACCGGGCGCGGCTCAGATGGTGGCGGAATCACACTCGTCGAAGAAGTCGCTGATCGCCTCGTCCACCTCGGGCGCCTCGGTGGGATACAGGTGGCCGGTGTCCTCGAGCACGGTCAGCCGACAGTTCGGGAGTCGCTCGGCCATCAGGTGCGCGTTCGCGGCGGGGATGACGCGGTCCTCGGCCCCGTGTACCACGAAGGTGGGGACCTCGATGCGATCGAGCCGCGAGTAGCAGTTGTGCATCGCCGCCGCGAAGAGCTGCGCGCGGTAGGCCTGCGCGTTGAACGGCTGTTCGAGGCGGCGCTCGATGTCCTCGTGGATGCGCTCGGGGTGCTCGGCACGGCAGCGCGACCCATAGTTGAACTCCACCGAGGCCCACGCGGCCTCCTCCTTGTCCAGGTGCGAGCGCTGACGGAAGAACGCCATGACCTCCGCGTCGGCGCGTACGGCACGCCGGCCGCCGGGCTGGGTGGCGCCAAGGACGAGCGACCGAACTCGCTCCGGGTGCCGGAGCGCCAGCTGCTGCGCGATCATGCCGCCGAGCGAGATCCCGTAGACGTGCGCGGACTCCAGTCCGAGTTCGTCGAGGATGGACGTGGCATCGTCGGCCATCGCCTCGACAGTGAAGGCCGGCATCAGCGACTTGGAGCGCCCGATGCCCCGATGGTCGAACGTGATCACGCGCAGTGTCGGGGAGAGCGCGTCGACCGTGCGCCACCACGCGCCGCCGCTCAGACCGAGACCGTGGATGAGCAGGACCGGAATACCGGTGCCGGTGCTCTCCCAGTAGAGCGGAGCACCGCCCCCCCGCGCCGTGGCGAAGCCGGTATCGGTGGTCACGCGTCCAGGTACCAGCGCGCCGCCGACAGCTGCGTCGCTCCGACGTCGCGCGTCATGCCTGCCCAGGTGGCTGTTAGCGAATGGAAGGGCTCGAGGCTCACGGCCTTGGCGACGGCGAGTTGGAGGTCCGCTGCAACCTCGATGCTGCGCTCATACGCGTCGGTACAGATCCGCGATCCGCCCCAGGGCGCGCAGAGCCCCTCGAGGACCACGCGGGTCACATCGGCTGGTCGCTCGAGCTTGTCCTTGATGAGAGGCATGGTGTGCGGTTCTACCCGGTCTGCGTCCAGATCAGGCCCGCCAGCCTACCAGAAGTCAGTTCAATTTCTCCTGACTCGCGCGCAGTCGACGCGGTCAGATCTGGTCCGTGATGCCCGCCGCGGCCATCGAAGAGAACTGCGACTCGACGTCGTTTGAGAGCACCATGAGATCGCGTACCTCGCCTGCGCGGTCGCGCACGTGGTTGGCCAGCAGCGCCTCCGGCTCGAACCCGAGCGTCCGGAACATCCCGATCAGCGCCGTCTGATCGGAGATCACCTCAACCATCACTTTCGCGAGTCCGAGGTTCACCGCCTCGATCACCGACTGGCGGGCGAGGCCCCGCCCGATGCCGCGGCCGCGGTGCTCCGGATCGACGACCAGGCGGATCTCGCCGACATGGCTGGACCAGCCGTGCAGCGGCACCACGGCCACCGAGCCGACCACCCGGCCTTCGTCCACGGCGATCACTCGCGCGGTTCCGGGGCGTGCCCAGGCGGCAATCACCTCTGCGTCGTCGATGTCCTCTTTCAGGAAGGTGCGGTCCGCGTCCGGGATGTGCGCGAAGAAGCGCGTCAGCGCCGGCTCGTCTCCGGGCTCGATCGGTCGAAACTCCATCACGGCTCCTCGGGTTCGGGGCGTTCGTCTGAGTGCTCGATGATCCACTCCGCAAGGCGTGGCATGGTGTGCTTGACCGCGCTGCGGCCGGTGCCGAACGTGACGTGGCCTCCTCGCAATCGCAGCTCCTCGCGTCGGGCGGGGTCGCCCACGATCCGCATGATCGGTTCGACGGCCGGCGGCGGGACGACGTTGTCGCCTTCCGCCATCGCGTTGAGCACGTGGCCGCGCGCGTCGGCCAGCTGCACCTCGCGGTCGCCGAGCCGGACGGAGCCCGTCACGAGCACGTTCTTGCGGACGAACTCCTCGACGAGCTCCCGGAACATCGCCCCGGGGAATGGGACGTGATCACGCGCCCACTGCGCCATCGCCTGGTAGCCCTCGACGAACTCGTCGTTCCACAGGTTCTCCAGCAGGGTCGCCTTCTGCGCGACCTCGGTGGTCGGTGCCTGCATGAAAAAGCCGCTGTAGAGGGCGTCTGCCGGGACGTTGCCCGTGTCGTCGACCAGCTCGTCCGGGTTCAGCCTGCCGTCGCGAAGCAGCGCCACCATCGCGCCCATCTCATCGAAGTCGAATGGCGTCGCCATCAGGATCAGGTTGCGGACGGGAGCGTCCGGGTGCGCAGCGGCGTAAATCGCCGCCAGCACCCCGCCCAGGCAGTAGCCGGCGAGCGTCACCTCGGCGCTGCCGGTCTCCCGCTGCACCGCCGCGACTGCCCGCGCCAGGTACACGTCGACATAGCGCTCGAGGTCGTTATCGGCATCGAGTTCGTCGGGAACGCCCCAGTCGAGGAGGAACACGTCGATGCCGCTGGCGGTGAGGTGCTCGACCAGACTGCTGCCCGGGCGCAGGTCGAGGATGTAACTGCGGCTCACCAGGCTGTGCACGATCAGCAAGGGCGGGCCGTACCGGACCGGACCGTTCCGGTACCGCCACAGCTCGGCCTTATCCCGCCGCCACACGACCTCCTTCGGAGTCGCGCCCACCCTGTCCCGGTAATCCCCCCGCACGTAGCGCACGCCGTTGCGCGCTCTCAGGAGCGAGCGCTCGACATCCCGATGAACGCGGGTGGCCAGGCTGACGGGATTCAGAGTCGGGGCCATCGCCTCAATCGATCCGCGTGCGCGTCGGCCCTGCGCCTCCCCCATTGGGGCGGTCCGGGGGTGTGTCATCGCTGGGGGCACGGTCCGCGAGGCGGCCATCCCGCTCTGCGACCTCCTCGGTCAAACGGTTGAGCTGACGCTCCATCCGAGAGAGCTGCTCCCGCACCCCCTGGATGTCCTTGCCCGCCGGGAGGTTGATCCCGTGGAGCACGCGCGTTGACGTGCCGCTCACCTTGCGCTTGACCGTGCCGGTCACGCGCGTGGCCTTCGTCACGAGGTCGAAGTAGGTGTCCGTCCGCACCGCCTTCTCAACGGGTCCACCTACCGCGCGCTCGACGCGAAGGACGGCTTTGAGCCACAACGGCTTCGAACTCATGTGGACCGCGCGCTGAGAATGGCCGTACGGTAACGCCGAATTGACCTGACTTCAAGTCGGGTCGCCCGCACCGGTGCCTGCCATGCTCCACTGGGCGCCGCCATCGACCGTCAGGATCGTTCCGGTCGTGTAACTGGACGCGTCGCTCGCGAGGTACAGCGCGGCGCCCACGATCTCTTCCGCGTCACCGGCGCGGCGGGCCGGAAAGGTGCGCGCCCGTTCGTTGAAGATGTCCATGTCCCACGCCTGTGAGATCGTCGTCAAAAACGGGCCCGGCATGATGGCGTTGACGCGTACGCGCGGGCCGAAGGCGTGCGCAAGCCCGACGGTCATGGCGTTGACACCGGCTTTGGCCGCCGCATAGGGCACGATGTCGCTCGTGGGTCGCACAGCCCCCGTGCTCGAGACGTTGATGATCGATCCGCCCTCGCCGGCGATCATCCGCTCGCCCACGAGCGCCGCCAGCCGGAATGGGCCCTTGAGGTTGACGGCGACGACCTTGTCGAACAGCTCCTCGCTGACGTCGCTGAGCTTGTCGTAAATCGGCGAGACGCCGGCGTTGTTGACGAGGACGTCCACGCGCCCGAAGTCGCGGTAGACGTCCTCGACGAGCGTGTCGATCTCGTCCCAGTGCCCGACGTGGCACGCGCAGGCGGCAGCCTTTGCGCCCTCGGCCCGCAACGCGGCCGCCACCTCATCGCAGGCGTCGGCCTTGCGGCTGACGACCACCACCTCCGCTCCGGCCTGCGCGAACCCCCTCGCCATGGCGAGCCCGAGGCCGCGGGTTCCGCCAGTGACCACCGCAACCCGTCCGGAGAGGTCGAAGCGGTCCACGGCATCGGATTGGCGCGCCGGGGTGAGGGTGTCAGCTGGCTCGTGCAGGACGGCCACCTCCTAGGGGGGTCTGTGTGGTCTTGGTAGTGGTGGCGAGTGCGAAGGACGCCAGGCCGTGGGCACTGCCGTCATCGGTGACGCGCTCCTCGACGCGCCCGGCGTCCAGCAGGAGGTCGAGGTGCCCGAGCACTTCCCAGACGACGAGCAGCGGCTGCTCGGAGACCGTCCGCGCCGACCACATGTGCGTCGCAATCTCGAAGGCGCTCGCGCGGCCACTCCGGAGTACCTCCACGATGCGCTCGCAGCGGCTGTCGTGCTCGGCCAGCCGCGTGCGAACGAGCTCGGCGTGCGCGCTCACCTCGTCGCCGTGCCCGGTCAGCAGCCGGGAGAGCGGCATGGCAGCCGTCTCGCGCAGGCTCTGGAGATACTCGACCCGCGCCCGCGGACGCGTCCCGTCGGGCTCCAAGGCCGGGTAGACCTCTGTGTTGGACGAGATCCCCGCGAGCAGATGGTCGCCGACGAATGCGATCCGCGCGTGTTCGTCGACCAGTAAGGCGTCCGTGGTGCTGTGGCCCGGCCGCGCGACGACGCGCAGATCCCGACCACCGGCTCGGACCGTCGCGCCGTCGGGTAGATCGACGTCGGCGTGGTAGGCCTCCGAAGACCGCCGGATGAAGTCCCAGAATCCCTCGTTGTCCGCCATGACCGCGTCCGGGACGCCGTGGTGGCGCATGAGCGCGAGGGAGAAGCGGCGATCCGCGGCCGCGCGCTCGTCGTAGTGCCGGCCGTACGCAGCCGCGCGCTCGAATGCCGCGATCCTGCCCCCGGAGCGGCGGGCGATCGTGGCGGCCAGCCCCGTGTGGTCGACATGGTGATGTGTGAGCAGGACGAGCTCGATGTCCTCCACACGCACGCCGGCGCGCCCGAGACCCGCTTCGAGCGCGGAAAGCGCGGCGTCGTCGCGCGGTCCCGTGTCGATCAATGTCAGGGGCTCGCCAGGTAGCAGCCAGGTATTGACCGAGCCGATGTGGGGAAGCGGAAGCGGGATGCGGATTGGGTTGTCCATGGGTCCTGAGTCGAGTTCAAGTATGGCAGCCTTGCACTCTTGCTTGCACTTCTCTTGCGGCGGCCCGCGCGCGACATCGCGAAGGGTTGTCAACGTAGCGAGGTGTGGATATGATCTGAATTCAATTGGGTTCCCGAGGGATGGAGGATCAGGCATGAGCGTGCAGCAAGAGGCGAACGGCCAAGTGGGCGCTGACGACGTCATCCAGTACGAGGTCGAAGGCGGCGTGGCAACGATCTGGCTGAATCGGCCCGAGGTCAAGAACTGCGTCAACTGGGCGCTCCTCACGAACCTCGGCACGGCGCTCGATCGCGCCGAGGACGATGACGACGTCCGTGTCGTCCTCATCCGCGGCCGGGGCAATACGTTCTGCGCCGGCGCGGACCTGAACATGCTCGACTCGGAGTTCCTCGGAACGACGAACAACTCCGTCAAGATCGCTCAGGTCTCCGCCCGCACCTTCGACCGGGCCTTCAACCTCGGCAAGCCGACGATCGCCGTCGTCGAGGGCTACGCGGTCGCCGGCGGGTTCGAGCTGATGATCTCGTGCGACTTCTGCATCGCCGCCGATGACGCCCGGATCGGCGACTTCCACATCCGGCGCGCGCTGTTCGGTGGCGCAGGTCCGATCTATCGCCTGCCGCGCTACATCGGCCTCCGCAAGACGAAGGAGCTGCTGTTCACCGGCAAGCTTCTCTCCGGCAAGGAGTGCGAGGACTGGGGCCTGGCCAACGTGTCGGCCCCGTCCGAGGAGCTCGATCAGGCGATCGCCGACTTCGTGGCACCGATGATCGACAAGAGTGCGTTCACGATGCGGATCACCAAGCTCGCGGCCAACCGCGGCCTCGACGGCGACACGGAGACCCTGATCGCCCTCGAGAGCATGACCTGCAACGTCGCGCACCAGTCCCAGGACGCCAAGGAGGGCGTGCAGTCATTCCTGGAGAAGCGCGACCCGGTCTGGAAGCACGCCTAGACCGGCTCACAGACAGGTGGGACAACGGGTCGGCGCCTCCACGCGCCGGCCCGTGTGCGTTCATGGGGTCGAAGGGGTCAGCTGATGCGGGCGGCCAGGAGGTGCCGGCCGGCGTCCACGAGCGGGACGACCAGGCGCTGGGCCTCGTCGAAGCCGGAGCCGACCATCGCGCCACCCGCAGCCCGCGCGGCGATGCCCTGGCACACGACGGCGAGCTTGAAGAATGCAAACGACTGGTACCAGTCGGCATCCGACACGTCGAAGCCGGTCTGGTCGGCGTAACGCTCGATCACATCCTCGCGCGAGGGGAATCCGCTGGCGGCGGTGACGGGGGCGACGATGCGGGCGGCCCTCAGCACGTCGACGTCGGCCTCCTCGCTCCAGAACGCCAACAGCGTGCCGAGGTCGGTGAACGGGTCCCCGAGCGTGCTCATCTCCCAGTCGAGCACGGCGACGATCCGCCCGGGCCGCGTCGCGTGGAGGACCGTGTTGTCAAGCCGGTAGTCGCCGTGCACGATGGAGTTCGCGCGCTGTTCGGGGAGCCTGCGGACGAGCCCGTCGCGCAACGCGTCGAGCGCCGGCAGGTCCTCGACCCTGGACGCCTCCCACTGCTTCGACCAACGTCGCAGCTGGCGCTCCATGAACCCCGCGGGCCGGCCGAACTCCGCCAGGCCGACGGCCGCGGGATCGACGGTATGCAGGCTCGCGAGGACGTCGACGAGTCCTTCGGCAACAGCCCGCCGTTCCGCGGGCGTGTCGGCGTAGCCCGGCGGGAGCTGGTTCCGGCAGATATGGCCGATCACGCGCTCCATCACGTAGAACGGAGCCTCGAGGCCGCTCTCTGCGTCGCCGAGGTGCAGCGTGCGGGGCACGGGCACCGCGGTGCCCTCGAGCGCGGAGAGCACCCGGTACTCGCGGACCATGTCGTGCGCCGTGGGCAGGATGTGGCCCAGCGGCGGACGCCGGAGAATCACCTCGCCGGCATCTGATGCGACCCGGTAGGTCAGGTTCGACTTGCCGCCGGAGATGAGCGCCACGTCGCACGTGAGCCAGCGCGGATCGTGCAGGACGTCCGCGAGCAGCGGGCCGACGACGTCCGGATCGGCGCCCGTGCTGATGCGCTCAAGGCGCTGGGCGGTCGGATCGTTGAAGCCCGTCTCGGGGGTCCTGGCCATCCTGTCCTGCCTTTCTCAGCTGACCGGTGTCGGGACCGGCGGGTCGTCGCTGGATCGGAGCGCCGCTCGCTGGACGAGGACTCGGCCGAGCTCGCGTTCGTGATGAGCAGCGTCGCCGAACTGCTGCTCACGGACGACGATCCGCCGCAGCAAGCGGTGGGCCACGTGCTCCTGGGTGAAGGCGATCCCGCCGAAGACCTGCAGCGCCCCGTGCGCCACCTCACGCGCCGCACGGGCCACATACGCCTTCGCGACCGCGGCGGTCTGCTGGGCCTCCGCGAGGTCGTCGTCGAGGGCGGCGGCCGCGTAGAGCACGGTCGACCAGGCGCTTGCCTGCCGGACGTACATGTCGGCCAGGATGTGGCGCAGCGCCTGGTAGCTGCCGATCGTGCGCCCGAACTGGCGACGCTCCGCCGCGTACGCGCACGCGTCATCGAGCATCCGCCCGGCGGCCCCGACAGACTCGGCGGCGGCCAGCAACGCGCCGACCGCCATCAGGCGGGCGAGCATCGCGCCGGCGAGCTCGCCCTCGGCTACGGCGTCGGGCTCGACGCCGGAGAAGCTGACGGCGTGCATCGGGACCGTCGCGTCGAGCGAGGCCTGCGGCTCAACGTGCTGACCTGACCCGCCGGCGGCGACGAGCGCCAGCGCAGGCCCGCCCCCCGCGGACGCCACGACGGCGAAGCGGTCGACCTCACCGGCGTGTTCGACTGCGACCTTTCGTCCGTTGAGGCCCTCGAGACCCAGGGCTGTCGCCGCCCCGTCCGCCGACCAGCCGCGGCCGGGCTCCAGGAGGGCAACCGACACGCGGTCGTCGCCGAGGTCACGGAGCGCCGCCGGCGCGCTGTCCACGAACGGCTCGACCGCATAGCGCAGCGCGGCACTGCCGAGATAGGGAACGGAGCCCAGGTGTGTGCCAAGCCCTCTCGCCACAAGGCAGAGTTCGATGGCCCCAAGTCCTCCATCCCTGTCCACGCTCAGCGCACCGAACTCCGCGAGCGCCGACCACAGCCCGTCACGTTCGGGCCCTCCTGCCGCGTGGGCGGCCTCGGCACCGGTCCACTCGCGGCCCAGCAAGGTCATGAGCGACTCGCTCAGCCAGGTCTGCTCGTCGGTGAGCTCGAGGTCCACGTCTACTCCTGAGGCAGCGCGAGGATGCGGTCGGCGATGATGTTGCGCTGGATCTGCTGCGTGCCGCCGTAGACGCTCGCAGCACGCGAATAGAGGTAGGTCTCCTCCCAGAAGTCGTTCTCCGCCTCCTCGGCGGGCTCGGCGTGCTGGAGCGTCGGTCCGAGCACCTCGAGCGCCGTGGCGGCGAGTCGCTGCTCCGTCTCGGCCATGAGCAGCTTCACCGTCGAGCTGTCCGGCCCGACCGCGCCGCCGGTGAGAAACTCCCCCACCGTCCTGTAGGCGTGATGACGGAGCACCTCGATGCCGATGAACGCACGCGCCAACGCCACCTGCGCCTCGGGGTCGGCGGCGATCGGCTGCCCGTCGAGCTCCCGCTCGGCGGCGGCGCGCACGAGCCGGTCGAGCCACGTCCGGAGCTTCACCTGCCGCGGCAGGGCCGCTGTCCCGCGCTCGTGGCCGAGCGTGTGCATTGCGATCTTCCAACCGTCTCCGCGCTCGCTGAGCAGGTTTTCCTTCGGGACCACGACGTCGTCGAGGAACAGTTCGCAGAACTCGGCGTGGCCGGTGATCTGCGTCATCGGGCGCACGTCGACGCCCGGGGCGCGCATGTCGACGATCAGCATCGAGATCCCCCGATGCTTTGGCCCGCTCTCCTCCGTGCGTGCGAGCATGCCGCACCAACGCGCGTACTGACCCCAGGAGACCCACGTCTTCTG
>Ga0190275_10002449_pt1 | contig 13337 bp, 13 predicted proteins | sample Popmic550T_FD_133745 | JGI IMG/M metagenome (GOLD analysis project Ga0190275, IMG submission 133745) | Populus adjacent soil microbial communities from riparian zone of Yellowstone River, Montana, USA - 550 T | ecosystem: Environmental > Terrestrial > Soil > Riparian zone > Trees stand | place... | reverse complement strand
CGTGTGATCGCGCTCGGCGGTACGCCGGGGAAGGTTTACGAGGTCTCGCCGTTCACGGTCCCAGAAGAGGCCGCCGCCGGCTGACCGCTGTTGGACCTCGGCATCGCGAACCGCGTCGCGCTCGTGATGGGCGCGAGCAAGGGGATCGGCCGCGCCGCCGCGGAGTCGCTCGCGCGCGAGGGAGCGCGCATCGCGGCGGCCAGCAGATCTCCCGACCGGATCGAGCAGACGGCCGCCGAGCTGAGCTCGGAGACGGGCGCCGACGTGCGCCCCTTCAGGGCCGACACGGATGCCCCCGAGACGCTGCCGGGGCTCGTGCAGTCGGTGCGGGAGGCGCTCGGCCCGGTCGAGATCCTGGTGGTCAACACCGGCGGGCCGCCTCCCGGCGACCCGCTCTCGTTCGGGCGTGAGCAGTGGGAGAGCGCCTATCGCAGCCTCGTGCTGGCGCCGATGGCCCTGATCGAGGCGGTCGTTCCCGACATGCGCGCACGTGGCTGGGGCCGCATCGTGAACGTCACATCGACCGCGACCAGGGAGCCGATACCGGGGCTGATGCTCTCGAACAGCCACCGGCCGGCGGCGGTGGGCGCGTTCAAGACGCTGTCACGCGAGCTGGGGAAGGACGGCATCCTGCTGAACAGCGTTGCCCCCGGGCGCATCGCGACGGAGCGCATCGCGAGCATGGCCGGCACGCCGCTCGAGCAGCTGCGCTCACATCCGCAACCGGACATCCCGGTCGGGCGCCTGGGCGAGCCGCGGGAGATGGGCGACGTGATTGCGTTCCTGTGCTCTGAACGCGCGTCCTACGTGACCGGTGTCAGCCTGATGGTCGACGGCGGGCTTACGCGCAGCGTGTGACCCACGTCTGGCAGCCCTAGGTCGGAAGCGCTCCGAAGCTGCTCTCGTTGGGAAGGCCGATCGAGCCGTGGGACTGAACGAGCTTCCAGTCTCCATCCTCCCGGCGGAACACGGCCGTGAACCGGATTGCGACCGGGTTCCCATCTCCCACATCGAGCGTCGGACGGTCGGCCACCCAGCCGACGTTGCCTTCGACAAAGGCCTCCAGATCTCCAGCGGTGATCGGCATGCTGCCGCCGAGTGCGGCGATTTGCTCCTTCCACACATCGATCAGCTGGCGCCCGCTCCACCATTCGGTCGGGTCCGTGCCGATGCCGCGTACCTCTGCAGCGGTCGAGAAGTGCTGATCGATGAACGAGATTTCTCCGCTCGACAGAGCCGAATAGAACCGCAGCATCAGGTCACGCAGTTCGTCGGACCTTTCCATCGCAGCCTCCTTCATCGTGGGGCAACGGCGAAGCTAGCCGACGCGTGTTCGGGCGTCCAGTGCGTGTCTGGCAAAGCTGGACGAGTCCATCACCGCGAGGATCGTGTACGCGCCTCTGTGTTCGTCGGCCCACCGTGCCACGGGATCAAGCATGACCGTGCCGAAGCGCGGGACTCAGTCCGGTTCGACGCGCATCGCGCCCGCGAGCTCACCGCCGAGCGCGTGTACGCGTCCATCGAACCGTGCGAACAGCGGCCCGCCGAACGGCTGGCGGTCGACGATCTCGAAGCGGGCGCCGGGGGTGATGCCCAGCTGCGCGAGATAACGCAGCATCTCCGGGTCCGAATCCGAGACGCGCACGAACACGCCGGCGGAGCCGGTTGCAAGGGACGCCAGCGCCTGGGTGGGCTGCTCCTCGAGCTCCAGCGCGGCATTCGGGATCGGGTCCCCGTGCGGGTCGTGGGTGGGGTTGCCGAGCTTCGCCGCGATCAGCTCCTCGAGCTCCTCGGAGAGGACGTGCTCGAGGACCTCGGCCTCGTCGTGGACGCGGTCCCACGGTACGCCCAGGGACTCCGCGAGGTACAGCTCCAGCAGGCGGTGGTGTCGCAGCACCTCGAGCGCGACGCGCCGGCCGCCGCCGGTCAGCTTCACGCCCTTGTAGGGCGCGTGGGTGACCAGCCCGAGCTCGTCGAGCTTCTTCACCATGCTGGATGCCGACGCCGGTGTGACGCCGAGCCGCTCCGCGAGCGCGTTGTTCGTGACGGCCCCATTGCCGCGCTGCTCCAGCGCGTAGATCGCCTTGGCATAGTTCTGGATCGCCTCGGAGGGACGGGCCTGGGTGTTGGCTTGGGCTGCCATCACACGCTGATCAGCAGACTGGTTGCGTATAGGACAGCGAACCCGGCCAGGATGCCCGCGACGCTGGCGGGGTTGAGCGCGCGTCCTGCCCGGTCCCGGATCGAGGGCGCAAGCTGCTGGATCACCTGTACGATCGCGCCGGCTCCGGCCCCGAGCAGGAATGCCGCCAGGCTCGCGTTGAAGGCGGAAGCGCCGATCCAGGCTCCCACGATCGCCGGCCCTCCCGCGATCAAACCGAGGACGGCGAGCCGGCCGAGCCCGGGAGGCCGTTGCGCCACGGGTGCCACGATCGCGAGCCCTTCGGTGGTGTTGTGCAGCGCGAAGCCGATCACGAGGAACGCGCCCAGCGCGAGCGCTCCGATCGCGTACGCGGAGCCGATCGCAAGTCCCTCGCCCAGGTTGTGGAGGCCGATCGCGATCGCGACCAGCATCGCCACGTGGCCGCCGCGCGCGCCGCCCGCAGTCTTCTCCCGGCGGCCCTGCAGCCACGCCTCTACGCCGCTCAGCAACAGGTACGACGTGAGCCCGCCGAGAAACACGAGCGATGCGCCGCCGAGGACCTGGGAGCCCTCGCCCGCGACGTCGATGCCCTCCAGCGTGGCGTCGATCGCGAGGAACGCCAACAGCCCCACGGTCAGGGCCAGCAGGACGCGCAGCCAGCGCGGGTCGATGCGCCGCACGAACGGCAGCCACAGCATCCCGAGCGTGACGGGCACGATGCCCACGTAGAACCCGAGCAGGGCCATCAACCCGTAGAAGCCGAGGTCGGCGCCGGGTGTCTCGACCGCCACCGGGATCTCGTGCGCGATCGTCGCGCCCGTCGAGGTCAGGAGCTGCACCTCGTAGGCGTCTCCCTCGACCCAGTCGTAGCGGATCGAGACCTTCGAGGTGTCGAGATGTCCCAGCTTGCGGTCAGTCGCCGAGAAGTCGGCAAAGCCGTCGTTCACGATCATCTGGGCGAGCGTCACGTCGTCCGGACCGTCGTTGCGGACGGTGAGCTCGATGCGCCCCGGCTCGAGCACGGTGCGCTCCACCGCCAGCTCCTCGACCGGCGGGCCCGTGCGGTCGGCCAGCCCCGGGCCGTCCAGCAGCGCGAACGTCCCCAGCGCGAGTGCGATCAGGGCGAGCGGCACGGCACCCAGGACCCAGGCCGGCACCCGGCCCGTGCGCCCCGGCGCGCTCACATCGGCGCGCGCCTCCACTAGACCACCTCGAACAGGCCCATCCAGCCCAGCTGCGCGAACTCGGACTGGTGCGCATGGAACATGAACTGGCCCTCGTGCGGGAAGCGCAGCTCGAGGATGCCGCGCTGCCCCTGGCATTGCATGATCGTGTCCGTGTACTCGACAGGCTCGAGCGACGTACCGGTCGGGTAGTAGTGGAAGAAGTTGGCGTGGGTGTGGATCGAGTTGATCGGGTCGAACTCGAGCACGTTCACCAGGTAGATCCGCACCAGCTCGTTGCGACGCACGCGGATCGGCTCGTTCATGTAGGCGAACCCGACCGTGTTGACCGCGTAGACCTCGTTCCCGAGGTCGAAGTTCGTGTCGAACCCGTTCATCACCATCACCAGCTCGTCGGCCTCGGGGCGGTCCTGGCGCGGATCGATCACGAACGCGCCGTACATGCCCCGGGCGATGTGCTCGGCCAGCGGGGTGACGTGGCAGTGGTACAGGTGCAGGCCGAAGGGCTCGGCCTCGAACTCGTAAGTGACCGACTTGCCCGGGCCGATGACGCCGGGGCCGATGCCCGGCACGCCGTCCATCTCTGCCGGGTGGATCCCGTGGAAGTGGACCGTGTGCGGGTGCTCGGAGCCGTTGCCGAACCGGATCCGAAGCCGCTCGCCCTCGCGCGCCCGCAGCGTGGGTGCCGGGATGCGGCCGTTGTAGGTCCAGGCGGGAAACTTGACGCCCGGCGCGACCTCCACCTCCTTGTCGACCGCGATCAGCTCCCACTCACGCAGCGTCCGGCCGCTGGCGAGCCGTCGAGCGCGACCGTGGTCGAAGTCCCGCAGGACCTCGGTCGGGTCGAAGCCGTTGGCGGCGTGGTCGACGCGCCCACCGGCCTGGAAGCTTGGGTGGGCGGGCACCGACCCGTGTCCTTTCGCCTCGCCGGGGCCCGTCACGCTGTGCTCGTGCTGCTCTGCCCGCGCGGGAGCTGCTGTGCCGAGGTCAACGCCGCCCAGCCGCGCAACGGCCCCGGCCCCCAGAGCGGGGGCCAGTGCGGCGAGCATGCGTCTGCGACTCAGGCGGTGCACGGACGGGGCCGATTATGGCATGCCTAAATCCAAATTCAAGTACGACAGACGGCCAGGACGGTGAACTCAGCCCGGCGGCGCCGTCGGCGTCTGCTCCCGCCCCTCGAACAGACGGCCGGCGCGGATCCGCTCGGCCATGTCCCCTGACTCCTCTCGGTATGCGGTGCCGTCCTCGAACTCGATCGTGGGATACGCAGCCTGCCCCGTCAGCCGCTTCACGTCGTCGCGCTTCCCCTTCCGTATCGGGCCGGTGACCACTTCGTATTCGATGCCCTGCTCGTCGAGGGCCGACTGGACCCGCCAGCAGGGATGCATGCCCGCCTTGAACCACGTCAGTGAGCATCTGTGAAGCTTGATCGCCATGTTGGAACCCTCCTGGTCGCTGACGGGCGAGGATATCCGGCGCTCGAGCCGCGTGCGGCGAGTCCGCAAGTGCCGTTGCACGAGAAGCCCACCTTTCCGCGGCAATGGCTTGCCAGAGTCGTTCAGCGCTGCTTTTCGGAGCAGTTTGGGGCGGTCCTGTGTGAACGAGCATTTATTTTTCTATGAAAACCTTGTCTTTCCGTTGTACGCGTAATAGATTCCGTCACCTCTCCGTTCTCCCGGAGGGACAAGGGGCGTCAAGAACCCCTGCTGTAACGCCTCTCGGAGCGCCCGGTTCTCGGACCGGGCGCTCTCCTTTGGAGCGGGGCGGGGAGCAGCCTTCGTGAAGTGGAGAATCGCGATCGCCGGCTGGGCGGCGATGCTCGCGCTACAGGGCAGCCCCGAGCCTGCGCATGAAGCCTGCAACGCTCAGCCGGCATGCTTCCGCATCACGACGTGGGGGTTCATGGACCGCTACACCTGGCGCCAGCCCTGGGACCAGAGCCTCCCGCTGCCGTTCGATACCGAGTACACGCCGAAGCCGGCGTGGCAAGCGATCCAGGAGGCGCTGCAACCCACGGTCCCGCCTCCGCCGCCTCCGCCTCCATCGGAGCCCCCGCCCACCCCGCCGGCGGCCGACCCGGCGGGCCAGCCGGCGGCCGCGACCTCCGTCGTTGAGGCTTCCCACCCGCTGTCACTCGAGGCCAGGCTGCGTCGCCAGCGTCTGCGCACCTGGCTCGCGCGCCGGGCGTTGATCGTGCTGTTGCGCGTCAGGGGCGCCGAGACCGCGCGCGTGCAACTCGTGGCGAGGGTCCGCGGTCGCGCGATCGGGAGTGCCACCACCGACCTCGACGCCGGACAACGGCGCCCCGTCCGCATGTCCCTCACAGGGCCCGCCGGCCGGCGGTTGCGCAATGCCGGCCGCGCGTACGTCGTACTGACCGCCGTCGCGACCCCCGCCGACGGCCGCAGGACCGCCGCGAACACCCGGGTCCGGGCGCGGCAGTAAGTAGTGCCGCCACGGAGAATCGAACTCCGATTTCAGCCTTGAAAGGGCCGCGTCCTGACCGTTAGACGATGGCGGCGGAAGGGCCTCGATTGTAGGTGACGCTCTGCGCCGTGATGGGGCGGCCGTTTGCCGCGCACCGGCGGTGGGTAAAGAACCATGCGAACCGTGCGCCGCGGATGGGGCACTGGGTCAACGAGGAGGTCTCAGGTGTACATCGGAACATCGATCTTTCTAATCGCGGTCGGCGCGATCCTCAGGTATGCGGTCACCGCGGACGTGGAGGGCATCAACCTCGACACAGCGGGATTGATTTTGATGATCGTCGGCGCCGTGGGCCTCCTGTTCTCGCTGCTCTGGATGACGATCTGGGCGGACCGCCGTCGCGGCGCGGTGGTGGCGGACCGTCCGGTAGTCGCTGACCCCGCTCGCGAGCGGGTCGTCGAGCGCGACCCTTATTGAGTAGAGCGATCAGGGTCGCCACGCCGGCCTGATCGCCCGGCGCCGTCCACGATCGCCTGCTCCAGCTCGTCGAGGGCGCCGCGCAGCGACTGTAGGCGCTCGTGTAGGCGACGGTCGTCCTCACCCTCATGCAGGACTGGGGCCACCAGCTCCTTGCGCTCTCGCTCCAGTTCCATCGCCCGGGATCACCGACAGCAGGCGCGCGACGCGCAGCACCCGCGCCAGCCGCAGCAGCGTGACGCTCTCCGGCGATTGCTCTGGCCATCCTCATCCGCCACGCTGCGGCAGGCGCCGCACCTTGCCGTCGCTGCGCAGCACCCACACCGCGTCGTCTCCTACGGCAAGATCGGAGATCCGGCCGCGCAGCTCGAGAGGCCTGCCGGCGATCTTCCCGGTGCGCGGGTTGATCCGGGTCAGGGTCCCTGCTTCGCCTGCCACCCACAGGGAACCGAACCCGAACTCGATCGTGCTGGGGCCTCCCGGCACGTTGATGGGCGCTCCGGCCGGCCGGTTCGTGTCCGGATCGATTCGCGTCACCTTCGACTCGTATGGGTTCGTCACCCATACGGAACCGCCCGCCACGGCGACGTCATGGCAGAACCGCCCGAGGCGGATCTGGTGCGCGCGCCGGGCGCGCGATGACGGATCGACGCGCGACACGCCCTTGCCCTCGCCGGCCGCCACCCACACGGCCCCCTCTCCGACTGCGACGCCACGCGGCCCGCGCCCGACGCGCACCGGGCGGCCGGTGCGCTGGTTCGTCCGCGGGTCGATTCGAGCCACCGTTCGCTCCACCTGATTGGTGACCCAAACTGCGGCCGGTGTGACCGCGATGCCGAACGGGCCCCGGCCGGTCTCGATCGGCCCCGTGAGCTGGTTGGCTGCCGGGTCGACCCGGACGACTGTGCCGCTCTCGTAGTTCGCCACCCAGACGCCGTCCTCGCGGGCGCCCACGTCGATCGGCTGGCGCCCGATCCTGATCGGCGGCGCGAGCGATTCGCGAGTGCGCGGGTCGAGCTTCAACAGCGTGCCGCGGGTGGTGTTCGTGATCCACAGCGCATCGTCGGTGACGGCGATGTCCGACACCTCGCTGACGCTGCGCGGCTCCGCTGGGGTGACGGGCCGGGTCGCCTCGTTCCCTCCGGTGGTGAGCACGATCACCACTGCCCCCACGGCGGCGGCCCCGGCGGCGAACGCGCCCGCGACGTCACGGCGGCGCTCGTGGGTCTTCCACGCCGGCTGAAGGTCCCCCAGCGCACGCTCCGTCGCGATCGCGGCCGGCAGCTCGAACGGCCACGCCAGGTAGCCGGCCAGCAGCACGGCGAGCAACGGAGACAACCCGAGCGCGACGGCGAGCGCCACCCCTGCCGCCAGGGGGGTCAGGAACAAAATCGTGAGCAGCTCGGTGTCCGGGGCCGCGCCGGGGGTTTCCCGGCTGCGCGCGCGCCGCACTGCCCGCGGCAGGTCCACGGACAGGAAGGCGGTCCACAGCAGGTTCAGGCCGGGGATTGCCGCCAGGCCGGCCGCCCGTCGCGGCGAGAGGCCGGTCGCCCCTCCTCCCGTTTGGCGCAGGGCCCGATACGTGCGCCACAGCCACACGGGCCAGTACACGCCCAGCGTGGCGACCCACAAAAGCGCCGTCGCGAGGGGCCGCCTGCGAGAGGTGCGGCCCCCCTCCGGCGGCGGGTTTGGAGGGGCCGTCATGGGCCGCGCAGTTTAAGTGGCCGGACTTGAAAATCCGGAGTATGCTTGTCGCAGCGCCTGAGAAGGCGTGGGGCGATGGCACGGATGTCTCGCACCGCGCAAGAGGCGCCTGTGGATTGGTGGTTTCTGCCTAGGAGGGCAGCTTTGATGGTAGGCGTCTCCCGCCTGCTGACCTTCAAGCGCATCGCGCTTTCATTCGCGGTGCTGCTCATAGCTGTTGGTGTCGCAGGGAAGCTTGCGGCCGCGGCATCGTCTGAAGGTCCGTCGGCTTCGTTCACGTACAACCCTGGCTCCCCGCGCAGCGGAGAGGACATCTCGTTCAGCTCGACGTCTTCCGACGACGGCCTCCTCACGCAGCTTCACTGGGAGTTCGACGATGGTGGGAGCGCCGAGGGCGCGGACGTGAACCATACGTACGAGATCCCGGGCGTCTACACCGTGCAGTTGACGGTCACCGACGACGAGGGACTCAGCGCATCGGCACAGGAGACCATCACGGTGGAGAACCGGGAGCCGAGCGCCGACTTCCACTGGTCGCCGGACTCACCACAGGTTGACGAGACGGTGTTCTTCAACTCGGACGCGAGCGATCCCGAAGACCGGATCCTGGCCGAGAAGTGGGACCTCGACGACGACGGCGCGTTCGACGACCACACCGGATCCAGTGCGTCGCGATCGTTCCCGGCCGGCGGCACGTACACGATCTCGCTGCTGGTGGAGGACAGGGACGGCGGCACGGCCACGATCAGCCGCACGATCGACGTGATCGACCCACCGAACCAGAAGCCGAACGCGAACTTCACGTTCTCACCGTCCTCGCCGCAGATCCTCGACATCGTCACGTTCGACTCGACGTCGACGGACTCCGACGGGTCGATCGCGACGATGGCGTGGGACTTCAACAACGACGGCTTCTACGACGACGCCACGGGCGACGAACCCACCCACACGTTCTTCCTGGCGGGGACCTACACGATCGGACTGCTCGTGACCGACAACGAGGGCGAGACCGACGCGGTGACCAAGACCGTGACGGTGAGCACCATTCCGAACGACCCGCCGGTCGCGGCGTTCCACTTCGCTCCCTCGGCGCCGAAGACGAACGAGCAGGTGACCTTCACCTCAGACGCGACGGACGATGGCAGCGTGACGTTGGAGGAATGGGACTTCGAGAACGACGGCACGTATGACATGACCGGCTCCTCGGTCCAGCACTCCTACGCGACCGCGGACTCTTACACGGTCAAGCTGCGTGTAACCGACGACCAGGGCGCGACGGCCTCGACGATCAAGACAGTCGACGTGACCGAGCCGCCCAACGACCCGCCCACGCCGGCGTTCGGTTTCACTCCCTCCTCGCCTCAGGCGAACGAGCTGGTGACGTTCACGTCGAGCTCGACCGACGACGGCGCGATCGCCTCGACCCAATGGGACTTCACCGACGACGGGGCGTTCGATGCGAGCGGGACCTCGGTCCAGCACGCGTACGCGGTCCCGAAGGCGCACGTGGTGCGCCTGAGGGTGACCGATGACAAGGGTGTGTACCGTGAGACGACGAAGACCGTGACCGTGCCCAACCAGGCGCCGGTCGCAGACTTCTCGTTCGCGCCCGCCTCGCCCAGCAAGGGCGAAACCGTCAACTTCAGCTCGCTGGCGACGGACCCCGAGGGCCGGGTCCAGAGCCTGACCTGGGACCTGAACGGCGACAACCAGTTCACGGACGCCACCGGACCGACCGCTGCGACGGCATTCGCGACGCAGGGGAGCCACACCGTCCGGCTCAAGATCCTGGACCAGGACGGGGGCTCCGACATCGCCACGAAGACCATCACGGTGCCGAGCCAACCTCCGGTCGCATCGTTCGACATCGCGCCGGCGTCGCCGCTGACGGGCGAGATCATCACCTTCACGTCCACTTCGACGGACCCGGACGGCGTCATCACCGGCGTCGCCTGGGACACCGACAACGACAGCAGGTTCGACGACGGCAGCGACGTGCAGGCCGAGAAGTCCTTCTCGTCCTCAGGGACGAAGACCGTTCGCTTGCAGGTGAGCGATGACGACGGCAACACGGTCACGACCAGCAGGCAGTTCGAGGTCCAGGCGCGGCCGAACGTGCCGCCCCTGGCAGCGATCGACGCGCCCACGGCGGCCGTAAAGGGTCAGCAGGTCACGTTCAACTCCGTGTCCACGGACTCGGACGGGACGATCACGAAGACCGAGTGGGACCTCGGTCTCGACGGGAGCATCGACTTCACCGGCAACCCGTACAAGAAGACGTTCCAGAACACCGGCGTGCAGCTCGTCCGCCTCAAGGTGACCGACAACTCGGGCGCCACCGACACGGTCACCCATCAGATCACGATCGGCGGAAACGCCGCCCCGGTGGCCAACTTCACGACCACGCCGGCGAGCCCGCTCAGCGGCCAGGAGGTCAAGTTCACGTCGACGTCGACGGACTCCGACGGGTCGATCGCCTCGCTCGCGTGGGACCTCGACAACGACGGCAACTTCGATGACGGCTCGAAGGTCGAGATGCGGAAGACATTCCTGCTGCCCGGGGTCCAGGTGATCCGACTCAGAGCTGTCGACAACGACGGTGACTTCGACGTCCATCAGGTCACGTTCAGCGTGATCAACCGGGCGCCTGCCCCGAGCATCAGCGCGCTTCCGAACGCTCCGCTGAGCCTCGAGCCGGTCACGTTCACGGCCGGCGGCACGGATCCCGACGGCGCCATCGTGAGCGCGGTCTGGGACCTCGACGGCGACAACAGCTTCGAGACTGCCGGCACCGGCATGAGCGCCACGCGCTCGTTCCCGAAGAAGGGGAGCTACACGGTGCGCGTGCGCGTGACCGACAACCTGGGCCTGACGGCCACCGCGAGCATGGTGGTGGCTGTGGTGAACCGCCTGCCGGTGGCCACCTTCACCCACGTGCCGGGGTCGCCGAACCCGCGTGAGCCGGTCAAGATGACGTCGACGTCGACCGACCTCGACGGCACCATCTCTCAGATCCAGTGGGACACGGACAACGACGGCGCCTTCGACGATGGCTCGGGGACGAGCGCCTCGCGCACGTTCCCGACGTCTGGGAACAAGACCGTGCGGCTCCGCGCGGTGGACAACGACGGCGGCGAGTCGATCGGGTCGCAGACGATCGTGGTCGGCAACCGTGCTCCGACCGCCTCGTTCGACTACCGGCCCGGGGTGCCGATCGCCGAGCAGCAGGTGACGTTCTTCTCCACGTCCGACGACCCCGACAAGAACATCGAGACGGTCGAATGGGACCTCGACGGCGACGGTGCCTTCGAGACCGCTGGTGGGAGTGTCGCACGCTCGTACCCGACGGGCAGCTTCAACGTCAGCGTGCGGGTGACCGACACGGAGGGCGCCTTCTCGATCGCCACGCAGACGATCGTCGTGAGCGCACCGCCGCCGGCCACCCAGGCGCCGCAGATCTCGAGTGAGGGCCCGCAGCTGCGGTTGCTGAATCCCTTCCCGCTCGTGCGGATCGCCGGCCGCATCGGCCGCTCGGGCACCCGCTTCCGGGTCCTGTCCGTGAGTGCTCCGGCGGGCGCCACCGTGACGGTCAGGTGCAGGGGCCGCGGGTGCCCGTTCAAGGCCACCTCCCGGTCGGCGACCGCGTCGCGTCAGGTCCGGATCCGCAAGCTCGAGCGGCGCCTGCTGCGCGCCGGCGCCTCGATCAGGATCTTCGTGACCAAGCCGGGATCGATCGGCAAGTACACGAGCATCAGGATCCGCGGGGGCAAGCCGCCACGGCGCTCGGACCGCTGCCTGATGCCTGACAGCAACACGAAGCCGGTGAAATGTCCGTCCTAGAGATGTTGCGCGCCTACACGCTGCGCGAGTACGCAGTCGTGCTCGCGATGGCCCTGCTGGGCAGCCTCGGGCTGGTCTACATGCTGAGCTCGATGGGCGGAGGCGCCACTTCCGGCGAGACGCTCGTGAAGCGAGAGACCGCCGACCCGACGAACACCTCTTCGTTGCGCTTCGTGGAAGTGAACGCTGCCGCTCGGGCGCGCGCCAAGGCGGCGGCCCTCCGCCGCGCCAGGATCCTGGCTGAGCGCCGCGTCGTCGCGCAGCGCGCCGCTCGGCGCGCAAGCGCTGCGTCAGCGCGCCGTGCTGCGACATCCACTCGCACCGTGACCCGCACGACGCCGCGAGCTGTGGCGCCCGCGCCGACCCGGGTGGTCAACAGTCCTTCGCCCAGCCGGCCAGCGCCGCGGCCTCAGTCGGCGCCCGCGCCGCAGCCGACACCCCAGAAGTCGGGGTCCAGTGGTGGTGGCGGCGGCTCGTTCGACGATTCGGGCTGACACAGCGTCACCTCGCGGGGGCGCGCCCGCCGTCGGCGTCGCTATGGTGGGCCGGGAATCGCAGCCCCACCGTCTCCGCCAGCCCCCGCAATGGACAAGTACCGCCTCGACCTGATTGGCCGCTTCTACGAAGCGTTCTCCCGTCGCGACGTGGATGCAGTGCTCGAACTCTGCCACGAGGACGTCGAGATCTACAAGGACCCCGACGTGGTGGAGATGGTCTCCGCGCTCACACCACGGGGAAGTGAGCGAGTGGCGCAGTACCTGCGCGGCTGGCTCGACTCGTGGGACATGTACCAGCCGCGCGTGAGCGATCTGCGCGAGGCGGGCGAACACGACGTGGTCGCGCTGCTGGACGTCCACGCTCGCGGCCGCGGCAGCCAGTTCGACATCGAGGAGGAGATCGCGGACGTGCTCACGTTCCGCGGAGACCGCCTCGCCCGTCTGCGCCTGCATGTCACCCGCGAAGAGGCGCTGCGCGCGACGGGGCTCGAGGCCTAGTCACTCGCGCCTCTATGCAGGCATGTCCTGGTTCTACGGGATGAAGATCCCTTGGCGCATGAGCACGGTATTCGTGGGTGCGCCGAGACCAAGAGCCAGCCCCAGGACCTTCCGCCTTCTCATGGAATGAAGATCCCCCTGTTTCATGAAAAGGGTGTTGGGCGTGGTGGAAACGACGCCGTCAGAGCCACCGTCGGAGACCTCGAATTGGGTGATCTCGATTACGACGCGCTTTCCGTTGAACCAGGTGTCGTTCGGAACCGGCGCCAGGGGTTGCGGCGCGAAGGCGACGTCGCAGATGCTGCCCACCCCCGGGTCGGAGGTGCTGACGCACGGCATGTGCACGGGAAACGGGATGTCCACCACCGTGGCCGCGTCGGGGCCGCCACCCGGGGCTGGTCGCGTTGTAGTGATCGGTCATCCGGATCGTCGCGTTCGCCCGCAGCTCGCCCGTGTAGTCCGCGCCGCCCGTGGTGTTGGCGTTGCCGCAGGCGCTCGTGCCGGCCTTGCAGCGAACGTCGGTGATCCGCGACGTGATCACGATCTGGGACTCCGGTGGCGGCCCTG
>Ga0190275_10002447_pt1 | contig 13340 bp, 9 predicted proteins | sample Popmic550T_FD_133745 | JGI IMG/M metagenome (GOLD analysis project Ga0190275, IMG submission 133745) | Populus adjacent soil microbial communities from riparian zone of Yellowstone River, Montana, USA - 550 T | ecosystem: Environmental > Terrestrial > Soil > Riparian zone > Trees stand | place... | reverse complement strand
GTGCCGGTGGTTCAAGCTCCCGTCCGGGGAGGCCGACGGGGAGTGGGCGGTCGGCCGCGGCGGCAACCCGGTTCCCCCACCACCGACACTGACCCGGTCGGGAGTCAACGAGACGGCAACAGATTCGAGAGTGGCGCCACGAGCCAGCAGCCGCTTCTTCTCGGAGCGGCCCATCATGAAGGCCAGTACCAGGACAGCCGCCATTGCTGCGATCATGCCGGGCACCATCGGGATGAAAAGGTCATTGGGGGAAACCCCGAGCACCGTAGCCGCCCGCACCGTCGGGCCGCCCCACGGCACGATATTCAGCACACCATTCGCCAGGCACGCCACCACGGTCAGCACGACCGGGCTCATCCCCAGGCGGAGATAGATGGGCAACAGCGCCGACACGGTGATGATGAAGGTCGTGGATCCATCGCCGTCCAGCGAAACCAGCCCGGCAAGCACAGCAGTGCCGAGCACCAACCGGACCGGGCTGTTGCCCACCACCTTGAGGATCAGCCGGATCAGTGGATCGAAAAGACCCACATCGATCATCAGACCGAAATAGATGATCGCGAAGAACAACAGCGCCGCCGTCGGGGCGAAACTCTTGATCGCATCCATGATCGCATCGGCGACCCCGTCCTCCGGAACGATCGCCGCGCCGAACTGCACGGCGACTATTCCGAAAATAACCGGCACCAGGATCAACGCCACCACCGGCGTCAACCGCTTACTCAAAATCAAATACATGAATACCGCGATCATGACAAAACCGAGACCGACGAGCATCAGTGCCCCTCTCGTTGAACGACTGTTGAACAGACGTTAAAGGTGGGCGGCTCGGCAATCACCCTTGCGAACACAACGCTCTTTGAAAAAGTAAAGAGCACTTGTGGTCATTGAGTTCAGACTGAATCGGCAGCGCGCGTAGGGACCAACGCGACCAGAGTGTCAGCGCAGCCGATACAACCTTTCCGGCCGTCCGACACCGTATTTCAGGCTCACCTGGGCAACCTCGGTCCGCTCCAGGTGCTCCAGGTACCGGCGTGCGCTGACTCGAGACAGCCCGATGCGCTCGGCGCATTCGGTCGCCGAGATCGCCTCGTCGGTGGACAGGATCGCGCGGACCGCCAGTGCAGTTTCCCGACTCAACCCTTTTGGCAATTGCGCCTGTTCGGTGGTCGGGGCATCGGCGGGCAGCCCGAAAAGTTCGTCGATCTGTCTTTGATCCGCCCGCTGTGCGGCATCGAGCGTCGAGCGGGTCCGCCGGTAGTGCTCAAGGCGTTCGCCGAGCGCCTGATATTCGAACGGTTTGATCAGATATGAAACTGCGCCGCCCTGCATTGCCTCCCGCACCGTTTCCAATTCTCGGGCTGCGGTCACCACGATCACGTCGACATCCGGGAAATCTTGCCGGGCCCTGCGCAGCACCTCTGTCCCCGTCATATCGGGTAGATAGACATCGAGCAGCATCAGATCCGGGCGGAATTCGGCGAGCGCCGCCAACGCATCGGCGCCGGTGTGCACCGTCGCCACCACCGTGAAGCCGCTGACAGTGGCCAGATAACGGGTATGAATTCTCGCCACCATGAAGTCGTCGTCGACCACGACGACGGAGTAGCCCGCGGCGGACGAACTCATCTCGTCTCCTGTTCGACGGTGGTGACGACCTGCGGATGACGGCCGCCCGTCGCTGCGGAGTCGACGGGCACCTGCGCCACCGGATCCGCATCACGATTGGCGGGCTCCGCTGCCCGTACCGGCAATACCGCGGTGAAGACGGCCCCGTCCGCGTAATGCACGCCAATTGCCCCGCCCCGCTGCTCACAGATCCGCCGAACCAGCGACAGCCCGATACCACGACCGCCCACGACGGCCGCCGATTTGGTGCTGAAACCTCGGTCGAAGATCTTGTCTTGTGCCTCCGGCGTCACCCCTGGGCCCGAATCGGAGACGGTGACATGCACCTCCGCGTCATCGGCCGTCACTTCTACGGTGACCAGTGCCTCCGCTGAATTCGCCACCGCGTCCAGGGCGTTGTCCACCAGATTGCCGACGACGGTGGCGACATCCGTCGACAGCTCTGACGGTAACCGGGGACACCTGGTGGCCGGTGAAATCTCCAATTGCACCCGCGATTCCGCAGCCAGGCTGGACTTCGCCACCAGCAGTGCCGCCAATGGCGGATCCTCGATCCGAGCGGTCACTGCCGAGTCCAGCTCGGCCCGGCGCCTGGTCAGCCCGGTGACATAGGTCCGCGCTTCGTCGTATTCGCTGAGCTGCAGCAACCCCGAGATGACGTGCAGCTGGTTGTCGAATTCATGGGTCTGCGCCCGCAGCGTATCGGTGGCATTCCTGGTGGCGCCGAGTTGTCGCTGCACAGCAATCAACTCGGACCGGTCGCGTAGCGTCGTCACCGTTCCAGAGGCAATACCGGACCGCCCACCGGTCCGCGCGGTTCGGCGGTTCATCACCAGTACCCGATCGCGGTGCACCACCACGAGGTCGATCCCAGTGCGACGGCCGAGAACGACATCGAGCAAATCGGGTTCCAGGCCGAGATCGGCGACGTCGCGGCCGACACAATCGACCGGCAGATCAAGTAGCGAACGCGCACCGTCATTCACCACGGTGACCTGGCCGCCCGGTCCCACCCCGAGGACGCCCTCGCGGATGCTGTGCAGCAAGGCCTCCCGGTGATCGGCCAGGCTGGCAATCTGTTCGGGCTCCAGCCCGTGGGTCTGCTTCTTGATCCGCCGGGCCAACAGCCAAGAGCCGGTGACGCCGGCAGCAGCGGCGAGCACGATGAGCAGCAACAGTTCGGGCACCCCGGACCGCAAGATGCTCCAGATATCCGGATACTGCTCGCCCACCATGGCCAGCCCGATCAATTGACCCTGATCGGAGAACACCGGGACACTCGCCGCGATCAGCCGTTGACCACCCAACGTGAGGTCACCGTCCCAGGATCGCCCCGACCACGCGGACTCCTCCGGCAAGGTCAGTGCGGTGCCGATCAGGGTGGGATCGGTGGAGGTGATGATTTGCCGATCGACATCCGCCACCAGCACAACGGTCGCGCCAGATTGGATACGTGCCGCTTCGGCGACCGGCGCCAGTTTGGTGGCCGGGTTGAGGTCGTCGCCGGCCTTGACCAGCGGGTTGCCCGCCACATTCTCGGCGGCACCGAGAACACGATCGCCGCTACTGGAGGCGAACTGAGACGTCGACTCACGCACCGAGACCACGCCGGCCACCAGCAGCACCAGACCGACGACGCCGAGCTGGAAGACCAGGAATTTGCCGGCCAGTGTCCGGGGCACCAACCGACGCCACCACGACATCACCGGCCTCCTCGCCGTCAGCAGGAAATGCTCTCCCAGGCGCTTGAGCACGCTCTGATCAGGATCCTCCCAGGCCGGGGTGCTGGGCCTCCCCGGCCCACGACCTTAACGACCGACGATCTGTACGAGCTGTAGGTGACTCCCGTGGGGTCGGGCGTCATAGTGATGGTGGAATTCGACCCTCAGTCCCGGACGAACGAGGTAGCCGTCATGAGCCGCAGACCGCTGACCGGCATTCTGCTGGCCATCGCGCTGCTGCTCGGGCTGACCGGCTGCGCTCTGGTCGGCGGCGACGATCGGCTGCGAATGATGGTGCCGAACAGTCCCGGTGGTGGCTACGACGTCACCGCCCGTACCGCGGTGAAGATCACCGAGACCACCGGCATCACCGGTCCGGTGCAGGTCTTCAATCTCAGTGGCAACGGCGGCACGGTTGCGCTGACCCGGTTGATGCACGAAACGGGCAATCCCGACCTACTGATGATGATGGGGCTGGGGGTCATCGGCGCGACCGTCACCAGCCACACGAGCTATCGGGTAACCAACGCGACGCCCATCGCCCGGCTCATCGAGGAGCAGGAGGCGGTGATGGTGCCGGCGGGCTCGCCATACGCCACCATCACCGAACTGATGTCTGCCTGGCAGGCGAAACCCGATCAGTTCACCATCGGTGGCGGATCACAAAACGGCGGACCCGACCATCTGATGTCGATGCGGTTGGCCGGCGCCGTCGGCATCGGTCCCCGACAGGTCAACTACCTCGCCCATGACGGCGGCGGTGAGTTGTTGCCGGCGCTGCTGGCCAATCAATTCGACTTCGCGACGTCCGGCGTCCGGGAATACACCGAGCAGATCAAGTCGGGTCAACTCCGCGTCCTTGCTGTCTCTGGAAGGACGCGGGTCCCGACTGTCGATGCGCCAACGCTCACCGAAGCGGGTATCGATCTGGTGTTCGCGAATTGGCGCGGTGTCCTCGCGCCACCCGGATTGACGACTGCGCAACAGCAAAGGTTGATTGAAATTTTCACCAGTCTCGAGCAGACTCCGCAGTGGCAGGCGGAATTAACCAGGAATGGGTGGACAGACGCACTGCTCACCGGAGACGAGTTCGGCGAATTCCTCGCTGATCAGGACCGAAGTGTGGAGACCAGCCTGCAACAGCTGGGGCTGGGCTAGTCGGATCTGACCGATCCGGGGCTCTCAGGCATCCCGGCGATTGACGGCGTACCAGCCGGCCAGCAACGCCGCGCAGGTCCAGAGCGCGGTCACGCCCAGTCCGGCCCACGGCCCAATAGGACCATCCGGATATTGCCGGATCAACAGTTGGCCCGCCCGGTTCGGCAAGTAGCTCATGGTCCCGGACGCGAAGTCCGTGAAGATGAATGGAACGATGAGTAGCAGCGGGATCAACAGGCTCAACACTGCAACGCCGCTGCGCAGCAGCGCAGTCAGGCCGGCCGCGAAGAGAGCCATCAACGCCAGGTAGGCGGCACTGCCCACGACAGCCCGCAGCGCGCCGGGATCGGAGACGCCGATGCCGGCATCTCCGATCAGAACCTGGCCCAGCAGCAGCGTGGTGAATCCGGACAGCAGACCAACAGCAAGGGCGACAGCCCCGGTCATGGCCATCTTGCTGGCATAGAACACACCTCGCCGGGGCACCGCGGACAACGAAACGCGGAGTGCGCCGACGTGGAACTCTTGCGACACGACCAGTGTGCCAAAGCTGATGGCCGCCACCTGGCCGAATGTCAGTCCATAAAAAGAGAGCTCCAGCGGGTCGAAGTCCGGGGATTCGACCTCGGATTTCTTGACCAAGGCACACACCAGCGCACTGAAACCGACGGTGGCGAGAAAGACCGCAACCAGTGATCCGACGGTGGATCGTAGGGACCGCATCTTGATCCACTCAGATTGCGCGACGGCGAGAGTTGTCATGCCGAGTTCTGCCGTCCGGCGACCGGCGTCTCGGTCGTGAATTCCGTCTGATCAGCCGTGAGCTCAAGGTAGGCCCGTTCCAGCGACACCCGCTGGTCGGTGAGTTCGAGCAGTGAGATGCCCTCCTGTGCGGCGATCCCGCCGATCACATCGGCCCGGGCACCTTCGACGGTCAGGCTGTTATCGTCCTCGTCATCGGCACGCTCATCGATGGCGAATCCCCGCGCGGCCAGCTCGGTGCGCAGGCGACCGGGTTCAGCGCTACGGACCTGTACCCGCGGTGTGTTGCGGGAGTCGATGAATTCCTGCATCGGCAGGTCGATGAGCAGCCTGCCTCTGCCGAGGATCACCAGATGATCGACGGTGAGTGCTGTTTCGCTCATCAAATGGCTGGATACCAGGACCGTCCGGCCCTGCCGGGCGAACTCGCGCAGCAGCTCGCGGAGCCAGTTGATTCCTGCCGGATCCAGCCCGTTGGTCGGCTCATCGAGCAGCAGCACGGCCGCGTCGCCCAATAAGGCGGCGGCGATACCCAACCGTTGCCGCATACCGAGCGAGAACGTCTTGACCCGCTGCTTGCCGGCTGCCGCGATGCCGGTCTGCTCCAGCACCTCAGCGACGCGGGATACCGGAATGTTGTTGCTGATCGCGAGTGCCAGCAAGTGGTTGCGGGCCGTCCGGCCGCTGTGCGCAGCCTGCGGATCCAGCAACGCACCGACCTGCCGCAGCGGTACTTCTGAGGATACGAAGGGCCTGCCGTCGATGGATGCTGAGCCGGCCGTCGGCCGGTCGAGGCCGAGCAGCAGCCGCATGGTGGTGGACTTTCCTGCACCATTCGGGCCGAGAAAGCCGGTTACCCGACCGGGTTGTACATCGAAGGTCAACTGATCGACAGCGCGGGTATTCCCGTAGACCTTGGTAAGTCCCCGAATCTCAATGGTCGCCATCAGCCCAACACTGGCCGCCGGTCAGCAGGCGGGCACCCCCCACCGGAGGGCGACGCCTCCCCCTAGCGGGGGAACCGCGTTGGGCTGTTTCGCTGGCACGATAGCGGGGTGCCCCGGTTGCTCCGCCCGCTGACCCGCGCGGTCACCTATACCCGGTGGTTGCACCTGTGTATCCCGCTCTCCGTCATCGCCATCTGGATGTTCATCGACCGGGAGCAGCCTTACACGCTTGGCTTGCTGATCCTGCCGTTGGGATTCATCCCTGCAATGCGCAGCGTGGAGGGGATGCAGGCACAGTTCCTGCTCACGCCTGAAGAGCGCGGCAAACCTGATGCCTCCATCGTCATCGCGCCGGCGGCAAGCTGGCCGGACCGCTGGCGCACCGTCTGCTGGTTGGAGTTGCGTCTCCTGCTTGCCGTGGTTGCGCTTGCGCTGACCAGTTGGCTGCCGATGCTGATCGTTGACCTGGTCGCACTCGCCACCGGCCAACGCGCCGTGAACTTCCTGCGGCAGACCGAGCCGCAGTGGTGGTACGTCCTTTTGGTGCCCGTTGCCATCGTGGTGATGGTGGCCGGCATCGTTGCCCTCGGCGAACTGGTCACCATGCTGGCGCGGCTGTTGCTCGGCCCATCGCCGGCGCAGCGGTTGTCCGCGCTGGAGGCACGCAACGAGCAACTGCTCGAGCGCACCCGCATCGCCAGGGAACTGCACGATTCGATAGGGCATGCATTGACTGTCGCGGTGATGCAGGCGGGCGCCGCCCGGACAGCCAATGATCCGGCTTTCACCGAGCGGGCGCTCTGCGCCATCGAGGACACCGGCCGGGCGGCGATGAAGGACCTGGAACGTGTGCTGGTCGTGCTACGAGATCCGGCCGGCCCAGTTGCTGGGCGACCAACATTGTTGGAAGCCGATCGCCTATTGGACTCCGCTCGCTCGTCCGGGGCACCGGTCAGCGCGGAGATTGACAGCGGGATCGAGCAGATCCCGGTTGCAGTGTCCCAGGAGGGCTATCGGATCCTGCAGGAGTCGTTGACCAACGCGTTGCGCCACTGCGGGCCTGTCCCGGTGCACGTCCGGGTCGCCATCACCGACGGACGGCTTGACCTCGAGGTGCGGAATCGATTGACCACGCCAATGAGCCGCAGCGCCCGGGGCACGGGTCTGAGCGGCATCCGAGAGCGGGCATCCCTGCTCGGCGGCAGCGCCCAGACCGGTCCGCACGGGACGACTGGGCAGTGTCAGCCCAACTCCCGTTGCACCGCAAAGTCAGCTGACGCGAGAGCCATGGCGGTCACCGTTCTCCTCGTCGACGACGAGCCGCTCGTCCGCGCCGGTCTCCGGGCCATCCTCGGGTCCGAGCCGGACATCGACGTGGTGGGCGAGGCCGCTGATGGCGCAGCTGTCATCCCGCTCGTCCGGCGACTGCGCCCGGACGTGGTGGCGATGGATGTGCGAATGCCGCTGCTGAACGGTATCCAGGCCACCCGCGCGATCCTACGAAGCATTACTGATCCCCCGAAAATCCTGATGATCACCACTTTCGAGAATGACGAGTATGTCTACGAAGCCCTTCGGGCCGGGGCAAACGGGTTTTTGCTCAAGCGCTCTCGACCGAGTGAGATCGTGCACGCGGTCCGCATGGTCACGTCGGGTGATTCCCTGTTGTTCCCCGCTGCTTTGCGTGTGCTCGCTGCCGAGTACGGCAATAAGTCCGCGAGGCAGGCAATGGCTCGAGCGGCGCTCACCGAACGCGAGAGCTCCATCCTGCGATTGATGGCACGCGGAATGACCAATGCCGATATTGCCGCGCAGCTGATCATCGGTGGGGAAACGGTCAAATCCCACGTCAGCTCGATCCTGGGAAAGTTGGGTGCAAGGGACCGCACCCAAGCGGTCATTGCCGCCTACGAGTCGGGGTTCGTCATGCCGACCGACAGCTGACCGGCCCTGATTGCGGTGTCTCGCACGGCAATCAGGGTCGGCCCCCGACGGCATCGATCAGAGACCACGGCCCGACGGCGATACCAGGATCTTCACGGCGGTGTCGTTCCGATGGATCAAGGTGTCGAAGCCCTTGTCGATCAGATCCTCCAACGCGATCTTTCCGGTGATGAACGGCTTGAGGTTGACCTTGCCGGACTGCACGAGCTTGATCACATCCGGATGGTTGCCCATATAGGCGATCGTGCCACGCATGTCGACCTCCTTGAGCACCAGCTTCTGCAGTTCGAGCTGGGCGGGATGGCCCCAGATCGCCACCACCACAATCACTCCGCCCGGCCGAATCGCGTCGAACAGGGTGTCCAACACGACCTGCACAGAACTGCATTCGAAGGCGACATCGGCGCCGGAACCGCCGCTCAGGCGTTTGACCTCCTCGACCACATCCAGCTCGGCCGGGTTCAGCGCGTGATCCGCCACTCCACTGTCGATGGCCTTCTGCCGGCGCAGGTCACTGAGCTCGCTGATGATCACGGTGAGACCGTTGGCCTTGAGCACGGCGGCGGTCAGCAAACCAATAGGACCGGCACCGCCGACCAACGCAATATCACCGGATTTGGCGCCGCTGCGAACGTATGCGTGATACCCAACAGCCAACGGCTCGATCAGTGCTGCCTCGTCCAGAGCGATGTCGCCGATCGGGTGTACCCAGCGCCGCTCGACCGTGATCTTTTCACCCAGGCCGCCGCCTCGGCCCTGCAATCCGATGAATCCCATTCCCGGAGTGATGTGGTAATTCGATCCCGGTTCCGTCGACTCTTTGGGGTCGATGATGTAGGGCTCGACAACGACATTGTCACCAACCTTGAGATCGGTGACGTCATCGCCGACGGCATAAACAGTGCCGGACATTTCGTGCCCCAGCGTGACCGGGGCTGTTTCGCCTGACGTCGGGTGCGGGTGGCCGACCGGCGGCACGAAGATCGGCCCTTCCAGATATTCGTGCAGATCGGTGCCACAGATGCCGCACCAGGCGACATCGATACCGACCGTACCGGGCTCGACCGGGGGTACCTCGATATTCTCGATGCGGATATCGCCACGATCGAAATAACGAGCTGCCTTCATGTGCTACTCCAAACTTTGTCAATGCTGACGATTGTCGGAAATCCTGACGGCTTCAGCTGAGATGGTGCACTTCCTGCAGGCCGTAGACCGGCGTCGGGATTCCCTCCATTCTGGCCTTGAGTTGCAGTGCGAGATAGAGTGAATAGTGCCGCGATTGGTGCAGATTGCCGCCGTGGAACCAGAGGGACTCCTGCTGGGTCGGCTTCCACATGTTGCGCTGCTCGCCCTCCCACGGCCCTGGATCTTTGGTGGTATCGGATCCGAGACCCCATACCTTGCCGACCTTGTCGGCGACCTCCTGGGAGATGAGGTCCGCCGCCCAACCATTCATCGAGCCGTAACCGGTGGCATAGACGACGACATCGGCCGGCAGTTCCTTTCCGTTGGTCAGCAGCACCCCGGTTTCGGTCAGCCGGACCACGTCAACACCGGATTCCAGCTTGATGTCGCCATTGGCCACCAGCTCGGAGGCGCCCACATCGATGTAGTAGCCGGATCCACGTCGAAGGTACTTCATGAACAGGCCCGAGTCGTCATCTCCGTAATCGAGCATGAAGCCTGCGGCGCCGAGCCTGGTGTAGAAGTCGGCGTCATTCTTGCGAACCTCGTCATACACCGGGATCTGGAATTCGTGCATGATCCGATACGGCAACGAGGCAAAGGTGAGGTCTGCCTTCTGCGTAGTCATTCCACTCTCGACAGCGTCTTCGGAATAGAGGCCGCCGAGCACTGTGGTCAATAATGATTCCGACCTGAGGATGTGGGTGGACGAGCGCTGCACCATGGTGACATCCGCGCCGCCCTCCCACAGTGCTGCGCAGATGTCGTGGGCTGAGTTGTTCGCGCCGATGACCACCGCACGCTTGCCGCGGTAGGCGTCCGGACCCGGGTGCTTTGACGAATGGTGCTGATCGCCGCGGAAGACGTCCATCCCTTCGAAGTTCGGCACATTGGCCTTGCCGGACATCCCGGTGGCGAGCACCAGCTGCTTCGGTCGAAGGGTGACCTCGATGCCCTCCCGCTCGACGACGACGCTCCACTCACCGGTCTCTTCGTGATAGGTCGCATTCTTGCATTCCGTACTGCCCCAGTAATTGAGTTCCATGACCTTCGCGTACATCTCCAGCCAGTCGCCGATCTTGTCCTTCGGCGCAAAGACCGGCCAGTTCTTGGGGAAGTCGATGTACGGCAGGTGGTCGTACCAGACCGGATCGTGCAGGCAGAGCGACTTGTAGCGGTTTCGCCAGGCGTCACCAGGTCGCGGATTGCGGTCGATGATGATGGTCGGCACGCCGAGCTGACGCAGTCGCGCGCCCAGTGCGATGCCGCCCTGTCCGCCGCCGACGATCACCGTGTAAGGCTGCGTCGTGTAGCCGAGTTGTTCGGCTTCGGCCTGCTGCTTCTCCAGCCAGGTCTGCCGGTTCGGGTTGGCGCCGTGTTCTGCACCCTTCGGTCGCCGATCCCGCGATGGTTCCTCGTGGCCCTTGAGTTCGTACATCGTGGTGAGCAGGGTCCAGGCCTTGCCGTCCTTGAGCCGGAGCTGGCCGACGCCTCGCCCGACTGCGGTTTCGAACCGGATCCAGCTCTCCGCGACACCGTCGGCATCAGTGGGCTCACCCAGATCATCGGCGACGGCAAAACCGCTGGGCTGCACGCGCTCCAAGTTGGCGGAGAGCAGCTCGCGCACCCCGGACGGGCCTTCCACTGTGACGATGTTCCAGGTAAAGGCGATGAGATCGCGCCAATAGCTGTCGGTGCCGAACAGTTCCGCTGCCGCTCGCGCATCGCCGGCGTCCAGTGCCGCCTGGAAGCTGGCCAGCCATTCGGTGATGGTGCTGTGGGCCGTTCGCTCGAGAGTTTGCGTCATGCGGTAACTCCTTTTCTCACGGGTGGGTGGGATTTGGTCGGGTTTGGCCGGTGGAAGGAACGGTGCATCGACGCATTGCGATGCGCCGCGGGAGAGGAAACGGCGCCGGGTAGGTCTGGCTCGTTGCCGAAAGCTAATTGACGACGGCACCCGTGGAACGACTGCTGCGCAGGTCTCGAATGGTGGGCGCGGTGGACGCCGGCAGCAGATCGGCGCCCGCCGTTGGATAGTCGACACGAACCTGCGCCCAGTCTGCGAACCGGTACGGGCGCTGGCACAGCACGCCGCCGAGATGCTTGCGAAGTCGGGATATCTCGGCCCGGACAGCCACTGCATGCTCGGGGGATCCGTAGAGTTCGTTGGACAACTGGCCGGCACTGCTACCGGGCGGATTCAATGCCAAGAGCAGCAACAGTTCCGCGTGCCGCGGGCTGAGCCGATGGGACCAGTGCCCCAGCTGTGATTGGATGCTCAGGCTCGGTTGGTGGACGTCGCGGAGATCGATAGTGATTGCGGTGGCCGGTGCCTCAGCCCGTTGGTCGGTCTGCACCCGCACCAGCCAGCCGCCCGGCACCGGCTCCAACCGGCACGTCCCGAACGCCGGCAGCCAGGCCAGGCCGGCGTCCCGGTGTTCCGGTAGTGCTATGCGAGCGATCTGCACACCCGCGCTGGCCGCGGCCACCCAACCGTCGACATCGGTGACCATTGTCGGTAGCTGACTGCCGGCCAGCAGCGGCCCGGCGAGTGCCCGCAGGGCACCCATCGCGGCATGGTGCTCCTCGCGAAGAAACGATTCCGCCATCCTGGCGGCCGCGTCCACCAGCGCCAGCGTGCTCGGATGGACAGTGGCGGCGGCTCCGCTGACGTCGACCACGCCGAGCAGATCGCCGTTCGCCGGATCGAGAATTGGTGCAGCAGCACATGTCCACGCATGATGGGTCTTGACGAAGTGCTCTGCCGAATAGATCTGCACCGGGCGGGACAGCACCAGGGCGGTGCCGATCGCATTGGTGCCGACACTGCGTTCGCTCCAGTTGGCCCCAACCTCGAAGCCCAGCCTCGCGGCATGCTGCTGAATTTTCTTCGGGCCGTCCCGCCACAGCACGACACCCGTGGCGTCGACGACCACCATCACATGCCCGGCATCCTCAGCGGCCGGCATCAAGACATCACCCAGCACGGGCAGCACCTTGGCCAATTTGCCGGTATGCCGACGAAACTCGATCTCGGCTGGACCGATGTTCTCGGGCAGTTCCCTACCGTGATCGGGATCCATGCCGATCCCTATTGCCCGCTGCCAGGAATCATCCACCAATGGTCGCGGCGCTGCCGGTGAGCGTCCGCCGGACAATGCTGCATCACGGATCTGCCTGAGCAGGTGGGCGTACCGGGCCGGATCCTCGCCCGCCGGCACAGCTGCCTCGAACGAGCGGTTCAACGCGGGGGCGGCATCGACCAAGGCTGGCTGCACTTTCACCTCACCTGACCTCATCGTCGCGGTCCATGGACTTGCTTTCAACTGACAGTGCTGCCACGAACATAGAAGGGCAACGGTTGCAAGGGGGTTGCAATCCGGGCCTGCTGCCCCCAGATCGGACAGCGACCCGACCCCATGTGCTCGGGGGCGGTGTCAGTGCCGAAGGCCATCGGGCAATACTGGTGGTGGCTGACGGCTGACTTCATCGGGGTGAGGTGTCACCCGCTGCGGGAAGGCGATTTTCTCCCCTGCCGCAGACTCGCTGCGACGAAGGGTCCGACCGCACCATGAGCTTGTGGACGCTCCTGCTGATCGCGTTGGGCGTTTCCGCCGACGCCTTCGCTGTCGCACTGGGCAAGGGCCTGCACATGCGGTCCTTCAACTACCGCGGCGCACTCCTGGTGGCGCTGGCGTTCGGCGTCTTCCAGGCGATCATGCCGGTGATCGGGTACCTGCTGGCCAACAGCTTTGCCGACTACATCCGGGACTGGGACCACTGGATAGCCTTTGCCCTGCTCGCCATCATCGGCGGCAAGATGCTGTGGGAGGCCTTCTCCAGCCACGAGGACAAGGAGCAGGACACCGACTCGATCGACATCCGGGAACTGCTTGTCCTTGCGGTCGCCACCAGCATCGATGCGCTCGCCGTTGGTGTCAGCTTTGCCTTCCTTGACGATGTGCCCATCGCCGGCGCCGCGATCCTCATT
>Ga0190275_10002446_pt1 | contig 13343 bp, 10 predicted proteins | sample Popmic550T_FD_133745 | JGI IMG/M metagenome (GOLD analysis project Ga0190275, IMG submission 133745) | Populus adjacent soil microbial communities from riparian zone of Yellowstone River, Montana, USA - 550 T | ecosystem: Environmental > Terrestrial > Soil > Riparian zone > Trees stand | place... | reverse complement strand
TTAATATCGTCCGGCGTTCTTGGAGACAGCACCGTGTCCAGATGAGCCGTCAAAGCGACGAAAGGTCCGCGCGAATTCGGATCGACCTGGGCGATTACATTGCCCGCGCGATCGATCTTGGCGTCATATCCCAGCGCGCGAAACTGCGCGATCATCCACTCAGCGCGCTTGCCCTCGAGGAAAGTTGGCGCAGGAACGCGGCACACCTGAAGGTGCTGCTCGTTAATCCAGAGTCTTTCTCGAACCACCCATTGCAGGCATTCGCGAACGCCCGGTACCTGGGTGAGTTCAGCGATCGGAGCGACATCGGGCGGGCCGGCTTTCAGCGTGCCCATCGACCTCCTAAGTGTAACGGACACACGTACACCCCGGCCAGTAGTATGATTCTCGAAGCATGCGTGCCATTTTTCTCCTGATACTCTCAGCAGCGCTGTACGCCACCGAAGTTCGTCCCGTACCGCCGCCCGGTGTTGAAGTCCCTGCAAACGACCGCACCGAACTCGAAGCCGGTCTCAAGCGACTCGCCGCGTCGATCGATCAACTCCGCGGCGTAAAACTACTACCAGATGTAAAGATCTATCACGACGCCGTAAAGTTTGCTCTCGAAAATCGCGAGTTCTTTCGGCCCGAAGAGATCGGACGAGCCAAAGAGCTTCTCCGTCAAGGTCAGCAACGCGCCGATGATCTCATGCAAGGTCGAGCGCCCTGGACGACCTCCACTGGACTCGTAGTCCGTGGTTATGTTTCAAAAATCGATCAGAGTGTCCAACCGTATGGCCTCGTGATCCCCACATCCTTCCAGCCGGACCGCAAGTGGCGCCTTGACGCATGGTTCCACGGTCGCGGTGAGACCCTGAGCGAGGTGAATTTTATCTACGATCGTCAGCGAATACATGGCGAATTCACACCACCGTCCGCAATCGTGGTCCACCTCTATGGTCGCTATTGCAACGCGAACAAGTTCGCCGGAGAGGTCGATCTCTTCGAAGCGCTCGATGCCATCAAGAGCCAGTACCCCATCGATGAGAACCGGATTCTCGTCCGCGGCTTCAGCATGGGCGGAGCCGCCGCATGGCAGTTCGCGACCCACTTTCCCGGCGAGTGGGCTGCTGCTGCTCCCGGCGCCGGATTCAGCGAGAGCCAGGACTTCCTTCAAATCTATAAGAACCCCGAAACCAAGCCAACCTGGTGGGAAGAGAAACTCTTCCACATGTACAACGCAACCGATTACGCGGCCAACCTGTACAACCTGCCGACCGTCGCCTATAGCGGCGAGGTCGATCGCCAAATGCAGGCGGCGCGCATGATGGAGAAAGCTCTCGAGCAGGAGGGGATGAATCTAAAACATGTCATCGGACCCGGCACGCCGCATCGCTACCATCCGGACTCTAAGGTGGAGATCAATCGGATTCTCGATGCTCATGCCGAGAAGGGCCGCGACCCGTATCCTCGCAAGATCCGCTTCACCACCTGGACCCTCGCGTACAACAAGATGAAATGGGTCACCATCGATGCGCTCGATGAGCATTGGGAACGCGCAAGGCTCGACGCGGAGATCACGGCTGACAACACGGTGCAAGTGAAAGCATCGAACGTCGGCGCTTTCACCCTGTCATTCGGACCGGCAGGAGCGCCATTCGCGGTTGATGCCAAGCCGATAGTCTTAATCAACGGACAGAAAGTCGCAGCGGCCATAGGTCCCAGCACCGATCGTTCCTGGTCCGCGTCTTTCCGCCGAACCGGTGACAAATGGACCACGGGTTCGCCATCGGAATCGATGAGGAAGAAGCGCGGCCTGCAGGGTCCTATCGACGACGCCTTCATGGACAGCTTCATCTTCGTCAAGCCAACCGGCTCGCCCAGCGTCCCCTCAGTCGCGAAATGGGTGGAATCCGAGCAGAATCGCGCGATCAAGGAATGGCGCCGTCAATTCCGCGGCGAAGCGCAGGTTCGGGACGATTCGTCCATCACGGATGCCGAGATCGCGAAAAGCAATCTCGTTTTGTGGGGCGATCCCGGAAGCAACAAAGTGCTTGCCCGTATCCTCGACAAACTACCTGTGAAATGGTCCGCTACTGACGTTGTCGTCGGATCGGACAAGTTCTCAGCGTCCACTCATGCTCCTGTGTTGATATATCCCAATCCGTTGAATCCTTCGAAATATGTTGTGCTCAACAGCGGCTTCACCTTCCGTGAATTCGATTATCTGAACAATGCGCGCCAAGTATCGAAGCTTCCGGACTGGGCGATCGTTGATACGAGCGTGGCGCCGGATGAGCGCTGGCCCGGCAAGATTGCAGCGGCAGGCTTCTTCGGCGAAAAGTGGGAAATCAAAACGCCTTCGACGCCCAAGAAAGCAGACTAGGTATGTCGGCGCCGCACTACGCAATCCGCGGCGGAATCGAAGGCAGAGAACGTCTCAGGATTCTGGCGCGTGTTATGCGGCCCTACACATTGGACCTGTTTGAACGAGTCGGCATACCTTCAGGCAGCAAAGTTCTCGATGTTGCATGTGGAGGTGGAGACGTAACGTTCGATCTCGCGCGCAAGGTGGGACCGAACGGGAGCGTTGTCGGTATCGATCTGGATGAAGCCAAACTCGAACTTGCGCGCGGGGAAGCGAAATCACTGGAGCTCGATAACGTCGAATTCCGCCGGTGCGTCATCGGCGGAGGCCAATTGCGGGGAGCGTTCGACTTTGCCTACTGCCGCTTTCTGCTGACACATCTTCGTGACCCTTTGACGGCGGTGCGCGAAATTCGCGGCGCTCTAAAACCCGCGGAGTTCTTATCACCGTCGACATCGATTGCCGCGGCTGTTTCACTTATCCCGAAACCACCTATATACAGCCGTGGTTCCAAAACGAGGCGGCGACCCGGATATCGGTCCACGTTTACCCAGTCTGCTCATGGACGCTGGATTCGACAACGTTCGCATGAACGTTGTGCATCCGGCTGGCCTCGAGGGCGAAGTCAAATTGATCGGGCCAATCACTCTTGAGAACATTAAAGACGCGGTCTTGTCGGAACATCTGTCGACCCCAGAAGAAGTTGGCGCCCTCATCACTGAACTCTACAAATTCGCCCAAGATCAAAAAACCGTTTGTGCTATCCCCCGCATCGTCGAGGCCTGGGGCGTCGCTTAAACCGTCGGATTCCAGACGTATCGGCCTTCTCGGTTGATATAACCCTGACGATCCCCTAACCACACAGGCGCCAGCCCGCGATCGAAGTCACCAGCCTCATCGAATTGCGGATTGATCGCAATCTTACCCTTCCGATCGATATACCCAAAACGGTTCTGCATTGCAATTACCGCGAGTCCATTGTTGAAATCGCCTGCTTCCTCGAACTGAGGATTGATAACGATCTTTCCGCTCCGATCGATATATCCCGCCTTTTTGTTCATCCGGATCAGCGCGAGGCCATCACTGAAATTCCCTGCTCCTTCAAATTGAGGATTGATCGCAATCTTGCCGCTGTCGTCGATGTATCCATAACGGTGGCCGATGCGAATCAGCGCCATGCCATCGGAATACATCCCGGCCTCATCGAACTGCGGATTGATTGCGAACTTGCCGGACTTATCGATGTATCCCCATTTGCCATTCACCAACACCGGAGCCTTACCGTCATGAAAGCCGCCCGCCCCCTTGAATTGAGAATTGATTGCGATCTTGCCGTCTTGCGTGATGTAACCGAATTTCTGATTCATCGCAACCATCGCAAGACCATCGGAGAATGAATCAGCTATCTGAAACTGCGGATTAATTATGAGCTTGCCATCGCCATCGATGTAGCCCCAAGCTGCGCCCATCTGAACCGGGGCGCGGCCATCTTTAAACTTTCCCGCGTTGTCAAATTGCGGTTGAAGCTTGAGCGTCCCCGAGCGGTCAATAAAGCCATACTTACCATTCATGCGCACGGGAAAAATTCCCTGACCTGACGGCATTGTTGCAGCGAAAACGATAACTGCAACTAACAGAACCAGACACCCGATCACACCTAACCTCAGTCGATCCAGCTTCATAGCCTCTCCCTTGTTGCAGCCTGCAAAGGCTGGCAGAAGTCTCGTAAGTGCAATCTGCCTGCCGTGATCATTAACGAAACTTTCGCAACTGTTCTTCGCAAAACCCCGTCACAGAGGCGTGCAGGAGGGCACACCAAATGACAGCAAGCACAAAGACCGCAGTACTAATCGCAGGTTTTGCATTACTCGGTATAGTCGCAGTTGCGGGATGGACACGCCAGCCGGTTAGCGCGAATAATAACTTCACATCGCCATATACGCAACAGGCGTATCAGCCTGTATATGGACCGCCAGCAGATTGCGTAGAACCTGTGTATACAAACTCCGCTTATGCGCCAGCGGAGTATAGTGTTGCTACGCGTTATCGTACTTACAACCGACCACGCGTAGTCCGTACACGGTACGTCGAAGACCGCGACGTAGCGGTTCGTACGGCGCGACGTGGTCGATCTACCGGAAAGTCGGTCGCCATCGTTGCCGGTTCAGCCGCAGCGGGAGCGGGCATCGGAGCGCTAACTGGTGGTGGTAAAGGAGCCGCAATCGGCGCCTTGTCCGGCGGAGCTGCAGGATTCCTGTTCGATCGTCTGACGCACAATCGTTAAGCCGTCACAACGTGCTCTACTTCGTGTATGGGCAAGAGCTGGAACGACCGGTACGCCGCTGGCGAAGCCTCTGAGCGTCCACCGGAACCACTGTTGATAGAAGCTGTCCGTGACCGACATCCCGGCCGAGGCCTTGATCTTGCTTGCGGTCTCGGCCGGAATTCTCTTTATCTGAGCGCGCAAGGTTGGGACATGGTCGGAGTAGACTACTCGCGCGTTGCCCTTGATATCCTCAGCGAGCGAGCTGCCGAAGGTCTTCCTGTTCATCCCGTCTTCGCCGATCTTGAGGCTGGCGATTTCATCATCGACCCGTGCGACTGGGACTTAATCGTGGATTGCTGTTATCTTCAGCGATCGCTCTTTGCTGCAATCCGTGATGGAATCCGACCCGGTGGTCTCTTCGTCGGTGTGTTCCCAATGAGCGGCATCAATCCGGCATACTTGATGAGATCAGGCGAAGGGAGAGAGCTTTTCGGCGATTGGCAACTACTTCATTACGTGGAAGCGGAACGGACAGAGATCGTTGCTGAAAAAGTTTGATCCTAATCACCGTGTTCTCTTCCTCATCTGGGTAGCCTTTCTTGCAAGAGGAACTTTCTATTCAGTTCAGCAGCCGAGTTGGGAAGGCTTCGATGAATGGGCGCACTTTGCCCGTATTCAATTCCTTTTCGACAACCATAGATCGCCAACCAGAAACGATCCGATATCAGATGAGATCAAGCTCTCCCTCTTATCTGTACCGTTGTCCGCACACGCCGTTATCGATATCGCCGGAGCGGTCACCCATGACCAGTACTGGAAGATACCTCGAGCCGAAGCCAATCTCAAGGCGCTCCAACTAAAGCAGTATGAAGCGCAGCAGCCACCCTTGTATTATTGGCTCTCCGTCATTCCTTATGCTGCGTTAGAATCGTCGTCGCTGCCAACCCGGGTATTGGCGATACGTCTGTTCAGCGTAGTCATAGCCTCAACGACCGCTCCTCTTGCATACGCACTGGCGCGAGTATTGATGCCCCTGGAGCGATTCGCCTTACTTGTTCCGCTCCTGATCGCTTCCCTGCCAGGACTATCTGTGAATATCTGCCGAGTCGGAAACGAGTGTCTTGCTATCCCGCTTACATCTGCTGTGCTGCTCGTCATGCTGAAGGCGCGACATCCAAAGTTACTGGGAACGGTGCTTGGCGCGACTCTGCTGACAAAAGCTTATGCGCTCGCTTTCCTGCCACTAATCCCGACAATGGCAATACTGCGGCTATGGACGTGGCGCAAAGTGTTCACATCTGTCGCCCTCGCGGTGCTGATCTCCGGGTGGTGGTATTGGGGAGCCTTCACGACAACGGGAGCCTTATCAGGGGAGCAAATAGATGCGGCGGCAACTCATTTCACGCTCAGTCAGAAGCTTCAAGCCGCTCGATCGATCAACTGGAGCGCTACGATCGACACATTCCTCTTCACTCACATCTGGGTGGGCGGATGGAGTTTTCTTGTCGTTCGAAGCTGGATGTATCGCGTTGTCGAGAGCATCGCTCTTGTGGCGGCCGTTGGCTTAGTTATCCTTGCGTGGAGGCGAAAGTTCACGAGCAAGCTCGTTCTTACGTCCGCGATGTACATCTTATTATGCGCCGGACTCGCTTATCACGCCGTGACCATGTCTCTCGTGCGAAACACGCCGGCAACGATGGGTTGGTACCTCTATGCGTGCATCATAGCGGAGGTGTCGCTACTGACTTGGGGCCTCATCGGACTGGCCGGCGCGCACGCGGCAGTTCGCGCGCTGGCGGCTATCGCATGTCTTGCGATTGCGCTCGATGTATACACGGTGCATTTCGTTCTGACTTCCTACTACACCGGGCAAATCGCACACAGTGCGACGGGAAGGCTTGAAGCCTTTCCCGCGGCCGCCTTTCTAAAGTTTGATGTCGTAAGTGAGATCGTAAAACGCCTCGCAGTAAACGAGAGTCATCTTATCGGTCCGGCGATGATACTCGGTTCCTGGATTGGTTATGCCTTGGGAACTGGCTGGTTGTTGGTGACTGCGCTCCGCTTCATTGGTATCCAGATTTCGAAACCGCCCGTTCCGGTCGAGGGGTCAAACTCCTCGCCGTAACGCTCGAACTCCGGTCCTTCGGAAACCTCCAGCCCCGATTCCGGCAGCCACTTATTCCAGATCGTGAACCATACTCGGCGGATTGTTGAGATGTGATCCCCATGGGCAAACACTGCATAGTTTTGTTCGGGAATCCTGAGTTGACTTAATTCCTTCGGGATTCTAGAGAAATCCGATACTTCAACTCCGCTGATGTATTCAGTATTTCCGGAGTCGTCGCCATTGCAGATCACACCGTAGGCCGTCCGGCCAATCTGGCCCGTAATGTTGCCGAGATAAGGCCCAAATCGCTGCCATTGCGCGGGAATTCCGGCGGACGTCTCTGCGGAATAGCGCTCACTCAATCCGGCGATGAGCATCGTTCTCCCGTTCTCGAATCTCGGCGTCTGCAGGTTCGTCAATAAAGTCTCATCCATCTTCGTTGCCTCCACTAATTCGATATCGTTTAAATTGCCTTGAGCGCGAACCACTTCCGGTGTCAACCCGAATTGGTCGCGAAAGGCGCGTGTAAATGCTTCATGAGAGTTGTAGCCCGCGTCCAGAGCGACGGCAAGGATGTCAGGAGCGCCGCACGCCAGGTTGCGCGCGGCCTCCGTCAACCGCCGGCCACGGACATACTGCATTACGGAATACCCAAGTGCGGCTCCGAAGGCTCGTGACATGTGGTAACGCGACACGCCGGCTACATCGGCGACATCTCCAAGCGAGATGTCTTGCCCGAAGTGACTTTCGATATACCAGAGCGCTTTCGCTGCGGTACTCACGACGTCAGAATAGCGGCTCTCGGAACTGTGCGCTTGATCTAAATTGCGGTGAGGAAAGGAAGGGGGAAATTCGAAATGGCAGTATGAACAGCGGTCGGGGACACCGCCCGCTGTTCACCCACTTGACAAGTCTTAGGCTGTGCGGGCGGCCTCAGACTTGTCTCCCGAAATTGCAGCTTGTGCAGCCGCAAGTCGGGCAATCGGTACACGATACGGAGAGCAGGAGACATAATCCATGCCCGTGCGATAGCAGAACTCGACGGAACTTGGCTCACCCCCATGCTCGCCACAGATCCCGATTTCGAGACCCGGGCGAGACTTACGGCCTAGCTTCACTGCGATTTCGATCAGCTTGCCGACGCCTTCCTGATCAAGTACAGCAAACGGATCGGCCTTGAATACCTTCAAGTCCTGATACTCGCTCGAGAACTTCGTGTAGTCGTCACGCGAAAGACCCATCGTCGTCTGCGTAAGATCGTTTGTCCCGAAGCTGAAGAACTCAGCTTCCTTGGCGACCTCATCAGCAGTGAGAGCAGCGCGCGGAATCTCGATCATGGTGCCGATCATGTAGTGAAGATCGCTGGCTCCTTCTCTTGCGAGAACTTCTTTCGCCACACGATCGACGATTTCCTTCTGATGCTGCAGCTCTTTCGCGCTCCCGATCAGCGGAATCATGACTTCCGGAATGACCTTCACGCCCTTCTTGTGGACTTGCGCAGCCGCTTCGAAGATCGCGCGCGCCTGCATTTCCGTGATTTCGGGGTACGTGATGCCAAGGCGACAGCCGCGGTGTCCGAGCATCGGGTTAAACTCATGCAGTTCCTCGACACGCTCCAACAATTCGGCTAGCTTGGTCTTCAGCTCTTTCACTTCGATGCTGTAGCGCTGCGACATTTCGCGCTTAGCTTTGATGTCTGCGTTGGGCAGCTTCGCGATGTCCACCATCAGGTTCTCGCGCTTCGGCAGAAACTCGTGCAGCGGGGGATCGAGCGTACGGATCACAACCGGGAAGCCGTTCATCGCCGTGAACAGGCCCGCGAAGTCCTTGCGCTGCATCGGGAGGAGCTTCGCAAGAGCTTTCTTGCGGTTCTTCTCATCGCGCGCCAGAATCATCGCCTGTACAAACGGCAATCGATCCTCGGCAAAGAACATGTGCTCCGTGCGACAGAGACCGATACCTTCAGCGCCGAACGCCCTGGCAGTTTTCGCATCGCGCGGAATATCAGCATTCGCGCGAACGCCAAACTTGCCGCGGAACTCGTCCGCCCAGCCCATGAACTTCGAGAAGATTGGCGAGTTCGGGTCCGGGTCCATCGTCGCCGCTTGGCCGAGATAAACCTCGCCTGCGGCGCCGTCGAGTGAGAGCCAATCGCCTTCCTTCACGGTGTACTTCTTGCCGTCTTTCGAAGTGACAACAGCCGTCTTGGCATGTTCGTTGATCGCGATTGCGCTCGCTCCGGCGATACACGGGCGGCCCATACCGCGCGCAACCACAGCCGCGGGCCACGAAGCGCCGCCGACTGCGGTCAAACTGCCCTTCGCGACGTCCATTCCGTGAATATCGTCAGGAGTTGTTTCCTTACGGAGCAGAATCACCGGAGCTTTCTTCGACAGCGTGACTGCCTCGTCAGCCGAGAATGCGACGCGACCGACAGCGGCTCCCGGAGAAGCCGGAATGCCTTTGGCAATCTTTGGCAGCTTACGCAAGGAAGAAACGTCGAAGATCGGGTGCAGAAGCTGGTCGAGCTGCTGCGGCTCTACGCGTTGAACTGCCGTCTTCTTGTCGATGAGCCCTTCGTCGGCCATCTCCACAGCGATACGTACAGCGGCAGGACCGGTACGCTTACCGTTGCGTGTCTGCAACATGTACAACGTGCCTTCCTGAATTGTGAACTCGAAGTCCTGGACGTCTTTGTAGGCCTTCTCCAGCTTTTGTGTGATGTCGTAGAGTTGCTTGTAGGCATCCGGCAATACGGTCTCGAGCTCGGCGATCGGAAGCGGAGTGCGGATGCCGGCCACGACATCTTCGCCCTGCGCATTCATCAGGAACTCGCCATAGAAGACCTTTTCGCCTGTGCCGGGATCGCGCGTAAATCCGACTCCTGTGCCGGATGTGTCGCCCATGTTCCCGAAAACCATCGCCTGGATGTTCGCCGCCGTGCCGAGCTCATCCGGGATCTTTTCCATCTTGCGGTAGTAGCAAGCTTTGTCGGCCCACCAGGAGCGGAACACCGCGTCACGCGACATCGTGAGCTGGGTCCAGGCGTCCTGTGGGAAATCGGCGCCCGTATCTTTACGAACTATCTTCTTGTAATCGGCGATGACGGCCTTCAGATCGTCAGCGGTCAAATCAGTGTCGAGTTCCGTCTTCGCTTTAGCTTTCCGAGCATCGAACACGTGATCGAACTTTTCCATCTCGATGCCGAGCGCGACTTCGCCGAACATCTGAATGAAGCGACGATAGCAGTCATACGCAAAGCGAGGATTGCCTGTCGAAGCCGCGAGGCTTTCGGTCGTCTCGTCGTTGAGGCCCAGGTTCAAGATGGTGTTCATCATGCCGGGCATCGAGAACTTGGCGCCGGAGCGGACACTCATCAATAGCGGATTTTTGGGATCGCCGAGCTTCTTTCCGAGCTCCTTTTCGACCTTCGTGAGCGCCTTCCGAATCTGATCATCTACCTCCGTTGGAACCTGCCGGTTGTTATTGAAGTAGATGTTACAGACCTCAGTCGATACGGTGAAGCCCGGAGGCACCGGCACGCCCGTGTTACACATCTCGGCGAGGTTTGCTCCCTTGCCGCCGAGGGTGTCTTTCATTGTCTTATTCCCATCGGCCCCGTCGCGGCCGAATGAATAAACGTATTTCTTAGCCATTCAGATCAATCTCTCCTTCGAGATTTAGTTCGTCGTCACGATCTCCGAAAAGTCGGCGATGGCCGAGAACTCGGTGAGAAGGCTGCTCAGCAACAACAGCCGGTTCTGTCTGACGCGTTCCTCGGGAGCATTCACGAGGACTTTGTCGAAAAACAAATCTACTTTCGGTCGCAAGGAACCGATTGCTTCCAGCGCCGCATCATAATTTCGCGCCTTGCGATGGCTGAATACGACATCGGATGTCCGCAAAAATTCACGGTGGAGATCGAGTTCAGGACCCGGCTCGAGTACGCTAACATCGATCGTGCCTGCGCCGGTGAATTGCGCCTGCCGCAAGATGTTCGCGATTCGCTTGAAGCTGGCAGCAAGAGGTTCGAAGTTCTCTGTTGGGCGAACCTGTCGGATCGCCTGAAGCCGGGCTTCGACGTCTCCAAGATCTTCGGTTCGCGGCGTCAATACGGCATTAACTTCGTCGTACTTGAACCCTCGAACATCCCGGAAATAGTACTTGGCGCGATCCAGCAGGAATTCTCGGAGTTGCGGGTTATCGCCGACCAGATCACTCAGCTTCAAACGCAGACCGCCTTCGACGAGAATCTTCACGACGCCCTGGCCGGCGCGACGCAGAGCGAAGGGATCGCGTGACCCAGTCGGCATTAGGCCTATCTCAAAGCAGCCGCGTAAGGTGTCGCATTTGTCGGCAAGCGCAACTACCTGTCCAGTGACGGTAGAAGGAATTGAATCTTCCATGCTGACCGGCTTGTAGTGCTCGTAGACCGCGCGCCAGATCTCGGCCGATTCACCCTGCTCCCGCGCGTACAAGCCGCCGACGATACCCTGGAGCTCAGTGAGTTCTTTCACCATCTCCGTCGTGAGATCACACTTGGCTAACTGCGCCGCGCGACCGCACATAACCCGGCTCGCCCCTACCGCCTCGGCGATTTGTTTCGCCAGCAGGACGACGCGTTCAGTCTTCTCGAAATACGAACCGAGCTTTGCCTGGAAAGTGACGTTCTTCAGGTCTTCGAGACGATCTGCGAGGTTACGCCGAAGATCGATATCCCAGAAGAAGCGGGCGTCGTTGAAACGGGCGCGCAGCACGCGCTCGTTCCCAAGGCGAACGAGTCCGTCAGGATCTGCGCTGGTATTCATGACGGCAACAAATTCCGGCGCCAGGTTGTCACCGCCGACATTCACGGAGAAGTAGCGCTGGTGGTGGCGCATCACCGTGCTAAGGATCTCGCGCGGTAATTCCAGATACTTCCGATCAAACGAGCCGTGGATCGTCGAAGGATACTCGGTGAGATAAACAAGAGTCTGCAGCAGAGCCTCATCGGGATGAACGTTCGGACCCAGGCCCGATTCGATCATTGCGCGCCGTTGTTTCGCTGACAGCACAACGCCGTTGGTATGCAGTTGATCCGCAAACGTATCGATCGTCACTTCCACTTCCGGCTTTCCCAACAATCTATGACCGCTCGTCGTTCTTCCGGACTTTACACCGGCAAGCTCAAACGGAATCACTTCATTGCCTAAAAGCGCCACAATCCAACGGATGGGTCGAATGAACCGCACGCCCCCCTTACCGGTCCAGTACATGGTCTTTGGGAAGGAAATCTTCGGAATCAGGACAGGCAACGCTTCCGCAAGAACCTCAATACTTTTACGGCCTTCTACCTTCTTGCTGTAGCTCCAGTACTCGCCTTTGGGTGTTTGTGCCTTTTGCAGCGCATCGAGACTGACGCCCATCTTTTTGGCGAAGCCTTGCACGGCCCCGGGACCCGAAGAAACTGGCGGTCCGGAAATAGCCTTCGTCTCGTCAGCCTGCGCCTCCGCGATCCCCGAAGCGCGCAGCACTAGCCGGCGCGGTGTCGCGTCAACCGAATCTACCGTCCCCCCAAGATTGTTGTCGGCCAAAACCTCAGTGAAGAGTTGACGCATGTGTTCGAGCGCAGGCTCGATCATCCAATCGGGTACTTCTTCTACGCCGATCTCGAGAAGGAATCGTTCACTCATTCCGCGGCCGCCTCCGCGTGCTCCGGAGTATTCTGGTCCAACCATGCCTGAGCGACACCTACCGCCAGCTTGCGAACTCTTGCGATCACGCCCACTCGTTCGGTCACGCTGATCGCCCCCCGCGCATCCAGCAGGTTGAACGTGTTCGAGCACTTTAATACGTAGTCGTAGGCGCTCAGGAGTGGAAAGCGTTCTTTCGGCACATACTTCGGATACATACCGACAAGCCGCTGGCATTCGCGCTCATAGATCGCGAACAGTTGCCACAGCGTCTCCACATCCGCGACTTCGAAGTTGTACACCGAGTTCTGCAACTCATCCGCCAGCCGCACATCGCCGTAGGAAACTCCGGGAGTCCACTCGATCTCATACACGCTTTCCTTGCCTTGAAGGAAGGCGACGAGCCGCTCGAGACCATACGTGATCTCGGCCGGAACCAGATCGAGATCCACTCCGCCGCACTGCTGAAAATACGTGAACTGCGTAATTTCCATACCGTCGAGCATCACCTGCCACCCGATGCCCCACGCGCCGAGCGTCGGCGATTCCCAGTTGTCTTCTTCAAACTTAATGTCGTGCTTTCCGAGATCAATCCCGATCGCTTCCAGGCTTTTGAGATATAGATCGAGAATATTGCTCGGTGACGGCTTCAAAATCACCTGCAACTGCTGATGTTTGTACAGCCGGTTGGGATTTTCGCCATAGCGGCCGTCGGCAGGACGACGACTCGGCTGCACATACGCGACTTTGTAGGGCTTCGGTCCCGTAACGCGAAGGAAGGTCTCCGGGCACATCGTGCCGGCGCCAACTTCCATATCGTACGGCTCCTGAATAATGCAGCCGCGCTCCGACCAGTAATTTTTGAGTTTGAATAATGTTTGCTGGAATGAGTCCATTTATTAAAGCGCTTCCAGTAACGGAGCGGTCTGCAGACGGCGTTCCACGTGTTCT
>Ga0190275_10002445_pt1 | contig 13343 bp, 20 predicted proteins | sample Popmic550T_FD_133745 | JGI IMG/M metagenome (GOLD analysis project Ga0190275, IMG submission 133745) | Populus adjacent soil microbial communities from riparian zone of Yellowstone River, Montana, USA - 550 T | ecosystem: Environmental > Terrestrial > Soil > Riparian zone > Trees stand | place... | reverse complement strand
GCCCAGGACGAGCGTCGTCAGCACGGCCACGTAGAGCGGTACCGTGATTTCGAATGGCAGCGGCCAGAGGGCGAGATCGATGGGACCCCGGTTGGACACCGCGAAGGACACGATGACCAGGGCGATCGGAATGGTAATGATCCAGGACAGGTAACGCACGGGCTTCCTCGGGCTCTTGGTTCGCGATGGGGCTGCCTTGGCGGGTCTGCCTTGGCTTATACCTACCTTAGCAGACGGCCTCGGCCGGTGATGACCCTTACTCCGTGTTCAGACGTTCGCGCAACTGCTTGCCCGTCTTGAAGAAGGGGATAAACTTTTGGGTCACGTGGACGCTGGCCCCGGTGCGCGGATTGCGTCCGACGCGGGCATCCCGCTTCTTGACGGAGAAGGCCCCGAAACCACGCAGTTCGACCCGGTCGCCACGAGCCAGCGCCTCGGAAATCTCGTCGAAGATGGTGGTGACGATCTTCTCGATGTCCCGCTGATAGAGGTGCGGGTTCTGTTCCGAAAGACGCAGGATCAATTCAGACTTGGTCATAGGCCCTGTCTCCCCCCGGTTGCGCGGGTCCTTCCTTAAAGCCGGACAGCATGCCGCGCGCGACCGCCACGGTGCCACGCTGGTGGCGTCACCGTCAAGGTAAGTTACTCTGATATAACAGTTTTGCCCGTAACTTTGCTCGGAGCGGGGGGATGGAGGGGCCGGAGGGAGGGGTATGTATACACCGCCACCCCGTACGCAAATGTAATCAATCTTCATCATTCGCGCGGGCCAGCATGGTTAACGCCCGGCATGGCCGATCCGTGAACGGCGGGATATTAGCATAAAAGCGCTGGATTTACCAGGAGCCGCCGCGTACCGCATGAGCGCGGGCCGGCTGAAATTATTTCGCCGGAGCTTTTCACAACCGGAACCGCCGCCCGTCATAGGGGTAGACGGCAGCGAATGCGGCCGGAGTGCAATGCCGTAGAGAAGAGGAAGCAGCCCATGTCGAGCAACGGCCGTCCCAACAACTGGAGCGTCGATGCCGTGGCGGCGATTTCCGCGCAGGTCCTGGGGAGCAGTCCGGCCATGGGCATGGCGTCACAGTATCAGAGCTTCGCTCAGGCGAGCGGGCTTGCGGCGCTCAACGCGGTTTCCGGCCAGCAGAACATGTATATGCTGCACCGCGCCGCCGCGACCCGCGACATCGCCGCCGCCCTGCCGCGCCGGGCGCCTCGCGCCGCGCCGGATCATTCCGGTCTGGCCCTGGCCATCCTGGGTCTTGCCCTGGCCCTGAACAAGGGCTGAGGGCTCTCCCGCCCCATACCCGAAGAATTCAAGCACCCGACGCGCTGTCGCGGCTGCAAGAACTACGCATGGCGGATTCCCCATCCCGCCATGAGTACACTCGCCGTATGTATCCCCATCCTGCGGCGGGACGACCGGACGACGGTATGGTCCACGCAACCGGTACTGTCGATCAATACACGACCCAACAACACGCAAAAGGAGAGTTATCATGGCCGATCCCACACTCGTCAACGGGCAGATCACCGATGCCGTCACTCAGGCCAACGTCAAGGTGCTGGGCGACGCCCCGGCGCAGGCGCTCGGCACGCTGTATCAGGTGATGGCCCAGTCGATGGGTCTGTCGATGCAGAACGCGGTGGCCAACCAGCAGAACATGTCCACCATCGACACCGCCGTCACCACCCAGGGCGTCAACCTGATCTATTCGATGGACGTCGCCGCCGACGCCGTCGGCACCTCGGACATCTACAACAGCAAGCCGTCGTAATTCCGTGCCGGCAAGCAACCGCCGGCAAGCAACTGAATGAAAAATGCGGGCGTTTGCCCGCATTTTTTATTTCCGGCGCCTTTCATTCTTCTTGCCATTTTCGCTGATCTTTTTACGCACTGCCGTTCACAACCGGCGTTCCGGTCCGTCATATGGGTAGAAGGCGGCACAGGCTGCCGCTGGCAAGCGCAATGGAACGAACCCCATGGAGAACCCAATTCAGGCCCCGGAGCTTCCCGTGGACGCGAAGCGCCAAGCCCCGGCGGCCACCGTGGACGCCAGCCGACCAGCTCCGGAGACTCCCGTTGAGGCTGGCCGCCCAGCCCCGGAACCGCCCGTGGACGCCAGCCGCCGTACGGACCGGCTGGACGATGCGGGCCATCCTTACCGGCAGCAGGGCATCGGGACCACGGACGCGGTCACCCAGTCGCACATGATGGTCCTGGGGACCGCGCCGGCACACTCCATGGCCGCGCTGTACCAGTCGGCCGCCCAGGCGACGTCGCTCTCGATGCAGAACGCGGTCGCCCAACAGCAGCAGATGAACACGATTTCCAACACGGTGACCGCGCAGTGCCTCGCCCTGCTGATTACCGGCGGAACGCCGGCTGCCAAGGCGCCGCAGCCGTCACAGGCGGACGGCACGGCCGCTCTGGCCGAGATGCTCAAGAGCCTGATAGCCGGCATCGTGACGGCCAAGGCGTCGTAGTCGAAGTTTCCGTCTCCGCTGTCCGGCACAAAGGACGCGGCGGGAAAGAAAGAAGAGGAACAATTTCATGTCAAGCACCGACCAGCATACGAGCCCTGGCGACGACTCGGTAGCGGCGATATCGGTCCAGGTCCTGGGAAGCAGCCCGGCCATGGCCATCGCATCCCAGTACCTGAACCTGGCTCAGGCGTGCGGACTGGCGGCTCTCAACGCGGTGGCGGCGCAGCAGCAGCGGTACATGCAGGAAAGCGCGGCGCTGGCTCGGGAAATCACCGCCATCCTGCCGGCGCAGGCTCCCTCCCACGGCGGAAGCACGAACCAGCAGGGCATGGCGGCCGCGATCATGGAACTTGCCCTGTCGCTGAACCGCGGCTGACGGTCCAGCCGAAGGTCTCGCTGACGATACAGGACACGCCCGACACGGGCGCCAGAAGTTACGCATGACAGGCTCCCCAGCCCATCATGCGAACCCCCGTCGCATCCCCATCCAGCGGCGGGGCGAACGGGAGACGGCGCGGTCCACGCAACCACCGCCGTCGAACTACGTAGTCGATCAATCAACACGCAATAGGAGAATTATTATGGCTGACACTACTCTTGTCAATGGTCAGATCACCGATGCCGTCACCCAGGCCAACGTCAAGGTGCTGGGCGATGCCCCGGCGCAGGCGCTCGGCACGCTGTATCAGGTGATGGCCCAGTCGGTCGGCCTGTCGATGCAGAACGCGGTGGCCAACCAGCAGAACATGTCCACCATCGATACCGCCGTGACCACCCAGGGCGTCAACCTGATCTATTCGATGGACGTCGCTTCCGGCGCCGTCGCCACCAAGGACATCTACTCCTCCGGCGTGTCGATGTCGGACCTGGTCTCGGCGCTGAGCGCTCTGAAGAAGAACTGATCCGGCTTCGCTGTTGGCTCCACCCGCAGGGGCCGGCAGCGGCGATTCCCGCTCAATTCCTTTCAAGACGAGAGTAATCCATGGCCAATCATACCCCGGTCAACGGGCAGATCACCGATGCCGTCACCCAGGCCAACGTCAAGGTACTGGGCGACGCCCCGGCCCAGGCGCTCGGCACGCTGTATCAGGTGATGTCGCAGTCCGTCGGTCTGTCGATGCAGAACGCGGTCAATCTCCAGCAGAGCCGCAACACGATCAACACCGCCGTGACCACCCAGGGCGTCAACCTGATCTATTCGATGGACGTCGCTTCCGACGCCGTCGGCACCTCGGACATCTTCGGCAGCTTGTCGATGACCGACCTGATCACGGTGCTCGCCTCCCTCAAGAAGAGCTGACGCGGTTCCGGGACCGGCGCCTCGGCGAGGACCGGTCTCGACGATCCGGGCAACAATCAAATTCAGAGGATGAATCATGACTGAAACAACTCCGGTCAACGGGCAGATCACCGATGCCGTCACTCAGGCCAACGTCAAGGTGCTGGGCGACGCCCCGGCACAGGCGCTCGGCACGCTGTATCAGGTGATGGCCCAGTCGATGGGTCTGTCGATGCAGAACGCGGTGGCCAAGCAGCAGAACATGTCCACCATCAATACCGCCGTGACCACCCAGGGCGTCAACCTGATCTATACGATGGACGTCGCCTCCGACGCCGTCGGTACCCAGGCTATCTTCGGCACTTCGAGCGGTTCGGGCGGCTCCGGCAGCGGCTCCGGCAATCCGACCACGAAGGCGGCGGTGCTGACCGAGATCGTCAAGGCGGTCGAAGCGATCCAGGCGGCGAAGATCCCCGGCGCCGGCAGCCCCTGATCCGTGCCGGCGGACGCGAGATGCCGGAGTCCCTTCCGCCAGCCGGAAGGGAGCGACGCGCCGGGAACTTCCCGGCGCTCCGGCACCTGGCGGCGCTTTCCCGATCCCAAGGTGGCCCCAATCCCAGGCGGCCCTAATCCCAAGCGGCCCCGATCCCAAACGGCGAGGGCATCGCCACGCTCCGGGCTTGCCGCCGTAACCCGATACCCAGCAGGAGGTTCCCACCATGCCCGATCCGACCAACCTACCGGCCAGCGCGCAGAGCGTCCTTACCGGCATGGTCCTGGAACCGGCGCCCCGTCAGGCCGCCTCGGTCGTCTATACCCAGCTTGCCCAGGCGATCGGCATCGCCATGCAGAACCATGTCTCTCAGCATCAGAGCCTCAATACGATTATCACGGCTGTCACGACCAGGGCTTTCAACCTCCTGCTGGAACAGGGCAAGGCCGAGGAAGCCGTCAAGCTGCTGACCGAAATGGCGAAGATCGAGGTTGCTCAACCGCTTGGAAACCTCGCCAAGGTGCTTTCGACGGTCCAGGAAGCCGAAACCGGCACCACCGCCACGCCGTCCCAAGGCCCCATCGCCTCTCATCTCAATGCAGCCGAGTGATCGAGCGCTTGCAAAAGCCGGATGAGTTCCGCCGTATCAGACCGGATGCTGTCAATGCCGCGCAAGAGCTACGCCGATGACCTACGCCGCCGCGTCGTGCAGGATCTGGACGAGGGCGCGGCGGTCGGCGACGTAATCCGCAAATATGGAATCGCCGAAGCGACCGTCTACCGCTGGCGCAACCGCTTCGGCCGGGCCGCCATCATCCGCGATCCCGAGAACCAGAGACTGGAGGAAGAGAACCGCCGCCTGCGCGAACTCTACACGGAAGCGTCGCTGGAAAATCAGGCGCTGCGCGAGCGGCTACAGAGACGCTGAGCGGGACGCGCCGGCGCGGGCGGTCGGTTCGACGCCCGCGTTTTGATTCCAGGGTTCCACAGGCAAGGAAGTCCGGCAAATCAATACATCGGCTTCCGATAGCGCTCCTTGTCGGGGTCGGGCGTCACGCTTTCGGGATCGTAGCCGTTCTCGACCAGCCGGCGCGCGGTGGTGTCGCCTTGCCGGGCGGCGCGGTCGATCAGGTCGCGGCCAAGGCTTTCGTCGAAGGCGACGCCATGGCCGCGCAGCAGATCCAGGCCATAGTTCAATTCACCGACGGAATAGCCGGCCTCGGCGGCGCGGCGGTCCCATTCGGCGGCCTTGACCGGGTCGGAAGGCTTGTCGAAGCCGTTCTCCGCTTCCCAGGCGGCCCAGGGCATGGCGCCCAGGACGCCCTCCGATGCGCAGCGGTCGAAGATCTTGCGCGCGCCGGGATGGTTGCCCGATTTCGCCACGAAATACCCGTACATGCACATGTGCGGATCGAAGGCTTTACGGCCGGCCTGACGGATGAAGAAATCCGTCGTCAGCTCCTGCGGGTTCAGCGTGCCGTGCTCGTCCTCCACCGTCGCCGTCTCCGTCTCCGTCGAGGCGGCGACGGCCGGCGTTTCGCCCGAAGCCGCCGTTACCAGCAGCAGGGGAGCCAGAATACTTGCGGCGAGGACGGCCGACTTTACGATCGCCACCTTCATGATGCGTCTCCCTATTTGACGAGTTCGTCGGCGCCGGCCTTGTAGACGCCCTCCATGGTGCGGACGGCCTCCGCGTCGCTGACGCCTTGCGCGTCGAAGCTGCCGCGCCAGACGACGGCCGAGCCTGACCCGGCCGGAACGACGCTGATCACCGACAGGTAATCGCGTACCGGCAACGGCGCCGAGACGATCGAGTAGGAATAGGACCGCCCGGCTTCGTCGCGGGATTCCAGCTTCTCGACGATGACGCCGCCGCCCTTCAGCGCCAGGGTCCGCACGGTAGCGCCGTCCTGGGCCGACAAGGCGCAGCTTTCCACGGCGGGATGCCAGCGCGCGACGCCGCAGAAATCACCGATCCTTTCCCAGAGCGCCGCCGGGGAGGATTTGCCTTCCACCCTGTATGCCGCGTCGAGCGCGAAGGCCGGCGCCGCCGGCAGCACGAGTGCCGCCCCCAGAAGGGCGGCGGTCAAGGTCAGGGATGATCGGCGCATCGGGTTCACTTTTCCGAATGTTCAGGATCACCGACCCTAGCGCCGGCGGCAGTCCCGATGGTCAGGCAGAGGCAAGGAATTTGTCAGAAATCAGTCAGGCCCGTCACCCGCCAAGCTCCTGAAGGGAGGTAATGGGCTCCAAGTTCGGGCATGACGGTAAAGTTGGGGAGAATGCCCGATGCCGGCGCATCGTTGTCATCCGCGTCCGTTCATATAGCCCGTCAGGCGGTCGCGCAGGATTTCCCTGGCTTGCTGGACGCGCTTGCGGGCGTTCGCCTGGGACAGGCCGAAGCGCTCGGCGATGGCGCAATAGGATTCTTCGTTCACCAGCCGCATGTGGAAGGGACCCTTGAGCGTGTCGGGCAGAGCGTCCACGGCATGCTTCAGGACGATCCCCAGTTCGCGGTTGAGGACCTCGTTTTCGGGAGTGGGGAGATGGCTGCCGATGGCTTCGGCCTGATCCCCGGCCTCGCCGTCCTGATGCGGATCGAGCGGTTCCTGGGCTTCCAGCCGGCGGCGCCGGTGCCGGTCGACGCAGCGGTTATGCAGCATGCGTCCGAGCCAGGCGCGTTCGTTCATGACGACCGTGTTGCCGTTGCTCAGCACATCGACGGCGCGGCAGAAGACGTCGCTGACCGCATCCTCGGCCTCGGCGTGGTTGCCGGCGGTCCAGCGCAGGCTGAGGTTATGGAGATAGCTGCGGTGCTCCTCATACATATACCGAAACCGGGAGCGGACGCCGTCATGCAGCGCGCTGGTCGCCTGTAGCCGCTCCAGCTGGCGCTGCCGGTGCTGCTTCAGCCGTTCGCCCGGATGGGGAGCTTTCGGAAACACAGCCGAGTCCGGTTGCGCCGCATCCTGCAACAGGCTGCTGAAAGTATTCGCATAAGTCAAAACCGTACCTCATGGCCGAGCTGATCGGCTCCTTTACAGGAGGGCGTCAGCTTTTTTGCTCACCATGCAGATGACGATCACTCTCGACTTTTGTGAAAAAATTATTGAATACATTCATATGAATAATGAGGGACTTTCATATCTATATACTCACCTTTATTTCCACCGATATACTATGGATAATGTTATTCGTGTGAATCAAGATTCATTTGATGTCGGTTTAGACATATTGTCACTAAGGATAATTGCAGGTTTACAATAATTTTTAATGAGAGAGACTTCATGCGTACTCATTTCTTTGTCGAAATTATGGGAATTTACTTAGTCAAAGCCGGCGTATTCTGACAACAAGGCAAATACTATGAAAGCTATTGAAGCCGATGCCCATCTAGTTGGCGCAGGCAGCACAAAGGCCGGCACCGGACTCTCATAAGAATGAGAGCGGATTGAGAGTTCTGCCGGTCAGCAAAGACAATATAAGAGAATACTCGCATTATCAGAAGGATTTACAGCTAAATATTTATGGATTATTGTAACTTCATTGCGTGTATTTTTGGATGGGGGTCCAAATGAGCGAGAACCAGACACAGCGGATGCCGGGCGGTTCGACTTCCGCCGGCAACGATCGGAGCCGCATGAACGATGCTTCATCCAATTCCGACTTCGGCGCGTTCGCCAATTCGATGCTGCCGGGCACGGTTGCCTTGGGGATGCTTTACGTCGAAGCGGCGCAGATCGCCTCCATGACTTTGGCCAATCTGGCGGCCGAGCAGCAGCAGGCATGGATCATGGGACGTTCTGTCACGGCGGCCGCGGTCGGCAGCATCCTGGGCATTCCGCTGTCCAAGCCCGCTTCGGCACAGGCATAGGGAGCGCCCATCATGTCGCAAGAGATCGTCAGCGCCGTCGCGGCTGCAAACCTCAAGACGGTGGCCGAATCGCCAGCCTTCTCCATGGCCGTGCTTTGCCAGTTCACAGCCCAGTCGTCGGGTCTGGCGATGCAGAACGCCGTCATAGCGACCAACGAAGCCAATCACCTGTACCACGCGGCGAATGCCGCCATGGTCGAGCAGATGGTTGCCAACGCCAACACCCTGTCCGGCCTGTCCAGTTCGGTCGCCGCCGACAAGATCATGATCAGCAGCGCGGCAGCATCCCAGACCGCCAACCTTTCCACGACGATGGGCAACGGCATCAACGCCGTTTCCAACGGCTCGTCCGTCGGCATGGCCGGCGTGAGCGGGGTCGCCAATGCGGGCACGGCGGCCATGACCGGCGTCATGGACGTGGGCAATACCGGGACGGCGGGCGTCAGCACGGCCGGCATCGCCGCCGTGGCGGGAGCCGGCGCGGCGGGGGCCGCCGCCGTCACGGGCGTCAACGCGGCGGGATCGGCGGCCGTGACGGCGATCAGCGAACTGGGACAGGCGGTCCAGGCCGCCGGCATTTCCGCCGAGGCGGTCGAAGCCATCGCGATCTGCATTGCCGAAGCGCTCATCAAGGTCTTCGGCAAGTCATAAATCAGGACGCTTTCTGGCAGGGGGCTTCCTGACGGGGGGCGTCGTGTTGGGGGGCTTCCTGTCAGGGGGCACCCGGCTCGCCCGTCCGGCGCGGAAGTCGCCGGGCGGGCGCAGGCATGTCAAAATGCGTGTAAAATTTTCATGGTAATTGACTTACGGGCGTAGTCGTCGCAGACTCCGCCCGCCATCGCGACCCCGCGAGGCGACCGAGCCGGTGGATTGGCGTCCTCCAGCCCGGTCTGACCATCGATCATCCCGGTTAAGGACAGCAGATCAATGGCTGAGCAGAGGCTTACCACAACAGGCGCGTTTTCGCGCCGATCTTTGTTCTCCGCCGCCGCAGCGATTTCGATCGCTGCGGCGGCGGGGACATCCGTCCCTCCTCCCCCTTCCCTTCCTCCTGACTGAGGCTGGGAAGCCGCGCGTCGAAGCGCGTGGCGGAAGACTCCGTACCGAGGTCCCGTACTGAAGTTTCGTACTGAATAATCAGGTGTGGTTCGTGGCTGACGCGGCATGGCCGGGCCGCCGGGCGTTGTCGTGCCCTGGCTGCGCGGATCGCCGTGGGCGCGTCATTTCCGCGCGACCGCGTTTCATGTGAAGGTCTTGTTTGAAAATGTCGATTGTGCAATTTCCCGAGTGGCAAGTCCCCGAGTCGCAATTTCCGGTTTCCGCCGAGATGGAGGCGGCGCTCAGCGTGCTGGACGTCATTGGAAAGACCGGTCTGGCCTTGGTCCCGCCGGAGCCGACCGACGAGATGGTGGCTGCCGGGATGGCGGTTTCCGGCGTCGGCGCGGAGCAAGTCCGCGCCGTCTATTCCGCGATGCTCGACGCCTCGATCAACGAGGGCAAGGGCGGCTGAGGACAACCCCGGAGAGGAGCGGCGGGCGACCGGCCCCCGCCCTTCTCCGGCGCTGCGGTGTCTGCGGCGTCAGACCTTCACGTCGAACAGCACGTCGGCGACGGTGCCCCGGCTGCCGTCGGTGCGGGTGAACTCGCTTTGCGAGGCGATGACGCCGCCGTCCAGCCGCTGCTGTTCGGCCGGAGCCTTCAACCCGATCGCGATGTCGAGCTTGATGCCGGTGATGCCTTCATCCCGCAGGCGGGACATGCCGCCGTCGGCGTGCAGCAGGATCAGCGAGTTGAAGATGTTGTCCTTGGCGTCGATGGAGCCGCTGCCGTCCTGGTCGAACCGGGCCAGCTCGGCGAAGCCGTCGGTGGCGCCGTTCTGCTCGCCGAACAGCTCGCTGCCGTCGTCGATCCGGCCATTGCCGTTGCGGTCCAGCGCCAGCAAGGCGTCGCCGCCCGACACCCAGGCTGTTTTGTCGCGGGCGCCGTCGGCGTCCATGTCGAAATAGACGCCGTTTTCCACCGAGGACAGGTTGACGCCGTTACCGTCCAGGTCGAACACCAGCGGATCGACTTGCTGGATGGCGCCGCCGCCCGGCGCCGGAGCTTGGCCGGGAATCTGCCCCGCGCCGCCCGGCTGGTTGCCGCCGGGCAACCCGGCCGCCAAGGCGGCCCCGGTCGTCACGCTGGCTTCCATCCGGACGATTTCGATGGAAGCCTGGACCTTGCCGGACTCGCCGCTGACCTGGAGCGTCACGGACTGGAAGACGACGGAAATGTTGGTCGAAGCCTCCCCGCCGGCCGAGGGCCTTGTCCCCATCGGCCCCCGCGTCGAGGCATCCCGCGCCTTGCCGGTCACCGCTTCCGCCGCTGCGAGCGCTTCCTTTTCGGACTTGCCGAACATGCGGAAGACCTTGACCAGATCTTCGCGCACCTTCTTCATGGCCTCGTCCATCGGTCCTTCCTGCTTCGCGTCGCGTGCCCGGCGCAGGCTGCGCAGCATTTCGACGGCGGCGGGAGCCGGCTCGGGCTGCGCGTCGCCCGACTGCGTCAGGCGGGTGGCGGCGGCGGAAAGCTGGACGGTGACACGGTTGTCGTTGTCGCGACCGCGCCGGGGGTCGGCGGAGCGGGTGCGGTCACGCTCCCGGTCGCGATCGACTGCGCGGTCCGACGTGCGGGTGGTCGCGGCGGGCGTCGCGGCTTGTTGCAGCGTCGCGGCGGTTGCCGTGGCCGCCGTCGTTGCCGCTGCCTTCGCCGCAGGGTGGGCCGTCGTCAAAGCCTCGCTGACGCGGGAGGCATTCAACGAGGCAACCAAATTCTGACTCAGAGTCTCCAGTGTGCCAACCATCGGCTGCCTCCTTCTAAGGGCCAATTCTGACGAGGAGAGCGGGAACCAGCACCTGCTGCGCGGTTTAGGACGCTCTCCGGAGGCTCAATTTTGTCACCGGGGCGGTTAACGGTTGCTTAAGGCGGGGTCCTATTCGAGGTGCTCCTGCGGTACGCGGAAGACGCCCTTGATGAGGCTGGAGTTCCGGACGGCGATCTGGATGTGGGTCTTGTCGCAGAACCCCGCCGCCGGGTAGACCGGGTCACCTTCCACGAATATCCCGCGTACGGAGTCGAATGACGTCAATCCCGTCTTTTCACGGTTCCCGTGAAAGTAATTTATGACCGCGCAGTCGAGATGCCGTTGCAGGAGATCGCGGCTGCCTTTGTTTTCAGGAAAGTCGGCGTCATGGAACTTCGGGCTTTTCGTATAGGCCCTGCGGAAGCTATGATAGGCGGCTTTCAAAGCCTGCATGGCGTTGTGGGACATGAGATCGAAGCAGTACCCGAGGTCGATGACCGCACCGACGACAAATGGCTCGTCGAACTTCTTACGCTTCACCGCTTCGTTTGCCCATTGGAGGCCCCGGATCGGGTTCGTTTCCCAGAAATAGATCCCGGAACCAAGCCAGTCATATTCGTTGACGCTGACCCGTAACTGTTCGTCGCCCCGCAGGATAGCTTCACCGATTTCCCGAGAGCATCCATGATACCCGAGGACGAAAGACGAACTTAGGCTGTGCATGATCTCATGGTGTATTCCGGAGCCAGCTTGCCATCTTCGGTATAGATGCCACTGTCGATCAGAATACGGTCAGCCGCCTCCGGGTCCGCCTCGATCTCTCGATCCAGGGTCGCCAGCGCCGCGAGGAGCTGCTCAAGGTCTTTCTTGCTCATTCGGTGTGCTCCTTGGCCAACATGCTGCTCGCCTATCCGATTTCGCACCATACAGCAAATGCGTTGGGAAAGCAGGTGCGGCAAACTCTCTTGTATGTTGCTGATAAGAGCGTCGAAAACACCTCCCTCACATCTAAAATATGTTCAATATCACTGTTTCGAACTCCCAAAATTCACTCTAAAGGAAAATAATCTTATTCGAGTGATGAGCCAACCCACCACCATAAAAAAATTGAATGACCTTAAAAAATTTTTTCATTTTCATTATAACTTGTGGAAATGGTTTTAACAAACTTTCCATAAAGCGACGATGATGCAAATGCTATTTCAGGTTGTTCGATCTCGCGCGCATGCCCCGTTCAACAACACTCTCTTTACTCTTCGGCAAGATGATTGGAATGATTTTAGTTTTCAAACGCAGTACCAACTCTATTCAAGGGCAGCAGATGGCTCAGAGACGTTAATTGGCGATGTTAAAATACTGAAAAAGGGGCAAACGTCGAAAGATGGACATCAACTTCAAGAGGGTTTATACCAAGCACTTGATGAAAGCTATTGTTCAATTGGACAATCTCTCGACTATTATGAGCGTTTAGCTGGCCTAGAACTCAACGCTCGTGATGCTGCCTTACAAGGTTTTCGGGATATAGTGAAATTTCCTGATCTCGCGGACGATTTTCGCAACGAGCCCGGCTGGAAAATTTCTCTTTTCCGTTCTATTTCAGAGGATGATGATTTTATCTCACTTGCACGTACATTACTCACTAGAGACTACAGTGAGTTACCTTCTATCGATTTGGAATTTAGCTTTCTGATGACAGGCTGGAATGACGCGGTTTCCTTCAGCTTTAACGCACCCCAAATTAACAATAATTGGCGCTTTAAACCATTCACCAAACTAGCATTTCCGCCGAAGACAAAAGATCTTCCCGCACGAATATCTGTAATAATTGGCAGAAACGGATCTGGAAAAAGCACCCTTTTGGCGCGCCTCGCTCGTATTTCTCATGCAAGCCGGCGCGACCGCAAAATGAAAACTATGACAGCACTCGGTCAGTTGATACCAGATGGACTAGGCTTTTCGCGCATTGTTGCAATTTCTTACAGTGCCTTTGACAGTTTTCAAGTACCAGGCATTTCACGCGATGAGCGTAACCAAATTGCCAAGGATATGGCAGAAGGGAAAGGTCGGTATATTTTCTGTGGTCTGCGCGATATTGTTCAGGAGTTAGCAGATGAGCTCAAAGTCGTTACGCCTGCATTTAATCCCGACCAAGAAATGGTAAGCGACCGTATTCATCACACACTGTTAAAGCCTATTCTGACCTTGCCCCCGTGCAACGCCTCCCATAGCGCCTGAGTTATGCCGCCAACGTTTCCTGCTGGCGACGCCAATTTTCCTCGAACGCCATCGGGCTTGTGTAGCCCAGGGTAGAATGCATTCTGTTCCGGCTGTAGAAGGTCAGCCAGTCAATAACCTCATCTTTGGC
>Ga0190275_10002444_pt1 | contig 13343 bp, 11 predicted proteins | sample Popmic550T_FD_133745 | JGI IMG/M metagenome (GOLD analysis project Ga0190275, IMG submission 133745) | Populus adjacent soil microbial communities from riparian zone of Yellowstone River, Montana, USA - 550 T | ecosystem: Environmental > Terrestrial > Soil > Riparian zone > Trees stand | place... | reverse complement strand
GCCCTGGATCTGGGCGGCGACGCGGGTCCAGCGCTGCGGGTCCTCGGCCAGCGAGCGCTGCAGCGTCTCCAGCACGATCTTGAACTCGCCCGACTCGGCCGTGCTCGGGTCCGGGACCGCGCCGGCCTTCTCGAACTCGACCCCCTTGTGGACCAGCAGCGTCGCGTCGCCGCCGTCGTCGAGGATCATGTTCGGGCCCTCGCCGTCGGGCCACAGCAGCGCCTGCTCGGTGCACCACCAGTACTCCTCCAGCGTCTCGCCTTTCCAGGCGTAGACGGGGATGCCGGTGGCGGCGATCGCGGCGGCGGCGTGGTCCTGGGTCGAGAAGATGTTGCAGCTGGCCCAGCGCACCTCGGCGCCGAGAGCGACCAGGGTCTCGATCAGCACCGCCGTCTGGATCGTCATGTGCAGCGAGCCGGTGATGCGAGCGCCTTTCAGCGGCTGACTCGCGGCGAACTCCTCGCGGGTCTGCATCAGGCCGGGCATCTCCACCTCGGCCAGCGCGATCTCCTTGCGCCCGAACTCGGCGAGGCCGATGTCGGCGATCTTGTAGTCCTGCGTGGCGGTGCTGGTGCTCATCGAGTTGGCGTCTCCTGATCGGCGAATTAGTTAATTGATCGGTCATGGTACGCGAAGGGGGTCGGCCGGCCCGCGTCGAAACAGTCGCGGTGAGCTCCGCCACTATCGAGACGCCCGTGCGCTACCCGCCGGGGATGGATGCCCGCAGCACCCGGGTGGCGAAGCGGCTGAACACGCCGACGCTGGTCGCCGCGGCGCTGACCCTGCCCACGGTGGCGATCACGGAGTCGCAGCCGGGCGGCACCCTGGAGGCCGTCGCGGTCGTCCTCAACTGGATCACCTGGACCGCCTTCCTGATCGAGTTCGTGGTCATGCTCGCGGTCGTGCCCGACCGCTGGGCCTGGGTCCGCCGCCGCCCGCTCGACCTCGTCATCGTCTTCTTCACCCCGCCGGTCCTGCCGGCCGGCCTGCAGAGCCTGCGGGTCCTCAGACTGCTGCGCCTGCTGCGGCTGCTGCGCCTGGCCCAGCTCTCGCGCGAGGTCTTCTCGCTCGAGGGTCTGCGCTACGCGCTGCTGCTGGCGCTGCTGACCGCGGTCGGCGGCGCCTCGCTCTTCGGCTCCTTCGAGGGGCACGATCAGAGCCTCACCTTCTGGGAGGACCTCTACTGGGCGATCACGACGATGACCACGCTCGGCTCCGACACCTACCCGACCACGACCGGGGGCGAGATCGTCTCGGTCGCCGTCCTCATCGTCGGCATCGGCTTCGTCGCGCTGCTGACCGGCTCCTTCGCCCAGCGCTTCCTCGCTCCCGAAATCGCCGAGCTCGAGCGGGAGCTCGAGGACGAGGACATGTCCGCCGAGGCGCTGGCCCTGCGCGAACTGCGCAGCGTCCAGGAACAGCTGCAGGCGCTCGAGATCGCGGTCGAGCGCATGGCCAAGCAGCGCAGCCCCACCTAGCCCGGTTGCGATTTGTCGCCCAGAGGGCGACAAAAAGCAACCTCGTCAGTCCTCCGCGTCGCCCTCGGCGGCGATCTTCGCCTCGAGCTGGCCCATAACGTCGGGATCGCGCAGGGTGGTGACGTCGCCCAGCGCCCGGCCCTCGGCGATGTCGCGCAGGAGCCGGCGCATGATCTTGCCGGAGCGGGTCTTCGGCAGGTCCTCGGCCCAAACGATCCGCTTCGGCCGGGCGAATTTGCCGATCCGCTCGGCGACGACGGCGCGTACCCCCGCGACCAGCTCGTCGCTGGGCTCGGTGTCGCCGCGCAGGGTGACGAAGGCGCAGATCGCCTGGCCGGTGTCCTCGTCGGACTGGCCGATCACCGCCGCCTCGGCGACCTTCTCGTGGGCGACGATCGCCGACTCGACCTCGGCCGTGGAGAGCCGGTGGCCGGAGACGTTGACGACGTCGTCGATGCGGCCGATCACCCAGAAGTAGCCGTCGGCGTCGCGCCGGGCGGCGTCGCCGACCAGGTAGCGCTCCACCCCGAAGCGCGAGAAGTAGGTCTCGACGAAGCGCTCGTCCTCCTTGTAGAGGCCGCGCAGCATCGAGGGCCAGGGGCGCTCGAGGACCAGCAGGCCCTGACCTGCGGCGACCGGCTCGCCGTCGGACTCCCCCACCACCTGCGCCTCGACGCCGGGGAACGGCAGCGTCGCCGAGCCCGGCTTGGTCGCGGTGATCCCCGGCAGCGGCGAGATCATGATCGCGCCGGTCTCCGTCTGCCACCAGGTGTCGACGATCGGGCAGCGTTCGCCGCCAATCACCTTGTGGTACCAGAGCCAGGCCTTGGGGTTGATCGGCTCGCCGACCGAGCCCAGCAGCCGCAGCGAGGAGAGGTCGGACTTGGCGGGGATGTCGGCGCCCCACTTGATGAAGGTGCGGATCGCGGTCGGCGCCGCGTAGAGAATCGTCGCCTTGTAGCGCTCGATCAGCTCCCACCAGATGCCCTGGCTCGGGTAGTCGGGCGCGCCCTCCCACATGACGCTGGTGGCGCCGTTGGCGAGTGGGCCGTAGACGATGTAGGAGTGGCCGGTGACCCAGCCGACGTCGGCGGCGCACCAGTAGACGTCGGACTCCGGCTCGAGGTCGAAGACATAGCGGTGGGTGGCGGTGACGCCGGCCATGTAGCCGCCGGTGGTGTGCAGGATCCCCTTTGGCTTCGCGGTCGAGCCCGAGGTGTAGAGGATGTAGAGCGGGTGCTCGGCCTCCATCGGCTCCGCCGGGCACTCGGGGTCGGCGGCGGCGAGGATCTCGTCGTAGAAGACATCGCGGCCGGGCTCCATCGGGCACTCGATGCCGGTGTGGCGGACGACGACGATCGTCTCCAAGGTGCCGAGATCGCCGAGATGCTCGTCGACCGCCGGCTTGATCGGCGCCGTCTTGCCCTTGCGACGAGCACCGTCGACGGTGACCAGCGCCTTCGCTTCGGAGAACTCCATCCGCTCGCGCACCGACTCCGCCGAGAAGCCGCCGAAGACGACGTTGTGGATGGCGCCGATGCGGGCACAGGCGAGCATCGCGACGACGACCTCGGGGATCATCGGCAGGTAGATCCCGACCACGTCGCCCTTGCCGACGCCGAGTTCCTTGAGCGCGTTGGCGAAGCGCTGGACGTCGCGGTGCAGGTCGGCGTAGGTGACGTCGCGCTCCTCCCCCTCCTCGCCACGCCAGTGGTAGGCGACGCGATCGCCGATGCCGGCCTCGACGTGGCGGTCGAGGCAGTTGGCGGAGGCGTTCAGGCGCCCGTCCTCGAACCACTTGTAGAAGGGCGGGTTGGAGTCGTCGAGGCCCTTGCGCGGGACCGTGTCCCAATCGAGCAGCTCGGTCGCCTGCCGCAGCCACCAGGCCTCGGGGTCGGCGGCGGCCTCCTCGTAGATCGCCGGGTCGCTCCAGAGCGCCCGCTCGCGGAACTGCGCCGGCGGCTCGAACCGCTCGACCTCGAGCAGCTCCTCCAGCTCTCGCTCCAAGCCCATCGCTGAAAGCTACCCCAGAAGGTGGGAGTTAATAACCAGGCGGATGCCTGGCGATGAAGCCTTCGGTGCTGCTCACCGGCGAGGAGTGCCAGCGGGGGCCGGCGCCGCCGGAGGTGTCGAAGGCGAGGCCGGCGACCGTCATCCAAGCGTGGCCGGCGTTGCCGTAGACGGTGATCCACTTGCCCGGGCCGGGTTCGCCCCAGGTCGAGAGCCCGGTCGAGTCGAGCGGGCTTTCGAGGAAGCCGCCGCCGTGCAGGGCGTAGCTGACCGCGCCCGAGCAGTCATAGCCGGAGGATTCGAAGGAGCCGTGGCCGCCGCCCCAGATGTAGGGCGTGGTGGCGATCGCGTTGGCGGCGGAGATCACGGCCTTCACCGCCTCCGGCGCCGAGGCCGGGGCGCTGGCCTGGCTTTCGCTGATGAAGCCGGCGGTCTGGCCCGGGGTCAACGGCGCCGGCACTTCGCCGGTTGGGACCGGGCCGCCTTCGGAGGCGATCTGGTTGGAGATCGAGGCGAGGTTGTTGCTGAGCGCTTCTTCGCGCGATTCGAGCGATTCCATCGCCTGCCGGCGCTCGGCCTGGGCCGCCTTCAGCTCGCCGAAGCGGGCCTCGGCCTCCTCGCGGGCGGCGGCTGCTTCGCGCTCGTCGGCGGCGATCTCGTCGCGGGCGGCCTCGATCTCGGCCCGGTTGTCGGCGAGGCGGGCGACGGCGCCGGTGACCTGGTCGCGCAGCGTCTTCACGCGGTCGACGACCGAGTCGTCGTAGCTCTGGATCCGGTTCAGGTATTCGGTCTGGGCCGCCATCTCCGAGAAGTCCTCGGATTCGAGGATCGCGTTGACGAGGTCGGGGCTGCCGGCCTCATAGATCGCGACCAGGCGCTCGCGCAGGACGCCGAGCGCCCGCTTCAGCTGGGCGCGAACGCGCTCCAGGTGCCGTTCTTCGGCCTCCAAGGCGGCGGTCGCCAGCTCCAGCTCGCGCTGCTTCTCGGCCAGCTCCGCCTCGATCGCCGCCTGCTTCTGGCGCAGCGCCGAGACTTCGCCGATCATCGAGTCGATCGCCGCGTTCTGATCGGCGATCGTTTCCGCCAGCGAGCTCTGGTTCTCGCGCACGTCGTCGAGCTTGCTCTGCGTCGCTTCGAGTTTTTCCTGCGGGGTGTCCGCGGGGGCGCTCGCCACGGTCAACGCGAGGGCGCAGACGGCGGCCAGCAGCAGCGCCGCGAAGAGCAGCGCGCGGCGCTTGATCGCGCCCGGAGTGTCGAGGAGAGAAGCCCGCATCGAATCCGCACCGTCCCCAGAGAAGGGTTCGGCAGCGAGTCGCGCAGGCTAGCGAAGAAGTCTCAAGACTATGAGCAGTTGCTAATAACCTGCAACTTCCCTTGCAAATCAGCCACTTCTAGAGGAGTCAGCCCCTCCACACAGACGGCCGATGGGCCTCAGACGTCCGCCATCTGGACGCCCAAGGCCCATCGGCCCGCGGTTAGGCGAGGAGCTTGGCCTTGGCCTTGTCGAACTCCTCGGCGGAGAGGGCGCCCTTTTCTTTGAGGTCGTTGAGCTTGTGGAGTTCGTCGGCGGGGGTGCTGTGGGCCTGCGTCTGAACGTATTCGTCGAAATGCTTTTTCGCGTCAGCCTGCGCTTTGATCGTGCGGTCGCGCATGCCGGCCCCGCGGGCGATCAGGTAGATCAGCGCGGTGATGAACGGGATGAAGACGAGGAACAGGACCCAGGCGGCCTTCGCCCAACCGGAGAGCTCGTGGTCGCGGAAGAGGTCGGAGATGATCGTGATCAGGATCCAGATCCAGATCACGAAGAAGAAGATCTCGAAGGTGACGAGGAGAAGTTCCCCCAGGCTGATGTCGGCGAACGGCAACAAGGTGCTTCCTTTCGGTCAGTGCGGCATTAGCGGCGGAAATGCCGCAAAAATCATCCTATGCGCTGACAGTAGAGCGCGATGGCGACTGAGGTTGCAAGGTTGAGGCTGGAGACGCCCGCGCGCATCGGGATCGCGATGCGGGCGTCGGCCCGCTCCAGCAGCTCGTCGCTGATCCCGTGGCGCTCGGTGCCGAAGGCGAGCACCGCCCGCGCGGGCAGGCGGCTCGGGCTCAGCTCTTCGCCCTCGGGGTCGATCGCCAGCAGCGGCCGGTCGCTTGCCGGCAGCGCCTCGACCGCCGTCACCGGCAGCGCGAAGTGCAGGCCGGCGGCGCCGCGCACGGCGTCGGGGTACCAGGGGTCGTTCTCGCCGGTGGTCAGCACCGCCGCCGCGCCCGCCGCCGCGGCGACCCGGATGCAGGCGCCGATGTTGCCCATGTTCTTCGGCTGCTCGAGCAGGACCACCGGCGCCGGGGCCGGGTCCGCGAGCACGGCGTCGAGATCGAGCGGCGGCCGGCGGGCGATCGCCACCACCCCGGTCCGCGGCACCAGCGGCGCCAGGTCGGCCAAGTCGGCGGCGTCGATCCGCTCCACCCGCCCCCCCAGCTGCCCGGCCAGGTCGGGCGCGAGCTCGGCCGCCAGCCGCTCCAGTTCCTCGGGGTCGACAGCGACCGCCTCGACCAGTTCGGCGCCGAAACGCAGCGCGTGCTTGAGCGCGTGGAAACCCTCGACGACGGTCAGCGCGGGATCGCGCCGGGCTTTGCGGAAGCGCACCGTGAGGTCGTGGCCCATGGCGCCATCATGACTCGATTCGCGGGGCCTGGACCAGCTGGTCCCGGCCCGCCGCCTTGGCCCGATAGAGGGCGCTGTCCGCCCTTCCGACCAGATCCTCGGCGCTCTCGACGAAGTCCCAGCAGGCGAGCCCGGCCGAGCAGGTCTGCTCCCCCGGCGTCGCCGCCCGCAGGCGTTCGACGATCTCGGCGCCCAGCTCCGGCTCGGTGTCGGGCAGGACGACGAGGAACTCCTCGCCGCCGAAGCGGACGATCGTGTCTTCGCCGCGCAGCTCCGAGTCCCATGCGACCGCGCAGCGGCGCAGCATCTCGTCGCCGGCGAGGTGGCCGTGGGTGTCGTTGAAGGCCTTGAAGTGGTCGAGGTCGATCAGCGCCAGGCAGAGGCTCGACTCGGCCCGGCGAGCGCGCGCCATCTCGCGCGGCAGTTGCTCGTCGAGCCCGCGCCGGTTGGGCAGGCCGGTGAGGGCGTCGCTGCGGGCCAGCGCCGCCACCTCGACCAGGAGGTCCTCGCGTTCGGACTCGACCCGCTTCAGCACCGTGACGTCGGTGGCGCGGGCGTAGATCAGCGACTCGTCCGGGGCCAGGGTCGAGCTCCAGCGCAGCCAGTGCCAGCTGCCGTCCTTGGCGAGATAGCGGTTCTCGAAGCCAACGGTCGCCTTGCCTTCGAACAGACCCGCGGCCTCGGCTTCGGTGCGCTTGCGGTCCTCCGGGTGGACCAGCTCCACGAACGGCGCCGCCCGCAGCTCCTCGGGGCTGTAGCCGAGGCATTCCCAGGCGGAGTTGAGCTCGACGAAGTAGCCCTGCATGTCGGCGGTGCAGAGCATGTCGTGGGAGAGGTCGAAGAAGCGCCGCGCCCGCATATCCGCCTTTGTCCGCCGGGCGACGATCGCGCTCGTCAACCCCATCACCACCGAGAGCGAGACGGCGCTGAAGATCCAGCGGGTCAGCGGCGAGTAGCCGCCGGTGCCCTCGACCGCGGCCAGGACGACGGCGTAGACGGCGAGCAGCCAGGCTAGGTGGGCGATCGCCAGCTTGCGTGGGAAGAAGTAGGCGGCGATGAGGGTGGCCCAGACGAAGATCGAGCCGTACTGACCGACGGCGATGCCGCTCTCCCAGATCAGCAGGCCGGTCGCCGCGGCGGTGGCGCTCAGGGCCAGGTGCGACAGCGCCAGCGGGATCCGGCGGGAGAGGGCCCAGCAGAGCAGCCCGGCCAGCGCCATCGCCGCAGCGATGGCGACCAGCGCCGGCACGTTGGCTCCGCTCGGATGGGGCAGGACGAGCGAGAGCGCGACCAGGCCGGCGCCGGCCAGCAGCAGCGCTCCCACCGCGCGCGACTCCGCCCGCCCCGGGCTCCGCAGCTCCTCCTGCTTTTTAAGTAGACCCGCCAATGCGCACTATGCATCGGCACCTACCGCGCGATCTTTAGGACGCGGCCACACCATCGCGCCGCGCGATGACTTAACCCGGCTATAGCACGGTTAAGTCATCGCGCGGCGCGATGGTTTTTCAGGGCGCACGACCTGGAACTGGCTCATCAGGCCGTGGTCCTCGTGGTCGAACATGTGGCAGTGGATCACGAACTTGCCGGTGTGGTCGCTGAAATGGCCGACGATGCGGATCCGTTCACCGGGATAGACGAAGAAGGTCTCCTTGAGGCAGTCTTCCCACGGCGGTGGCGGCTTGCCGTCGCGGGCCAGCAGGTACCAGTCGCTGTGGTGCAGGTGGATCGTGTGGGCAACGCTGGTGCGGTTGACGAGGTCCCAGACCTCGGTCGTGCCGAGCCGCGGGAAGGCGTCGGCGCGGGCCGGGTTGAAGGTCTTGCCGTTGATCAGCCAGGTCGTCCGGAAGAGGCCGCCGACGGTGACCTCCCAGGTGTGATCGGCTTTGCCCTGCCGCCGCTTCCTCGACTTCAGCGCCCAGTCCGGCAGCGGCCGCAGCCGGCGCGGGATCCCGGTCCGGTCGGGCACCCGCCCGGGCTCGACCCGGAACTGCATCAGGGCGCCGATATAGGCGCGGGCGCCGTCGGGGTTGCGCCCGCCGTGGCGGCTGCTGCGCAGCTCCACCGCCGCGCCGGCGGCGCCGGCGAAGTCGACGACCACCTCCACCCGCTCACCCGGCCCGATCAGGATCTGGTCGCGGCGGATCGGGCGCGGCATCAGGCCGCTGTCGCTGCCGATCTGGACCATCGGGGCGCCGTTGGAGAGGTGGAAGTTGTAGGACTGGAACTGGGAGACGTTGAGGACCCGCAACCGGTAGCGCCAGGGCTTGACCCGGTGGTGGGGCATGTAGGCGCCGTTGACGAGGACGCTCTGGCCGGCGATGCCGTCGGCGGGCACCTGCAGGCCGCCCACGAAGGGGTTGGTGAGCTGGTTGTGGCGGTCGAAGGTGCGGTCGCCGATCATCAGCGGGATGTCGCGCTCGCCCCGTGGCAAGGGCAGCGATTCCTCGAGCTCGTCGTCGACGATCCACATCCCGGCGAGACCGCGCCAGCTGCGCGGAGCGGTCTTGTCGAGACGATGGTCGTGGTACCACTGGAACGCGGCGCGTTCGGGCCGGCCGTCCTCGCGCAGGTCGAAGACGTACGTTTTGCTCCCCCCCGGGGCCAGCAGCAGGTCGTTGCCGGACTCGCGGGCCGAGAGCCCCCTGGGGATGCGGCAGAAGTTGGAGATCGGGTGCAGCTTGGTCAGCCCGCCCGGCTGGCCGTCGAACTGGGTGCGGTTGTGGCCGCCGTGCAGGTGAACCGAGAGCTCGCCGACCCCGGCCGGCAGCTCGTGGTGGAAGGTGACCCTGGTCCGCTGGCCGGCGGGGCGGCGGACGGTCGGCCCCGGGAAGGTGCCGCCGTAGGTCCAGAGCTTCGTCTTGCGGCCGGGCAGGATCTGCGCCTCGGCCTCGCGGATCGGGATCTCGATCTCGGCGCCGGTCAGCTCCCGCGGGATCGGCAGCCGCGCCTGGAACGGCACCGCCGCGATCGCGCTCGGCGTCTCGGCCCCGAACGGAAGCAGCGTTTCGAGCTGCCGGCGCTGGGGCGCCGCGAGTGCCAGCGCGCCGCCGCCAAGGGCGCCGAGGAAAGCTCGGCGCCCCAGGCGAGGCGTGGGTGTGGACTTCCCGGACGTGCCGCTAGCTGCCAGCGGGCAGGACCGTGGTCTTGCCCTGCATTCCGGGATGGATCGCGCAGATGAAGTAGAGCGTGCCGGGCTGGGCGGTTACCTGCTCGGTGATCGAGGTGCCTTCCTTCTTTTCACCGGTGAACCAGGAGTCGCCCTCCTTGCTGTTGTTCCCCATCGTGCTCCAGCCTTCCGGTCCGGCCTCGACCGGGTTGACCGTGATCTTTTCGGTTTTCGGGTTGAAGCCATGCCATTTGGCGATCGACATGCAGATGTGTTTCGGCGTGAAGCAGCTTTTGGTGGCTTTCGGCGTTTTCGGCAGCGTCGGCTGCGTGACCAGCGAGAAGGTGTGCGGCCCGACTTTTTTCGGGTTGGTTTCGTTGATCACCTTGAGCGCGTCGCCCTGGGTCACGGTCTCCGGAGCGACGAATCCGAGGGCACCTTTTTCGACGTTCATCGTGATCGTCTGGGTGACGCCGGTGGGGGTGACGGCCGCGCCCGCGAGCGCCGGGCTGAAAGAGGCGAGCATGACCGCGGCGGCTGCCGCGACCACGAGGACGAGATGCTTTTTCAAGAGATTCCTTTCAAAGGTTGTGAAGAAGTTGCAAAAGGTAATGCCCGCCTCGGCGTAGTTCAAGGGCTCCAGAAAGCCGATCCCCGTGGCAGGTAGCCTTCTGCGATGGCCAGCTTCCTCCATACCTGCTACCGAATCGGCGAGATCGATCGCTCGGTCGCCTTCTACGCCAAGCTCGGCTTCGAGGAGGTGGCGCGGATGCCGATCGGCGACGAGGCGATCAATGTCTTCATGGGCATGCCGGGCGAGGACCCGCGCCTGGAGCTGACCTACAACCACGGCGTCGACTCCTATGACCTCGGCAGCGGCTACAACCACATCGCCCTCGCCGTCGACGACCTCGACGGCACCCTCGAGCGCCTGGCCGCGGAAGGGATCGAGCCCGAGAAGCCGCCCTACCGCCCCGGCAACCGCACCGAGGGCCACCGCATCTGCTTCGTCCGCGACCCGGACGGCTACCGGATCGAGCTGATCGGCGAGTAGCCCGGGCTCAGCCCGGGCTGATGCCGCCGCCGACGCCGGGGGACGGCGTGCTGGGGGGCGGGGTGGGCGCTGGGGTCGGAGCGGGCGTGGCTTCCGCGGCCGGCTCGTTGCCGCCGGTTTCCTCATCGCCGGAGTCGTCCGTCGAGTCCTCTTCCGCTTCTTCTTCGTAGCCGTACGTTTCTTCTTCTTCGTAGTCGCTGGAGTAGCCGGACGACGAAGTGTGCTCACTGTCGAGCCCGGAGAGCTCGGGCAGGCCCTCCGGCACTTCGAATTCCTCGCATTCGCCTTCCTGCGCGGCTTCCATGTAGCTCTGCCAGATCGGGCCGGCGGTGGTGCCGCCGTAGCCGGTGTATTCCCGCGTCTGCGGGTGGCCGACCCAGACCGCGGTCGAGAACCTCGGCGTGTAGCCGACGAACCAGGCGTCGGACTCTTCCTCGGAGGTGCCGGTCTTGCCGGCCGAGGTGCAGGCGGTCGAGGTGTAGCCGGCGCCGGTGCCGGAGGTGATCACGCCCTCCAGCACGCGGGTGACTTCGTAGGCCTCGCCCGGCGTGAGCACGCGCTCGCCGGAGTCGGACCCGAGTTCGTCGACCTTGCCGTCGGGGAATTCGACTTTGCTGATCGCGGTCGGGTCGTGGTGGACGCCGCCGTTGGCCAGGGTCGCGTAGGCGTTGGCCATTTCCAGCGGCGTGACGCCGACCGCGAGGCCGCCGATCCCCTCCGCCGGCACCGATTCCAGCGGCGCCTCGATCCCCATTTCCTGCGCCGTCTCGGTCACGTTCTCGGAGCCGACGTCGAGGTCGAGCTGGGCGAAGACGACGTTGACCGAGTGCCAGGTGGCGCTGGCCAGGTCCATCGTGCCGCCGCCGTCGCCCTCGGCGTTGTTGACGGTCCAGGGAATGCCGCCGGGCGTGTCGAGGGTCATCGGCGAGGTGCCGCTGTAGTAGGTCGAGTCGGGGTCGATCCCCTGCTTGATCGCCGTCGTCAGGACGAAGGTCTTGAACGAGGAGCCGGGCTGGCGGTGCGCCTGCCAGGCGTAGTTGAACTGCGCTTCGGAGGCGTAGCCTTCGGTCGAGGCCAGGGCGACGATCTCGCCGTTCTCGGGATCGACCGAGGCGAGGCCGGCGGCGGGGCCGCCTTCCGGGTAGCAGACGCCACAGGATTGGACCGCTTCTTCGGCCTCCGCCTGCCGCTCGGGGTCGATCGTCGTGTACGCCTTGAGCCCCCCGTTGCGGACGGTGTTGATCCCGTAGCGGTCGATCAGCTGCTGCTGGACCAGGTCGAAGAGGAAGCGGTCGTGGATCACCTGGTACTTGTTGCCGGGGTCGAGGCCGACCCCCTTGTCGATCGCCTCGTCGTATTCCTCGGCGCTGATGTATCCCTGCTCCTCCATCGCCCGCAGGACGTCGTTGCGGCGCTCGATCGCCGCCGCCGGGTCGAGGAAGGGGTTGTATTCGGAGGGCGCCTGCGGCAGGCCGGCGATCAGGGCCGACTCGGTCAGGTTCAGGTCCTTGGCCGGCTTGCTGTAGTAGGTCTGCGCCGCCGCCTCGGCCCCGACCGCGGTCTGTCCTTCGACCGTGCCGTAGGGCGCGGTGTTGAGGTAGGCGGTGAGGATCCACTCCTTGTCGTGCTTGTCCTCGAGTTCGACCGCCAGCCGCGTTTCCCGCAGCTTGCGCTTGAGCGTGTCCTCGGGGTTGGAGATGTAGAGGTTGCGGACCAGCTGCTGGGTGATCGTCGAGCCGCCCTGCACGATCGCCCCGGCCTGCAGGTCCTTCCAGGCGGCGCGGACGATGCCGTCGGGGTCGATCGCGCCGTGCTCGTAGAAGTTCTTGTCCTCGATCGCGACCGTCGCCTGCTTCAGCGACAGCGGCAGCGCCCGCTCCCGCACCGGCTGGCGGATGTTGTCGGAGCGGATGAACCCGATCAGGCTGCCGTCGGCCGCGTAGATCGCCGACGAGCGCCCCTTCTGGACCGGCTGCAGGCTCGAGAGTGGCGGCGCCGAGTTGTAGACGCTGAGCGCCCAGGAGGCGCCGACGCCGGTGGCCACGGCGAGCACTCCCCCGACGACGACGAGCGGGATCGCGACCTTGTGCCAGCGGGAAGCTGGCGGCTTGCGCCGCCGCCTGCGAATACGAGTAGCCATCGGGGTCAGCGATTGTAGAGAGAGGTGTTCGCCGGCCTGGCCGGCGCGACGGCGGCGCAATCCAGCTTGCCGAGCGGATAGGCTCGCGCCGCTACGACATTGGGAGCGAGCGTTTTCGAGAGGGGAGAGTCGTGAAACTGGTGATCGGCATCGTCCGGCCCGAGCGGGCGAACGAGGTTCTGGAGGCTCTGTACAGGGCCGAGGTGCGTGGCTGCTCGATCAGCCGGGTTCAGGGCCACGGCGGCGAGCTCGACCGGGTCGAGACCTACCGCGGCACCACGGTGAAGATGGGCCTCTCGGAGAAGCTTCGCTTCGAGGTTGCCGTCTCCGACGACTTCGTCGACACCACCGTCGAGGCGCTCTGCGAGGGCGCCCGCACCGGCGAAGTCGGCGACGGCAAGATCTTCGTCGTGCCGCTGGAGCGGGCGATCCGCATCCGTACCGGCGAGCCCGACGAGGCCGCCGTCACCCCGGTGGCGAAATGATCGCCGCGATCGACACCGGCGATACCGCCTGGATGCTGGCCGCGACGGCGCTCGTCCTGCTGATGACGCCCGCCCTCGGCCTCTTCTACGCCGGCCTCGTCCGCTCCAAGAACACCCTCAACACCTTCATGATGTGCGTCGCCGGAATCGCGATCGGCGGCGTCACCTGGGCCCTGGTCGGCTACTCGCTCGCCTTCGACGGCGAAGGGGCTTTGATCGGGGGGCTCGGGCACTTTGCGCTGAACGGCGTCGGCTTCGAGCCGCGCGGCGAAGGCACGATCCCCCACCTCGTCTTCATGGCCTTCCAGGGGACCTTCTGCATCATCACCGTGGCGCTGATCTCCGGCGCCGTGGTCGAGCGCATGCGCTTCGGCGCCTTCATGGTCTTCGCCGCGCTCTGGTCGGTGCTCGTCT
>Ga0190275_10002443_pt1 | contig 13345 bp, 11 predicted proteins | sample Popmic550T_FD_133745 | JGI IMG/M metagenome (GOLD analysis project Ga0190275, IMG submission 133745) | Populus adjacent soil microbial communities from riparian zone of Yellowstone River, Montana, USA - 550 T | ecosystem: Environmental > Terrestrial > Soil > Riparian zone > Trees stand | place... | reverse complement strand
TTCCTCCGGAACAGGTCCGGGTCTGTGATGAGGGTCGGGAGGGCCGAGCTCGGCCAGGTCGTCGCTCAGCCTGGCCACGTCCGACACCAATCGGCGAACGCCGAGGGTGTCACCGTACTCCTGACTGAGCTTTCCGACGCTGGCGTGCAGCGCTTCGAGAGCGCGTTGCACCGCTGCCACGGTGCTGTTGCCGTCACCCATGCCGACTCCAGTGATGGTTTTGTCGCTGTAAGTATGGGCACACTTTGCCCGCGCTGGGCGCACAACGGAAGACCCCTCGGTACGGCGTGTTTTTACTTAGGTTTACCTCAGTTGCCGATGGCCGTCGGGTGGAGTAATGGGGTGAATCCGGCCTTTAGGACAAGGAGATTCGCCGGCGGGGTCAGTACTTCGACCTGCCGCAGCCCGGCCGGACGGGTGGGTGTGTCGTATCCCTCCCATGACCAGCTGAGGACCGAGCCGGCCAGTACCAGGGCCGGCCGTCCGTCGAACCGGATCATCGCCCCATCAGGCAATTCGTCCAGTTCGGCGATGGTGGTGCGTTGCTGCCGGGAGCGCGGTTCGACGCGTTCGAGGTGGAGTTGCGCATCCATCGCGGCAGCTCGTGGGCGCTCGGACAGACCGCGCCCGGCGGCCCACGCACCGGCGTACAGGAGGTAGTCGCGGCGGCGGCAGTACGCGCACGGGCGGTGTCCGGCGGCCAGAGAGACGGCCTCGTCGAAGAAGAAGAGTGCGGTCCAGCGACCCGGCGGCATCGGGTCGCGCTGGACGCCCTTCCAGTCCAGGACGCAGCAGATCCAGGCCTTCGACCGCCAGCGGGTGGCACCCAGGGTGCGGTCGGGGCGGTGCAACGACCCGCGGTTGCCCATCAGCAGACCGCGACCGGCCTCGGCCACGATCTCCTGGGTCGGCAGCACCCTGTTCTGCAACGGCACCCGACCATCATGTCGGGTCCTGAGTGGGACTCTGACAAAGTCCTGTCATGGGTGACCAGCAGATCGTCGTCGGTGTGGCCGTGATCCGGGCAGGCCAGGTGTTGGCTGCGCTGCGCCCCGGACCGGACGGTGGCTGGGAGTTCCCCGGCGGCAAGGTCGAGGCGGGGGAGACCGACGAGCAGGCCGCGGTCCGCGAACTGCGCGAGGAGCTGGCGCTCGAGATCAAGCCCGGCGTCTCGCTCGGACCGGGCCAGCCGATCGGCGAGCGCTACCTGCTCCGGGTGTACACCGCGACGCTGCTGAGTGGTGAACCGGTTCTGCATGAACACAGCGCGATCCGCTGGGTCGAAGCGGGTGAATTGGAGGAGCTGGATTGGCTGCCAGCTGACCGTCCGTTCCTGTCCGTACTACGCACAGTGATGAGATGTGACATCTAAGGGCTTCTGGCACGAAATCCGTCACGATTCCGTGACATCGGCGCCAGGCCAGTGGCGTCCACACTGCGAGATCCGTAGGGTTCCCGGCAACCCGACCGTCGGGGTCGACGGCGGTGCGATTCAAGGGGAAGGGCTACAGCAATGACGCTGGGGGTTTCGGAGGATCTACCTCCTGACGGCGGTCTGCCGGCAGACGCTTTGGCCGAGACCGCGGAGGCCAAGCAGATCGAGGGCCGTTCCCTTGGCCAGATCGCCTGGGCCCGGCTGAAGAAGGACAAGATCGCCGTGATCAGCGCGGTCATCATCCTGCTGATCATCGCGGTGGCGATCTTCGCGCCGCTGATCGTGAAGCTCAACGGCTTCCCGCCGGACCAGTTCAACAAGCTCGACTCGGACGGCAACCCGCTGCTGAACACGCGCGACGGCGGTATCCCGATCGGCGGCCTGTGGGGCAGCGGTACCAGCGCCGAGCACTGGCTCGGGGTCGAGCCGCAGAACGGCCGCGACGTGTTCTCCCGGCTGATCTACGGCACCCGGGTCTCACTGCTGGTCGCGCTGGGCGGCACCCTGATCGCGATCGTGCTCGGCACCGTGGTCGGGATGGTGGCCGGTTACTTCGGTGGCTGGGTCGACACGCTGCTCAGCCGGCTGATGGACATCATGCTGAGCTTCCCGTCGCTGCTCTTCATCATGGCGCTGACGCCGGTGGTCGCGGACCGCGGTCAGGACCTGTTCGGCATCCCCGACGACAACAGACTCCGGCTAGGGGTGCTGATGTTCGTGCTGGGCTTCTTCGGCTGGGCGTACCTGGCCCGGATCGTGCGCGGCCAGACGCTGTCCCTGCGGGAGCGGGAGTTCGTCGAGGCGGCCAGGTCGCTCGGTGCCGGTCCGATGTACGTGATCTTCAAGCAGATCCTGCCGAACCTGATCCCGACGCTGCTCGTCTACACGACGCTGCTGATCCCGGGCAACATCACCGCCGAGGCGGCGCTGTCCTTCCTCGGTGTCGGCATCAAGGAGCCGACCGCGTCCTGGGGCCGGATGATCTCCGACGCGTCGGACTGGATCGAGAGCAACCCGCTCTACCTGTTCTTCCCGGGTATGGCGCTGTTCATCACTGTGCTGGCGTTCAACCTGCTCGGTGACTCCGTGCGGGACGCCCTCGACCCGCGCGCCGGGAGGAGCTGACCCATGGGCCGCTATCTGATTCGCCGGCTGCTGCAGACGCTCGTCATCCTCTGGGTGATCAGCGCCATCACGTTTTTCCTGTTCTGGATCACGCCGGCCAACCCCGCGCTGCTGATCTGCGGCAAGAACTGCAACACCGAGACGATCGCGACGGTGAACGCGAACTACGGGTTCGACAAGCCGCTGATCGTCCAGTACGGCACCTACATGAAGGGCCTGGTCAACCCGGGCGGCCGCGAAATCGGCTCGGAAGGCAGCGAGCGCACCTGCGCGTGGCCGTGCTTCGGTGAGTCCTACCAGAACGGCCTGCCGGTCTGGGACTCGATCTCCGACGCTTTCCCGGCGACCCTCTGGCTAGCCACCGGCGCCGCCGTGATCTGGCTGTTCTTCGGGGTGATGCTCGGTCTGCTCGCAGCGTTGCGCAAGGGCAAGGCACTGGACAAGTTCAGCGTCGGGCTCGCGTTGTTCGGCGTCTCGTTCCCGACCATCGTGTTCGGTTATCTGCTGTTGTTCCTCTTCATCGTCAAACTTCAATGGATCCCGTTCCCCGACACGGCCAATGCCGCCCTGTTCGAGGTCGGCCCGGTGAAATGGCTGCAGTTCTACATCCTGCCGTGGATCACGCTGGCGCTGGTCTTCGCGGCGCTCTACACCCGGCTCACCCGCGCCAACATGATCGACACGATGAACGAGGACTACATCCGGACCGCCCGGGCCAAGGGTCTGGGGGAGGGCACCGTGATCTTCAAGCACGGGCTGCGGTCCGCGCTGACGCCGGTCGTCACGATCTTCGGCATGGATCTGGGTGGCCTGCTCGGCGGTGCGGTGATCACCGAACAGATCTTCAGCATCACCGGTCTGGGCAAGTTCGCGATCGACTCGGTGCTCGGCAACGACCTGCCGGCGATCATGGGCGTGGTCTTGTTCGCCGCGATCTTCGTCGTCGTTGCCAATGTCATCGTCGACGTCCTGTACGCCGTCATCGACCCGCGCGTGCGGTTGTCCTAATCCCGACGAGGAGACAAGTGACCGAGTCTGTGACAACCACAGCGAGTAGCACCGCCGGGACCGGCAAACCGTTCCTGGAGCTCAAAGACCTGCAGGTGCACTTCCCGACCGACGACGGCCTGGTCAAGGCCGTCAACGGGCTGAGCTTCACGCTGGAACGCGGCAAGACGCTGGGCATCGTGGGCGAGTCCGGCTCCGGCAAGAGCGTCTCGAGCCTGGCCATCATGGGGCTGCACAAGGGCAGCCGGGCCAAGGTGAGCGGCGAGATCTGGCTGGACGGCGCCGAGCTGGTGGGGATGTCCGTACCGGAGATCCGCCGGCTGCGCGGCCAGCAGGTGGCGATGATCTTCCAGGACCCGCTGTCGGCGATGCACCCGTTCTACCGGGTCGGCGACCAGCTCGTCGAGGCGTACCGGGTGCACAACGAGGTGCCGAAGGCGGTGGCCAAGAAGCGCGCCATCGACCTGCTCGAGCGGGTCGGCATCCCGTCGCCGGACAAGCGGTTCTACGACTATCCGCACCAGTTCTCCGGCGGTATGCGGCAGCGCGCGATGATCGCGATGGCGCTGATGTGCGACCCGCAGCTGCTGATCGCGGACGAGCCGACCACTGCCCTGGACGTCACGGTGCAGGCGCAGATCCTCGACCTGATGATGGATCTGCAGAAGGAGTTCAACTCCGCGATCGTCATCATCACCCACGACCTGGGCGTGGTCGCCCAGATGGCGCAGGACGTGGTGGTGATGTACGGCGGCCGGGTGGTCGAGTCCGGCCCGGTCCGGGAGATCTTCTACCGGCCGGAGATGCCCTACACCTGGGGTCTGCTCGGCTCGATCCCGCGGGTGAACCGCGGCGGCGATCACCGGCTCAAGTCCATCCGGGGTACTCCGCCGTCGCTGATCAACCTGCCCAAGGGGTGCCCGTTCCAGCCGCGCTGCGACTACCAGCAGTACGTCGAGGGCCACTCCTGCACCGGCGAGGTGCCGGAGCTGCTGCAGATCGGTGTCGAGGACCATCGGGTCCGCTGTCACATCGAGACCGAGAAGCGCAAGCAGTTGTTCGTCGAGCAGATCAAGCCGAACCTGTGAAGCCGGCATCGAAGGACGAGGAGCGATCGTGAGTACGTCGACGGAGGCCGAGCAGGTCATGCGGCCCGGGCAGGGCGACGCGCTGCTCGAGGTCAAGGGGCTGCAGCGGTACTTCCCGGTCACCCGGGGCATCGTGTTCCAGCGGCAGGTCGGCGCGGTGAAGGCGGTCGACGGCATCGACCTGTCCATCCGTACCGGCGAAACGCTCGGCGTGGTCGGTGAGTCGGGCTGTGGCAAGACCACCACGGGCCGGCTGGTGACCAGGCTGGACGAGCCGACCGGTGGGACGATCACCTTCGAGGGAACGGATATCACCCACCTGAACCGGTCCCGGATGCGGCCGCACCGGCGTGAGATCCAGATGATCTTCCAGGACCCGTTCTCGTCGCTGAACCCGCGGCAGACGATCGGCACCATCATCGCGGCGCCGTTCGAGATCCAGAAGGTGGACAGCGAGGGCGGTACGAAAAAGGCCGTCCAGGCGTTGATGGAACGCGTCGGGCTGAACCCCGAGCACTACAACCGCTACCCGCACGAGTTCTCCGGCGGTCAGCGGCAGCGGATCGGGGTGGCCCGGGCGCTGGCGCTGCGGCCCAAGCTGATCGTCTGCGACGAGCCGGTCTCGGCGCTCGACGTCTCCATCCAGGCGCAGATCGTGAACCTGCTGGAGGACCTGCAGGACGAGTTCAACCTGGCCTATCTGTTCATCGCGCACGACCTGTCGGTGATCCGTCACATCTCCGACCGGGTCGCGGTGATGTACCTCGGCAAGGTGGTCGAGGTTGCAGACCGTGACGAGTTGTACAACCATGCCCGGCACCCCTACACCCACGCGCTGTTGTCAGCGGTCCCCGAAGCGGACCCCGACGCGCTGGCCCACCGTGAGCGGATCCGGCTCACCGGGGACGTGCCGAGCCCTCTGAATCCGCCGTCGGGTTGCCGTTTCCGGACTCGATGCTGGAAGGCGCAGGACATCTGCGCCGAGCAGGAACCCGCATTGGTGCAGATCGGTGCACCGGGTCACCAGGCGGCTTGTCACTTCCCGGAGGAGCGCGATGTGATCTGAAAACTACGCAGAGTAGCCAATAGATCTATCGATGGCAATGAACCAATCACGATCTGGTCACCGAGCCGAATGCTCGTTGCGCCACCTGTGAATCCGTGAGTTGATGACCGCGAATTGACGCCAGATGACCTATCCGGCCGCCGCGACCCGGCGTGGAACGTCATGACAAGGAAGGAACTACTGGCTATGAAGTACGCCAAACGAGTAGGACAGGCGATTGCCGCTGGGGTCACGCTGACCCTGATGGCGACTGCTTGCGGCGGCGGGAACGACGACGCCGGCACCCAAACTACCGAAGGCACGGCCGGGGCCAAGGGGGGCACCGTCACCGTTTACCACGTCAACGATGTTGAGCACCTCGACCCGCAGCGTAACTTCGTCACCGACTCCCAGATGATCGGCAAGCTGATCACCCGGACGCTGACGGACTACCGCTACGACGCCAAGGCGAAGAAGATCGTTCTGGAGAACGACCTCGCCGAGAGCTACGAGTCGACGCCGGACTTCAAGACCTGGACCTTCAAGCTGAAGGACGGGCTGAAGTACGAGGACGGGACGCCGATCGTTGCCGCCGACATCAAGTACGGCGCGGAGCGGTCCTTCTCGGCCGACATGCAGGAAGGTGCGCCGTACGCGCACGAGTACCTCGCCTGCCCCGGTTACAAGGGCCCGTACATCAACAACAACAACGGCGGTAAGGGCTGCACCGCGATCGAGGTTCCGGACGAGAAGACGGTCATCTTCAAGCTGAACCGGGCGGTGCCGACGTTCGAGGGCGCCGCGAGCATGAAGGTCTGGTCGCCGGTGCCGAAGGCCAAGGACACCAAGACCCAGTACGACAACAAGCCGGTCGCCACCGGTCCGTACAAGATCCAGACCTACACCCGCAAGAAGACGCTTGTGCTGGTCCGGAACGAGAACTGGGACCCGAAGACCGACCCGCTGCGCACCGCGCTGCCGGACAGCTTCGTCTTCAAGTTCGGTGACGCCGAGGCGACCGTCGACCAGCGGCTGTTCGCCGATGGCACGGCCGACAAGAGCTCGGTGAGCTTCGCCGGTGTCCAGCCGGAGAACATCGCCAAAACCAACCAGGCCAACGTCAAGGACCGGGTTGTCGAGGGCAAGGACATCTGCCGTCGCTACATCGCGTTCAACGAGCAGAAGCCGCTGCTGAAGAACCAGAAGATGCGCGAGGCGCTGTACTACGGTCTCGACCGGACCACCTACCGCGACGGTCGTGGTGGCGAGCGTCTGGCCGAGGTGGTCGACTCGATCATTCCGCAGGACATGGAAGGCTACAAGCCGGAGGAGCACTTCAAGGCTCCGCCGGAGGGCGACCAGGAGAAGGCCAAGGCGCTGCTGGTCGAGGCCGGTTACAAGGGTGAGAAGCTGACCCTGGGCACCGCTGACTCGGGTCTGGCCGTCAAGGCTTCCGAGGCCGCGCAGGCATCCTGGAAGAAGGTCGGCATCAATGTCGACATCCGCAAGATCCCGGGTGACAACTACTACTCGACCCAGCAGGAAGACAAGTCGGCGACCGACCTGATCACTGCCGGCTGGTGCTACGACTGGGCAAGCCTGGCGACCGTCGTTCCGCCGGTTCTCGGACCGGACACGACTGCGCCGAACAAGGCCGCGCAGAACAACTACGCCCGCAGCAACGTGGGCTGGGACAAGATGGCCGACCTGGCCAAGGAGACCGACAAGGCCAAGCTCGCCACCGGCCTGTCCGACCTGTACACCGAGATCATGAAGACGGCGCCGCTGGTGCCGACCGTTCAGGACCTCAACGTGTACGTCATCGGCTCCAACATCGACAACGCGGTGGCAGACCCCAACACCGGTGGTCTGATCGACCTCACCCAGATCGGTGTGAAGAAGGCCGGCTGATCAAGGCACGGTAACCATCGCCACTAGGTGATGCGGGGGCGGTTCCCTTCGGGGAGCCGCCCCCGGCTTTTTCAGGTGGAGCGGAGGAGTTGCTCCAGGGCGGCCGCACCGTGAGCGTCGTGCTGCTCGTGGATGGCCAGGGCGATCCGCCACTCGCGCCGGGCCTCGGGGAGGCGGCCCTGGGCCCGGTGGACCTCGCCGAGGCTCTTGCGGATGTCCGCCTCGCACAGCCAGTCGCCGTACTGCCCGGCGATGGCCAGGCCCTCGCTCTGGGCCGCGATGGCTTCGTCGTACCGGCCCTGGGCCATCCGGAGGCGGCCGAGCTCGTTCAGTACCTCGGCCTGCGGAATCGCCGCACGGGCAGCGCGATAGAGACTCAAGCTCTGGTGCAGGGCTTCGCCGGCGACGTCGTACTGACCGGCCTCGCGGTAGGCGACACCGACGTTCTGGGCGATCATGCCGCGGTACTTCTCCTGGCCCGGCTCGACCAGGATCTCCATTGCCTCGTCGAAATGCCGCTGGGCCGACTCGGGCATCCCGGTCTTCAGGTAGAGCATGCCGAGCGCCAGGCAGGCCCAGGCCGCTCGGGGCGGGATTCCTAGCCGCAGGCCGATCTCACGGGCGCGTTCGGCGTACGGGATGCCGTCGTTGATGCGGCCGGTGCGTTCCAGGACGTGGCTGAGGCTGCTCAGGCAGAGCGCTTGGAGGTTGCCGTCGCCAGAGGCTTCGGCAGCGTCGACTGCGCGGCGCAGGGGAGCCACTGCCTGGTCGTACTGGCCGAGCTCGGCATGAGCGGCGCCGAGGTCGTGCAGAACCAGGCCTTCCGCGATGCCGTCAGGCCCGCCGCTCACCAGGCGCAGTACGGTCTCGTTGACTTGGAGCCACTCGAGCCAGGCCCGGCGGTGGGCGTAGTACGCGTTGAGGCCGACAGCGAGCTGTACTGCAAGGCTGGGCTGTTCTACGGCGGCTTGCTGCACGATGCCGACCAGGTTGGCCCGCTCGTTGTCCAGCCAGGTCAGTACGTCCTCCTGGCTGGTCAGGTCCTGCGCGCCGATGAGCCACTCCTTGTCGAGCCAGTCCTCCCGGGTCACTCCGTGCCCGGCGTACTCGCTGGCCTTCCAGACGACAGCGGAGACGCGCCTGATCCAGCGGCTGTTCGCTGCCGCCTTGTCGGTCTCGGTCAGCATCTGCTCGGCCAACTCACGCGCAGCCACTCGTACCAGGTCGTGCAGTCTGTACCGCCCAGGGCTGGGCGTAGCCAGCAGGTGCACGTCCACCAGCCGCTCCAGTACTACGACAGCTTCCGGCTCGGGGCTGTCGGACAGTGCAGCCGCCAGCGCCGAGGTGAGATCCACCGACTCCGACAACCCGAGCAACGCGAACATCGACACGGCCTGTACGTCGATCGGGTCGTCGCTGCCGGCCAGTTGCTCGATCGACAGCACCAGCGTGGCCCGTACGCCGGAGTCGTCCAGTTGCAGCTCATCCAGCCGACGACGGCCGTCCGCCAGTCGCTCTGCGAGGTGGGCGACCGGCCAGGTCGGGCGAGACGCCAGCCGCGCACCGGCCATCCGAATCGCCAGCGGCAGGCCGCCACACTGCCGCACCACCTCTGCACAGTCGCTCTCCGGCGCATCTGGGCGCTCGGAGATGCGCCGGAGCATCTCGATGGACTCCTCCAGCGGCGGCTCACCCAGTTGGAACTGGCGGCCACTCAGCCCGGCCATGCTGCGCCGGCTCGTCACGATGACAGCGCAGCCGCCGGAACCCGGCAGCAGCGGCCGGACCTGCTCGTGGTCGGAGGCGTTGTCGAGGAGTAGCACCAGTCGACGGTTGGCGAGGGCAGTACGGAAGCGGCCGGTTGCTGTGGCCAGGTCTGCGGGTGGGGTCTCGCCCAGGTCTTCCAGTAGGTACGTCAGGGCGTCCAGGGGCTCCAGTGGCGGGCCGATACCGAAGCCGCGCAGGTCGAGGTACAGCTGGCCGTCCGGGAAGTGCTCGGCGACCTGGTGGGCCGCATGGATGGCGAGAGTGGTCTTGCCGATGCCGCCCATGCCGGTGATGGCTGTGACGCTGACCCCCTTCGCAGCGGCCAGGTGCTTGGTCAACAGCTCCATCTCCCGGACCCGGCCGGTGAAGTCGCCACTCGCGAAGGGCAGCTGCCGCGGTGAGGCCGCCAGGGCGGGTTTAGCCCGGGCCTTGTCGCTGCGGCCGCGGCGAGACGCTGCGGAGGCCAGAGCGGCCCTCTGGTCCGCATCCAGGTGCAGAGCGTCGGCTAGGGCCTCGACAGTGCTCAGCTGCGGGTACCGCCGGGTGCCGCGCTCGAGAGTGCTGATCGCCTGCACGCTGATGCCGGAGCCGGCCGACAGCTCGTCCTGGGTCAGGCCGGCGGCTGTCCGATGCCGCCGGAGCAGGGCCGCGAACTGCGAATCCACTCCGCTGACCTCCAGTGATCGCCACTTTTGTATGGGTGAACTGTATGGGTTGTACCTGGTGACCTGGTCGGGGCCGGTCGAGAATTGAGCCTGCAAGACAACTGGGGAGGGGATGTGGATGTCGGTTTACCAGGCTGTTCCCGCGGTGCGACGCGAGGACTTCGCGCCGGAGGTCGTCTGTGAGGTCTACGAGCTGGGGTCACGGCGCCAGACGCCGGTCGTCGCGAAGGAGCTCACCAGCCGCCAGGTCACCATCGGCCGGCTGATGGCGACCGGAGCCAAGGATGCCGCGATCGCGCGGCAGCTCGGGCTCTCGCTGCGTACTGTCCGGGCCGAGATCAGCGCGCTGATCGCCGGGCTCGGGGCCAGGTCACGGTTCCAGGCGGGCTGTCTGCTGGTCCGCCGCTTCGGCTGAGCCGGTCGCTGGAAAAGCTGCCGGGAAACTGTCCGGCGGCCCACGTAGGCTGGCGTTATGAGTGAGCTTCCCGACCGCAGGCTGCTGCTGGTGCATGCCCATCCGGACGACGAGACCATCAACAACGGCGTGACGATGGCGAGGTATGTCGCCGAGGGGGCGCAGGTCACTTTGATCACCTGCACCCTCGGCGAGGAGGGGGAGGTGCTGGTCCCGGAGCTGGAGCACCTGGCGGCAGACCAGACCGACCAGCTGGGCAAGCACCGGATCGGCGAGTTGGCCGCCGCGATGGACGAGCTGGGCGTCACCGACCACCGCTTCCTGGGTGGCCCTGGGAAGTACCGCGATACCGGCATGATCTACGACGACCAGGGCAACGCCGCCGTCCCGCCGCAGACTCGCGACGACAGCTTCTGGCAGGCCGACCTGCTGGCCGCGGCCAACGATCTGGTGCCGGTGATCCGGGAGGTCCGCCCGCAGGTCCTGGTCACCTACGACGACTACGGCAACTACGGGCATCCCGACCACGTCAAGGCGCACCGCGTCGCGATGTATGCCGCTGCCCTGGCCGCGGCACCGTCGTACCGGGAGGACCTGGGCGAGCCCTGGGACGTCGCGAAGATCTACTGGCTGGCGATGGCCGAGTCGGCCATGCGGGAGAGCCTGCGCAGGCTCCGCGAGTCCGGTGACACCACGACCTTCGAGGGGCTGGACCCGGAGGGCCCGCTCGGTCCGTACGTGACCTCGGACCGGCTCATCGACTGCGTGATCAACGCCGAGGGCTACCTCGATCGCAAGATGAACGCGATGAAGGCCCACGCCACCCAGATCACCGTCGACGGACCGTTCTTCGCCCTCTCGAACAACAACGGCCTCGAGATCTGGGGCAGCGAGGCTTACCGCCTCGTCAAGGGCACTGCGGCGCCTGGTCCCGACGGAGTCGAGGACGACCTCTTCGCCGGTCTGTAGAGCCGAAATACATCCGATGAGGTGAGCGGTGCCACACGCTAGGCCGGGGAGTCGGCCGTGTCCTGGTCTTAGGCTGCTGGAGTGAACCCGGAACCCAGTGGCAGCGTCGACGCTCGGGAGTTCCGTACCGCGCTGGGCCGGTTCGCGTCCGGCATCACGATCATGAGCACGATCCAGGACGGCGTCGCGCACGCGATGACGGCGAACGCGTTCACCTCCGTCTCGCTGGATCCACCGCTGGTGCTGGTGTGTGTCGACCACGCCGTCCGGATGCATGACGCGGTCCTGGACTGTGGCGAGTGGGCGATCTCGGTACTGGCCGACTCGCATCAGCCGATCGCGGAGCGGTTCGCCAAGTCGGGGCGCGACCTGTACAGCCAGTTCGACGGGATCGGCATCCAGCCGGGTCCGAAGACGGGGTGCCCGCTGATCGAGGGAGCGCTCTCCTGGCTGGAGTGCCGCACCTGGGCCACGTATCCGGGCGGCGATCACACGATCGTCGTCGGCGAGGTCCTGAGCCTGGGAAGCGGCGAGCCGGATGACCCCTCCGCACTGATCTACTACGCGGGCGGATACAGGGCACTCAAGGGCAGATAGCACTGCCCGGTCCTGTAGTCTGTGCCGTTGCTGTTACAGGTTACGAGCAGGAGGACTTCGTCCGGTGGGGAGAAAGCAGCTCGCGGGGATTATCGCCGCGGCGGGGTTCGGGGTGCTCGTTGCCGGTTACGGTCTGGCGTTCGCGCTGACCGGCGACAAAGTGCCGGGGGATACGACAGTGCTGGGGATCTCCCTCGGCGGACTGTCCGAGGACGACGCGAAGGCCAAGTTGCAGGCCGGGCTGAAAGATCGCCTGGTACTGCCGATCAACGTCAAGGCCGGCGCGAAGACGTACCAGGTGAAGCCCGCTGAGGCCGGTCTCACCCTCGACGTGGACGCCACGATCGCCGAGGCAGGGGTCGGGCGCAGCCTGAACCCGGCCCGGATCTGGCAGTCGATGACCGGCGGCGAGGCAGTCCAGCCGGTGGTCGCCCGCGACGAGGCCAAGCTGAAGGCCGCCATCGAGAAGCTGGCCGCCCAGGTCAACCGGCCGGCCACCGAAGGCACCATCACCTTCGTCGAGGCCAAGGCCGTCAAGCACCCGTCGGCCGACGGTCTGCAGATCGACAACGCCAAGGCGACCGAGACGGTCGTCTCCGGTTTCCCGTCGGACGGCAACCCGAAGGACCTCGAGGTCAGCGTCACCAAGCCGAAGGCCGGCAGCGAGGCCATCGACAAGGCCATGACCGAGTACGCCGTGCCCGCGATGTCCGGCCCGGTCCGGCTGACCGTCGGTGAGAAGAGCGCCGACCTGGAGCCGGAGGAACTCGCTCCCGCGCTGACCCTGGTCGCGAAGGACGGCGGCTTCACGCCGACCCTGAACGCCAAGCTGCTGGAGCCGCTGTTCGCCGAGCGGTTCAAGCGGCTCGAGACGCTGCCGAAGGACGCGACCGTCCAGATCGTGGCCGGCAAGCCGAAGGTGATCCCGGCCGTCGACGGCATGGTCGTCGCCCGCGACAAGGTGGCCCCGGCGATCCTCGCGATCCTGCCGAAACCCAAGGGCCAGCGGACCGCCGCGGTCGGCCTCGCCTACACCAAGGCGGCCGTCACCACGGAGGCAGCCGCGGCGCTGGGGATCAAGGAGGTGATGGGACAGTTCACCACCAAGTTCCCGCACGCCACCTACCGCAACGTGAACATCGGCACCGCCGCCCGCAAGATCAACGGCACCCTGCTCAAGCCGAACGAGATGTTCAGCCTGAACAAGATCGTCGGCGAGCGGACCAAGGCCAACGGCTTCACCGAGGGCAACATCATCAACGGCGGCAAGTTCGTCCTGGACCTCGGCGGCGGCGTCTCGCACTCGGCCACCACGACCTT
>Ga0190275_10002442_pt1 | contig 13350 bp, 10 predicted proteins | sample Popmic550T_FD_133745 | JGI IMG/M metagenome (GOLD analysis project Ga0190275, IMG submission 133745) | Populus adjacent soil microbial communities from riparian zone of Yellowstone River, Montana, USA - 550 T | ecosystem: Environmental > Terrestrial > Soil > Riparian zone > Trees stand | place... | reverse complement strand
GAATATGTGGGTAATGGAGACGCCGTTCTTTCGCGCCAGTTCGAGATACACTTCCACGTCGGGCCGCGGATCGATCACCGCGGCGGTGCCTTCTTCGTCATCGCCGATCAGGTAGGAGATCGCTGCGATGCCATCGGTTAGAACGCGTTCAAAGATGAGAGACATAAGCTTTCAACATCTATACAGCGGGAGACCGCCGGCTGTCTTTCCCAAATTCAGGGGAATTGCCGGCCGCGTTTTGATTCGGTCCGCGTTGGCGGCGGATGCGCCGCAGTGGTGATGGTGTGATCAATCGCGGCCTGCAACGGCGTTACCGCATGAGTGGCCCGATAATGCTTTGTGGCCAGACCCAGGACGAACGCGAGCAAGACAAAGCAAACGGTTCGCTTCTCCTCCGGCGTCAGGACAAAAATCTGGCGGCGAACTTGTTTGGGAGCGGGCCGTTTCACTTCGGCCGGCGCCTCCCATGCAGGGACCGACATTTTGTGGCAATGAGGAGCAAACTCGCTACCAGCGTCCTGGGGGAACACCGCCGCATGGAACTTCTCTTAGCAAGAGGCGCCCGCGCAGGTCGAGCGCGGAATTCCTATCTGGTAATCGTGCTCGTGCTCGTGATCGATTGTCGTCTGTAGCCGCGTCCCTGTGGGACGCGTGAGAGGGGGCCCGCCACAAAAGACTGGAGCCTTCGCCCGCAGTTGAGGACAAGCCCGAGCGGCCCACAGGGCCGCTGCTACAGCCGATCGAGCACGAGCACGAGCACGAGCATGAGGAAGACATTACCGGCCCATCGGCGTCGTCACTTCCGTCCCGGCGGGCGGAGTGAAGTCGAAGGTTGAAGCCGGAATCGGCGCTCGGTTTTCATTCGAGTAAGTCGTGACGAGCCGGTCCCCATTCGGCTGCACCATTTCGGTGCGCAGGACCTGCAATTCGTTGTCTTTTCGAATGTTGAAAGCCTAGACGACGCTGTTCATGGCCCAGCATTGTATATGTCGTACGTCTCCGACTCCAGTTGGCCGGACTCGTGCACATAAGGCACCAGCGCTCCGTCTTTGAAGTAATACGGTTGCTTGAGATAATGACCCTGCCCCAGGGAATTCGAATAGCAGACTGCTAGAAACGAAGCATTGGTTCCCTTAAGCCAATCATCCACGCAAGGCCCACAAATGCGATATTGCCTGTTCAGTGCGTCGTGCAGGGCGTCGGCAGAAATCGGGATTGTCGCGAGGGGGAGGGGTTGTTCTTTTTTCCCGGGGATTACAGAAAGAAAGCCTCCACTCCAGAGGTACGATTCTGATTGCTTATCAAATTGAATAGCACAAACACCCAATGCTGGCTGTTCGTTGTGCGTGATCAAAAACGGGACGTAGTCGCGCGTGCCGTCCTCGGAGCGAATTCCATGTCGGGCCGCTGGATTCTCTTTCCCTCTTTCTTCTGTAGGGCGCGGCCTGAAAACAATCTCCAGGATCGGGCTGTACTGATAATTCAGCTGATCATTCACAGCCTCAAGTTGGGCTTCGGAGGACTGTCGGAGTTTATGTGTCTCGAAGCAGTAGTAAAAAATAAGGAGTGCAATTGCGACTTGAATGACATTCGTTGGGCGAAAGAATTCGCCGACGTAAGACAGCATGCGTTGCCAAAAGCGTTTCAGCATTGGGGGAAAGCTCTCGATTTAGCAAATCCCTAACCATTGTGTCAAGCGGCTCTTTGTAGAACGTCTACTCTTCACAATATCTCGCGGCACCAGCTGGTAAATGGGCGGCTAAGCGCGCAAATAACCCGCAGACTGCGGTCTGGGTATGCCCGTTCTTTGAGGACCCAATAAGGCTTCGCGTACGTTGCAGCCGAAATCTCAGATTACCGGCCCATGGGCGTCGTCACTTCCGTCCCGGCGGGCGGAGTAAAGTCGAAGGTTGAAGCCGGAATCGGCGCTCGGTTTTCATTTGAGTAAGTCGTGACGAGCCGGTCGCCATTCGGCTGCACCATGTCGGTGCGCAGAACCTGCAATTCGTTATTCAACCTGATGCCGAACGTCTGAATAAACCTCTTCATGGAGGGATTGCGCGGCAGAAGCTGGAGCTGATACCCATCGGCCTCCTTCGTGGCCGTGATGTTGTAGGTGGCCTCGACATTTTCCAGATTCAAACTCGCCGTGATCGCCGAAATGCCGGCGTCGAGTGGGGAACGACGTCCCAATTCGTAGCGCTCGGCGGACTTGAACTTCGGATAGTAAATCCAGAGCACCTGGCCGTTGCTGACCGTGGTGCTGGGCGAGCTGCCCTTCGCTTCCCGGCGAAATTTGTTCGGCGCCTGGAACCAGAGCTTGCCGGAGCTGGCGATCGGTTTGTTCAGCATTTTGACGCTCTTATCCTCTTGAAAATCAGCCTGCATCTGAGGAGCTGCGGCGCGTTTCTCGCGGATGCGGCCGAGGAGGGTCTTGAGATCGGCGGGTGAAAGCGGTTCAGCGTGGAGGAGCGGAGACGAGAGCAAGAGGAAAAGCCCGGTAGTTAAACAGGCAGAACGAATTTTTCGAGGGTGATTAAACATTTTCAGGTTCTTGGACGCGTGGTTGCAGAGATTCTTCGCGCCACGACTTCGGTTCAGCCGCAGCGGCCGCGGGTAAAGTAAAAAAGATCGTCGCGACCAGGCTCCAGAACAAGCCAATCGCGCAGGCATACCCCAATCCTGTCAGCGTGGGATTATTCGCGATGCCGAGCGCACCGAAGCCGCAGATCGCGGTTAGCCCGGCGAGAATAACCGGTTTCACCACACCGGCCACATCGTGATCGAGTTGCCGGGCTTTCTGCCAGACGAGGAGCACATAGATGCCGTAATCGACGCCGATCGCCAGGACGAGCCGAAACGCCAGGACGTTGAGGAGGTTGAGCGGCAGGTGGAGCAGTTTCATCGTGGCGATCATGGCGCACACGGCCATGGCGAGCGTGGCGATCTGGATCAGCCACAGGCGCCAATCGCGATAAAGCAGCGCGAGCAAGGTCGCGTCGAAGAGCGCCATCAAAGCGCTGATGAGGACGAGCTGTCGTTGGGACCACGGTACCAGATCGGTCAAGGTGAAGCTCCAGCCGGAAAGGACCATCGGCACGCCTTCCACCGGAAGCTCGCGCTGCAACATTTCCTTTTGCTCTTGCGTCGCCACCGGCTTGTGGGTCGTGACGAATCCCGTTGTGAGGAGCGGATCGTGCGCGAAGTAACGATCGACCAGAAACCACCAGCTCGAGTCTTGCGGCAACTGGGTCCGCCAATCGGGGAGGGGAACGGAAGGATCTGCGACGCCTCGCAGTTGATCCAGCAGGACGAAGGCGGAATCGAAAGTATCACGGTTGAAGCCTTCGGCGGCGATCGCGGCTTCAAGGGTCTCGCGGGTCGCCTGAAAATCGACCGTCTGCAATTTTTCCCGGTTTGTCTGCAATCGGGCCGGCGAGAGTGCGAGCGCGGCCGGGGTCGAGAAGCTCTTGATCTTGCCCGCGACCTGCAACTGGTTCCATTCCGGGGCGACTTTATGCCAGTAATCGTGCAACTGTTGGGCGTTCGCCGCCTTGACAATGCCGATGACCGGCTCCCACCGGGACGGCATTTTCTCCATGATCGTCTTGAGCGCGTAACCCGCATCGCTGCGCTTGGGCGCCATTGACTGCGTGCTGACATCGAAGATGATCGGGGGTTTCGGCGAGAGAGCGACGGCGGTGAGAATGAGCAGGGCCGGCACGGAAATCCAAAGGATGGACGCTGGACGGCGAACGATCCAGCGCACGTACTTTTTCACGAGCGCAAACATCCAATCGTTCCGCGGCCTCGAACTCTTCCGCGGCAGAAAAAGAAAGAACACCGTCATCATGAAAATGCCGGCGAAGAAGATGCCGAGGGCGGTGAGCACCCCGAGCTGGGTGAACCCCTGGGACCCCGCCAGCATTAACGCCAGGAAGCCAACGGCCGTCGTAAGTGCTCCAAAGAAAATAGCGTTCCCCAGACTCCGGACGGCTTCGCTTACGGCCCCGGGATGATCGATGCCTTCATCGCGCGCCTGTTGATAACGGCCAAAAAGCAAAATCGCGAAATCGACTCCAAGGCCGATCAGGATCGCGCAGAATCCGATGGTCACCCCATTGAGTTGACCAAAAATAAGTGCCGCCGACGCCAGAGCGACGAGGCAGCAGAGCAGCATCGTCAGACCCATCCCAATCAACGGCAGCCAGCGATGAAAGCCAATGTAGAAAACCCCGCCAACCAGGGTAATTGAGGCGAGCAGCGTGACCACGATGTCATGTCGCATACTGAGCGAAATCTCAGCGACGTAAGCGGCGCGGCCGGTCACGAGGATTTGGAGCGGCCCGCCATCCCAGCCTTGCTTTGCGCTTTCTTGAAATGCCTTAACCTCACGCATCAATTTCTGGCAATCGGTTGGGCCGAGGCTTTGTTGATTCGTGACGGTGATGAAGACTCGCATCGTGCGGTCGGGTGAAGTGAGGGGCTGGTCGTCCTCGATGGCCGAGTTGCTCGCGAAAGGTTTCAGGGCGGGTGCGATGACCCCGAGCGGGTCCAGTCCCAACTCGATCTGGGGACGGGGCGACCCCGCTTCCAGTTCGAAGTGCAGCCGATGCAACCGTTCCCGCATTTTCTCCGGCAGCAAAAGCGACACCGTTTCATTGAAGACGCCCGGTTCGAGATTCAGGAGCAGCGGAACGGCGATCGACTGCAAATCGCGAATGCCTTCAGGAGTTTCCATCGGCACGCCGGCCAGCACGCGCGTGCACCAGGGCTGCTCCCGCAAATTTTGAGCGAACTGCGGCGCGAATTCTTCCAGCTTGTCAACGTCCTCTGGCTGGGAGACGAGCGCGAAAGTCAGGTCTCGCACCTGTGCGAAATCGCGGTTGTAAATCTTCAGGCCTTCGACCGATTCGAATCCGCTGGGCAGAAGATTCAGCACTTCGCTATCGAGCTTCATCCGCGTGACCAGGACGTAGACCGACGCGGCGGAAATCAGCGCGACCGCAGACCAGACCGCGCCACGCCGCTGCGTGACGAGATAAACAATGAGGGAATGAAGGCGCATGAAAAGTCCTGACGGCAGCCGCGACGCTCGCGTTTCAACCCGCCAAGGTCAAAAGCGGAAAACGAAAGTTTCGTCGCCGGCGGAATGTTGGACCGACGCTTTTTGGCCCGACGCCATGAGCTTCTCGCGCAATTGCAGCCACTCGCGCAACCGCGCTGGCGCCTGCGCGCTCGGACCCGACCAACCGCCGCGGGCGAGGGGACCTTTCACACTGGCGAAATTCGCGTCCTGGCGCACGTGCAAGAGCGTCACGCCGGGACCTTTCGAGAAGGTCAATTCGAAGTCGCCGCCTTTGGAAAAGCGGACAAGCACCTCGCCGATCAACGAAGTCCGGGTCCCTTTATACAAGAGCTGGCCGTTGCGGGATTGCCAGTCCCGGGCTGGATCGGAAAATTGATGGCTACTGGTGGTGGCGCAGCTGCTCAGGGCCAGCGCGAAAAGAAGGATAGGTCCTATATGTCGTATCCGACTCATATAAACCATCACGCCACCGCCAGCTCGCGGGCCGCCTTCTGCGGGATGAGCGTTCGCCTTGGACAGAGCGGGATGTAACGTTGCAGCCGCACCAGCATATAAAAAATCCACATGCGCCACCGGATCGCGAAATCGGTGCCGGCGTTGCCGCCGAGGACGGCGTTCACGGCCGGGGGGATTTGGAAAATGTTCTGCGGATGGAGGAAGACCTCGATGAATTCCTTCGAATACCAGGCATCGACAAAGCGAAGGTAAACATCCATCGCCTTGTTGATGTTGCGCTCGTAGCGCGCGAACAACCTCTTCCGCTTCGCCGGGCGATCCAGCACTTCATGGAGAACATCCGCCGCCTGCTCGCCCGCCAGCACCGCGAGGAATACGCCGCTGCTGAATACGGGGTCGATGAACCCCGCCGCGTCGCCCGCCAGCATCCAGCGATCGCCTGTCATTCGCGTGGTCCGATAGGAAAAATCGGCAGCGCTGCGGACTGGCGTTACTCGTTCCGCCTGGCGCATGGTGTCCATCAGGATGGGCTGCTCTTCAATCGCCTGCTCCAAAAATTCCTCGGGGCTGAGCCCGGACTGTTTTAACACTGAACCATCCAGAACCACGCCTACGCTGGTGCGGGTCGGCGTCAGCGGAATGACCCAAAACCACCGGTCGATGGCGCGCACCATGCGGGTAAGGGTGCCGTCGCGGCCTTCCGCGCGCGTCATCCCATCGTAATGCGCGAAAACCGAAACCTTTTGGAGATGCTCGTAATTCTTCTTCAGCTTGAATTTCGCGCCGAGAATCGAATTGCGGCCGCTCGCGTCGATCACATAGCGCGCCCGGAGCTGCTTCGGGCCCCGACCGGAAATCTTTAGCATTACTTCATCGGGAGAAAACTCGACCTGGTCCACGCCGGTCTCCTCGCGCACTTCCGCGCCGTTCTCCGCTGCGTGATCGAGCAGGAGCTTGTCGAAATCTGCGCGCGTGACCTGATAGGAGCGGTCCGTTTGCGAGCGAAAACCGTCTTCGAAATAAAACTTCACGCCGTCACCGCCGCACGCGCCGTACATTTCGCCGCCGAATTTTTCCATGAAACCGGCCTGCGCAAATTTCTCGTGCAAACCGAGCCGGGTGAAAGCCTGCATGCTAAACGGCAGGAGCGACTCGCCGATATGAAAGCGCGGAAACTTTTCGCGCTCGAGCACCACGACACGGCGACCGGCGCGCGCGAGCAACGCGGCCGCGGTGCTGCCTGCCGGCCCGCCGCCAATTATCGCCACGTCATACATTTCGCCGCTCATTTGGGTCACCAAGGTAGCAAAGTTCCGGGGGAAGCAAAGATTGGAACATAGGCTTTCAGCCTGTGCGCCCAGCGGACATTTTGTCCGCTGCAGTGCTTTAAGGACAGCGGATTAGAAATCCGCTGGGCGCACAGACTGAAAGTCCATGTTGCGTGCCCGAGGCAGGACGCTAGCGCATTACGGGCAGACCGAACTTCGACCGAAACACGGCGTAATGATCGCGCGGCATTTGGACCAAAATCGGACGGGCGGCCGGATCGAGCCATCCAATCAATTTCACGAGGTCCTTCTCCGGCATGGCCGTGCATCCGGCGGTCGGCGAGGAGGAATTTTTCCAGATGTGAAAAAAGATCAGCGAGCCGGCGCCTGGTATCGCCGTGGGATTGTGATCGACCACCAGGCCCCACTTATAGAGATGATCGTCCCGCCGCATTTTTTCTGAGCTGCGCCAATCGACTCGCGGGACCTTGGTGCAATCGACCAGCTGGTTGTAATAACGCGACCGGGGATCATCGACACCTTCGATGTTTTTCGTGAGAGGCAGGTAGGGCAGTTTCATCGAGGCTGCGGATTCGGCCGGCGCATACCCAAAGGCGGTTCCCAAATGGAAGACGCCGGCCGGCGCTTTGTTGTCGCCTTCAATTTTGCGCGGCTTCGGTTCAGGATCCGCGTTCACCACACCGCGCCCCCAACCGAGACCTTTTTTCCCGAGGACCACAGGGACCTCCGCGCCGCGCGCCCTCCAGGCGCCGCCCGCGTCAGCGCGCTCGAACGCGCGAAGGACCCCGGTCGTTGAATTCCAATTCGATGAGACGACGACAATGCACTGACGGGAACGGCGCAAAGGATTCGCCGCAGCGTGCGCCGTTCCAGCTGACAGCGTGAGCACGAGTAAAAGTATATTCCACATTCGGGTCATGGTCAGCGCGCTCTAACCGGTTTCACGTTAAATTGCCCTCACTGGCGCTTCGCGTCCGTCTCTCCCAAGGGGAGAGAAAGTGAGAGAGCGGTTGCCTTCTCCCCTTGGGAGAAGGCCAGGATGAGGGCAGAATCGAGATCGGTTCCCCAGCTTCATTTTGCCGAGCTTAACGGTCCTCGTTCCCAAGCTCCAGCTTGGGAACGCACTTGTCTTCGAAGCTGTGCTTCGCAGTCGATGCGGTGCGATTAGCTCGGCATTATCGAAGCCGGAGCTTCGGAGACAGTATGCATTCCCAAGCTGGAGCTTGGGAACGAGGGTGGAAAAGGGCAGTGCCCGCTCGGTGGTTCGGGTCCTGGTCAGCGTGCTCTAACCTGTTGCCCTCACTGGCGCTTCGCGTCCGTCTCCCAAGGGGAGAGAAAGTGAGAGCGGTTCCTTCTCCCCTTGGGAGAAGGCCAGGATGAGGGCAGAATCGAGATCGCTTCGCCAGCTTCATTTCGCTGAGCTTTATAATGAGCAGCGACCGCCCGGCAGGAAAGGAAACTATGGCGGGAGCGCTGGCCCTGGTTGCCAACCCGCGCGCAGGCACGGTAAGTTCGCGCCCAATGCCGTACGACGCCTTCATCAGCTATTGCTCGGAAGACAAGAAGATCGCCGACGCGGTCTGCGGCACGCTCGAGGCCAACAAGATCCGGTGCTGGATCGCGCCGCGCGACGTGGGCGCGGGACGCACCTGGGGCTCGGCCATCGTGGAAGCGATCGGCGACAGCGCGGTGATGGTGGTCATTTTCTCGAAGCACTCGAACGGGTCGCCCCAGGTCATGCGCGAGATCGAGCGCGCGGTCCACAAAGGAGTCTCGATCATTCCTTTCCGGGTCGAGAACGTCGTGCCTTCGAAGGACCTCGAATATTTCATAAGCAGCTGTCACTGGCTCGATGCCATGAATCCGCCACTCGAAAATCATATAGCCGAGCTGGCCCAGGCGATTCTGGCGTTGCAACGCCGCGCCACACCGGCGCCCGATGTTCCCCGCGCGGACCCAGCTAAACCGCGAAAGCGCCGCGTCGCGCTTTGGGCATCTCTCGCGCTGGCCGCCGCCCTCGCCATCGGCGCCGGCTTGTGGTTCTTCCCGTTGAAAGGGAAGCAGGCCGCCACGGTCCAGCTCGAAAGACCGGCGCCGAACGCCTCGATCGTCGGCCCGCTTTTCCTCTCCTGGAACACGAAAGATCTTCCGCAGGAGAATCTTTCCTTTGAGGTTTCGCTCGCGCCGGAAGGCAAGCCGCCAATTCTGCAGCGCACCGCGCGGAACTCGATCGTCCCACAGGGCCTCGAAGGCAAAGTGCGATGGAAAGTGCGACCGATCTGGCAGAGCCCAGGGCAGAAAGAAAAGTTTGGCGCATGGAATCCGGAACAGACCTTCATTTATTACCCGAGCGCGTTGAACCGCATCATCGCGACGCGCACGATCCATGTCGGCATAGCCGAGCCGGATGATTTTTTTGTTAAGCAAAAAGACGCGGAACTGACCGGCTACGAGATCGATTTGCTCCGCGAACTCGGCGCGCGCATCCTGGCGGCGCACGGGGTCTCCGCCACACCGAGGATCACTTACACGCGCCGCATTTGGGGAGAAGAATTCTTCCGCTTGCTCGAGCGTGACGGTGCGGTCGACCTCCTGGCCTCGGCCATTTCCATTGTGCCCGAGCGGGAGAAAAACTACGGATTGCTCTTTACTGAAGCGACGCTGGCTTTTCCGCAGACTATGATTGCGAAACCGGGCGTGAAACCATTTGCCGATGGGAAGCTTGTCCTGGGGCGCATCGGCGCCGTGGAAAAAACGACTAACGAAGAGCTCGCCCGAAAGGTTCTCGGTGAAGCGGCGAAGGAGCGGTTGGCGCTTTATAGCGGAAGCGGCGCCTACGACCGGATGCTGGAGGAATTGGTGGCCGAGCGCATCGACGGCGCACTGATGGACAAACCGTATGCGTTTCAAAAGGTGCCGGCCCTTCGCGAGTCCATCGGCGCCGAGCTTGCGTTGACCGACATCACGCCCGAAATGATGCCGGGCATCGAGCTGGAGAAAATGGGCTTTGCGGTGCGGAAGAGCGACCGCGCACTTTTGCAGGAATTGAATCAGCAGCTGGCCGCGACCGCCTCTGGACGAGAGGGCGTTCTGAGCAAATTAATCCCCGGCTGGAGCAATTAAACGCCCGCGATATTCCCTCCTTGTAGCCGCGGCGCTATGTCGCCGCGTTTCCCGAGGCGCGCCGACATAGCGGCGCGGCTACAGCACTTGCTACCTTCCCGGAACGGCACTAACAAACGGCTGCGATGAAAATGATCGATCGCTATATCAGCCGGCAGCTTTTCGTGAACCTTTTGTTCGCGATCGCCGTGCTGAGCTTTGTCCTGGTCCTGGGGAACGTTTTCCGCAAGCTCCTCCCGCTCCTGGTCAATCACGATTTGCCCGTGGAATACGTCGTCGGTTTTATTGCCTACGTCCTCCCGTTCTCGCTCATTTTCACGATCCCCTGGGGACTGCTCACCGCGGTCCTGCTCGTCTTCGGCCGGCTCTCGGCGGATAACGAGCTGACAGCGCTTCGTTCCAACGGCGTCAGCATCACGCGCATTTGCGTCCCGCTCGTTTTCATCGCGCTCCTCTGCACCGCGGCCTCCCTTTGGCTCAACGTCCACGTCGCCCCCGCCGCCCAGGAAGAAATGCGCGCCACGGTTTTCAACCTCGCCACCCGCAATCCGATGGCCCTCTTCGGCAGCGATCAGGTCATCGACCAATTTCCCGGCCGCAAAATTTATGTCGGCAAGAAGGACGGGAACAAGCTTGAGAACATCCTTGTCTTCGAGACGAACGAAGAGGCGATGCCAATGAAAGTGACGCACGCGCGACTCGGCATCGTGGAGACCGATCTGCCGAACCGCCGCATCCTGATGCATCTTTATAATGCGCGCTACCAGCAGCGCGATGAGATCGATCCTTACGATCTCCGCCGGATGCGCGACGGAGTGAACGTTGCCGAGGGAACGCTGCCGATCAGCCTGCAAGAGCTTTACGAAAAGGAAAAGCGCCGCGCCAGCCGATCGATGCTTTCGCTCGAGCAGCTCCTGGAACAATTAAAGAACGACGACCCCAAGATGCGCAGCTCCAGTCGCACCGAGATCAATAAGCGCTTCTCCTTCCCGATGGCCTGTCTGGTCTTCGCCCTGGTTGGCGTGCCGCTCGGCATCACCGCCCACCGCCGCGAAACCTCCTTCGGATTCGCCGCCAGTCTCGTCATCGGCGTTTTCTATTTCCTCTTCATCATCGTCGCCGACACCCTCCGCGCGAATGCGAAGCTCCACCCCGAGCTTCTCGTCTGGTTCCCAAACGTGTTGTTTCTCGCGCTGGGCATCTGGCTGTTTTGGCGGGTCAGCCGGCAGTAGGAATTCGCCTGTAGCCGCGCTGTGTGAAGCGCATTGGAGACGGCACGCCTTCGTGCCGTGGTTTTGGAGCGATGTCCGCTCCCACCGGCCTGAGGGCAGGCCGGCTCCAAACGTCGCCCACAGGGCGACGGCTACAGGAGGTCGCCCTCCGGCATTTGGTCGCTGATGATGAAGAATTTCTTGAGGATGGCGCGGCCGAAATTAGTCGTGAGGGCAACGTCGGCGGCGTCGCGGCCGCGGGCCATGACGATGCGGCCGATCCGGGGAATGTTGTGCCGGGCGTCGAAGGTATACCAGCGATCGCCGAGATAGACTTCGAACCAGCCGCTGAAATCCATCGGGAGCACGACCGGCACGCCGATGTCTCCCATGTAGCCGGTGACGTAGCGCGCGGGGATGTTCATGCAGCGGCAGAACGCGAGCGCGAGATGGCTAAAGTCGCGGCAGACCCCGCGCGGATCGTTGTAAACGTCGAAAGCGGACTTGGAGGCGTCGGCGAAATGGTAGCCAAAGGTGATGTGGTTGTGCACCCAATCGCAGATGGCTTTGACGCGCGGCCAGCCAGGCGCGGTGGCGCCAAAGAGCTGCCAGGCGATGTCGGAAAGCTTGTCCACTTCGCAATAGCGGCTGGTGAGGAGGAACGGGAGGGTGTCGCTCGGCAGGTCCTCGACGCGATGCTGGATGGCGTCAGGGGCTTGGTCGTCGTGTTTGCCGCTGTCCTCGATCAAGGCTTCGAGCGTGAAGCGAATGTTCCCGGCGGGGGCGAAGACTCGGGCGCAACGGTTGCCATAGAGATCAGTGAAATCGGTGAGCGGGATGTCCGGCTCGACGACGATTTTTTCCGGGGTGCGGAGGTCGGCCTGGCGGGAGGGATGGACGTAGAGCATCAAGATTATCGGCGTGGGGCCGTAGAGCTCGAACTCAATATCGAAACCGATTTTAATGATCATAAAAAGCGAAGGGCAGGGAGGAAGCGCGCGGAAGATACTTCCGTCAGCGAAATAAGAAACCGATTTTCTGGGGGTGTGCTGACGAATGATGACGGGCATGGGAGCGAGGCGGGGTCTCCTCTCCAACGGCCTGAGGGCAGGCCGTCTCCATTTGGAGCCGGCACGCCCTCGTGCCGGAGAAGGCTAACTACGCGGCCGAACCGAAATCGGCGGTCACGGAAAGTTTCTCGGCGACGGCGAGCTGGACGTCGCGGAGGCGGACTTCGCCGAGCGGCAACGACATGAGAGGGAATTCGCGGCCGTCGATCTTTTGCAGGTGCGGCTTCAGGACGCCGCAAGCGACGCTCGCAATGGCGCCGTCGCCCGCGCATTCGAGGCCGGAGATCCGCGCGTTGAGCTCTTCATCGAGATCGAGCTGGCCGGTGATCCGAATCGACGCGCTCAGAAATAATTTTTTCGCGCGCAAACGAACTTCGGCCGCGAGCGACCGGGAGCTCTTCGATCGCAGGATCAATTGCACGCTGTCGATCGTGACGCCGTGTTTGGCAGCTTCGGTCTTCGCGACTTCGGCAATAAGCGCTTCGAGATCGGAGGGCGAGGCGGAGATCTCGATGTGGCCCTTGGCGGCGTTGTGGAGAAGCAGGAGGACGTTGCCGCCGGCATCCCTGGCCTGATGGAGGCTTACCGCCGTTGCGGAGAGGGCGAGGTCGATGGCCGCGGGACCGATCGAGAGCGCGGAAGCGTTGATGCTGAGCGAATCGACGTCGAGAGCGGGGGTTGGTTTGCCGGAGAGAGAAGGAATCGAAGGGGGTTTTCCACGAAGCTGGGCGCCATCCAGGGAAACGTTGATTTTTGCGAGGCGTGGATAGGAAGCGTCGCGGATGGTGACCGGATCGCTCGTGACGATGAATAATTCGCGGAGGCTTTCGTTGAGCGAGCCCTGAAGAGCAGAGGCGCTGGAAGGAAGGGTGGAAGTCTTGAGTGGAAACATCGGAAACGTCCAACGTCCAACGTGCAACGCCCGACGTCCAACCAGGAAAGCGGGGGGCCATTCCCGCCGCTGAGGTAACAAAGCATTTGCATTTCCGGCCCGTCTGGCTACTTTCCGCGTTCCTTTATGGCGAAAACGTCCTGGATTAATCGCAACGAACGCAAGCGCGCGACCGTGAAAAAATACGCGGCCCTCCGTGCTGAGCTCAAGGCGAAGAAAG